>JAABUL010001040.1_pt1 | contig 55324 bp, 68 predicted proteins | sample 5559151 | NCBI WGS metagenome assembly JAABUL01 (sample SAMN10711876, study PRJNA513368) | rock metagenome | isolation source: Antarctica rocks | place: Antarctica: Victoria Land, Pudding Butte sud
CCACTCTCCTCAGGCTTCACCCCCTTCCTCGCCAACCGTCTCCTCTCATCCTCCTGCTCCGCCGCCTCAGCCCCATCATACACAAACGCCGTCACCTCCACCCGATCCCCGTAGTCCTTCGCCGTGCTGTGACTCACCAACACCGTATCCGTCTTCCTCCGCTGCGTGGTGATGGCGTTGCGGAGGAGTTGCTCTGTCTGCCCGGAGCGGCGTTTTTGTTGCGTCATCCAGTTGGTGAGGAGCTCGTCGGTGCGTTTGGCGGCGACGGGCAGGGTTTTGGTGTGGGATTTGTTGAAGTGGTAGGAGCCGGTTTGCCATTCTTGGGCGTAGGTTTGGGCGCCGAGGCGTTGGGGGGTTGGGGTGGTGGAGAAGGCGCGGGTGCGGAGGATGATGCGGAGGCGTTTGGGGGGGCGGCAGGGCATGGCTTTTGGAGTTTTGGAGGGGGCGGGTGTGGAGAGATCAGGCTATACGGCAGTGGATGCAGTTGATCTCGAGCAGTGCTGATGGATGATTTAATGAGCATTGGGACATGAAGTTCAAGGGTCGGCGACACCTCCGGCGCTAGTGGCAGCTCTCCGAGATGTGGAGGTGTCTCGATATGAGCACATCGTTGACCGTGGTCGTAGCTCCAGTGATCCAACGCAGGAGAACATCCGACCGTCTCCTCTACTCGACGACACATCTCTCCAACCACGATGGCCGCCTCCTTCCCATCAACAGCCTCCCGTCGCATCGTGCCACCCTTCTTTTCTCGCGACCACCAAGCCGGCATCACCTCCCTCCTCTCAGCAACCTACAACAAACCCGTCACCCTCAACCTCATCAAAGTCCAGCGCCCGCACCTTGAAGCCGACATCCTCGCCCAAAACGTGGTCCAACGCCTCAAAGACCGCAAAAACTCCCCCCGCCGCGTCATCCGCGACGCCGCCTGGAAAGCCAACCTCCCCACCCAACCCATCATCACCGCCCAACGCCAAGAACTCATCCAGCGGCGCGCGACAATAAAACCGCCCACGCTCGAGACGCTGAAGATCGGGAGTCACAGTCAAAAGACGGGTTTCATGGGCGTGAGGGATGTGCTGAAGGATCTGGCGCTGCCGCAGGTGAGCAGTGTGGCGGTGGAGGCGGCGGGCCGGTTGAGTCAGCGGATCACGGCGAATAGGGCGCAGGGGAAGGTGGCGAGGAATGGGTTGACGGCGAAGGGGCATGAGCATTTTGTTAGGGGGGCGGAGAAGGCGAATACGACGGAGGGGATGCGGGCGGGGAAGAGGAGGATTGGTGCGTATGGGATTAGGGTTAATTTGGGGCATTCGTGAGGGAGGATGAACGAGCACGGAGTGGTGGCGGGAGAAGGTCTCCGGTCGAGCACCCTCGCTCTAATCTCAGTCGTTGCGCTCGACGGCTTCATCTCACCTTCCGGGGAGGACGTCAGCGCTCTAGTCTACGCAATATGCTCAGGGAAGATTTCATCGAGGCGGCCAATGAAGCAAGCTCTGTGAGCAATGTACGCGTGGCGCTGCAACGCGGAGGAGCTCAGATGGTTTATGCTTAGATCAAAACCACACGCGCCAGCCCTGGCCAGTACATTCCGCCGCTGCGGTCGACCGCCACACTCATCCGACGGCTTAGCTTGCAGCATCAGAACTATTACGCGAGCCGAGCGCGTGCTCACAAGGTTGATCATTCTGTACATATGTATATACATAGAAATACACACCTTTCTCCGCAGTCGAACCCACCCTGGCTTTCGAATCATATAACTTCCGCGGCCTTCATGCTTTCCAGGCACGGTAAGAACATGAAGACTATGGAGCAACGACATCAACACCAACGCCTAGTCCACCAAGGACTTAGGACGAACTAAGTCATATGGACACGAAGGACATCAAGGCCACTAAGACATGATGGACACGAGGGACATCAAAGGCACCAGGAACTTCAAGGATACTACAGAATGATGTACACCAAAGGCATCAGGATCATCGCATTTTGTCTGCCAGTAATCCTACAGCTCGCGGGATCCTTGCATGCGAGATTTTTTGGCAGCTTGATATCATGTCGCGGCCCCTTGCGTTGTGCCTTCCGACGACCTTAGACTATGAATGCCGTGGGATTACTCGACAGGACGCACGAAAAGTTCACAGCCAGACTTCTATAACTTGAGACGCTGCTCTCACGAACTCTCGGTTGATTTCACAGTTGCCTTGTTGGGCGGTCCAAGATGTGCGATCTGTGTCGCAAGGACGAGCAGCCGCTGCCGCCTAGGGAGCCGGGAACATGTCTCATCTCGCTCACCAAAGGACAGGAAAAGGAAGCGCTTCATCACTACTGCGAGCTCAAACAAGCAATCCTCTGGCTGGATATGCTACCGAATGGCACGAAGCTGTAGTTCGAAGAACTCCCGTGGAACCTTGCTATTGCACGATCACACATAGACGGCCTCAGCTCATTCTTCAGCCAGATACTCGAGACACGCACCTACAACGAGCGTCGATCCGAGAGAAGCAATATCGCCCAAGGCACGTTTGGCGTCTTCGAGCTTTCCGAGCTTATACTCGAGCACCTCTCCATGCGGGACCTCGTGGCGGCCTCGCTTGTCAACCATAGCATCCGCGATACAATTGAGAAGTCACCAAAGCTTCAGACGAAATTATGCCTCCGTCCTGCCGAGCCGGATCACTTCCTGTTCTTGCCGTTCGAATGCACCGACCGACCGTTCGTGCCTGGATTTTCCTGCGGCCCCGATGGCAGCCATCATCGAGGCGGCTCACAACTGATCCGAGCCTCTTTTGATCTTCTCGAGGGGCGAAAGCTGCCCGGCATCACGCCTCTTGCGCGACGAATGCTCGTCTGCCAGCCTCCTGTTATTATCATGGAGGCCTACGCACAATGCTGCGGTTCCGCATGGCCGGTCAGCTGGCAAGCAGTCTGGCCATCAGCCGAAATCCACCACGGAGAACGTAAGTCCAACATCAGCTTGGACCCTGGGAGTACCATCCGTTCTACCAATCCCACCGCAGGTGGGCTCACCATTGGCCACTTGTACGACTGTGCGAAGCACGTCATCGAGCGGCACCGTTATTGTGCGCTTGCAGACTACGAAGAGATGGACGAGAATGGATTTGTCGACGCGGGGTTGTACTTCTTCGCAACTGTGCGATTGAACGAAGGTGATCCGATGCTGGAGAGCAGGGCTTGCCGTCGACGAGACTGGGTATTGCCGGGAGAGGCTCATGACGATAGCTCGTCTGGGCAACTCCCAATCATCGTTGTTGGGGAACGTGCCGACAGTACTGCAGAGACAGATGCCAACGAGACACGTGATCGGAGGAAGCTGCTTAGGTCGTATGCGAAGGTCAAACGGAAAGGTGAGTGATCATTTCAGGCGCGGCGGTCTTGCTATGCCGCTGACTGGGCCATAAAGCACACGAAAATCGGAAACCGGTTCCGACTCTAGCGAAATACGTGCACATGAGGACGCATAAAGCAGCTCGCAGTGCCTCTGGTCGTCGTCTGGCGAAGGCGGAAGGAACGAAGAAGACATCGTCCAGCAAGGCTACCAACGTCTGAAACGTTTCGGACACATCACCAGAGCCATCGGATCGCTGCATCCCTTACTGGCCAATCAATCTATGTAAGAGGTTCACCTGACCACAAAAAATCGATCGATAATCTTCCACAACCCCGTGCTCAAGGTGGCTGTGGGGTGGTTGTACTCCCATCCTGCCAAGTTCACCACCTGCTCTGTCGTACCACCAACGGGATGAGGCTGAGCATTCCAGTTTGCATTTGACTCGGTGGCAGTCGCTCGAGTCGGATCCCTGGAGGTACAAGCATGGGGTTTTCTCCGCAAGGTGTTGTGTTCAGTTGACGAGCTCGGTCGAACCATGCGAAGGCACCGGTATTACCTCCTCTGTGCGAGGTCGACTTCGTAACGATGATTTGGAGAGGTGCAGCGACTCTTTTCCTGAGTATGTTGAGGCATACATCTAGAGATTCATCGCCACCTTGAGTTGGCGATCAACCAACCCTTCTACAACGAAAAGACAGTCCACCATGCTTACCCTCCCATCGATCCTCGCTTTTTGCATACTGGTAACCTTGGTAGTGGGCGACCCGTCCAGCACTGTTCTTATAACAGCAACGGAGATCGTGCTCACCTCCACCCTCACGGCCTCTTCGGGGTACAGCCTGTCGACTGTCACTCTAGACGTCAACAACTCCAGAACGATCACTGTCACTGAGCCCACGAAGACCCGGCAGAGTGGCCCGCCGTCCGAAACTTCCAACATACCATACCTCTTTGGACAGACAGTAGGAGACTTTCTCGAATGTTACGCCTTGCCCTACGGACTCGTCGGCTTCATCAACCACGTATGCACCTACTACACCTTTGTCCACCTAACGCTCGGGCGTAGCGCAATATGGCGACCCCTCAAACACTGGAAGCGCGACCTTTTCTATGGTGTGGTAGCACTGCTCGGTGCTCTGCCCTCCATCATCACCACCGTGACCAGCTGCGATTTCCACATAATATTCTTGTTCCTCGCGTTGTGGAAGTTGGGTCTGTCGTTTCTGCTGGTCATTACGACCACCGGAGAGGCCTGGAAGGTGCGCAAGCGACAGCTGGGCTCTGGTGGGCGCCAGCAAAGACAGAATGAGGGCGCCGGATACAAGGTTTCTTCTGCCCGAGCAGGATTCTCTCTCATTGCTACTGTACGGCCTCGCGACCATGTTAGGTATCACTGCGTTGACTATGCTTTTCGACCAGTACCGGGTCTGGGAGGAAACACCGACTCTTCGAAAGCTCTCATATGGCGCAGCAGGCGGCTTCGGCGGCCTGGCCATTATTGGAGCTTATTCTGCTGCTCGCTGGTGTCGGCCATGGGTTCGTTCTAAGACTGAGGCTGTTCTGGTCGCTATAGCAGTCATCCTCGGGGTGGGTGCGGTCATTTACAGCGATTGGGCGCTCGCAGTGTTGACTCACAACATTATTGGGAGGCCAAAGTCCGACAAACGGTATATTGTTGTGCTGTACTGGATGTACTTTGCGGCCAAGAGACTGCCTATGTTGTCGAGTTAGTAGATCATTGTAGCAGAACTTGTGTCAACTCCACTTCGCAGCGTCAATGCGTCACTCGGTTCAAGCATTGCACCGTGTCACAATAGCTGCGAGTGGCCGTTGAAGCAGGGCATGCACGTCTCGAGGACGCCAGGGAAGACATTGCTCTCGATAACTTGCCAGCCTCAGCTAGCATCGGCACAGGCACTAGCGCTACACCACGCTGTCCTCCGGCTTAAAAACCGCCTGCAGTCTCGACTCGTTCATATCATACATACTGTTTGGGTTTCAGGTGTCCCAGAGATCCAGGACCCCTGGTGTTCTTGATGTCTCGCAGTCTCGATGTTTTGGCGTCCTTAATGCCCTGGTGCCCTCGATGTCCTGGTGTCGCTCATATCGTTAGTGTTCCTGGTCAAGCTGGTGTCCTTGGTGTCTTTGATATCCTTTGATGTCCTGTTGGCCTTGGTGTGTCTGGCGTCCTGGTGTCGTTCATATTCCTACGCCCTAGTAGTCTGGTATCCCGGATTATGCCAATGGCAAAACTACGATACTAGCATACATAGCTCCTGAGGTGATGGGTAGAAGGGTCAACATGTGTTTCGGACCTGCGATTGAGCACAAATGGCTTTGAAATGCCGCACAATACGTGATGCTGTCTCGGAGAACCCTTCAGTCCACCAATGTGGCTCCGCCAAAGGCCCTACGAATGCTTCCACAAGATCTGCCTAAGAAGACCACACTGTAGCTACCAACTTCCATCCTCAGGCAGTACATACAGCCCGTTCTTCTTCTTCTCAACCGTCCACCGCTCACACCACGCCTTCATCTTCTCGCGACTCTTCTTGCTGCCCACATTGACCGTCGGAATGACCTTCTCAATCCTCAAAGCAGTACAGAACATCGTCAGCTCGCGGAAAGAGCTGTGCTCCGAGTATGGTACGCCAAAACAAGAAGCTCTGCTGGTGCTTCCCCGCTGTGGTACAAGGTCCTTCATGCTGTATGTGCTCTTCCAATTGTCGCTGTGCAGCACTGTCTGTACACTTGGCGATTCGGTGAAGCGCGAGTTGGGTGGTCGGTAGTTCCAGCCGCTTGGGCGGAAGCCGACGGCTCGTGTGAAGTGCGGGAAGTAGTCTTTCAGGTAGTCGTCTAGCGTATCGGCTCGTATCTCAAACAGCGGCGTCATGTGGACTTGTGCTGCTCGCGGGTCGTTTGTCATGAGCTCGTTCAGCTCGGGATCCTCCAGTGCCGCCACGATGCGCTGCTTCGAAGTGGGTGCGTAGATCTTCGAGTTCAGTGCTCTGGCAATGCCAGTACAAATTCGTTCTTTACCGATACTGTAGGTGCCAACAATGACCAGTAGCCTGCCACGGCCATGCTCAACACTTGGCGTGTTTGAGGTGGAGAAGACCTGCTGGCTACCATTCGGGTTGTGCTGGAGTTTCATACCATCGGTGTCATCCTCATCTGCTGGTTCTTGCTTGATCTCGGAATTCGACTCCTTGCGGACGAACTTGGCCATGCCTTCGCCAGCACGTTGCCTCTTCATCTGTTCCCATCCATCGCTCTCATCGACTGAGTGCTTGCTCAAGCTGATGCACATATCCGCACACGCCTTGATGACGTTCTCCTGGCTCGGAAAAGCATATTTCGGGTTGAGATATGTCGTGTCAAGATAGCACACATCGATCTTCTGTTCTTTCGCTTTTCCAGTGAGTTGTTCCTGCACGTTAGGCATCAATAGTGGATGCTCGATATGCTTTCTGCAAGCTCTGAAGTCGCCACAGTGCAAGACACGCTGCAGCTTCGGCTCCCCGTTCTGCTTCTTGCCGGTGACCTTCTCGAAGAGGTACAAAGAGCTTCCAGGACAATGATTGGCGGATATCATCGTAACCCTCACGCTTTTCGTGTTGGGTACTTCGACAGTCTTCTCGAACTCCAGATCGACAACGTATTTGGGGTCCACTCGCAGCTGCTGTCGTACGAGGTTGCCTGTGACTTTCGAGCAGAAGATAGGTCCGTGGGTCCAGCTGCTGGTGAGGCCAATGTAGTGGTCGCTGTGGAAATGGCTCAAGAAGTACGCTTGGCAACCCTGCACAGCACCGTACCTGAAAGCATCCACGCAGATGAACAGGCCAGGCATGATCTTGTAGAACGGACATGTTCTTGTGTACGCTGGTTTGCCTCTAGACGAGTGTTCTGCGGCAGCTGCTTCCGCCCATGCTGCATCTTCGGCATGCCCAGACATAAGTTTATTGAAGGCTGACCCGCGGTTGGTGCTGGACTGGCCGAAGGCGAAGGGATTTGCTTGGCCTGGTCTCGGTGCTCGGGACGGCTTACGAAAGGAATCAGCTGTGGTAGATGCAGGACTTCTAGGCTTCATATCTTCAGATTTGGTGACTGGCAGCGACTTTTGTTTTGGTAAGTTTGATGGTTTGCCATCCAGGCAGTCGTTGACGTGTACCCCAGCTTCCTGCTCGCTGATGCCAGCAAGGCTAGCACCGCAGATCGGGCACGACGGCGCATCCTGTTGTGCTGCTTGTCCTTGGCCTTCATCAGGAGGCAGAACTTCATAATCTTTCTCGTCTTCTTCCAGCTGTGCTTGCTCCTCCATGTATCGGCGTTCCATGTATTCGTCGCCACCTTCGAACAGATCTTCATCAAAGTCTTCCATATCGTCAAAGTCCTTGAACTCATTCAACCCAGCGTCATAGCTGGTCTCCTCCTTCAGCAAAGAAGGTCGGTTTACAGTCTGGTTTTCGGTAGCTGTAACTTCCGAATCCCCAAGCTCCACGCTTTCCTGGTGCGAAGTAAGCTCAAGGTGTATGTGACTTGATCCATGTGTCTCTCCATCGGTCTCATCGGTATTATCGTGCATGCCAATTAGTGCTTCTGGACGCTCCTCATCCTGCTCACTATCTGACTCTTCGAAGAATGGGCCATGTCTGCTCGACGTGGTCTGGTCGACGGCACTGCTCCTGTCCGACGGTTGCTGACCCGACGGTTGCTGACCCGACGGTTGCTGACCCGACGGTGTATTTTGTACATCGATTGCCTGCTCAGAATCCGTTCTTCGTCGCTTTACAGATCCACTGTTTTCGTGGAAGCGAACGTTCTCCGAGCTGTCCTCGTTCTCTAACGTCGTCTTCTCTACCTCGTCTGGCATGCTGTCCACTTGCGGAGTGCGTACAGCTTGGGTGTCTTCCACAAACAATCCTACGTCTTGCTCCGACTTCTTGAAGAAGCTCATGATGTTGCCATTTGCCTTGTCCTTGCCCTTCGGTACCGCAGCTGGCTTCTTAGCTGAGCTCGTTGGACCCTGTCGTCCTATGACAGGCAAAGGCACCTTAGTAGACTTGACTTTGGTCGCCGCCATCTTAGGTGCTGGTGCAGATGGTGAAACGGCTAGGGAGAAGGGTGTCTTTGCTGGAGTCGTCGGTGGCGTTGGTGGTCGCCCTTTGAGATCTCCGGCTTCTGTCGTCACTTCTCGCGGCTTGCGGAACATGTTAGACCATTCGAAGTCATCCCATAGCTTGTGCTCGTTCTTAGAGACCACTCATGTCCACTGTCGTGACCACCACATGTTTCGCTCAACTGCACTTCCGTCACGCGATCGGAAGACGTGAAGTGCTCGGGCCAATGATGCCGCCAAGAATACCTCGATCTACGCCTACATCTATCTGAACCTCACTTCACTTTACTTCATCAACCGTACGATCAACTACCGAAGCCGTATTGGTTCACCGAGCTCGAAAGAATGCGGTCTGACTCGTTGCTGCATTTACTCCGTCAAGATGTGTACGGCCACAGGAATGCGACTCTTGACATGGCCATAAATGCAGACTGTACCACACCTTCTTTGGCCGAGGCTGCAATTAAATGCCTTCAAAATTTTAACGGGATCGCGAGAACTGATTGTGCTATTTCAAAAGTCAATAATGATGGCCGCCCAGAACGGAGCCTGCAAGACTGTGCTTGCGGGCTCGATAGCGAAAAGCCTGCTCGCGGAAGTCCAAGAAGGTTTGAAGACGATTGACCGACCACCACGGCTCTATGGCTTCCTCGCCAATAAAGATCCAGCTGCACGAATGTATGCAGACTGGACGGCGAAAACATGTAAGGAGAAGTATGAGTTCATCGTTGACTTCATCTGCTCTACACTTAGAACTGATCGGTTCCTAGCGGATTCGACTTCATCCTGAAAGAAGTCGAACGAGAAGACCTCGAGGACGAGATTCGTAGCGCCAACAACGACGACGATGCCGATGGCATGATCGTCTACTACCCCGTCTTCGACTCCACACGAGATCGTACACTGCAGTGGACCGTCAACATGTACAAAGACGTCGAAGGCCTCTCACCACAGCTCATCAGCAATATGTACCAGAACATCCGATTCTTGGACCCTCCGACGAACCTCAAGAAGTCCATCTTACCTTGCACTCCCCTGGCTGTCATCAAGATCCTGGAGCACTTGCACATCTACAACACGTTCCTGGACTACGGCAAGCGACTGTTCGGACGACGGATCACTGTCATCAACCGAAGCGAGGTTGTTGGCAGGCCTTTGGCAGCACTTCTAGCCAACGATGGTGCCGAAGTCTACAGTGTTGACGTGACTGGTGTTCAGCACTTCAGCCGTGGTTCCGGACTTCGAAACCAGAAGCACGAAGTCCGTGACATGGAGGGCTGGGGTCTGGAGCAATGTCTGCCAATCAGTGAGGTGGTCATCAGTGGGGTTCCTGGTGACAAGTACAAGGTCCCGACGAATTTGATCCGAGAAGGCGCCGTGTGCATCAACTTCTCCAGCGAGAAGGTGAGTACTACGAAGACTTCATAGTAGGTGTTGATGCTGACGAAAGTAGAACTTCAACCCTGACGTCAAAGAGAAAGCGTCGATCTACGTCCCTGCCATTGGAAAAGTGACCATTGTCATTCTGTTACGGAATCTGCTACGTATCGTACAAAATCGCCCATCAACAAACGCCCCCGCCCAGGAAGAATGACAGGTGTCTCGGACCTGTCATCGAGCTACAAAAGTCCTCAGAGCGCCGCTCTGTGTCTGGAACTATCTCTGAGAGCCCGTTCCACCAACGAACACTAACGATAAACTCCCGCCAGTTTCATCTCCTACGCCCGATCCTCGAAAATATGCTGCTGAGCTTCGTTTGGGCCGTCGAAGTCGATCCAATGGAGCCTTCGGTGCTCACACTGTCATGCCGACTTATCTTGCTTGACCGTCGTGGAACCTGAAATTGTCTCAAGGCTGCGTAGTCCCGCCACCTTGGTGGAGCGCGCTTTTCGTCGATGCGAGCGCCGTGCTTCACAAGGAGAGCCACGAGATCTTCTCGGCGTTGAGTCCAAGGCTTACCTAAGTGGTGGAAAGAGATTAGCAAAGCTCTCTGATCTTTGACCCAAGCTACGAGGTAAGACCCATTCGGTCAATCTCATCACGCGCAATTGCGTCCCGGAGATGCCCTTCGGTGCATTCCAACTTACTTGCAATGATATAAAGTGGTGTTCTCTGCACTGAGTCCGGCGCACTGACGTCCAGATGGTGTTCGTGCTCTAGCAATGCCTTCATTTGATCTTGGAGCTCCATCTCTGCGCAATGATGCAGGGCTGTCTTGCTGGCAACGTCGACGGCATCACGGAGACCTGGTTCGAAGTCCAAGAGCCTCCGGCTCATCGTAGGGGTGGAGAGACGGAGTGCGAAGTGTAACGCACTCCACTCGTCGATGTTGCGGCTCTGCATGTCGACGTCGCTATCGTAGAGGATCTGGAGCACAAGCAGACGATCATTCTGGACAGCTTTCAGCAGTGGCGTCTCAATCCGCTTATCTCGGGCTTCCAGGTCCGCATCGTGGTGGGCCAGACACCTCACCATATCATGCAATCCGAGCGCAGCAGCGAGATGCAGTGCTGTCTCGCCTCTGATATTCCGCATATTGACGTCTGCTCCAACAGTGGGATCCAGTAACTTGTGAACGATCGTCTCATCGGAGTTCTCGATGGCGTGGAAGAGTGGTGTTTTGCCTCGTTTGCAGGTTTTCTCGACGTCGATGCCATCGGCTAACAAGCTCTGAACGCAGTCGAAGTCACCTGACTTGATCGCGTTACAGAGTAGCTGGTGCTTGTCTTCGACCACGACAAACTCTCCGGGGCCGGAAGTTGGACGCGCCACGGATGAGACGCGACTCATGCTCTCGGTTTCCGTTCTTTCCATGGAGAGGGTAGTCGTTTCACTCAGCGTCTTACCGAGCTCGAATGCCTCCAGAGTCTTGTCTCGTGTCTCGAGGATGCGGACTAAGAGGGCAGTACACTGTCTGTGCCGCTCGGCTTCTTCAATCGGTGCGTCGTCCTTCTCCAGCAGCTCGAAGCGTGTAATGAAGGCCTCTGTGGCATGGTCTTCTGCTTTCTCGAGGTCAGCCGTTAAATAGCTCGGGTCTGGATCGGCACCTGTTGATTATAGTAAGAATTAGCAAGAATCTCGGACCTTCGTTCGAGCAAATATCGTCGCAGAGTACTTGATTGCGTGCTTGCGTCCTGGAGAGCGCTTCCACTGGATGATATGACTTACGGATCTGGTGTCTCTCGAAGTATACCCCAGCCAGAATCTGGTTCTGGCGCGCCCGGGCGAAGTCATCGACTTCCCCTCGAAGCAGTCGATGAACGTGGGCCACAGCCTCGCTGTACTTTCCCTGCTGTTGATACAGCTGTGCGACCTCCTCCAGCAGCCGGATGGCGTCTGTGAAAGGGATACCGTAGTGCTGCTCCCTCATCTCGCAGTATCTTATGGCGGAGTACAGCTTCTCCTCGGCCTGCTTGAAATGGCCTTGCTCCCGCTCTCTGCTGGCCCGGCTACGGGCACCCTCGATAAAGCTGTTCAAGATTGGCAATGGCCATAGGCTCTTCCTGCTAGGCTCGTCTTCGGCGGCATGTGAGAACGATGGCTCAGCTTCATCGTCTGATCGGAGGTTCGCTTCGTTCGGTGGAGTCCCTGGTACCAAAGGCTCATAGCGTGCAGCATCTCTGTGGAAGAGCTCAGACCGGGAATCCGGAGCATATTCAGAAGTGTATCGCTCGTGGAGATCTTCCGCCCTTTGCATGCAATTGGCCAGGCTTTCGATGGCCCGGGGATCAGCATCTTCGATTTCACCCGTCGGATTGTCCACACCCTCAACGGTAGCAACACCAGCGGTCGTAGCGGGCACGCAATCGAGAAACTCGTAACCATGACAGATCTGTTGGCGGAGCGTTTCCAAAGTATTGACTAATACGTCGTGGTTTTGCCCAATGGTTCGATGCGTGTGTGCTTGGTCAGATCTATGTCGAAATTAGCACAATACAGACGCAACAAAGGACTCAACCACTACTCACAGTTGCAGTAAAGACAGATCAGTTTGCAGCGCACTAATGCGAGCCTCTATGTCCGTTTGGATCTTATTAATACCTGAGTGCCTGCAGGCAAGCTTGAACCTTGCCAATAGCGTGGTTCTGCTCGCTGCTGCGTTGAATCCTCCGACTTTGGTCTCGATGCCCTTGAGCAACGAGCGGCATGCTTCGATACACTCGATAATGTTCTCTTCGGTCTGCCTGTCAGCGCTGTTGGTTTGTACCACACCATTTTCCAGACGGGCCTCCAGAAGCACTCGAGTGCTATCGAGGACCTGCTTCAGCCGTGAAACTCTCGCGTTCACCTCTTTCGCAATTTCGTCGGCGTCTGCTACCTTCTTCAAGAAGATGATGGCACCGAGGGCCAATCTGGCGACCTCGCCAGCTGCTGCGACAGCTTGTAACTCCGCCATAACCGCAGCCTTGTGTTTCTACGCCTACGGTGAAATGGTCGACAGCCGGCAGGATGCTTAAAGTGTAGGAGGAAGGCCATGCCCGAACTATCGTTCGCCGGGGACTCATGTCGATCGTCGACTCACCAGATGGTGTGGCCCGGTTCCCCCCAGCTTTCGTACATCTCGTGCTCTCGTGGCTCGAACTGCGCCTCTCGCCCCATCTTCCCCGGATCGCTAATGCAAGTCTTCGAGCGAACATGCATTAGCTCGGTAGCCTTGTCACGCCCCTCTGACCACTTTGGACCAATATTAGGACAGACAATATACCACTGCGACGCAATGTGATGATACTTTGGTACATCGAGGTGGGCATCTCCGCCGAAGCTCGTGCGCCGCGAACCTCTGGCAAACCTTTCGGGAGAAGAAGTGCACCAACAAGGCAATTCAGTTCAGTCCGCCAAGCGAACGGCTCGCGAATTGGCGCCTCGAGGCTGAGATCTATGTCTATCAGAAGTGAAGAGTTATGTGTTTCCCAGAGGTGCGCCACCGAAGTCAGGGTTGACACTGCGCCCTGCTCAGGCCATGCATAGATGCCTTGCACCAGCAAGCCTTGCAGCTATTGACTAGTCCTGTTATATCGCTGAAGGCCCCGAAACTTATCTATCACCTCGAGGCTTTTTTAAGTATCTGGGACAGTGGCCCACCATGTATCAGAACCAGACCAATCGAACACTTCCCCATAGACGGGTCGGACATGCTGACGATGAGGTACCGTAGCCAGATTTTCTTAACGAAGACAGCATCGTTACTGACGGCATCAGTCGATCACATCGGCCTCATCCATCCGGCACGAGACAATCTTTGACAACAATGACCAAGGCTTGATCGATAACCCTCTGTCCCACTGGAATCCAAACAAGGCTGAGCGGAAGGCACGCGAGTTCGCTCGTGACTTCGGCCTGGAAAACCAGGCGGGCATACTCGTAAAGGTACGTGGTCTACATGTGTTGAGGACGTCTCCTGATGGAGCAACTGACACCCGAGCTAGGCTGCAAAAATCCTCCGAGATCCAGAGGCATGGCAGAGCGTGCCGAACCTTACTCCGGACGAACAGGTGTCGCTGGCTGCGGAGCGAAACAACGGCTTCTGGCGTCAGCCCAAGGAGCTCAAGGTCACGATCATGACGCTCTGCGTGGCTGCAGTGGTTCAGGGGTGGAACCAAACGGTACCTTCCGCTTCGTTCTTGCATTCAACCAAGAACTGACACGCAATCAGGCATCGAACGGGGCGAACTTGCAGTGGCCAAAGCAACTTGGCCTCAACAATCTTGAAGGCTGTCAGCCTCAAGGCCGTGAGGCCTGGATCTTCGCCATCGTGAACGCGATGCCCTACTTTGCAGCGTCCATCATAGGCTGCTGGCTTTCGGATCCAGTCTCGGAGAAGTTCTTCGGCAGACGAGCGCCTATCTGCCTGTCTGCGGTCATCATACTTGCGTCCATCATCGGAAGCGCACTTACGCAGACGTGGCAGCAGTTGCTCGGGTGTCGAGCGCTTTTGGGGATAGGGATGGGACTTAAGGCTGCCGTGGTGCCAGTATTCGTAAGTAAAGCACCAGGTATATTCGAAAAAGACATGCGCTTACGTCTTGTAGGCGGCTGAGGTGGCGCCGGCACATATCAGAGGCAGTCTAGTGATGAACTGGTAAGTGAAATATGCCCTGATGAAAACTCACCTACTGATCGAAGTCAGGCAGCTATTCGACGCTCTAGGCATCTTCCTCGGCTTCACCGCGAACCTCGTTGTATCCCAGGTCGGCAACTCAGCTTGGCGGTGGCAGACTGTATCTTCGGTACTGCCCGCCATCGTCCTGCTCACGTTGATCTTCGTCTGTCCGGAGTCGCCTCGCTTCTTAATGAAGCATCAGAAGTACGCCGAAGCATACAAAACGCTCATCCTGTTGCGCGGCGAGCCAGTGTTAGCAGCCAAAGAGCTGCTGTACGTGCACTACCAGATGGAGGTAGAGATGCGACATCTCCACCATAAGCGGCCGGATCCAGAATCGGAGGTCGTCCAAGGCGCTGTTGAAGGCGAGAAGAAGGCCGCTCACCTCCATACCCGCCAAAAGCAGATCCGCAGAAGTGGACGCGGCATCAACTACTGGCAGAAACTCGGGCAGCTCTTCACGGAGCGCAGAATCCGGCGAGCCACGCTTGCAGCCGTTGTCTGCATGGTCGGTCAGCAGATGTGCGGAGTGAACGTGCTCGCGTTCTACAGCTCGACGTTCTTCTGCGACAGCAGCAATCCGACTTCATCTGCGAGGGATGACACGTACCTCACACCACTCTTCCTGAGCTGGGGTATAGGGCTCTGCAACTTCTTGTTCGCTTTTCCAGCTTACTACCTTATCGACCGGCGCGGACGACGTTGGCTCCTGCTGGTTGCACTGCCTTTCCTGGCTGTAGCTATGCTTGCGACTAGTTTGAGCTTCTTGATACCGGAAGGCAACAGCGCACGTGGTCCGGTCATCGCGTTCTGGACTTACATCTTCATGATCGGGTACAGCTGGAGCATGGGGCCGGTGCCCTTCACTATGTCGGCCGAAGTCTTTCCGTTGGAGAACAGAGTTGTCGGCATGTCCTTTGCAGTCTTCGCGAACCTCTTCGGCGCAGGCTTGCTCACCCTCTTCGTGCCGGCTTTGACGGTTCACATCGGCCACGCGGGACTCCTGGGCATCTTCGCAGCCCTGAATGTCGTTGCATTCGTCTTGGTATTCCTGTTCGTCCGAGAAACGGCCGGAGCTGCCTTGGGTGGTACACCGGGCAGTATGACGTTCATGTCGCTCGAAGAGCTGAACTACATCTTCGGGGTATCAACGGCGAAACACATCAGGTATCAACTTACCACTGCGGTCCCGTGGGCGTGGAGCTACTACGTGAGGAGGGACAAGGACTGTCCAGACTGGCCGCAGAAGCTGTACACTTGGGCATCTGAGAGAGACCACCAGAACGTGTCTGGCAATGCGGAAGCTGAAGACGACGGAGAAGGGGCGACGAAGTAGACATAAGCAATAAGTTCAGTGCTGTGATGCGCTTAGCTGGTGTTCTGTTCTTACCTCCACGGCTTACATTCCGTCTTAACCCTCTTGTCTGAACGGCTTTCGTCGATGAGTGTAGAGCCCCCAGTTGAGTAAGAGTGGTGACATGGCAGAGCAGAGCCATCAGTTGAGTGACAGTGGCAACATGGCGAGCATGGTTGCAGTCGAGGTAGCGGGCGGAGAGAGGATTCGCAGGTCCGGGAAAGAGAAGATGGGCCTCCGGTCTGCCGGTGTGGTCGACTGCTGCCTCTCGGCATTGGCTTCGAAGTCATGGTGTCAGACAAGTTCGTGGCCGAAGTCGATTGTTTCTGCCACTACATGGCACGCGCACCGAGATGCTCAGCCCTCGTGCGTGATCACTACCTTGAGCTTCGTTGGCATCGAAGGACGTTGAAATATACCGTACATGTAACTTCACGCTACACCAAGGTTTGCCGGAACAGTCATTGGCGTGTCAAAGGTAGTTGTTGGTAGGTTGGTAGAACAGCGGTTAAGCCGAAACCTTCGCGGGTACCTCCATGTTCATTTGTTTTCCCTTGTTTTTATCCTTTGCGAGACTTGAAATGGCAAATGCGGGCATACATACGGTGGATCAGGCCCCTAAGAGCAGGTGAAGTCGATTACAAAAAGGTGATGGCGAGTGGTCTATTCTCTTGCCGTGCCGTTACAGGGGTTGATCATCGGAGCTCTTTAGGTTCGTGCCGCGCGTCTTGAAGTGGTCGACGTGTAAGAGTCGTTGGTGTTGTTGGACTCTACGGAGGATGGGCAAAGGATTCGTATGTAGCGCTCTCCTCGAATAGCAATCATCACGCGGTAGAGGAAACGTTATCTTTTCATCTCGAATCTCGAGACTACCTTAATTTGTCCTAGCGGATCGCGGACCCGGAGTGCATCGAGTTGATGTGACTGGCGACCTTTATCGTGCCTTACATTGTTGCGAGCGAAGCGATATCGTACTGCATGTAACACCGCACCCAAGACACCGCATCCCTTTCTCGACAACATCTCCGCGACAGCTCACGTGCTCCTGCGGCCTTGACAGCGCCTCCCGACATTCCGCGTTTCGGCCAATGCTTCCCCAATTGGCGAAGGATTCAAGAAAGTCGACTGACAGGGTACGAGTAATTGCACCATCCTTCCACTTCCACCCCCCGACCAACGACACACTGGAGGGCTACAGCGGCGGTGACACGAAAGGGAGACAGTAAGGTGGCTTCACAATCCGGCGCGCACCGGCGTCGTACAAGCAGCGTCGGTGTCCATGGGCAACCCAAGCTGCTGAGCAGGTCTCTACATCCGACTGTTGGAGGCAACCCGTTCAACGAAGAGGAGGAGGAGCGCAAGCAGATGTCCCTCGACCACTCTCCGACCCGCGATGGCGGCGGCTGGTCTTCGCCCGGGCTCACGACACCATACGATGAAGGGAGTGCGCGGTCACGAGGAGGCAGTCCTGGCAAGAAGGCGTATGGGGACCTTATGAATGGCAACTCGAGCCATGTTACGTGGGCACAGGCGAAAGCGGGTTCAGCGAGAGTGCAGCGCTCGAATGAGGGCAGTTTCATGCGGCATATGCGGAAGATGTCTTCGGGTCTACCCTACTTCTCCGATCGATCGAGCTATGCAGAAAAAGAGAAGCTGGGTCGGGGGCGGCCTTGGGAGAGAGTGGAGTGGAAGGACCTGCCGAGAAGGATTGGACTACTCATCTCGCGGCGGCGGAAATACGTTGCGCTATTGGTTATGATGCTTTTGATGATTCTGCTGTTTACGAACAAGAGTGAGTAGAACTTGGTGAGAGTTGGGTGGAAGATTCACTAACAGTGACAGCTGTAAATTACTGGTATAGACGAACATCCTGGCTTGGTGGCGGCAGCAAATTTGTGATAATTCTGGGCGCGAATCAAGGCGGTGGCGTGATGGATTGGAAAGGACCACGAGAGTGGGCGATAGAAAGAGACAGTGTTAAGAACAAGAAGAAGTATGCGGCAGAGTGGGGTTACGAGATGGAGATTGCAGACATGAGCACGAAGAAGAGATACGCGCACGAGTGGAGAGAGAGCTGGGAGAAAGTGGATGTGATACGGAACGCGATGAGGAAATATCCTGACGCGGAATGGTTCGTATCAGATGCGCGACTCGTTTGTGGAAGTGACTAATTGGGGCCAGGTTTTGGTGGCTCGACCTCAACACATTCATAATGGAGCGGACCTACTCTCTCCAGTCGCACATCTTCAACAACCTCGCCGAGAGCGCCTACCGAGACATCAACTACAACAACCCACTCCACATCGCCCACCCTCCTAACGGGACCTCTGCCGATGTCAATGCGCCGAAATATGTCAACTACCTCGACCCCGAGGCGCTCTCCGCGACCGGCGATGGCGACCCGAACAGCGTCAACATCCTCATACCACAGGACTGCGGAGGTTTCAATCTCGGTAGCTTCTTCATGCGCCGATCGCTATGGACGGACAGACTGATGGACATATGGTGGGATCCCGTGTTCTACGAGCAACGGCATATGGAGTGGGAGCATAAGGAGCAAGATGCGCTCGAATACATATACACGAACCAGCCTTGGATTCGACCACATTTCGCATTCCTGCCGCAACGGACGATTAACGCCTTTCCGGACAAGGCTTGTGGTGACGATCGCCATGTTCCAGAAGGTGGTTGCAAGGTGTTGAAGCCTGGTGATCCGGTGGATAAGACTGAGTGTGGAATACAAGGGATCCATTATCAGGAGAAAGAACGGTAAGTGCAGCTCGAACGACATTTTTATATTTTATGGTGCTGACACGACGCAGGGATTTCCTGGTAAACATGGCCGGCTGCGAATGGGGCCGGGATTGCTGGGGCGAGATGTACAACTTCCGCCAGCTCAGCAACCACCTGAATCGCGGACGATGGGAGAAATTCGCCGATTCGACACGGGATTACTTCAAGCGGAGGAAAGAGGCGAAGCAAGCGAAACAGCCGCAGCAGCAACAATAAAAGCTGGATGGACGCAGTTCTGGATCACCATTCTTTTCTACTCACACGATTGCATACACCGGCGACTCTGGCGTTTGGGGAGCGGCACCTGTATCGATACCACCATTGCTTCGGGGTTGTTACAGCAAGCGAGCATTCTGTTATTTCTGCATCTGGTGGTACAATCACTTTGTATGGTCGGAGAGGGTGTTGGAGACACATGGCTCTGGCGTTTTAGCTGCACTCGCTAATCCATAGAAAGGTATGATAGAAGCATTGAAAACGAATGCGAAGGTGTCTCTACTGTCGAGATATCATCAAGCTTCCACCTCCCGCCTAACATCAACCAACTGTATCCTCCTCGTCTCAAACTCAACCTTAACAGTATACGGCCTAAACACAAACCCGCTCTCATCCATCTCCTTCGCATACGGCGCAAAGACCTCATACGTCGGTCTAATCGGCATATACCGTATCACCGAATGATCTATCCACCCCGTCCGCACCGGCACGGCGGCAAAATGCGTTATATACAGATTCCTCAACTCCACCCTATTCTCCGGTCCTATCGCGGTTATCCACGCTTGCATCGCCGGCGGCATCGCACCAGTCCGGCCCTCAAGCGCGCGAGGTAGTTCGGTGTCGCCTATAACGATGAAGCTGTTGTTGCGGTAGAAGGCTTCCAGGCCTTCCTGTCTGAGTATGCGGCAGGTGCGGAGGATGGAGGGTTGGCGGACGAGGGTTTGGACTTCGCGGCGCGGGGTGCTGAATTTGAAGGTTACTGGGGAGTCGAGGAGGATGGCGAGGTGGGTTATGTAGGCCCAGAGTTCGGCGGGAAGGCCGTTGTGGAGGGGTGTTGGGGGCTGGAGGGGTGGGTGAGTTGGGAGTTTGAGGGCGGTGGAGGGGGTGCTTACGGTTGGTTCTGGCATTGTTGTTGTGGGAGGGTTGGGAGGTGTACGATACAGACGTGGAAGGCAGATGATGATGAGGTACTGTATGCATGCTTCATGCACCCCAGGAAATGGCGTAGAAGTTTAAATCAAATCAAGGGATGAGAGCAATCGCGATGGAGGAGAGTGCAAGTGCAAGCATCAGGAGCGTACAGTTCTGTGCGTTGCGACTCGGGTTGAGCCTTCTCATCACCGCTATACACGATTCAGTGAACAAGTCATCCTCCAGCACGCGCATGAATGTCGTGTCTATGAGCTTGCCTGCGAGTCAACGACCGTGAGGTGGTGCACTACAGGACAGACCTCCAATATCCACATATACACGGAATCATTAGAACTACGCTGTGGTCGAGGAATACAGACCGCGTTCAAGTCTTGGTCCTCGGATCGATAGCTACTAAGCCATTGATGCCATGCACAACGCTGACAGTGAGAAAAGCCAAGGCAGACCATCGGTTTAGCGATATTGTAAGCGTCCAAGTTGATCATCATGCAAAACCATGGGACCTTTGAAGAGCCATAGCCATCAAGCTGTCCATCTAAGCAGTCCAAGCAGTCCAAGCAGTCCAAGCAGTCCAAGCAGTCCAAGCAGTCCAAGCAGTCCAAGCAGTCCAAGCAGTCCAAGCAGTCCAAGCAGTCCAAGCAGTCCAAGCAGTCTCGACCGGAGCGTATGTCACGCCCTGGGACCACTCACTATGTCGAGTATGCTTGGAGTACCAACAACATATCTTTGTAAGGCCTGAACGTAGCACTTTCATAGATCTTGGACTCGGAGAGTTTTGCCTCCAGCCCCAGCATCAACATACCATGGATATAAGAGAGTAAGAGGGGACAAGAAGATCGCAGAGCATTAACCTCACCTCAGAGTTTCCCAGTTCACCACACCACAATCTCAAGCAACCAGCAAACCCTCCACCAGATCCCAAGATGCAGTTCCGCGCTCTTGCCTTGGCCCTGGCCCACGCCTCCGTGGCGCTAGCGGTGTGCGGCGCTGGCCAGATCGGCGTCGGCACAGGTCAATTGTGCCAACTCACCTCCGTAACTCAGTCAGGAGCCGCCGGGTACTTTCTCTCTCGCTGCAAAACCCCCTCTTCTATCCACTAACCCCCGCCACAGTGCCTGCGGAAGCACGGACGGCAGACTCTTCGCCACCGACTGCAATCTCATCGCCACCACCACGAGTATCTTCACCGAAGGCTTCTGTGGCGCAACCTGGGACAACGGCGCCAGCGTGGACTGCGATGCGGAGGGGAACCCGACGTTCGTCCGTACGTCGAATGGCAATTTCGACAGGTGTCAGTCTGCTCTGGATTTTGGCAACACGTAATGTACGCCGGAGGCTGCGCTCTTTGGGCAGGGCATCTTCTCCACTGAGTTCTGTTGCACGCGCTTTGGGTATTGAGCGGGTCGGGGGAACGTGATAGTTGGTTGTATGGGCCGCCACAGGCCATGAGTGGAACTCGTCCAGTGAAGATAGAAATACACTTGGATGGCACAGACAAGGATGAAGTGGAGGAGCAACTTACATTCACATTTGGTTGGACGCCATCACCCGTTCAAGTCGTTCCCGGGTTTATAGAAAAATCGTTAGTTTCTTATCAACAACGACATTGCTCAGACCACTGTAACCAATTAAGAGACTGTAAAGAAGTTCGTCGCCATACAGCTGAAGGACCTGTACGATGACTCGTTAGCGAGACTTCGGACTCGATATTTGTTGTCGTACTTACCGTCCAAAATACTCAGCACGAGAGCAGGCACCTTGAAACATGGCATGAAGTCAAGTGGCGCCACCATGTGAGCGCAGCAGCAAAGCCACCGCCGTGTATCAGTAGGGACTGTCTTTATAGGCGTCTTCATCATCTCCATCAACGACTCCTCCTCAAATTCGTCTGCCTGGGAACAGCGTTCGACCACATCGCCAAACCACGCCGGATTCGACCCATGTCCCTCGCCGTTACTTCGTCCAGCGCCGCCTCGTCTTCGTCCTCATCCTCATCCTCCGATTCTTGAACTACAGATCTCCTCCTCACTGGCAGCCCCTCTTCCTCATCAGACCTAAACCGCCAGTCGAATGTGATGTGCCACGCCGAGTACCCATGCAACTTGACTTGCTTCGCGCCTACCATAGTCCGATCGCTCGGGTCCTTGGCTAAGTGCTCCTGGATCAGAGCTCTCAATTTCTTGCCATCGGTCCTAACGTAGAGGTGTTCCAGGTAGTCTCGGTTGGACGGTCCGATAGCGACGAGCCAACGGCAAAGCTCTCCGTCCGTGTGCGGGAATATCTGCGGCAGGAAAGTCGTTCGCTTGTAGTAGAGTGGAAGAAATCTGTTCCGGATTGTTGAGCAGACGCGGAGAATGTTCGGTTGGGCGACTGCGGCGGCATTCCATTTGGCACCCAGCTTGCGGAAGACTTCGATCTCCTTTTCGTCGATGATCTCGTCGACGATCATCTGCCAGAGCTCTGTTGGAAGGTCCAGGAGGCCTGTCTGCTTGATTGAGTGTTAGTATGATACGGTCAGCTGTTGCAAGGAACAGGCTATCGAGCAGAAGCAGTGGCAGTGTGCAGTAGCACAAGGGTTATCAGCTTCGAGGAGAACCTCCATGTCCGCTCCACTGCGAGAACGACAACACCCTTTCTCGCATCTGAATATTGGGCATGGAGAAGACATGTAGTCGTCTAGTAGCTTCGAAGATCTCCCAGTTGCGAGCTCCTTCAGTCGCCACTTCGCTTGATCGGTAGCCTGGGAGCAACTTACCGCGCTTTTGTTCTTGCCCCGAGCTTTCGGGACCGCCATCTTACCATGAGCTTTCAACCATAGGATTCCGTACCCTGGCATCGTCGAGTATATGTATTGTTTCGTTGAAATGGGGAAGACGAGATGATGCGGGGGATCCAGCATTCCAAGCTCCGGAGTGGCCGTACGTTTGGTGGTACTGCATTTGTGTTCGGACTGTCTCGATTGGCCGCCCTGCTTGCTAGACGGAGGCTGTACCATGTTGTGCACACCGGTCGGTTTACAAGAACGTGACTGTCAGCGTCTGGAAACCGGTCAATGCCACTTCAGCGCGACTCTGGTCTTCAGCAGCTTCGATCTATGAATAATAGTATTAGTGCTGTCGTAGATGGCAGCTTGATATAAGGCTCTTTATCGATAGGAGTGCAAGTCTACACAGCAGTACACGGAAACTTGGCTTTGGGGAGAATTTATCCTGTCAACGCACCTTGGTCGATATCCCGATTTGAGCAAACTTCTCTTGCCAGAATGAGTCCGAGAACCTGACACCGTTGACATCAGCAGGTCAATCATCAGGGAGGAGAGCATGCGAGCGACAAACTTTGCATGGAACGTAAACGTGCCCATGAGCATGCGCCGCTCATGTCCGATAGCAACAAGCCAGTCGCGTGTGCATGGTACATTGTTCAGATGCCGCGACTCGAATATGTTGTTGCGATAGAAAGCCAAGTGCACCTCTCGTCGGAAGAATTTGGACGTAAGTGCCAGGGGAGGCTCTCGAACTATGTTGACTTGGTCTCTACGTTTCCGTCCGTGTGTTGGATCGATAGGGTCAGGTCTAGTCACAGCCATCTCGATGATGGAAAGAACGATCTCCATGGGAAGCTCTGGGATGCTATCAGTACGTGAGAATGGCAGCAGCTTCGAGACCAACCAAGCAATGGGAATGTCTTGAGCTCGTGATCGGGCCGGAAGACGTCCTCGAACTCGTCGTTCAGGGTTTCCAAGCCCTCGTCCATCTTTTTGTTAGTCTCGTGCGGTAGTCGGTGTGCTCTTGCAATACTGGAGTTTAGAGACAATACATGTACTTGTGGCTGTATTCAATGAAGATGATAGTGCAGTCACATCTGCGCGCAAGAGCTGCGCGGCCGCAACACCGCCACTGTAGGTCGGAGTCAGAGCCTCAGCTGGCCTGGTGGTGCAGGTGCCTTGCGGATCTTCGGGTGCACTGGGGTTCTTTCTTCATTTGCACTCAATCATCACTTCGCTGTTGAATATTGGGTAGCTTCAGGTTATGTTGCTCTTAAGAAACAGTTCGAGATGGTAGAAGGGTTCAATTCGGACCTCGGCCTGCATTTCCAGGAGCTCACGGCAAGATACCTGGTAGTATTGAAGAGCAGACAGTCGCCTGTAGAACTATTGAGGGTGGGAATATGGAAGAGCTTGCTACCTGGCCATATGCTGTTCTCGAACTCACAGAAGGAAAGCGTAGCGCTGTAGCGAGTCCGAATGAGCTGCACGATGACAGCTCTGCGCGCGACTGTGTGGGAAGGCCCGCATGCTGAAACGTGCTGGTATGCAGACGCAAGGCTCCCCTGTAGCTGTTGTTGTCGTGAGTCAACTGCCGCTATGCATGGCTGCACGTGACACACGATACTGTTGACATCGCAACGAATGTGTAACGGGAGAGGAAGGCAGCGTATATTCAATGTTGTGTCGTTTCGGTAGACACCATGAACAAGGAGATCTAGGCAAATAAACTTCGAGTCTGGGTTTCTTTGTGAACTTCTTTTTGTCCTAGCGCGAAGTAGAGTGTCGAGGTTTCGAGGCGGGGCGATTCGAGACCGAATAGTTCAGTAAGCAGCGGTCTGAACCAACGTCGCTGCATCCACGCACCTCGACGACGACGATCAACAAGCCGGTGACACCTCGCTCGCTGTGCAATTCGGCGACTGGTATGATTGCTCTGTGCTGAGTGTGTCGGCTGCGAGCTGGACGACTTCATTCACGCTCGCTACGGCACCACGGCTTCATTGTCCGCAACAACCTGCTCACCAGCGCTCGCCGCGAAACGATCCACCACCCATCTGTGCAGCTCCTCGTCTATTGTAACGATGGGTGCACTCGCGGTACGCATGTAGCAAGATCGCTGCTGCTGCTGTCTGGCATGAGAAAAAACGAGTGCTCGGCCATTGATCCCCGACATGGCCGAAGGGTTGGCCGGCAATATGGGCGATGAAGGGCAGTCGTCTGCCACTCTGGCACCTCCAGCGGTGACGGCATTGAAAGGTCAGGCAGCCCAGGATGGACAGGAGCGAGCGCAGATGTTGCGTACTATCAGCATGGACATTCGGGAAGAGCGCGAGGATCTGAAACGTGCTGCTGAGGAGTCATTGAACGCTATACTGGAGCTGGGGCTGGACGGCAAGGTCAAATGGGCCAGCCCAACGTGGTCCGATCTTACTGGTACCTCAGCCGTGGATATTATTGGCAAGGAGATATCAGAAGTTATTGTGGGCAACGTCAATGTCTTCGCAGAGTGCGTGGAAGCTATACGGCAAGATGACTCGAAAAGTCGCATCATCAGGTTCTCGGTCAAGGACATGTGGAGATCAAAGACGGATGGTACTGGATCATCGGACGAGAAGACTCCGGTTGAAGGGAAGTCTGCCTTCAGAGACTGGTCTCGCTCAGAGGATTCAGCTGGGACTATCACAGAGTCAGAACAGGTGAACGTAGACGGACAAGAATCTGAACAGGAGCAAGACCAGCATCCCGATGAACGTATCGAGCTTGAAGCGCAAGGCATCATGGTATATGATCGCGACACTGGCGAAGAGAGTCACACTATGTGGATGATCAAGCCTGCAGTATCGCGAGAGGTCACCATCGATCTACCCGACATGTTGGTAGAGTCTCTTGGAATTGGTGCCGAGATGCTTGCCAACTATCTCACTCTGCTGACCCAATTCGGAGTACGCGATCCTGGATCGCACCCTCCACCGCTTCCTGTCTTGTGCCGCATTTGTGAGCGCCAAATCACTCCTTGGTGGTTCGAACGGCACACCGAACTCTGTGCGCAGGATCACAGAGCTGAGATGGACGTGCAAATGGCCCAGGATGCTCTCAACGAACAACGGTCAGCCCTTGTCAAAATACTGGACGCACTGGAGGCCCAGCAACGGCCAGCGAAGCCGTCTTCTAGCCCTGGAAGCGACTCAGGATCACCAACGCCTCCACTGCGAGCGGAGTATAAGGGGATGCTCATCGGACCTAGCTCAAATCCCTCATCAAACCCATCTTCCGGTCGTGCATCGCCGGCTGCAAACACTCCAAGATCGCGTGAGTCCTCCACCAGCGGGTTGAGTCATCATCGAGCTCGCTCATTCGCTGTAAGACGTCCGCTCTCTAGGATCGTGGAGCTCGTTCTGGATCTATGCGACACTGCCATGGAGATCAGCACGCCGGCGGTCAAAGACAGTAAAGTCTGCGCTCCAGGTGAGATCAGAACACAATCGCCACAGTCCGAGAGTCGTATCCAGCAGGTCCTGGGATGGCAATCTCCGAGTGCTAGTACGATAGAGAACGAACAGGGATTGGCAAAGCTGTGCGATGATACATTCCAAATGGCAAGGTCGAAGATCGAGGCGGTCTATCGCCATCGGCGCATCTTGGAGTACTCTGAACGCATCCGGATGGAGTACGAACTTCTTGTGTCGGAGTGTATCGATGCTGCTATCGACAAAGCCGCGCGGATCAAGTCGGGAGAGTTGAGCGATTCCGGCGATGAATCCTCCAATGAAACTTCCGAGCAGGAAACCGAAGCTCAGGACGAAACGTTGAAAGTTCCATCTGAGCAGATAGATGGCAACGACCTGACAGCTTCGCCACCACGTCGACTATCTGCGCTCCCGAATTCAATGGCAATGGCGTTGCGCAACGGATCCGACCCGTTGCTAGATCGGCGCACATCATCTGCTGGGTCCTCAAGAGCAAGCAGTCCCCGTGGTGCTGCAACACCAAAGTCTTACGGCGCTACCACGGAGCAATTCGCGTTTCAGAAGCGGCACTCCCTCGCTTTTGAGAGTGATGCCGGGGCCGACAGCGACAGCAGCATGCATTCTTCTATTGCCTCCATGGGCAACCGAAGAGTTGACTCACCCAGCGGAGACGTATCCCTGAGCCGTGTAGCAAGCCATCGGTCGCGTGAGAGGAAGCGCCAGAGTCTAGTACTTCCCAGCCTAGCTGCTGCCTCTTCTGCACGTCACCAGTCTCCAGCCCGAGGTTCTCAACCGCCACACTCACCGCTGCGCATGGCTAAGCCTAGAATACCTAGCCATGCCGACAGCCTACCGTCGCCAATCACATCACCTGTGCTATCGCATAGCGAGTTCCCGTCGCCGATCGTCCGCGCACAGCACAAGCATCATCATCGTCGTCAATCTTCGGCTGCTCTGGCTGATGCGATGGGGCGGCCCGTCTCTCCTCGCCTCACTGCTGCAGTAAGCGTCACACAGCCGAGAGCTGCCCAAACGTCGATCAAGGACTTCGAGATCATCAAGCCCATAAGTCGAGGTGCGTTCGGCAGTGTATATCTGGGCAAGAAGAGATCTACTGGTGATTACTATGCGGTCAAGGCACTGAGGAAGGCAGACATGGTGGCGAAGAATCAAGTCACGAACGTCAAAGCTGAACGTGCTATCATGATGTGGCAAGGAGAGAGCGACTTTGTAGCGAAGCTATACTGGACCTTCTCGAGCAAGGACTATCTCTACTTGGTCATGGAGTATCTCAACGGCGGAGATTGCGCATCGCTCATCAAGGTTCTTGGCGCACTGCCGGAAGACTGGACGAAGAAGTACATTGGTGAAGTTGTGCTAGGCGTGCAACATCTGCATAGTCGGCAGATTGTGCACCGTGATCTCAAGCCTGACAACCTGCTCATCGACGCGAAAGGTCACCTGAAGCTGACAGACTTTGGTCTCTCACGCATGGGTCTTATTGGCAGGCAGAAGCGTGCTATCAACGCACAGCCGGAAGACGCACCACCTGATCTGCTGAAGACTGGCCCTTTTAGGAGAGAGCCTTCGGTCGCATCATCTCGGTCAGCGTCTTTCGACTACCATGGCAACAGCCAGTCGCCTGCGCACACCCCTGCTATGGTACCGGCTTATTCCAACGACCTCAATCAACCGTCTTACTTCAACCTCAACCGAGAGAGCTCTGCTTCACGAGAGCCATCACGGCGCACATCGGGTTATCGTAGCGACAGTGGAGAAAGCGATGCGCTGGCTTCTGCTATGTTCCGACGATTCTCAATCGCAGACAGCCGGACGCCGATCGAGGAAGAGAACACTGATGAAGAAGGCAATGAATCTCCAGATCCGTACGCACTTCACTCTGTGCCAAGCAACGCGAGTGGACCGAGGGTAGCTACGCCGCCGCAGTCATCCATGATGCCGCCACCTGCTATGGCACTGTTCGACCCAGAGGACAGCAACCGGCGATTCGTGGGCACGCCTGACTACCTCGCGCCTGAGACCATCAACGGCAACGGACAAGATGAGATGAGTGATTGGTGGTCCTTGGGCTGTATCCTGTTCGAGTGCCTGTATGGTCAGCCACCCTTCCACGCAGATACGCCGGAAGAGGTTTTCCAGCACATTCTGGCCCGCAAAATCCATTGGCCGCCAGAAGATGATGAAGTCGAGGTTTCAGACGAAGGCAAGGATCTGATCAATAAACTCATATGTCTAGACCCGCAGGAACGTCTCGGCTCAAACAAGGATGAGAAATACGCAGACGGTGGCGAAGAGATCAAAGCACATCCTTGGTTCGACGGAATGAACTGGGATACACTACGCGAGGATGAAGCGTCTTTCATACCAGTGAGCGAAAATCCGGAAGATACGGAGTACTTCGATGCACGTGGTGCGACTATGCACAACTTCGCCAACGAGTTCGAAGACCAGCAATCCTCGCCAGGTATTACACCAGGTGCCGACTACCCAGAGAGGCCGCATGATGCGTTGTCTCGAGTCAGAAGCCAGGTCAATAATGTCAAGCGAGGCCTGATGCCATTGCATATCCCACCCCACGTTCGCGACTCTCGCTCACGACGTTTAAGTGAGCCTGTTGTTGCTGATGACTTCGGCAATTTCCAGTTCAAGAATCTGCCTGTGCTTGAGAAGGCCAACAAAGACGTCATTCAGAAGCTGCGCAACGAGACCATGCAAGCTCAAGCCAAATCCGCCCAAGGAGCCGGGTCATCCTCTTCAGCAGTGTCGCCGTCACCTGGTCCGTCTCTGGAATCAAGCCCGATCCTGCCAATGGCCATACCTCTCAAACGAGCTCTGTCTCAGACTCGTGGTCACAATCGCCCTCAGTCTCCCTCCTTGCTCAGCCAAGCCGAGTCATCCCCCAGCAGAGGCTCACATCCCTCTTCGCCGTTGTTGGTCTCGTTCAGTGCTGGTCAGAGCCACGAGCGGCGAAAAACTTCAAGTGGCTCTTCCAGCTTGTCGCAGCAGACGAGCAATCCTTCGAACCAGTCAAGCTCACTGCAACCCGGTAACTTCTTCGAGCAAGGCCCTCGGTTGTCTATGTCGTTCAAGACACCATCCAACACGCCTTCGCCGATCAAGAGTGCTAAGTCGGGTTCTGTTCATCTGCCGCTTGCATCTGACCACGGTGGAGTGCCTCAGCGCCAAAGCAGCGCCACTTCTCCAAGGCAGAGGTCTCACACGGTCGGATCTCAGGAAGGCGACCTTGTGCCTGACCTCGTGCCTACGCATTACAAGCGTAGAAGTGGTGTGTTTGACATCTCGCCATCGTCGTCCGACACCGAAGATGCTCGACAGAAGGCTTTGCTGCGTGTGCAGCGCCGACGAACTAGCTCAAGACGACTGTCCCAGGTCATCCTTGCAGATGGCCCAAGTTTCCGGACGTTGGATGTGCTTGTATGCGAAGATCATCCTGTCTCTCGGTTGGTCATGGAGAGATTACTGGAGAAGCTGCGCTGTCGTACCATCGCTGTCACAAATGGTTCTGAGGCTATACGATATGCGATGAGTGAGGTCAAGTTCGACATTATCATGATGGAGTACAAGCTTCCGCAATTCAATGGCGCCGATGTAGCCCGCATGATTCGCGACACGAAGAACGCAAACTCGCATACGCCGATCGTGGCCGTTACTGGCTATCTGAAGGAACTGCAAGCGCCGCATCACTTTGACGCTCTGGTCGAGAAGCCTCCGACGAAGGAGAAGCTGGAACAGGTCATAGGCCGGCTTTGTCAATGGAAGACGGCTCCGGATGGTTGGAAGCCAAGCATGGGTCAGCCAATTCCAGGATCAAGCCTACGGCAAGAATCGTCAACCGCGGATGATAGTCCAACGACCACCGCCTCGTCTGGCTTCGGTAGCTTTGGCCCAGCACTTTCAAGCAGCTATGTTGGCTCAAGTCGCGGGGACTCGATCGGTTCAAGTCAATTGAGCTCGCTTGGAGAATCCGATGGCCACTATGATAGCATACCGGTCATCATCAGCCGCCAGGCGACCAACGAATTCGACACTGCAGATCTGGAGCGCAACTTCGGTGGACTTGGCATCTCGAACACTATCACCGAGGAGCCGAAATCTGACAAGAACATGGCACATGCACCACCTCTCGTCACGCAGACATCTGCACCTGGGAGCCTCAGTGCGCAGGACTTCCCAACAGTACGGAAGCAGCCTTCGATGGAAGCCATCGAAGCGAAACGTCGCTCACTCGAGAAGATCCGCAATGAGTCCGCCGCCGAGTCTGGCGACGATGAAGACGAAGAGCTCGGCAACATCGCAGTACGTGCTCGCTCGCCTAAGCGGCACGTCAAGCGCACTTCCAAGCTCGGTACAGAAATGATGCGGACGAATAGCCAAGGAAGCGTCATCTCTGCTGAAGACATCGCCTCCAGTGCAGCCATGCATGAGCCTCGCGGCGAGTCGCTAGACGCCATGACCATCATCGAAGAGCCAGCCGCTGAGGTCGAAGCCGCAGGAAAGCTCACACCTCCGACTTTCTTCCCTCCGCAGCCTGGTGACCACGTCGAAGTCATCGATATGGAGGCCAATCAACCCGATCCATATGCCACTCCGAAGCCGCAGCAGCATGGGCCTGATCTGTTAGATCCTGATCCTACGCCGAGAGCGTCGACCTCGCCTCAGCATCAGGATTGAAGAACCTCTTTTTTTCTCGTATTGTGTTGCAAAGACTGGTCAACTGGAACTATCGTTACATCTCAACTTGTTAGTGCTACTTTCCTTTGTCGATTGATGGGTTTCAGAGCGATGTCATGAATTACGCGTCGGTTCTTCTAGCAAGGTGTTCTGGTGGGATATTTCTTGTCCCTGTTACTGGACAAACATTGGGGGACGGTCAAGCAACGCGCACGAGAGGCCGCTTGACCGTGTCCAGAGACTGGAAAATATGTACTATTGTGATAGGTAGTGAAAAGCAAATATGTCAAAACACCAATCTGAACTCGTTTCAAAAAAGTCTCTTCTTATTCTGAAGGCGGTGTGGTGTACAGCTCCTCTCAAGGTCACACTACGGAACAAAAGGTATCTTCGCCACACATCCCAGTTCAAGGTCCATCCCCTCGCGGGAGAACGCCTTCGCGTCTCCAAGGTCGGAAGGGCGAGCACGACCTCATGGCCGGCTACAGCGCCACCAAAAACAAATGAAACTTCAGAGATATGTACGCCGGCGGTTCTTCTCGAGACCAATGCACTCATTTTGCACCCAACACATCCAAACACAAATGCACCACCCTGATTCCGCCGCCGGAGAGTTTTGGTATCGCTCGCTCAAGCCATCCCCGTCGCCCGCTGCTTATCGACAAAGTTCGCATTTCTCATACTCGCTCGATTTGGACTACCATGACTTTCACTCGAATTTCTTGAATTCGCGTACGGCAGCGCCGGAGGCGTCGCCATTCCTCCTTGAGGATAGTCGCTCCCTACGTGCCGGACTGAGCTTTCGTTCTGCCAGGCTGAGTTCATGTTCGGATCTGTATCGACGCGTTGCGCCACGGGTCCAGAAGGCGCGTTGTATGGAGATGAGGTTTGCGGCATGGGCGAAGAAGCATCGCCATACGACGTCTGGCTGGCGCTGGTGCCGTGGTTGCCAGTGTTGACGACGGGTGCTTTGCCGCGTGTGCCGCCGTAGCGCTTGAGGATTTCCTTGGTAGTAATGTCGGCGCTAGAAGAGAAGAGGGAGGAGTCGTTTAGGATTGAGGCGAGGTCTTCTGGGACCTGTGGTAGACGAGACGAAACGGGTCAGTTTCTGGTTGTGTTTGTGGATTTTGCCGTAGTTGTGGGAAAAACTTACCTCGCACATACTCTCGTTGCACTCAATCAGACTATGCACCGCCTCGATCGCCAGAAAGCTATCGTCCACCGGTACGTTCTCCTTACCCCGATGGATCACGTTCGGCGTGATGACGGTCGCCAAATTGTGGATGTCCATCTTGCTTCCGCTCTCCTCGTCGACGTGGCTGAACGACGAGACCCAGTTCATGAACGTGAACAGCACCTCCATGGCATCCCGGTGCTGTTTGGGCAGCAAGCAGCACGTCAAATGTAGCACCCTTCGTCTTCGCTCGGCGTCTTCGATTCGTTGGGAAGTTATCCATAGCTTGTTCAATTTGTGCGTCAAAAGCGGGTCTGGCATTTCCCGAAGGAATTTCTTGAGCAGAGCCGCGACTTGGACCGGGTTCTCCTTTGTAAGGTCGATATCGACCGTGCCTTTCGTGTCAATCTCCTCCTTTACATCATTCAACCGCTTGATGTTGCCGTTCTTGCGGAAGACACCTTCCACGCTCATGTCCATTGTCTTCATGGCGCTCACGCACTCCTGGATCAGACTCGGTATCCTCAGACTTCCAGGTCCCACACCATCTGTGCTCTCTTCATAGTCTCGCTCCAGTAGTTGCTCCAGCGGAACACCAAAGATGGCTGTCTTCGAACCCTTCGGCATCTTCTGCTTCGGCGCAAAAGCCTTGCCAAATTTGGACCAGAATGTCGGCCGCTTCGTCTCGATCAGATCCAGCAGCTCCTCCTGGTTGAAGTGACCTTCTAGAAGCGGCTCCATGGTAAGCACCGCCACATGTCGCACAATGAAATACTCTAGCGCTGTGAGCTCAGAGAAGTATCTTTTCGTGCCCGCTGGCCGCTCGAGCTTCTCCTGGTCTTCCGAAAAATCGCGGGTATGGCCATTGATCAGCCGTGGTACAGGCTCCTGCGGTATCATCGGCTGCCGCGCATATCTCGAAGCATTCGGCCGCTGCTCCTTAGTTTGCTGCGCTTGCACTATCCGCGGAATGTCGTCCAGAGTCATCGTGTCATTCCTCCCGAATGTAAGCGAGGACACTTGTTCTCCATTCGCGTCCGTGTCTTGGACAATCTGGAACGTGCCTGTTCGCCTTCGGCTTGACCCATCTGCAGAGCCTGTCCGCATGCCCTGTGGTCCATCGATGATACGCGACTTTCGTGCCTGCCGACCAGCGTTCGAAAGCTGCTTCTCCATCCTCGTACTTCGTAGCCGGCGAATGTCGCCCATGGTGTCTTGCATCACACCACCAGCAGTCATACCTGCATATGACTTTGACCGTGTATTTGATCGAAGCATAGGCGGCTCGCCCTCAGTATGTCCTTCTCGAGAGTCGTAGCCTAGCAGATTCGGATCGTCGCTTGTGTGTGGAAGTGCACCACTCGTTCGCAGAGTCGCTAGTAGCCGGGCATGCGCTACTCGTAAGAGATGCACATACTGCTTCAGTCTGCTCACTTGGACTAGCATGCCTGGCCTCGCATCGGGAGGTGAATGTGCTTCGCAGAATAATCGTTCCTGCTGGTCGCTCCACCTCGCCTCCGCCACGTCACTGTTCAGATCTCGGCCACACTTTGAACAAGCCAGACATTGCGAGTGCAAGACGCGATTTTGATCTCGTATCTGGTAGCACTTGTCCTCAACCGCTTTGCTGCAGATCACACACGTATCGGCCGCTTTGTCGACATAGAGCTCTGCATCAGCCTTTGGATCTCGGTAGCTGTCCGCCTCCAACCGGTCGTCGAGCTTGCTGATGTCCTCGAGGAAGCTAGTAAGTCCCTCGATGGTGCCAGTCTCACGTTCCAATTTCAGCGCACCTGACAAGCATATCCGGATCATAAGCTTCAGGTAATGCGCCAAGCCTGTAACGAGCGACAGCAGCTCTTGTGTGACGCCCAATCGCCTGACACCAGTATCTTGACTCTCTGCTAGTAGCTGAAAGAACGCAACAACTTTCTTACACAGAAGCTTCGCCTCCCTGCTGTAGCTCAGACCTGGATGGATGATCGTGTCGAATGTGCGCACACCCTGCTCACCGTCATTCCGCTTCGGTCGATGCTGCAGCCTGTAGTCCAGATCATCGGCCGACGAGAACAAAAGATCGACATGTGTGATGAACTTCTTCGCCGCCACGACTCCATCCATATAGGCACTGTTGCTGACGTGCAGCAACATGTCCGAGATGCACGTGGCCGACCGTTCTTCGAACGTGCTTAGCGTCTGCCAAATCCAATGGACCTTGAGCTCCACCGCCTCTTCTTCTTTGCGAACATTGGTTCGTAGCTCTTCACTTGCATCCGCAGCCGACATGTCATTCCTTGCCCGCTGCCGCTCCAATTCTATCTGCTCTGCCTCTGAGCCCTTCGCAGGTGGTGCATGCAACCGTACATTCCAGTATTTGTGGATCATGTAGCACTCCGGATGCCAGTGCTGGTTGACTCCATTTCTGAAGATCTCGACGAACTGCTTCAGAATGGCAGTCTGGCAGCCGTTGCATTTCTGCGCGAATGTTGTTGAATAGTGGTAGTGGCAGAAGACATTGCCCTCGTGCTCGTAGTAGCTGTCCGCAGCGCCAAACACTGTCGGACATACACTACAGGTAAAATGTTCGATGTGGTATTTCCGTTCCAGGGCTGTGATGTATGATCCTCGTAGTGCACCGCCGCATGCATAACAGAGAAGGTCGAGCCGCCGAAAATAGTCGGTTTCGCAGAGTGGGTACTGATTCGGAGGTTGGTCGGGAACCGGAAAGAACTTCGAAGTTACAATCTTGTCGCAGTCCTGTATCGATATCAGTATTCAGTCTTCATACTCACAACACGATCGGAAGTCACGCACATGACACGTAAAGCACTCCAAGTGGTATGTGTCGCCCAGCGCACGCACGAACTGCCCAGTCAGATGCTTGCCACACTTGCCGCACATCCTCTGCTTGTCACTCGGTTTTCTGTCCTTCTTCGGCCGCTGCGCTCGCGCATCGCCATCGCCATTTGGATCCAGCATTCGCTGCTGTGACCGCTCCATGGACGTGCCTGCGTCCAGGCTGGCGCCGCCGTACCGCTGGGGCATGGGGGCGTGCTCAGACGATGATCCATTGGCGAGGTGGGAGTTCTGACGAGGTAAAGAGCTGGATTCGTGGTAGAAGGTGCCATTCACGGGGTCCTGCGCTTCGCCGTCGGACGGAGCCATGCCGGCTGTAGCCCTCGTGGGCGAGGAGGAGGAGTCTCGCGCCTCTTGATCCCCCCTTCTCCAACCCAATGCTCAACTGTCCTTGTGTTACAGTCTTCCTGTGTGACACTGATTTCCCAAAGTAGATGGTATGCTAGCCCCGTAACACCGCAGGTGTATCCGTCGCACGCGGTAGTCTTAATCTCCAGGTCTCTGTAGTTGTGGAGGTGCCGCCGTCATCCACCCGTGGACCCTGCTTTCGCCTCCCGCTACGTTCTGCAGTGATATTACTTGATCCTGGTCGTGTATGAGCAAGAAAAGCTGGACCAGCTGCAGATGTGAAACACTGGCCCCGATGCGCTGGAGCAACAAGAGCCAAGAATAGATCCAGTATATTGCCGACCTGCTGCTCACTTCCGCCCTAACCAACAATTCTCCGCCGTGGTATAGAAGGTGTCGAGAACCGGTACGAAGGGCGGGAGGGTGTTTGGTATCTTTACGCGATGCTGGTTTGGTGCTGTCGGGGGTGGACAAGTGTCGCGTGGCAAACGGCGCTCGTGGCAAGAGTCGTCCCTGTCGCATCCGCCGCCTCTCCTGCGAGCTATCACTTCCAGAGTCGTCAGTCACGAGATGTCGTGTCACCCAAATACTGCGCGCGAGGGGATGCGGCTGTCTGTCTCCGCCGTTCAAGGAGCAAGCCCAATGTTGCCCTCCACGTCTTGGCGTCTTCTAGCGCAGCCGAGTCGAAGCCGTACCTTATTTTCTACCAAGATAGATTTCTCCAGCATAAATTCGTGCGTGCTCAACCACATGTGTCACTTGCAGATACTTGACGCCTGTTGTCGAGCATATGAACACCTTTGTTCGCCACCAGCAGCCCAACATCTACTGCCTGACACTCACAATTCAGGAGGGGGCAACTAAGCAAAATAAATGACGGTATAGTAGCACGAGAATCGTTGGGTTTGCTGAGATTTCTGCTCTATCTACTGGTGTCGAGTGTGATGACACATTACTTTCTCCTAAATTGTAAGAGAGTGGCCGAGATGATATCCAGCCGTGCAGTAGCCTTCAGAGTAATCGATATTGTCGAGAGCCTCTTGTCAAGCCTGAGGAGAAGGATATGACCGCCCTGACCCGCTATGACAAGGTAGGCGAAGCGATCTTCTCGCCAGTAGCAATAGGCCTGCGAAGAGGATATGCGGTAGCATTGCAGCATCGAGACGATCAACCTTCGTGTGAACTTCTGACCGCGTCGTTTGGTTTGATGGGGGTGATCTCCGCTGTCGAATGCGGGAACCTCCTCTCCTACGTAACGGGAGAGCGGCCGAGGAGATATCAGATCGTATGGTAGCCTGCAGAGTATTTCGAGCCGTTGACACCCCTTCATCGATTCCGGGCTGAGGAGATCAAACCACTCGAGCGGTCTTCTCACCAGTAGCAACAGGACTAATCAGTCAGACAAGATACGGTATGCTCCGTAACCGCAGCATCTGAGTGATCCAGTGCGTTCGGGAGGACCTTGGCTGCCTTGTACGGTTTGAATGGGATAGCTGCCATCGATTGTGCCTGGCTGGCCTCTGCTACGTAGCAAAAGAGCTGTCGAAGAGCAATCTGACCGTACAGTACCTTAACCTCCAGTGTAAGTTGAGATTGTCGAGAGCCTGTTGTAAAGCCGGAAGGGAGACTCACCCACTCTGACCGTGGCTTCCTCCCTAGGAGTATGTACACTATCCTCTCGCGAGTAGCGTCATGGTTTCAAAGGTGAGATACAACACTGCGGCAGCATTAAAATGATATCGTTCTTCGAGAACGGAGACAGCGTATTGTTTGCTCGATCAGCCTTGCAGCCTTGTCCCTGCCTTACGGTTAGACTAACTAGCCCTGCCGATTTAAGCTTTCTCCGAGATCAAGCCACAAAGTTCACACCCACGAAGCTGCTCACAATACCCCCTCCTCCATTTCGAGAGGCCAGTTCTTCCGCCAACCTCATGATGGCCGGCCCAACTCGAGCTACAGTCCCACACCCGCTGTCGCGTCGCCGACCTCCCCCAACGGGTGATGAGGAGACGACAAGCGTACTTCGTCTAGGAGAATACACAGACGTACCATGCCTCAGCGTCAGTGAAGCCAACACTATCCTCCAAAAAGTCATCGAAGCGCGCAACAAACCCGACGATAATGGGCGCAAACCACCCGCCATGCCGAACACAGACGTCTTCACCAAGACAGCGGACTACCTGAAGTCATTTGCGCGGTTCAATGGAGAGCAGGCGGTACAGCAGGTGGAAAGCGTGAGCTCCAAGCTTGTGGGACGTGGAGGCGGTGAGGGGATTACTGGGTTTGAGAGGGCGCAGCTGGGTATGTCAAACATTATCACAAGGACTGGTGAACAGGATAAAGACTAATATGGTGGCACAGGCACACTATGCTGCGACACGGTGGAGGAAGCACGCACACTCATCCCATCACTCGAAGGCAAGGTCTCCGACGACGATCTGCAGCAGGTCCTCGACGACATCTCCAAGCTGCGCGACTTCTCTTAGAAAGGGTTGATCAAGTGAGCTCGGATGGCGGCGAAGGGACTACGGTGGATTTCTGGTATCTCGGAGAGCGGCAAGGAGGTCTGGGCGGCGATATGAGTGCATTGTGATCTTTAGCGAGGCGCTGGATGGATGCATGGGTTCTCCTACTTGCGATCAAGCGCGATGCTGCGATGCGGTGCTCTAGAATATTGCTTAGCTGGTCAGTAGTCCGAAAATGCTTACTGACCGGCCAACCTCAGAAGTCCTCTACGGCCATAGCAAGCCGTCCGTGTCCTAGCTCACCTCGCCGCGACTTCAGTACAGCGAACAAGGCATAACATGTTGGTAAGGGTTAGGGTTGGGGTAACGTCCGAAACTTTGGTTAAGGATAGAGGCATGACTGTTGTTCGACCTCTCTCCTTCTTGAACATCTTGGAACAGCATCTGTCCACGTTGAATACCGTGGTTTTATGAGGTCAACATCCAAGAGTAGGTATTGGAAGCCATGCCGGCGCTCCCACGTGGCAGCACACCCTTGCAGAATCCTTCGAGAATTTGCCTCAGGGTATGTGCACAAGGCGGGACGATATTTGCCTTGACCGCACTACTGTACGAGACTCTATCCACGAGGGGACTCTTGTATGCCATGTAAAGAATACATGGTCAACGGATGGCCATATTGAAACTGCCAAATGAGTAATGCCTCCTTCAGCTTTGTGTACGGAGGTAGTTCAAACACATAAAAGTCCGGCATCAGTAACGATCTCACGCAACAATCGCAGAACATGAGCGAATGGCGAGACGTCGGTAGAGACTAGTACATCGACTGAGTAAGTACAAAACAATGTGCATAATATCCGCCATGCCCATATGAGCGTAGCACATGCCGGGTTTTGACCATAGACCGAGGCAACCCTATCTGCCATGCGAGATACCTCCACTCTGCATGAAGCGGCTCCTGTCACGCTCGCTTGCCCTGATCTGCAGGTGGATCAGCTCCGTGATGGGTCTTGGTCATCTATCGAGATGACATCGCTTGTGCATTGAGCGCGGGCTGAAGAGGAGTATAAGAGCAAGACATGCCAGCAGGATCCCAATGCCAAAAGTTCTACACCTACCTCAGATATGAGACTCTTACTTACCGTTGCTGGGGCTGTCGGGGTTCTGACATCGTCCGTCTATGCCCAAGCAACGCAGCCGGCCACACACGCGAAAGGACCTGTGGTAGATCTGGGTTATTTGAAGTATCATGGCTTCGCCAATCGAACGGCCGGTATCAAGTACTTTCGAGGCATTCAGTACGCTGTATCGATCCAGATATTGAAGTAGACAGAGTTGCTAAGCCAGAGACAGATACGCGGCACCGCCCACCGAGACTCTCCGTTGGCAGAAACCAGTCCCAATCGAAGACAGCAATGCTTTCGATAGCACCACCATCTACGATGCCAGTGAGATCCAGCCGGCTTGCTATCAATCGCTGCCTGGGTCACAATGCATGCCGTACAACGAGTCGTGGAGCGCAGTAACGCCGCAAGGTGTCTCCGAGGACTGCTTGACGGTCGACGTGCTCGTGCCTTTGCATCCGAAATCGAAGCGATTGCCAGTGATGGTGCAGATTCATGGTGGAGGATTCCAGAGCGGGTAGCGCGCAGGCATTTCCCGGTGACGCTATGGTCAATAGGTCGAATGGTGAGACAGCCCCGGACAAGACAATTGAGTGTGTGCTGATGAGTTGGAAGGCAACATCGTATACGTGTCGATGCAATACCGACTTGGAATTTTCGGCTTTCTCAGCGGCAGTGAAGTTGCTGATAACGGTGTTCTCAACGCTGGACTGCTGGACCAGCGGGCTGCTCTGGAATGGGTTCAGAGAAATATCGAGGCCTTTGGTATGTGGCGACATCGTACCCATATGCTACCGGGTACAGCTAACGTATGCAGGCGGCGATCCTTCAAGGGTGACGATATGGGGTGGATCAGCAGGAGGTAGTAGTGTCTCATACCACCTAATAGCAGGCGGTGCACTCGATCAGCCTCCGTTCTCTGCAGCGATCGCTGAGTATCGTAAGTCATCTTGTTGCCGTGGACATGTGTTCGTTCTAATGGGATGGACAGCATGGTGGCAGCCGCTCCTAAACCAGTCTCAGCAGGGCACGGTATACTCCCGAGCTCTACATCTGTCGGACTGCTCGTCCATGAATTGTCTCCGTGGTCTGCCGACAAGTCAACTGGAAACTCTCAACCAGGCTGTGCAGAACGCTTCTATCGATGGCCCGGGTGAGTCAACACTTATGGTCGCAGGTCACGAGGGCCATACTGATCTGGAACACAGGCGTCGGCTACGGCATTGGCGTTTTCGGTCCAGTCGTAGACGGTGACTTCATTCGGGAGCTTCCCAGCGTCGCCTTTCAGCTCGGCCACTTTCATGACGTGCCGCTCATCGTTGACCGCAATTCTTACGAAGGTTTTCTGTTCTCTGACCCAACGGCAACAACACAAGTCGAGACCGTCGATGCACAGCACATGTTCCCGTTCGCAGGCCCGGCATTCTTCTCCAGGCTTTACCAGCTCTATCCGAGGTCAGAATACAACTCGACGCTCTTTCAGAGACAGATCTGGTTCGGAGACTTCATAATCAACTGCCCGACGTATGTCATGGGCTTCAACGCTGTGGAGCGAAACAGTAACCGCATATGGAAGATGGTCTTCTCTACAGGCACCTAACTTCATGGCGCGACCAGAGACTTCTTGAACTCAGCAACCACCGACTTCTCGTCTGCGAACAACCAGACGCTTGCTGAGATTATGACATCGTACTGGATCTCATTTGCAGTAACGGGCGATCCGAACACCATGAGAGTGGCAGATGCGCCGTTCTGGGCTGGGTATGCGAGTGGCGGCAATGGTACTGAGGCCAATGGCGAGTCTGTTGGATTCACTGTGCAGTCCGTGACGTATACCAGCATTGGGCCAGCTCCAGATCCAGATGCCAGCGAGCAGTGTGATTTCTTCGGTGCAAACGGGTTTAAGATTCAGAATTGAGGGAGAGACAAGAACGGCACCCACGAGAGCGCTCTTTTCACGATCTTCGCGATTCCCATTGAGCTCTTTTGCCAGCTTCAAGCGAGCTGCGATACATATTCAAAGTACCTCAGCTCTCTCAGAAGTTCTTCGATTCTTCGTACTGTAAGTTGGGTGGGGCTACAGTACCTCTCGGTCGTTCGGCAGCAGCTCTCAGCTCTCCGCAATCGTGGTTGCCGTACAACATCGATGAACGCTTCGACAGTCGCACCAACCTGCGCTCAATGTTCGAGATGTCGTACAAAGCCTCACCCCAAGGAGTATATAAAAGAGTTTGTCACGAGACACCGGGCGCGTCTTCTCATTGGTGCGCATGGCTCATCATCGCCGATCAACACGCTGCTAGGCAGGGGTATATGAATAGGCGAGGTCGAGACAATGCCATCCAAAGTGCGCCGCATTCCACACTCCTTCTTCTATACACAACATTCGTTCTCTGTTATCGCATAGCGTCATCGTCCACACACTCGTTCAATATTCGATCCTTGTTACCTTCACGACCTCCCTTCCGTGGTGGCAACAAACCGACGATATGTTCACCAATGCGCTCCTCCTCAGCGCGCTCGCTGCCTGCGTAGCCGCGCAGAGCAAGGTCTTGTTCTTCACCCACGTTCCAAACCCGATCACCGATGGCGAGGCGGCAGCTATTACGTACGTCAATATCGATGTGGTGGAAGGGCTCTCCGAGACAGCATCAAGCACCGGCGGCGCTCTAAACGCACATGGGCTCAAGACACTTGCTAACCCCCGCTACCCGTCCAGATACTCCACGAACGACACCCAGAGCCCGGTCACCATTCTTCTCCGACAAGGGCAGACGAACGACTTGAAGACGCTCATGACACTCACGGACAACTCATACAACAGCCAATTCATCTGGACACCTCCCAAGTCGCTGCCCAATGGCAATGACTATGCGCTACAGATCACAGTGAGCAAAGTCTTATAAACAGCGAGTGATGACGACTGAGAGCAGCAACAGCAAGCAAACCAGTCGAACTACTACGGCCCGTTTACGATCCAAGGCGCAAGCCCAGCAGCTGTGTCCTCGGCTTCTGCGAACAGCACCACCACCACATCGTCCGCGACATCCACAGCTAACAGCACTGCCTCAATGGGCACCGGCACGACGATGTCCCGCAACACGACCATGAGCTCGCCAAGCTTGACGAAGACGCAGACGAAGACGACCACAACAGGCAAGGTCACAACCACCAACACAGTTGCATCTACCTCAGGCGCTGGCTTCCAAGGAACGACCACCGGCAGTGGCTCGAGCCCTAGCAACACCAACAATGCCGCATCCTCCGATTTCAACGCTGGCAGCTCTCTGGCGCTCGCATTCGGCGCCGTCGCCGCTCTGTTCTATCTTGCTTGAACGGGTCTTGAACAACCGAGCTGGTCATGGATATCAGGGTTGTCAAGTGTCTCGGACTTGCGGCTGAGTCGAAACCCTTCCAGCGCACCGCATGGCGTTTGTTCATGTTTCGGAGAACCCTCCCACCGTGCTTGTTTGTCCCTCCGAGCAGCATTTCATCCGTCGACTTCGTTCGTATCGTCTGATTTCAGCTAGGCGTTCAGCGACGGCTCTTTAGGATAATTGTCTAATACTTCACGAATACTGCAACGCAAATCAAGGCAATTACTTCTTCGTGTTTCGTTCATCCTCTTCGATTCCAGCAGTCCGTGGAAGTGTCAAGACTAGTCAATCTGGTTGATGAAGTGGTTGAATGGTTGTCGGCCCTGATCAACCGGCGCTGGCGGCTCCCAAGACCGACCGGCAAGATCTCGGTAATTTTCGCCATCTTTAGCGCTTTGACTTGGATCTTGGAGTTCGATAGATCATCCTTCGCGAATTGGCAAGATGTAGTTCATCAATGTGTTCGAAGTACAGCATGAAGGCTAGCAAAGAAGAGCTGAAGTCAGATCAGCCATCGGCGTGCGCGAACTCTCTCCCCATACTCATCATCCATGCTCCTCATGCAAGCTGCAAGGTACAGGAACTCCAGCTCTCCACATTCGAAGTTTAACTTTATTTAGACCCCTGCACGGATGATGGCATGACCGAGGAGTGCCACCAGACGTCTCTATATCGCGTCCTGCGATTGGTGCGCCAAAGGTCTTCAACATTCCATTGTGTCGTCTCCAGGGGCACAATTACGTATGCAGCGTGCCTTTGCCGCACCATATAGGCAAAGGCATGCCCGGGTAAACGTGGCACTCCATCGTTATACACTCTCGACGTCAAGACCATTTACTACTTGCTTCGCGCAGTTCCCACAGTCCTTCCACAGAACACGATGTACTTCCGCACAGTCCTTGCGCTCCTCGCGGCGCCTCTTGTCGCGCTCGCGCAGAACCCCAATCCTTTCATCATCCCAGAAGCGGGCATTGCTGCGAAGGGTGGCAAGCCTTTGACTCTGCAATGGAAGCCGACCACGCAGGGCACAGTCACGCTGGTCCTGCGCAGCGGCAGTTCCAACAACCTGAACTCGGGCACTGTCATCGCTAGTAAGTAGGATGGCGCGAAGCAAAGCATCCGGCCACGCGACCAGAACTGATACCATACGAAGGCAGCATTTCAAACTCCGGCTCGTACACCTGGACGCCATCGAACCAGTTGACGCGCGGGTCCGACTACACTGTTGAGATCGTGTCCGACAGCGACCCGAGCGCGACCAACTACCTTCCTTACTTCGTCCTCGATACCGATAACACCGTTGCGACCGCCACTCCCATGGTTACTCTAGGTGCAGAGACCACATCCATCGCGTCGCAGACGAATGTTCAGACGTCGACGAGCACTGGGAGCAGCAGCAGCGCGACTGCGACTGACACCACTGTTGTGACCTCCACAAGGACCACGGGTACGACTGGTGGAATGATGACCACTGGATCGTCTTCTGGTATGTGGATTAGTAAATACCGCTTAGAAGGAAGATGTGCTAACAGCGATTAGCAGCAACTGATACTACAGCAAGCTCGCAGACTGACGCGTCCTTCCGAAACACCGCTGGCAGCTCGAGCAGCGTTACGCCTGCGTCCGGCAACTCTGCGCCTCGCGCCACCGCAATGGCTGGAATGTTGGGTATGGTTGCTCTTGGTGCACTCGCCTTGTAAGCGCAAGAGTAGAGCTTCGGACGAGATAATGGAGCCGAGTCCATATGTACGAATACGATGTAGAAGAAGACGGCTTCTTGGATACCCAGAGATCGTGGAGTGGCTGTTTGTTGAATAGGCCAGATCGTTCGCTATATGAGAAAAGGCAAAGCCTTCATGAGAGCCACCCTCTTCGTTCACATCTGGGTACGGTGCTCGAGCAGTGTCTGGCCATCTGACCGTCGTCTTGGGCAGATATTTGCAGGTACATATCGAGGCCAATAGATCGAAAACGGGACCCCGTGTGGGCTCAAGCTTCACGGCAACAGGCTGTCATGAAGAGTCGCCAACATCATTTGAAGAACGTCGCGAGTCCTTTATATGGTTGCCAAAAAAATCATAACGAATCGTGACCAATAATGGAGCGTCTCCAACTTGTGTTTCGTAAAGCTCCTGCAGAAATAAACAATGCCCGTGCTACCCCTGCAGGCGCGAGCTGTGCGGTGACGACTTCGTGCACTTTCTCCTGCATGTAAACAACCAAACCACCACCTCGACCTCAACTTCACAACATCTGCACGAACGAACTTCAGCGACTGAACAGGACGGCGCTGTCGAAACAATACACAATCACAACAACGAAAACTACACACCATACAATTATTGCATACGTGTTGTCCTCAAGGCACCCAAACCAGCACCATGGCGAGTGTATATTCCGCCTTCTTGCAGGCGCCGAACCCGTCGCACCTTGCCAGTGATGCCACCATCAACTACATCACGACCACGACATCCATCACCGAGCCGAATGCCATCATCAAGCACCTGGCAGCACAACAGAAGCTGTGCACCAAGAAGGAGGAGCGCATATTGAACGCCGTTGAGGGAGCAGGCAGCTTGTTCTTGGAGACCGAAACGACGATCCAGTTCAACAATGGAGGTGGCGCCTACTTACCATCTATGGACGAGAATTTGCTGGACGAGAAGCTGGTGACGTTCCCACTGCTACACGTCGTTCAGTTTGATGCAGACCAGAAGATCAAGCAGATACGCCTGTACTGGGACCAAGGCACACTTCTCAAGCAAGTCGAGGCCATCGGCAAGACTGGCCGCAACTGGCCGATTCGTGACGGTGGAGCTCAGATCGAGGCCATCACCAAGAGCGTGAACGCTACAGGCGGAGATAGCCATGGCACGCTCAAGTCACTCGGATCACGTGGTCCGGGTCCAAACGACGTGGTGATCAGGCAGCACAAGAAACAGGACAGCATCTCGGCAACACGCGACCCACATGCCAGCCTCAACCTGTTCGCCGCACGTGACCCGAACGCAGATGCACAGCCCAACTACGATGGACCGGCGCATGCACCACGCGCTTCGGCCAAGCCAGCGCCACGCAACTACAACGAGCTCTTCGCTAACGGCGAGTCTCCTGCCGCTGCTCCGGGATCAAAGGTTAGAGACCCATCGCCGAGCAAGGTGGAGGGTCACGTTCTGAAGGCAGGCGCTGGCAAGCACAATATTAGCAATCGCATCTTCGACGATAACGAGCCGTCCGGGATGGGTCGCTCGCCTGAGCGCAAGAAGGTGTTCAACCAGAAGTACGATCACTTCGCTTTCGGTGATGGTGAGGATGCTCCACAGGGCAGGGCTAGTAGCCCTGGCAAAGGCAAGGGTGGCGCGTCGACTTTCAGCTATCAAGACTTCAACACGCCGCCGAAGCACCAGGGCAAGGCTCGCCGAGACGATCAAGTTCATTGGGGTGGTGCGGTATGTATATGTTGAGGACGTTCGTGTTGACTGCAACTAATTGAACCAGGAGGACCCTCCGTCTCCACCGAAGCGACCAATAGTACACGCCGCGAGGAAGGACGCAGACTCCCACTTCCAGTTCACCGACGAAAGCTCTCCAGCTGTGGCCCGCAAGGAATCCACCGGACAGGGCATGAAGCTCTATGACGACCCGGTGTACGATCAAGGCAACACGTCAGCAACCAAGCAATCGCGCAGCAACACCACGTCAACCGATGCTGGTCGCCGCGGCGACGACTTCGGTACACAGCACAAGATGAGCAACTCCCCAGGCCTGAAGGAGAACGCAGCACCCGGCAGCAAGCGCGCAGTCCGCGGCTCGATGGAGCAGAGCGGCGACAAGGAGCAGCACTGGGGCTTCAGCGAGTCCAAGGCCGAGCACAAGATCTACAAGACCGCCGGCGACGGCATGGGCGGCCGCGCTGGTGCTCGCGACTGGATGATCGGCGAGGACGAGAAGAAGATCTATAAGACTGCGGGCGACGGGATGGGTGGCCGCAAGGCGAACACGGCGAGGGGTTGGGGTATCGGGGATGAGAGTGATGTTGAAGAAGAGGCTAATGTGCGTTATAGTGGACGAGGGCGACGGCCTCAGGCTCAAGCGGGAGCGGGCAAGTGAGGAGAATTTGGGGCGTGGGAAGGGGTCGCCGATGAAGGCGGCTAAGGTGGGAGGGGTGGACGACAGGTCTGTGTAAGGGATGGTTTAATGGGTGAGGCAAGGCATTCGAAGAAGGTGCGGCATATTATACCCGTCTTCGAGGCGAAAATCAGTGGCAGGCCGTTGGAGGATGTTCAGCATGGCTCATATCTTGGTGCGAGAGATTCCCCAAATTGCATAAAGGAGTTTGTCCTCGGTTTACCGTAGTAATACAGAGCACGATATCAAGAACGATAGCTTAAGTACGAATGAGTACCTTGTTAGAGTATCATCTGGCTCCAAGTCGGTCCAAAGCGTTCTAGACCACTCGGGCAATCCCAGGTGTGCGGGGATCTCGATGTTTGAATCAGGACTTGCTTCGCTGGAAACTTTCAACAACACGACGAAGCAGTCCCATCAAGCCATCACGAGGTCAACTCATCCATCATCATCATCAACGCGAGGTGGAACGCAACGCTTCCCGTGAAAAATGTGAGTAGAACCGAAGTAAACGCGAATGCCGATTACCACATGGCCGGGCGTGCTTATCTTAGGTCGCTATCTCCCACGCCGCTTCCACGCGAGCCTTGTCCGATACCAATGTACAACCACGACGCCTCATTCGCAGCACTCAGCGTGTGGCTGCTTCTTTGAGTTTGGCATGGCTACGACTTGGCTATGCGAGGCGAGTGTGCAGCGCCGAGCAATGCCCAAGCGTCGTTATCGGACCTCACTTGCTAGTAGAGTTAGATTACATAGAGTATTTTCTTCTTTCTTATTACCTTGAAGCGCGTGCACTGTACTACGCGACAACAACATGGCGGACCGCAATATCAGTACATCTTCTGCCAGCAAAGGGCACGAATTCAGCGTCTCGCAAGAGCCCGTCACGTCTGTCCTGAAGGGTGGTGATATCCCGGTCAACGACTCTGGCCGAGAATGGGACGCCGATGAGGAGATACTGGCTGCCCTTGGGTACGATACCGATGGGCAGAACTCTACCTGTCTAGGACATTCGCTGACCCTTCCACTCTACTTTCTGTAGATACAAACCAGAATTTAAAAGAGAGTTTACCCTGTGGACCACGTTCTGTGTCTCGTTCGCCGTCCTGGGGCTGCTGCCGAGCTTTGCGACCACGCTATGGTACGGGATGGGATACGCTGGCACAGCGGGCATGAGTTGGGGCTGGCTGGTCGCTATGATTGGGATCCAAGCTGTTGCATCGTCCATGGCGGAGCTCTGCTCGTCAATGCCTACGTCTGGTGGACTTTATTACGCCGCTGCTGTCCTTGCGCCGCCTGGTTGGGGACCACTAGCTGCATGGATAACCGGGTGGAGGTAGGTCTGAATTGGAAGGAAGATCGAGTATAAGTGCAAAACTGACGTAACCTCCCATAGCAACTGGATCGGTCAAGTTACCGGAGCACCTAGTGTCAACTACGGCACCGCAGCGATGATCCTGGCTTGCGGCAGCATCCAGAATCCGAACTACGTTCCAACGGCGTATCAGACATTCCTCCTCACCATCTTCATTCAATGCATTCACGGCGTCATGGCTTCGTTTCCTACGAGATGGATCGCTCGTGTGAACAGTGCCGGGAGCACTTTCAACATCATTGCTTTGTTTGTCGTTATCATCCTCATACCGGCCGCATGCGACAGGACATCGAGGGGAATGTCGAGGTTCAACCCTTCGAGCGAGGTCTGGGGAGACATTTACAAGGGGACAGACTACCCGAAGGGTGTGGGTGTCTTAATGTCGTTCATCGGTAGGTCCAACTTCTTTCGACATCAGCGTTTCGAAAGTGCCGGGAAGAAGCGTTGGCGGGTATATCGAGCTGCCAATCCTTCCCAGAGCACCGCGTTTGTCAGGTTGAAGCAATCGTGTTGGCTGACATCACATGAACAGGCGTCATCTGGACCATGTCCGGCTACGATAGTCCCTTCCATCTTGCAGAAGAGTGCAGTAACGCCAACATCGCCAGCCCTCGAGCTATCGTACTCACCAGCGCCGTCGGCGGAACGTTTGGCTGGGCGCTCCAGCTCGTCGTCGCATACACGGTCGTCGATATATCTCGCGTGCTGAACAGCGATCTCGGGCAGCCTTTCGCCGCCTACCTTATCGACTGCGTGCCGAAGCAAGTCGCGCTCGCCATCCTCTCCTTGACCATCATCGCCGGATTCGCGATGGGTCAAGCGTGCCAGATCGCAGCATCGCGTGTGACGTTCGCTTACGCCCGCGACGACTGCTTTCCTTTCTCCCGCTACTGGAAGCACGTCAATACCTACACCCGTACTCCGGTCAACGCCGTTTGGTTCAATACTATCATCGGTTGTATCCTGCTGCTTCTCATCTTCGGCGGCGGCATCGCGATCGGAGCTATTTTCAGCATTGGCGCATGCGCGGCTTTCGTGGCGTTCACTCTACCGATCTTTATCCGAGTCTTCTTCGTCGGGAACAGATTCAGGCCTGGCCCTTGGAACCTTGGAAAATTCAGTACACCGGTTGGAATGGTTGCTTGTGCGTTTGTGATCATGATGGTGCCGATCTTGTGTCTTCCGAGTGTGACGGGCAGTGACTTGGATGCTACGACGATGAACTGGACTGCTTTGGTCTATGGTGGGCCTATGGTGAGCTACTTCAGGACATGTGTGTTGAAAGATGGTGCTAACAGAATTCGCAGCTCGGAGCCTTGATCTGGTGGGTGGTTGACGCCCGTAAATGGTTTAAGGGGCCCAAAGTCAACCTGGAACATCTCATGCATGGCCGTGACGACCAAGCAGCACACATCGCAGGAAAATACGGCGAGATACTCGAGGGCAAGTTCGACGATCGCAGCAGCTCGAGCGAGCACAACGTGCCTGGTGAAATGCCACCGGGAAAGCAAGTTGGTGATATGAAGCCAGATGGACTTTGAAAATCAGGATGTACGTACAAGGACTTGTGTTTAGTGCTGTTACGCTCGCTCTTGACCCAGATATTGTGCAGTATTCTCATTGAACTCCAACAATCCTCGTGGTACTATACGGCCATTTCTTCGGCTCAGTAGCCTCCCACTCATGAGCTCGTTTGTTCTGGATATAGCATGCCGTCCAGCTGCCGATGTCTTACGACCGCTCCTTCGAAGTCCACAACACCCAGCTCTTCTGCTCGGCCTTCTGCAAAGAGATCATAGATCTTCGCAATGTTCCTTCCCCGCGGTGGCAGAGGCTCTTGCCAGCTCTCCCAAGACCATGGTATCTCTTTGAACTCTCCGCTTGCGAAGTCTTCCAGCTGCACAGGAATCGGGTATGCGCTACCCTCTGATTGGACGAATGGACCTCGTTCATTTGACATGCGGATCCGTCCGGTCTCTCCCGTGATCGTCCAGGAGAACGGCGAAGTGCCTGGCATAGGTGATCCGGTCAAGAATGTAACAAGAAGAGACGCTCCTTGGGACACGTTGGCGGATTGCTTGAGAGTGCCGTGAAGAGAGATCAGGTCAGGAACATCCGATCGTGCGGGCGTGGTGTGACCGTCCTCGTGGACCACGGACTGAGCTGGTCTTTGAACCTGTAGATGTGAATGCGATGTTTCGTACTCTCCCAGTACAGAATGGATGAAGTCGATCACTGTGCTCGGTCAGCGGATGCAACCCATCCATCAATCCGACCACCACTTACTATGGCCAAACGCAATTGTGACAGGATTGCCACCAACTTTCTTGTCCAAGAAATAGGCTAGGCCTTCCGAGATCGAGAAGCCTCCACCCCGAGAAGTATATGCCTGAACATCACTACTCACCACCTTCCCGATCGCTCCGGACTGTATCAGTTCTTTCACTTTCAGGGAAGCAGGAGCGACTCGAGCTTGAAGACCAACCAAGGTCTTCGAACCACTCTTCTGCGCTAGTTCGGCGAGCTCTGAAGCTCGATGCACGTTCTCTGCCAACGGCCATTCCACAAAAACGTTCTTCCCAGCCTTCAAACTCGGCTCGATGGTGCTGTAGTGCACATCAACCCGAGTGGTGCAAACCACGAGATCGATTTCGGGGTCCGCAGCTAGTTCTTCAGGCGAGCCGTATGCTTTGACATCGGAGTCCAGTTCGTACGCAACGACTGCTCGTTGTGCGGCCTCTTGGCTCGAGTTGAGCAGAGCTGCGATCTTGTACCGCGCTCTCCCTCGGTCGGAAAGCAGGTATGGGAGATGACCTTCGCTCGCCCACGATGTCTTTGCTGATTGGGAGAGCCCGATGACAGCTATTCGTATGGGTGCCATTGGGTACGAGAGATTGGAGTGGTACAACTGAGGCAGTTGACTTTGAAAGAGATGTACCTACTGTTATTATATGAGGGACAGCCCTTCAATATGCTACGACAAAACCCTAGTACTTTGTAACCATGCTTATAAAAGACTTGAGGCGTTCCATACATGTTTAGAGTTGGACAGATTTGTAAGTGCTTGTTGGGGAAAAGATTCAGCCGGCCCTCCCTTTGGCGAACGACGTCTCCGACCTCATCTGGCTACAGTTCGGTGTATCTGCTGGGATGGCATTGACAGAGGAATCTGAGTATCTCGTAGCGCGTGGAAAAGCTACCTAGACGGTTATGAGCTTCACTGTCCATCGTCACTGATGTAGGTCAGATTTATGGATGGGTCGGTGCTCGAAATCAAGGGCCATGCGACGCTTTGAGACCTGCTTTCCGCTGTTTCAGGCAGCCTGTTGGTACGATAAGATTGACTGCATGTATCGTATGCGTCGGCAGAAGCCAAAATGTCAAGCAGCTGAACATGGACGTCGTAATGCAACTCCCAACTTGGATGATTGAAGGATTTTCTGTCTGATTGGTCGGGAAGCAGCCGGAGCTAGTACATGTTCAAATGTTGCAACTTCCAAGAAAGCTTGGCCGGTTTTGGGAGAGGCGGCACTTTCGCCGACCACGAAAAACGAACGTCTTTACATCGTCTACGCTGCTTAGTAGATGGTTTGGTATGCTCTCCGGTTTGCTCAGCAAGTCGATGCCACTACAGTGTCTGCTCTAGAGTCCATCCACCGTTCGCGATCTGGAGAACCTTTCGACCAATAAAGAACGCTTAAGTAAGCTCAATCCCTCGACTTCAAACTCGCACCCTCCGCCGTGAGCACACTTTCACCATTGCTTCTTCTCCGCCTCCGGAACGAGAATCGTACGCTCTTCCTTTTGTCTTTCCCAGCTGCTTCTTGCGCCAGACGCTCGCGCTCCTGGGCCTTTTTGCTCCAATAGTCGAGGCCGCTCTTCGGCAGACCGTAGCTGACCTTCCACTTCGCCTCGTTAAACGAAATCGCCTGCACATTCTCGATACGCTTCACCAATCGTCTACGAGTATCCTCGCATGTCGGACATAGTGTTGCGACTCTCCAGCTTTGATATGGATGGGATATAAGGTCGCAGGTTGTTGAAAAGAAGCCACCGGGCGGGACTGAGGCGTTGAGACACTCGACTTCTGGCCTCTGCGAGAAGATGCTGTGGCCGCAAACCGAGTAGATGTAGAGGCGGTGGACGCACATTTCGATATACTGCTACGTGTCTTCAGAATGGATTGACGCTTTTCAAGTAGGCTGTTGTTCCGCGACCGGGTTTGGTCTCCTTTGTCTGAGCACGAACACTTCTCTATGTCTTTGTTCAAACACATGGCTTCGTTCTCCCAGTCGCCAGAGCCATACTACCGGATAACTAACGCAGTAAAGACGCAGTCGAAAGCTCTTCACACGAAGGCTACAGCACCACCTTTTGCTTCCTGGCCGCCTCGTTGCCACGAAGGATCAGGAAGCATTTTGTGCACTGAATTTCATCCTGGTTCCGGAGGAGAAAAGTTCTCTTCAAGCCTGACAGTTCTGATGCTACTGCATGGCCAGTTTTGCAAGTCCTGCCGGTCAGTGTCTCGCCTGCCTTGTCTGGGAATACATCGGGGAGGCCATCAATCATGCAACCTGGATCAGTCTGTTGCTTCGGCGGCGACTGAATTCAGGAAATCGATCATCTGATCACCATTCCTGTAAAGTGGCACGAATTTGTGCTGACGCCAAACTGGAAGGTACGGTGACAATGCATATCTATATACCCACGAGACATCTGCTGTAGGATGTGATGAGGCTTTGATTCGTTATGAACACTATTGGACAAGGCACAATAAATCAGCACGTGGTGAGACTGGTAAGGAAGTAAGCGACAAGATTGTATACCAGTACACCTACTCTCCACCAACAATTTCTCCGCACTAACAGCCCGTTACATATGGATTTTCCTCATGTCCGCACTTCATGCTCTTCAACTCTGTCACCATCAAGTACTCGGCCCAGCAGACTTCTACCAGTTGAAATACGTGCTCAATCTCTTCAGCTACAACCATCTCACCATCCTCTCAAACATCATCCACTTCAGACCACGAGCACCTCCAACGCAAATATGGGTGCTTATGCAAGCGATACTGCGTGTTCTTCTTGCTAACTAACAGGAGACGTAGTACGTCGCTATGCAGCAGCCTGCTGAACTAGCCAAACTCGTCACATACTGATTCGATCTCGCATAGGGTATTGTCGTTTCTGCTTTTGTTGCGATCGGTGCGTTCTTTGGGGGGATTGCTACCAGAATTATTGCCTATATTGGCTCAGTGATCACTAGTGTATGCACGTGGTTTGTGGAGGATGCCATAATAGGAATTCTGCAGGTCTACAAAACGGTACCTTGGGGCTGGATGGCTAGAGCATGGGGCTTCATGCCATTTACTATGTTGGCAACACGAGGCTCCTACGTCGGCATGCACGACGACAGCATCATCTGGCGTCCGAAAGATCATTCCGATGTGACCGGCAACTACAACGGCGACCTCGAGTTCAAATCCTGGAATGAAACCACTGCTACCGCAGTTGCTTGCTGGAAGGACGCTCCCCAGTATTTCGGAACGATGTACGACTTCTATCCGCAGTGTAATGTCTGGATGGTAGGCCATTACCAAAACGAGTGGGATGGTTGGATGTGGGGTACCTTATGTTCACGCTCAAGGTTTGCCATATCGTAGACGCTGCTAACCCAAGAATCTTTGTACGTTTAGGCCCGGCATTCACACCAAACGGGACTCTCGACGTGGTGTCAATTAAAGGAGAGCGATACTCAATACGTAAACTGCTTACGATTGTTGGTTACGAGCTGTTCAATCGTTGACATCCACAGTGAATGGCTCCTAGATTCCGACGAAGACCATATCCGGGAGTGCATCGAGCTTCTTCCGAAGGATATGTAACCGAAGGACCATTACTATAGCAGAAAAATGGGTCCCGATTGGCACGGCGACGAGTGGAGTAAGTTGGACTGTTACAATACCACTCCCTTTCTGAGACATACACTAATGATGACGATCCACCTTTGCAGACGCGCCCGACGTCCCCAACGATTACTGGGCTCATGGATTCCCCAAAACTTCGTACGCTATGCCGGAGTACGTGATGCCAGACAGTCCAGAATACCAAGAGGTGCCCAAAGAGCCGACGTCCCAGCGCCGCAGCACCGCCGCGATGGAGCTTCAGTCATTCTTCGCAACGATGCCACACCCTGATGCGCTCAATGGTACGGTGGGCGATGGCGCTGCGCTGATGCACAAGCACATGGGCTTCCATCCCGTCTTGAGGGCCAACACGTTGTACACAAGCGTGTCTGCGATCATGAACACCACACAGTCACGGGCACAAAAGCGGTCAACGATGGCGGGCGAGCTCGTGACCAAGGACGCTATGGTAAAGAGGCTACATGAGCATGTCACGGAAAACACTAGTGGACTTGACAAGCTATGGCTCGATACGCTTTCTACCAGTGCGATTACGAGGACCGTTCGTGAGCGTGTCGTTGCTGGTAAGCATGGGAAGGAGGATCTGGAGATGCTCGACTGGTTGTTCATGAAGGTCCACGGACAAGAACCAGCCAAGAGGGCTCACGTTCGTGCTAACTGAGCCTGATTACTCAGTACTGCTGAATGAGCTTAGCCGTGGGTTTTTGACTGGCTTGGTCATCTGCCTCTTCTCCTACTGCGACTCGAGATTGCGGCGTCTGAGCAGGGACTGTGGTGGCAGCAACTTGGCTGGGACAGTAGAGAGCTTTACGCCTCGACCGCTGAGCAGCGCAAGCATTAGAATGTGCCTGGAGATGGTGGTTTCCGGAAGTGTCACCTCTCCAGACACTGAACGGCGTTAGGGTAGTGATATTTTCAACACAGTGGCGCGAGAACCATCATATCTTATGAGAATGTTCCTCCCTGCACATGACCTCCAAGTCAATCTCTGTTCTCGCCGATAGAGACGGGTCAGCTGAGAGAATATCTTGCACTGTAGTGGTACCAAAGTCAACGTCGACTTCTCCCACCCAGATCGCGCCAGCTCTGCTGACGAGGACGTGCGCCATCTGAACGAAAGCTAGCGCCGGCTCTCCCCGACCAATCACACAGTCAGCTCGCGCTCGCGCAACCTCCATCCACCACTACTCAAGCATCTCCGTTGCGACATCCTCTCCAGATACCTCCGGCACCTCCAACACAACCACAATGCCTACCCCGGAGAGCGAATCCTTCAAAGCCGCCAAACCCACAGTCCCGCCCACATTCGACGGCGTCGACTACGACGACAACAAAGCCCTCAAAGCCGCGCAGGATGCCGTGATTCGCGAGCAGTGGGTGCAGAGCATGATGGCGCGACTGATACGGGATGAGATGGGGAAATGCTATCGGAGGGAGGGGGTGAATCATCTGGAGAAGTGTGGGCATTTGCGAGGTGAGCTTGAGCTGGACATTGGGATGCCATGAGGGCTTGAGGATATGGTAGCGGGATATGGAGAGCTGACACTACTTTGCAGAACGCTATTTGCAACAACTGCAGCATGCGAAGATCAAGGGGTATCTGTTCCAGCAGCAGAACTACATTCCGGAGAGGGGGAGCTAGGTCTGGGCTGAGAGGTGGTGTACGAGGGGTGCTGGCTATGGAATCGGCTTGAAGAGAGGTCTACTACCTCAAAGATTTGCGAATGTGTACAT
>JAABUL010001041.1_pt1 | contig 55303 bp, 14 predicted proteins | sample 5559151 | NCBI WGS metagenome assembly JAABUL01 (sample SAMN10711876, study PRJNA513368) | rock metagenome | isolation source: Antarctica rocks | place: Antarctica: Victoria Land, Pudding Butte sud
GCTACTCTTTAACTACTTATTCCGAGCTTAATAGAGCTCGTACTTATACTATAGGTATCGTTAAGCTTACTTAGAAATATTATATCTCTTTAGTTATTATAAAAAGCGTTTATAATAACTCCTAGATACTACTATAGCTATTACGCTTCGCTTAATATACCTTCGCGGTATAACGATCTCTTAAGAACTTACTCGTAGTTAGTTCCTTACTATAATAGAGCTAATAGTTCTAACCTACGTAGATAGTAAGGTACGGAATAGGACGGATAGGTTGCTCTTCCGCTAGTAGATAGGCGTTAAGTAAGGTATCCGTAACTTTAAGCGTAAACTAACGAGTGTTCTTACGGCTTCTATAAGAACGCTACCTTTATAGAAGTGACCTTTGCCGCGCAAGTGTCTTTTTATAGCTTCTGCGTTGGGGTAAACCTACTCCATCTACTCTACATACCAAAAGTTGTAAGTTTGAGTCAAGGAGACGAACCGCATAAATCAGCTCGATACACCTGGCGTCGACGTCAGAACGACGACGATCCCTTGACTTCGACCCTCAGTGAACGAGAAGGCAACCGCCATGGCATCCATCACCAAGCCAACTCTCTGGTCGCTTCCCTTCCTCATGACCCCTCGCCGCATCCTCATCTACCTCAAGGAAAAAGGCATTCCAGGGTCCACCCTCAACATCGTCCCCGTCGCTTGGCAGAATGACGGCTTCGTTGGAAGGGCAAACCTCCCGGCTCTACTCCCATGCTTGCACTTAACGACGGCTCTGGCATGATCGTCAAGCAGTCCATCGCCATACTGGAGTACTTTGAGGAATTGTACGCGGCCGACACGGAAGCTGGGAAGTATCCGAGCCCCCTCATCGGCCGTACGACACAAGAGCGCGCGAAAGTGCGGCAGCTGCTGCTGATTGCCGAGGAGGTTATCGATGCGTTCGGATACACTTATCGCTTTGGATCTATAGGTGAGGCTATGTCTGGCAGGAGCACGCCGAATCCACTTGCTGCGCGCCAGGCTGTTAGCGTCATTCACGAGAAGCTCGACATCCTTGAGTCGTACGTAGACCCAGTCAAAGAAAATGGCAGTGCGATGCTAGTTCATCTCGAGCATCCGAAGGACTATCTCTTCCTGGCAGACTGTGTGCTCTTTGCAAGCCTCCAGTATCTGAAGGACCAGTACGAGATCGAAATGATCGAGGAGAAGTATGAGAGATTGAGGCTGTGGTACGAAGAGATGAGCAAGCGGGAGAGCGCAGTGGTGGAGGGAGAGTATTCAGAAGAGCTGAAGCAGATTGGAAGGGAGTGGATTGAGAGTGGAAACTTCTGGACTGAAATCAATAAGGCTGTCTAGAGTTGCCGTGATTCAGCATTGACCTTCGCAGTGTTGCGCCCAGAAAGGCGAATGTATGCTTTGGAATATGGTGGATGATCCCATCTCTTGCCGGTTGGTCGCTGCGATGTGTGTGGTTTAAATATTGGCAAACCTGAGGTTCTCAGCTACTCATCGAAAACATCGCAGGTTTGTTATTTCCTGGTCTGAATGCCCTTATCGGACACGTCAAGGATATGTTCAATAACTAGATGACACAGTGTTAAGTGAGCTGTTCCCGAGACACACATTTCCAACCTACGTCAAGCGCAAAGCCATCACCTTCCCCGTTTAAGCAACCTACCTCCGCCAGCCCAGCTCTAATCCAACATGGCTCTTCCAGGCCTGGTGTGGGGCTTTTGCACGACGTCAAAGGTCCATACCTAATCAGAGAAGTTGAAGACGCTGGAGCAGGTGTAGATCATTGGTTCGCTCGACAAAGTATCTACGAGACCGGGGCAAAGAATGGTACAGCGAGCTGGGAGGAGATTGATAAAGCACTGAGGGTGGATCATAGTCAGCACGAGAAGGACTACACGCCAGATATCCACGATACACATGAGGTCATAAATTGGGACGAGTAGCTCGGAATCGAGAAGAGGGGGGTTAGTGGAGGGAGGATGTACAAGTCAGCATGATGGAGGTAGCGCATCACATTCCTGCTCCGCTCAACAATCCAGTCTTTCTTTTACTTGTCATAACAGCGAAGAGAAGCTAGGAGTTCCTCGTCGTCCAAATACCGGTCGCGGCCAAGGGATTACCGGGAGCAAGGTTTCATGATGTCCCGAAGGTTACGGATGGAATGCATACCAGCGTTGAGAGAAGGCGAACTCATCGAAGGCTGAGCAAAGGTCAGATGGCAATTGGCTCTGCTAGGGATGCGAAGAGCGCGCTGCCGATGTAGGCACAGCAGGTGGGCGTGCCCGGAGCTGTCAAAGACATTGGCCCGTTTTTTTGATTGGTGTCAGAGGCGGCGGAAGGTGAAAACTTGAAGCTAAGCCTATGATTTTCTGTACTGGAACTTGGCTTTTGTGATAACAAAGCTTGAAGTCATGCACTAATGCGCTCTTTACGTTAGCAATGCCTTTGCGCCATCGCTAGAAATCTCCAGAAAATCATCCCCACCAAACAACCATACTGATGCTCGGATGACGGGCGACATCACTCATCGATATCCATCTCCTCCTCTTCCACAGTCCCATACAGAAGCAGCCTCTGCTTCCTCCTCGCTTTGATCTTCTGTTCCTGTTCTGCTTCTCGTTCTCCAGCTCCTCCTTGATCTCCCTATCCAGCACTTCTTTCTCACCCTTTAGCACCTCCGACGCCTGGTCCCTTTACTGCGGCGGCAGAAGGTGCTGGTTCTTCCCCACCAGCTTCCGATCGGCCTCCAACTCCCTCTCCTTGTTCCTACGCATCCGATTCCTATGGAACTCTCTCTCCCCTCGGCACTTTCATCCACCCTTTCCTTCGTTGTTAGCACCCTCGCCACTGTCTCCCGGTTGAACCTGACCGGAACGTTCCTACTCTGTGCGAACTCGAGTGTCGAATCGACCGCCATCTCCTTCCCGTGCGCCCCCCAACGGCATGGGTCCACCCGAGCTTGTGCGCAGTGCGCTTCGTTTTGAAGTTCTTGCGGCATTTGGAGCGGCAGAAGCGGAAGATTTTGGCGTAGTTATTAGGGACGAAGGTTATGCCTTTGCTGGGGTAGCAGGGTTGGGAGCAGAGTGGCATGTCTCGATCCTTCAGGACACTTAGTTAGGATTGAGAACCGTACTTGAATGGGTTATATCGTACCTCATGATTGCGTTGTTGCTCCTTGCTTGGTCTGGGAAGGATGAGGTGCTCGAGCTTCATGATCAAATTCTTGGATGTTGGGCGGAGGAGTTTAAAGGCCCGTGCGCGAGGAGATGCGAACCATCTCCACAAACTTCTTCGCCTCATTAATTTTCGTCCCGAAGTACGGACTCCTGCCTCGATTGGGATGGTTTCGAATCATAAGGTGTCGATGTTTCTTGCGTATCGTCTCTTTGCTCGGGCCTCGTTCACTCCCACCAAAGCTTCGTTAGCGTTCACCCTCGGGACAAGACAGCAGTCTGCGCATACGTAAGGTTTCTCTAGGATGAGCGCCGCCTCCCGCCTGTTCGTCGTTTTCTCAAATCCGCCCTAATGCGCGTCCGAACGCAATTACGAGACCGCGATAGCATCAGAGGGCCCCTAAGCCTGCGCGACCCTGCGTACACTCAGTCAGCTACAGCAGAGGAAAGATAATACAAAACACATAATATAGATGGTGATGTTGCAGGCGTACGAAGAAAGAAGCAGAAGCGACGCCAACGCCGACTGCGAGGGCGGTCGCCATTCAAGTGAAGACTATATAGATCTATAGATATGTGTTTAATGATTTAGTGGAGATTTGTCGGAGAGCTCGGAGGAGGTATCAAGGAGGGCGTATCAAGGAGGTGGTGAAGTGAGCGAGAGGACGATGAGTTGAACAGCACTAAACCTTCTCTAGGTTTCGGAAGAGGGTGGGTTGACAACATAATAGACGCCTCTACCGCGATTTAGCGATGGCATTGGTGAAGCATTCGTTTTTCATTTGAGGAGCGGGGACTTGTACAGACATCACCACTCACGACATTGCCTATCTGCACAACTTAAACCGAAACATCTACGTCAATGGCACCGGCTTCGGCATTCTCACAACCTCTCTCATCAACACGTCTAGGTTGTCTTCCTGTAGATCAAGCACCTTTCGATCCTCCCTCGCCTTTTCCTCATAGTTCCCACCCAGACCTTCACCCATGTAGTAAGCATACGTCAACCCGCCACTGGCTATCATATCGCCCTTTCTTACCCCCTCTTCCGCCACTTCTATCTTGCCACCTGGGCCGAAGATGCTGCTCTTCTCGATCGTCCAATCGGCGGATGTGGTACCTGTAGCGCGACGGATGGCTTCGAAGAGCTCGCGCTGGGTGGTGAGGAAGGAGGAGACGTAGACAAAGTTGTTTGCGTAATGCTCCAAACTTGCTCGCGTGTTCGATGGGTTGCTGATAGGAAGGGAGAGCAAGGCCGCGATGCCTTTGCCAACCTGCTCGAGCGTGCTGGTGTTGAACGACCCAGCATCATCATACAACGTCACTCTGCGCTCATGGATGTTGATGCCGAACATACCCATCTGCATGGAGAACTCCGTCCACGGATTTGTCGCGATACCGATCCATTTCACATCTTTTCCCTCTGCAGCTAGATCCTCGATCTGCTTACGTACCTCCCTCTTCGGCCAGAACATCAGCACGGCATCCATCATGGCCTTATTCGTCCCGTCACCCGCATACTCGTTGGGGATGATCCACCGCACACCTACTTTAGCAGCAGCGGAGATGAGTTTGGGCTGCTCGCCGGTTGCGAGGAATCCGAGGGCGAAGATGATGGCATCCTGGCCCGAGAAGGCGAAAGAAAGAAAGGCGGGGTCATCGTACGAGCCTCTCTTGACGCTGATGGAGGGGTGGGAGGGGAAAGTGGCCTTGGAGTCAGTGCGGGAAATGATCGTGATGTTGAAGCGGTTAGTGGAGAGAAGGTGTTTGAGGACGGAGGCGCCGACATTGCCGCTGGCCCCGACTACGACGATATTCTTTAGGTGGTTGTTGTCCGTGTCCGCCATGGTGCTGTTAGTGGTGCTGACCTACTGCGTGGTCGGTTCAGTATCCTAATGAGGTGCTCCCATCTCTCCTCCCTAAAACGTGGTAATCGGTGGACTCTGAAATATTCTCGGAATCCAGCAACGAACAAGAGGGGCAGTGATTCCGTTTTATCTTCATCTGTATCAAGTCAAATGCATGTTGAGACCGTCGGAGTCGGTATGTAAGCAAGGCATCATTGATCCGTGCGTCTTGGCGAAATACTTTTTGTTATTCTATGGGACGGATGAATTTCATCTCCGATTCTTGAGGTCTGATTGGCATCACCAACCCGTCCGTGAAGGAGACTCGAGATGGCCAAGCAGGCAAAGGTTTGATTAGTTCGTTCCGTGCTTCGAGTCGGAACATTTGAAGCTCCATTCGCCGACGAAGAAATTAGCCAAAGTATAGTTACGGGGCTGACGCGGGATTATTCGGGAGAATCTGGTCTCAGGCTGCTAATCCGCCGACGGAGGAACAAAGGCCATCTAATCGCAGCCGGTTCAGAACCTACGAGCAGAAACGATGCCGGTCTAGCAGTTTTGTAAATCAAGTACCCTAGCTTAGCAACAATATAAAGATATAAAGGCGTGATTGCTGAAGGGACTTCAATTTTAGAGCTAGTTATGGTGACTCGCTGCGGCCATTCGAGATCGATGTTGATCCAGAATCCGTGTCCTACGTCAAGTTGAAAGTCGATCTTACCCGATACACTACTGATATCCATATACCAGACTAGCTTAAGGGGCCGCTAAAACAGAATATTTCGAACCTTCGCGAGTATTAGGTAGAACAGTACGACTGGTTCTCTGTTCAAGCGCGTCTAAATGCGAACTTGAAACAATTCACCACTGTGGTGACTGCAGGTCCCAACTACACACATCCGATTCCGCTTCACTTCGTCCATCACCGATCTCCGCGGCAGGACGCAATCCCTCTACTTCACATCCACGATTCACTAGGCTCATTCATAGAGGTCGAAGGGATCATTGACTCTTTGACGAATCCGCAAGACACTACTGCGCCTGCTTTTCATGTCGTCGCGCCAGACATTCCCGGGTTTGGCTTTTCGCCTGCTCCAGAATTCCCCGGCCTGGGCCTGCGAGAGGTAGGCCAAGGTTTCAACGACCTCATGTCACAGCTGGGCTACGAAAGATACGTCATCGGAGGTGGCGATTTTGGTGCTCTCACTCTTCGCCACATGGCTACCGATTTCCCCGACTCAGTGGCTTCTGTCTGTTCCTATTTCTATCTTGTGTACCCGAATTCCATTTGTGAGAAGGGTGAAGCACAATATCTGCCACGTAAGCTGGGGACTCATCAGTCAGGCAGTATGACTTGTCGAGCTTTGCCCAAGCTGAATTATACATTGGTGCCAACATCGGATCGTCGGTGTGTGCATCTTTCCCAGCTTCGAAATGCGACAGCACGAAATCCATCGCTAAGAGAACGTTGTTAAGGGTCGCAAACGACGCTCGAGCGCTTTGGTGGTCATCTTGAGCTTTTTTAAGAAAGCCTTGATTTTCCAAAGGATGTTCCAATCTTCCGGAGTTAGTTCATCTCCAGCGTAGTCTTCTTCCGCCCACTTGTGGAAATAGCCATCGATCTCATTCTTGAGACACAGTCCAGTCCGAAGCATAGTATACTATGAGCTCTACCTAGTGTCATTGTCGCGAACCAGCCTGCGGCCATTGCTTAGAGCGAGGAACTTTTGACGGCGCTAAACACTCCGCTGAATGAAAACAACGAAATTGTGCAGTTTGCGAGCGGTCCTTTCTGCCGCTAGGCTTCAACTTCCTTACGTATGGCGTTATCAGACCTGTTCACAATTAAGGCAAGGCAAATATAAGGGTCAGAATTACCTTAATTAACTAATGAGAGGCTAGTTTGCCTTACGGCAATTTAGCGTGCTAAGAATAGTAAGGCCGCGACCGTAGTAGACGTTAGCCTTTAGATCTACGGTAGATTACTAAAGGCTATTCCTATAGATTTCGGTAGCTAAACGCTATTAGATAGTACCTCCGCTAATATAATCGTAGATAACTACTTGTTTATTATACTATTAACTAATATTTAGTATCGCGTTAGGTTTATAAATTTTCTAGTAAAGAGCTTATACGAAAACTTCGAGATTTTCCTACTACCCTATAACCGTATAGTAGAAGTAAGGTAAACTTTTAGGCTAGTACGTTATAGGAACTATAATCTATAATAACCTATTTATTATAGATAGGATCGAAACGTCTCGATAAAGCTATTACTTATTAAGTAGTCTTACGTATTAAAAAGCTTAATCGAATATATCTCTCTTTTACCTTAAGAGTAGGTCGATATAGTAGTAACCTTATAATTAATCTCTAGTTTAAGGCGACGTAACGCTTATTATTAATATTGTTTTAGTATTCTCGATTTACGATACTAGCCAATTAAGTAAGGTCTTAAACGGCGTAGTCGATTTACCCTAAGTATTACGATCGTATTATAAGTCTTTCTTAAAGATAATAACTATATCTTTAACTTTTATAGTAACGATAAGTCCTAAAGTAGTATAAAAGGATATAATACTACTATATAGGGGCCGCTTTTAATAAGAGAATTCTACCTATATATCTAATAGATAGTTAAGTAAGAAGTATACTATTACGATACGGCTATTTCTACGTTATAAGTATAATACTAGCGTATACTACTAGCGCTATAAGAGCTACGATTAGATTAGCCGTCTAACCCTTAATAATACCTATACTAAATAAATAGTATATTACCTAAAAAGGTAGCGAGGAATTAAAGTAGAAGCTACTACCTCGTTTTAAAGAACGTAATAAACTATATTATAGATACTCGTATAAAGGGTATAAGGATAGGCGTTATAGTAAGTAACTTTAATATTAAGCTATACGTTAATACTTATATATATCTCTAGTAATTTTATAGCGAGCTTAAGCTATAGGAGAGAATTATATCCTTCCTTCGTACTATCTATAGCTATTAAAAGCCTAATAATAAGGTTATAACTATATTAAGATAGGCTTTAGTACTACTTAGAGCTAAGGTAGTACTTTTTTATTACTTAGGTTTAAGGAGCTATAGCTAAAGCTTAATATCGTAACTTACTATTAGTCCCTTATACCTAGCTTTAAACTATATAGCTATTTAAGCTATAGGGCCTATTTCTTTATTAAAGAATTAGTTTAGGAAGGTTAAACCGATAAGAAAACCCGTAAATTAGCTTCTAGTATAGGCTAGACCTTTAAGCTTAAATAATCTCTATAGTAGTAAGAGGTATAGTATAATATATAGAGCTACGCTCTTTATTAAGTTAATCGGTAATCGTATATTACTAAAGAGATATACGTCGTTCTTACTAACGCGTTTTTAGAATATCCTTTTATTTTTACGGAAAATATAGAATAAACTATAACTTTTAGATATCCCTATAATATACTATTAGACGTTAACCTTTTTCGAATAATTTTACTAGGAATTAGAGTATAGGCAATATAAAGTAGTCGTATTTAACTATTAAGAATACGTAGTATATACTATTAAAGGATACTAAGAGTATATAGGGTCTTATTATAGTAGTATAGTTAATATATATAGATACTAGTAATCGTAAATATTAACTAACTACTAAATACTATTTTAGTCTTTATTTCTTTTCGTTCCTACTTTAACGTCTATTTTAGCTACTACTACTTTTACTTATACTACTACTTAAACTTCCTAAGTTTTAATCGCTAGCGCTTTAAGCGCGAGTAGCGAATCCTTTTAAACTTATATCTTTTCCTCTTAAAGCCTTTATTAGTTATTAGTCTATTACCTATCGCTACTACGTAGTTTTTACCTTATCTATAAGCTTTAAATCCGTAATACGTTAGGCTTAGTTATCGACCCTTAAGTATTTTATACTAATTAAACTAGATAATTCGGTATTTATAAAAATAGCCGCCCTTCTTTTTAAGGAACGATTCTACTATACTCTCTAGCTTCGATTTATAGTCTTACTAATAGAAGTTAAGCGTAATCTAATAAGATATAGTATACTCTATTATTAATAATAATAAGTTAATAGGTTATTAAAGAAGTTAGTATAGTTAAGAGACGTACGTAGTAAAGCTATAGCCCGTCGACTACGCGCTACTTATAGGTCTTTATAATACTTTAACTTAGTAAGTAGCTATTATCTCCTATACTTCTTTCTATTTATAGTATCTTTATTAACGCTTATCTCTAGTTTTATAGAGTTTATACTAAAAGTAAATCGTACTTCTAAAATACTATTTAGCTATTTTATAGATATTATTAATATATTATTCTACCGTAGTAGTAAATAGACTACTAACCTTAGAGCTAAACTATAGGAAGTACTCGTAATAAATAGATAAAATAGTATTTTAGGATATTTACCGACTATAATTTTAAGGTATAGTATTTCCGTACTAGCTAGTATCCTTAAGACTCTATTATCTACTATCTATACTATACTATTATAGCTTCTTTATATATATATACGACTAGAAATTTACGATAAGCTTCCTTATTAGAGGTATTAATTCGAGTCGCGGTAATATATCGAAGCTATAATTAAAGCCTATAATAATAATATAAAAAGTAGAATATAGTCTATTAAGGAATTAGGGTAAGCCGTCCTAAAGTAGGACGTATATATTTACCCTTACGCTATAGGATAGTATAAGTACTACGACCTATTCTAGGGTTTAATACGGATAACTCTAATTAGCCTTCCGTCGATCTAATCTATATAATCGCTTAATAACGCTCTTAAGGTTAATAAGACGGGCTATATAGAGGTTACTTAAGTTCTACTTAAGTTCTATAGGTATAAGAGTATAGTTAACTATAAAGCCTCTATAGTTAGTAATATTTAATATTAAATATTTCCTTAAATTAAAGCTTAATCCTTATAAAAGAAGGTATATAGGAAATAGAAGAGCTTCTTAAATAATATAGATAGTATCCTATATTACCTTAAAGGAAACTAATACGAGCGCTACTATACTATATTATATATACGAAAATAGAATAGGTACGTAGTAATATAGTATTTATAGCTAAGCGTATATACGAAGTAAGTAAGTAAAGGAATAGAAATAATTCTACTTCCTATATAAGAACCGCTATCTACTAGATCGATATAATACTACTACTTAGTTTATATCCCGTACTAATAGTTCTTATATAGATCTCGCTTAGGTACTATATAGTAATTATTACGTATAGTAGTCCCGTCTAGTATACTTACCTCTACTTTAGCGTCTTAAATATACTTAAAACTTAATAGTCTCCTTAAAGTCTATACTTTATAATTCTTAAACTCCTTTAATATTTATCTATCTATTAACGTAAAAGATTAGACTATACTATAAGAAGTTATAGGGTAAACTCTAAGGGCTAATAGCTAGTATATACTATTAATATAAGGAGAACGGTTGTTATACTTATAGAGAGCGTTATAAATTTCGATATTTAAGAAGGAAGATAAGTATAGAAGCTACTACGCTACTACTTACTTACTAACGAGATTATAGTATATACGAGCGTAAAGGAGCTAATATAGCGGTACGTCTTAATTAAATTAGAAAGATTCCTATTCTTAAAACGAAATAATAGCGATTTTCTTTACTCGATATCCTATATTTAGATATAACCCTTTCTAGTCCTTATTAATAGAGTTTTATTATCTATACGACTTTTTAGCTAGGAATATAATAACGATAAGCGAAAGGATACTCGTAATAGCTTTAAAACGGTACTAGTCTAATAGTTTAATACTATTTATAGTATAGATATAAGTAATATAGAGAGTTAAGTAAGTCTTTATACTACGCTTAAAGTAAAGCTATTACTAAGTACCTTAAAAGGAGTAACGAAGGTATTAAATTCTTATTCGACGGCTAGAATTCAAACGTATTTAACGACTAATATTATCTCCTTTATAAATCTTAAGAAGTAAATTTATTAACTTCGTAGATTTAATTAATCGACGTAATTTAAGGAGAAAAGTTATTTAATTTAAAACGTTATAAGAGTTATAAGACTATACTATTACGAACGGAAAATTCTTTCTAAAGGAATCTATATATACTAGTAGTATTCTAAAGTTTCTCCTTTACGATATACTAAGTTAGTATAAGTAAGTACGTAATATAGTTACTAACGAGATAGCGAAATTTACGCGAATATTAAAAATCTAAAAGCTTTAGTAGGTAAGCCGTTTCTTAATTAATTATATCTTTAATAGGCCGAGCTAAGCTCGCTACTTATTAAAGCGTTAGTTATCGTTTCCGTAGCTTACTATAAAGACTTTTAAAGTTATATAATATCTACTACTCTAATACGCTTAGCTATTAGGAAGCGTTCTAAGGTATTAGTAGTATATATCTATAGTAGTCCTTACTCTATATAGAGTTATAGGTATTATCGGAGTAAATATACTATATACTTAACGCGAGTTTAAGACTAGAGTCTAATTCTTTAAAAGAGTTATAATATATATAGCTACTATATAGTATTTAATATTAAATTAATATATATACTTATACCTAGCGAGTTACGTTAGTAGAGGTTAGGAAATAATAAATATTATAGTTAAGGTAGTAAGATATACTAAGGGTTATAATATACTAACTATATTATAGGATAGAGAGCCTTATTAGTTACTATCGCTTAACTCCGTTTGTTTATATAGTAGTAGTAGCCTTAACTAAGGGTCGAAATAAGTAATACGCTCTATATTTAAATCCTTCTTATCTTAACTAGTAGCGGTTAGTAATAATAAGATAAGAGTAATTAATAGCTAGCTACTATTTAAAGCCTAATATACTTATCTATTTACTTCTAGTTAGAATATATATATATTCGTTATATAAGAAGATTCTAGTTAATATATATAAAGCTAGCGTAGCTTCTATACCTAACTATAGCGATTTTAAGTTAGTACCGACTAATATAATTTAAGGAAGAAGCTAAAAGATACTAATAAGGGTCTATATTATACTCGAGTTCGTTAAAATATAATAATTACGTACTACCTATACGTTATTATAGCTAAAAAGATAGCGTCTTTTTCTTAGGGTTAGAGCTAAAATTAAACTCTAGTATAGTATTACGTTCCTATAAGGTAGTCTTACGTAATTAAGGTTAATCGTTCTTCTTTAAAGAGTTAGGAGATAATAGAGTAAAGGTAAGGATAATAACTTAAGTATATATAAATAGTTATAAACCTTTTAGTAAGATTATAATATAAGTTAAATATAGAAATATCTAAGACTTTCCTATATTCCTATATACTAGTCGTAATTAGTTTAAAGTACTTAAGCGCTCTAAAGGGTAAGTTACCTTATATATTAAAGCGCTATTAAGTAACTTAGCTTTTAGCTCCTATAGTATACTTAACCCTATTTTACGTAATATATATAAAGGTCTATAATATAATTTCCTTTCTAGTTTAGTCTCTTTTAAGACTTATAAAGTAGAGCTATCCCGCTCTCTCTTACGTTAGTAATAATACCTTCTATCCGTCGTAATAATACTTCTCTTTATAACAAAATACTTTCCTTTAGTTTTAAGATAGTACTCTATTCTAACTATCGTAATACGAAGCTAAAGATAAGTATACTAAAGCTATAATATATCGTAGGTCCTCGCTTAAGCTAATACTTAAAGTATATTTAAAAAGGTCGAAAATACGACGTAATAATAAATCGCGTATAGTAGGAGCATCTATAGGACTCTTAAAACTCTATAAGAAAGAGCTTAAGTAAGCTAAGAAGAAGGAAGCTAAGCTTATATAATAGCTCCTTACTACTCGCGCTTATACGATTTAGTTACGTAAATAACTTTAACTTACTAAATCTCGTATAGAGAAGGTAGTTACGTAAGAGTTAGAAGATTAAGAGACTATTAATAACTTAGAGAATCTCTTAGTTCTAAATAAGGGCCTTAGTATAGAGGTTATACTAAGCCCTTATAATTTCTATAGTATCTTAGAGATACTACTATAGGATTAGAGTATAATTAAAGGCCTTCCTTTATCTTTCTAAGAGATACTAAATTCTTCTATTATAAAAACCTTATTATAGCTTTTAGGTTCTACTATACTAGCTAGTAAGACGGCTAGGTATTTACTTAGTTCTTTATAGCTACTAGTAGAATTTAGTAAATTATTAATTCCGGAATCCCTTATCTATATTAACTCGGGTAGTTTAGGTAGTAGCTTTTATATATCTACTAGTACGTAGTTATATAGTATAGTAGTTCCTAAGTATTATCTACCTCTAAATACCCTTTCTACTTTATTAGGTACTAACTTCTATTCTAGTCTCGTATTTCCTTAACTTTAAAGACGTCGTCCTCTTATAGTTCGAAGTAGAATATAGTCTATAGCGGAATTTCTAAGTCTACCGGTTTTAGTATAGATATATAGAATACTAAATATACTCTTATATCCTTAAGTAAATTAAGTTAGTAGTTATTTAGTCCTTTAATATTACTAATTAAAAATAGTCCGACTTTAATATAGTTTAATTTCTTCGTATTTCTCCTAGTCTTTAAATTTTTTATTAGGAGGAAGACCTTATCTACCTTCTTAAGCTAAGGTATTGTTTTTAAATCTTTATAGCTTAATTTTATAAGGTTACGCTATTATTATATAATCCCGGCCCTAGCTCTTTCGTAAATTATTTTAAATTACCTTATATTTATAACTACTTAATCTACGTCTAGCCTTAATAGGAATACTATAAATAAATTTAAATACTTTCCGAAGTTTCTAAAGAATAGTAATATCTTAGTTATCTCTAATATATTATTATTAAGTATAATCTAAGCTAATAGTAGGAGTACTATCTAGTTATTTTATATATAGTTAATATAGTACTATAGATATCCTTTTAGTATTTAGTTTAATTATTTAGTTTATCCGTCTATTTATAGATAGAAAGCTATCGATAGCTTATATTTAATACCTATTACTAAAACGAGGGTTTTCTAGTATTTAACGTAAAGAGCTTATCTCTATCTATAATAAGCGTCGTAGGGATATTATAGTACTAAATAAGTCTATTAAGTACTAGGTAACCTAATTACTTAGCGTTAATAGTTTCGTTAGATAGTACAAAGTAAGAGTACTTCGTTAGTTAGTTAACTATAAAAAATATAGAATTATACTTATTTTACGTAACTAGGTCCTCTAACTTTAGAAGTTTAACGATAAAGTCTATTATTACTTCCTCCTATAGTTAGTTTAGTAGTTTCTTAAACTAAAGGTTCCTATACTAAGTATATTGTAATACTTTATTCTTATTATAGTTTTTATATTTCTTAATATAGGTAGAAACCTTCTTTTATATATTAAGAAAGACGAAGTTTCTCCTTATATATTCTACTCTACGTATAATCTTAGGATATCTTAGAGTTAGTCCGTTATAGTAATCCTATATATATTCCTATTCCTTATTTAAAGAAACCTTAAGCTTCCTATACTATATTAGAAACTTCTTATTATTATCCCGTAGTACTTATATAACTACGTTAAACTCCTACGAGTTTACGCTTAGTATCCTATCTTAATTAACCTTTAGTATACGGTATTATTAGAGTTCGTAACCTTCTATATAGTTACTTTATCTACTAAGTATATTAGCGTAGCTATTTCCGTTTTTAAGAGTATATTTAATTTTAAATTTATATTCTCTATATAGCTCTAACTATCGTACTTACCGCTATATAAGAACCTTAGTTATTATAAAGTAAGTTAGGTTCTTATAGTTAGAGTAGATTGTTAGTCTTATAGCTCCCTTATAGTATACTCTTTAGGATTATAATACTATAACGATTACGAGTAGTTCCTTATCGTAAATCTTATAGTTTTATTTAGTAGGTATTATTTTTCTTAAGAAGTATATAGTTAGATACCGAGTCCTATCGAACTTTTATATAACGTATACTCCTATTACTAAGTTAGAGGCGTTAGTCTCGACTTAAATCGGTTTTATAGAGTCGAATATATATAGCGTTAGCGCTTTATAGTATACTTCCTTTAGTCGTTTAAATACTTTATTTTAATCTATATCCTATTTAAAAGGGATATCCTTCTATATTAGGTTCGTAAGTAGCGTAGTTAGTTTTAAGTAGTCCTTAACGAACTTTTAGTTATAGTTTATAAGTTTAAGGAATAATTATATATCCTTACCCGTTTTAGGTACTAGCTATTCCTTAATTAATATTATCTTCTTAGAATTAATTTTAATTCCTTTAGTTTCTATAATAAATCTAAGGAAATAGACTTCCTTCTTAAAGAACTCGTACTTCTTAAGTATAGTCTTAAAGGTTATTATACTTAGCCGTTTAAGTATAGTAGCGACGTTCTTTACGTATTATTCCTAGAATTCCTTAGTAAATAAGTATATCGTTAATATACGTAATAATAGTAATATCGATAAGGTCGCTTAAAATATTATTAATTCTTCGTTAGTATATCGCTAGTACGTTAGTAAGCCCTATTAGTATAACTAAGAACTTATAGAGTTTATTTTATATACGAAACGCTATCTTATATTCCTCGCCTTTCTTTATTTAGATTATAAAGAAGGCGTCTCGTAAGTCGATCTTAAAGAACTATATAACTCTATAGAAGTAGTTATTTATTCGTTTAATTAGTAGTATTAAGTACCGGTCTTTTTTAGTAACCTTATTTAAGTCGTAGTATTTAATAACCTTTCGTTATTTTCCTCCTTTCTTTAGTATAAAGAAGGCTAGCGCCGTAAATAAAGATTTAGATAGTTAAATTCGTCCGCTTTCTTCTATTTTTATAGTCTATTCTCTATCCGCTTCGAGATCTACTATAGAAAGCGGATATATTAGCTAGTAAGGGGTTTTAGATCCTAGTTTAAGTATAATATTATAGTTCTATTACTAATATTTAGGTAGGGCTTTAAGTCCTATCTCTTCTTAAAAGAGTCGTTTCTATTTTATAAATTCTTTAGAGATTTCTAAAGATACGTAACTTCCTCCTTTACTCTTACTTAGTAGCTTAGCTCGGCCTATATTAGTACCTATAGAGTCTAAGCTAACTTTATATCGCTTTATAGGTAGTTAGTAATTTATTTTATTAATCTACCCTTCCTTATTTAAAGTTAAACGCTACTATCTTTTAAGGTAGATATTAGTAACGTATCTATATCTCTTAAACTAAAGTACTCTCTTAACCTAATTAATACTTAGGTTATACTTCTTAAGCTAAGGAGTACTTAGGACGATATTATACTTAGCTATAGATACGATATCTAAGATAATTTCTTTATAGTACTCTTAGAAAGCTAGTAGTAGCGGTATTATTTTACTATCTACGCTAGGTACGTATAAGCCGTCTATAGCTATTATATTATACCTACTATTTTTCTTCTTTTAAGTAGCTATCCTAAGTCGTCGTATAAGTCGTTCTAAGATAAATATTTCGCTAGCTCCGGAGTCTATTATCGCGCTAATCTCGTATCCGTTAATAATATAATTTATATAGAAAACTATTTCTATTATTACTTAAGCGTTATATAGCTTCTTTTAGTTACTTATACTAATAGGGCCTATTCGTTTTTTAAATAGTAGTTAGGCGAATTAGCGTCCTTAATATAGATTTCCTAATTAAGGGGTCTATTTTAGCGCTTAAATATAACCTTACCTTATATTATTCGCGTTTATAATAATCTACTCGTTATTATCTTAACGTATCTAAGAGTTATTCCTCGCTATACTAGTAGTAGCGGTCCTAAAGGTAAAAGTAGTAGTATTACCTACTAGTATATATAATAGTCGTATTTCTTTCGTATATCCTTATAGTTAATAGTATTATACTAGTATTAATTCTAAAAAGTTAGAATTTCTTAGTATTATTAATCTAGTAAGCGGATACGTTCTCTTATTTATTTAGTAACGTATATACTATTTAGAATTATATAGTTAGTATTTTTAATAAAGATACTTCCTATAGAGATTATTTCGTAGATATATCTATATTTAGTATAGTCGATCTTAACTAGTCGGTAGTTTTAGAATATAGATTATAAGTATTTAAGTATCTTACTAAACTCGTAAGGATATAGGTATCGTTTTTCTACGACTATTAGGAATATATAGTTATAGTTCTTAGTAATATAATAGATTATTTTTATAACTAGCTTAAGTACGTTAACTCTAAAGTTTAGAACTTCTATATTATTTAGTTCGTTATTAAAACTCTCTTCGTTAGAGCTTTCTAGTATAGTATTATCTATTACGTCTAAGTCGTTAATTTCTATAATCGTTTTTAAGGTTATCTAGTTAATTACGGTATCGTCTAGGCTTAGTAGTAAGATTAGTAACTAGCCTAATTTATCTAAATCGTAATTACCTTATTCGTTAGTAGCGTAGTCTAATATCTCTATCTTAGTTCCTATCGTCGGGACTACTATTATATCGTTTTATAGTATTAATTCCTTCTATTTAAATAGTAGTAGGGACCTTTCCTAGGCGTACTAGCTATCGTCCTATTTCTACTATTATAGCTATTATTCTATAATATTAAATTTACGAGCTTCTTATTTACTCCTATACTATTCCTATACTTATTATTCTCTAGCTACTAGTCGCTTATATAGAATTTATTCTACTTATACTTATCTTATTAAGTTATTAAGTCGTTCTATAAGCGCTATTAATTCTTAGTATTACTAATATTCTTCTTATACCTATCTTAAGTATAGGTATTACTATCGGAGTCGTATCTTATTAACTTCGTTCTTAGTATCTTAATATATAAGTTAATTAGAATATTTAGAACGAGGTTCGACTTAATACGAATCTAGTATACAACCTAGTAGTAACGATAAAATAAAGGTTATAAAGCTAAACTTATTCTTTAGAGATAGGAATAAGCTCGACGACTAGCTTAACTAGATACTTATCTACTTTCGTATAGAAAGAGTCTCTAACGATAAGTAGCTCTTAACTACTACCTTATACTTTAAGAAAGAAGGTTAATACTAGATCCGTTAAAAGCTAACTTAAAAACTTCTTTAGGACTACTATCCTAATAGGATATTTAAGTCGTTTTAACGATTTATTATAATTTTTCGTTTAATCTATAGATTAAGTAATAATAAATAAGTAGCTATATAAAATATTTAATATATAGTTTAACGTACTTCGGTATCTTAATATACCTTAAAGTTTAAGGAATTTTCTACTAGGATAGAATAGAATAATAACGCGCTAATTACTATATTCTACCGCGGATTAAAAGATAATATTAAGAACGAACTTATACGTACTAAAGCCGACTAATAAACGATAGAAAATATTATTAAAGCCTCGATTAAAATCGACTATCGACTTTATAAATAATCTATAGAAAAATAATATATAGAGTAGTTTTATAAACGATCTAGCTATACTCCTAATAGCTAGCTTAGAGAGTAGTAATACTACGATTCTAACGCTATAGAAATCGACGTAACTATAAAAGTCCTAAAGAAAATAAACTTTAAAGGAACTTAGAGCCGAGCTAAGGGTAGAGGAAAACCTTAAGGTAAGAAAGATAGAAGGACGAAGTACTATAACTATTATAAACTTAGATATTATATACGTAACTACTATAGACTAAAGGTATAACTATAGTAGTAAATTAACGTAATAATTAGAACGGAAAATAAGCCTTTAACTAATAAGGCTTATAATATAGCTAATAACTTAATATACGGTTAAGGCGGATATAATAATCTCCCGGAACCCTAGTTTAAGGAGCTAGACCCGATCGGTAGACCCTAGGATATATATAAACCTTTTAAGTAGAACTTAAAGTTAGGATAAAACTAGTAGGTTACTAATAACTACGACTACCTTAAAGAGATAAACTAAACTAAATAGCCTATAACTAATATAAAGAGACGAGAGTTTAAGGAACCTATAAAGAAGTAATCCGACCTATAATAGAAATTAATATACTTAAATAAATAAACTCTTTTAAGGAGTTAGACGAAATCGCTAATTAACTATAGTATTACGGGTAGATACTAGAATATAGGTAATTAGAGGAAAGGCGTATACGTATATATATATCTCGACGCTAAGTAAGCGAGATAGTATAGGAGTTACGTAATACTACTCGACTACTCGATAGCGAGATAGTAAGTACTACTTAACTAGCTTATTACGAGCCTAGCGAGCTAGTAATACTTATTAGGTATATAGGAACTAAGGATATCTTTAATATACTTATATTTAACTTATATTATAATCTTACTAAAAGGTCTATAACTATTTATAATATATTTAAGTTATCTTACCTAAATACCTACTACTACCTACTCTTTAAAGAAGTACTTACGTAATACTACCTTATAGGATCGTAATATACGGGATCTTATAGATTTAAAGTATTACGTTCTTATAAGGTAGTCTTACGTAATTAAGATTAATCGTTCTTCTTTAAAGAGTTAGGGGATAATAGAGTAAAGGTAAGGATAATAACTTAAGTATATATAAATAGTTATAAACTTTTTAGTAAGATTATAATATAAGTTAAATATAGGAATATCTTAGACTTTCCTATATTCCTATATACTAGTTATAATTAGTTTAAAGCGCTTAAGCGCTCTAAAGAGTAAGTCGCCTTACGCGCTAGAGCGCTATCGAGCGACTTAGCTTTTAGCCTCTATAGTACGCTTAACCCTATTTTATATAATATATATAGAGGTCCGTAATATATAAGCTATTCTTAAAAAGTAGATACCTCTTTTTAACGCCTCTATCTATATCTCTATATCTTCGAAGTATATATACTATAGCTATATAGTATTAAGTTTATTAGATACTTAAGTATATCTATATAGAACTATCTTAATAGGAGCTTATAAAGCGGGGACTCTAAAAGGACTATATAGTTTTTAATAGATATCTTACTTACTATAAAATTTATAGAAGTATTATATCTAATATACGGATTATCTATTATTCTAGTCTCTAAAGTAAAGAGGTATCTAGAAAGTTTTTATAAAGACTAGCTACTATATATTATAGGTATATAATATATATATATAGACTATAGATTAATTAGTCTATAGAGACTAATAGTAAAGGCTTAACTAAGGGATAAACGAGCTAGAGATAGCTCGACTTCTTATATATCGAGCTTTAACTCTTAGTAAGGCGAGCTAGTTAGGCTTAACTAGGTAAGAGTTAAGCTTAACTAAGTAAAAGTTAAGCTCGACTTTAGGAGAGTCGAGCTAATAGCGCTTACTTAGTATATAGAGAGACGAGAAAGTCTTAGATATTATCGTATTTAACTTATATTATAATCTTACTAAAAGGTCTATAGCTATTTATATATATTAAGTTATCTTACTTATAATACCTATTACTACCTACTCTTTAAAGAAGTACTTACGTAATACTACCTTATAGGATCGTAATACTATAATTCGTAAGGATATCGTATAATACGTTACTTAACTCTCGTTAGCTTTTTTAAAAGACCTCTACCTATTAGATCCTTTAGTATCTACTACCTTTAGCCTTACTACTTACGATAGCTAGCGATTTAGGTAGTATAAGTACTAGTCTCTAAGTAAAGTAGTAGCGACTTAATAAGCCTTTACGCTATAAATACCCTAGCTAAGGAATTACTAATTAGCGTCGTATATAGTATTAAATAAGAGGTAGAACTCGACCTACTAACTATAAAGCCTTTATTAACTTACTTAAAGAGACTTTAAGAAAGATTCTTTAATCTCTACTAAGGTATCTACTTAAGGAATAGATAACGAAAAGCTAACGGTAGTCTTAAAACTAAAAATAGCGGTATAATTAACTTAGTATAGATACTTAGCTACGAAAACTATATATTAGTATCTTAAATTAATATCGATTTGGGTTATATAGGTTTAGTTCGAACTTACTATAACTAACGGAAACGCCTCGCTAATTAGTATATCTTAGTTAGAGTATAATACCTAAATTTACTCTTAGTAATCTATTTATAAGAAAGAGTATTATATTAACTTAACAACTACTCTTTAATAGGATAACTAGGTTTAATAGAGGCTAATTTAAGCCCTTAATAAGGAGAGATAGATATTACTATAGAAAATATATAATCTACTTATTAGTTAATTAGCGTTAAGAGTCTACTATAAGCGGCGTATATTACTTCGAGATTTAGGGGATAGGTACCTTAGAGATAGTATTTCTAAAATATATATATTAGACTACTATTATTAATTTATAGCTAAAAGACTTTTAAAAAGTTATTAATATTATATAACTATTTTATAGTTCGCTACTATTTACTTACGTACTATAGAGATTAAGTATATACTACTCCGCCTCTTTTAATACTATAGCCGCCTTTATAGTACTTAATTTCTCTTAACGTATATAACGACTCTTATTTATAGCGTACTAGTATAAGACTATTATATATATACTTAGGTATTTTTACTCTCTAAGCTACCCGTTTAAGTTCGTTACGTCTAATATAACTATAAGATACGTATATAAAGCCTATAATTTATCTTCTATAGGGAGAAATTACTACTTAATATATACCTATTCGATACGATTAAAGAGCTCCTTTTTATAAGATCTATAACGAATTCGCTAAAACGTAAAAACTATAGTAACTATTTAAAGGTCTATTTAGAAGTATACTTTTTACTTACGTTTAAGTATATAACCCTTAAAGTTCTTTAGGATATACGCTAGCGGGTTCCTTTACGATAATCCGGACTAGTTATATCTTATTAGCGCGTAGTATACCGTCTAAATCTAAGGTAATAGCGTATATAAATAAGAGGACGTTAATAGAGGGCGCGTACCTTAAGTATTCTAATTACTAGCGTTTCTAGTAGATTTTTATAGTATTTCCTACGTTTTAGTCGTTAGTAAGCTATTATTATATACCTTAGACTTCCGTATATATAGAATAATTCCTATATAAGCTAACTAAATAGTAACTAGATCTTACGAGAATAGTAAGATCCTTAATCTACCTTAGTTCTATCCTATTAGCGTAGTAAGCTTACCGCTATAAGCTTATATATTTTAATTTAATAGAGCCGTCTATAATACTAATAATATTTACGTATCTTACTAATAGCTAGTATCCTTTTCCTCTTTTTCTATAACTATCTATAATTTCTATATTACCTTAATAAGGCTTTAGTCTTAAGGTAGAGTACTCGCTTATAACCGTACCTAAGTAGCTTAGTAGAGTTACCTAGGTATTAGTTACCGTAGTTAATTATATCCTTATAGTAAGCTTACTATTTAGTATTAGAATTTATATAGTATATATATATAAGGTTTAGTCCTCGTTAAAGTAAGTTCTATACTACCTTCCGCGCTTATAGTTATAAAGAGGAACTAGCTTTATAAGTATATATTATTTAGGACCCCTTTTATAGCTCCGGCTCTAAGCTAAGTTAAACCTTACGTAGAGGATCTATTAGCTATTTACTATTAACTATATATTCGTATACGAAGCGTATTACTTAAGAAGGTAAATAGATATTATATAGATAGATACTTCGATTATAATCGTAGAAAAGAAACTATATATACTAGACTTACTAGGGTAAAGAAATCCGAGAACCTTAACTATTCTAAGCTAACTAAATCCTTAGAGAAACGCTTAATCTTAGTTTTAGAAATAATCCTTACTCTTAACGCGCTCGTTAAATACCTATTTAATATTATTCTAAGAAATTTCTATACGTAAGAGAGCTATATATATTACGAAGCTATAGGATTACGACTAGAATTTAAGCTTCTATATATTTAGTATATAATAATAGGTATTACGTAACTTATATACTTAAGAGGATATTAACTAGAAAAGGTAATAGACTATCTATATAGCTACTACTAAATCCGAAGTATCGCCTTAGCTTAAGCGGACTCGCTAAATAATATACCTTAATAGGGTAGCCTTATTTAAGGCCTTAACGCTTACGTATATAGCCGTAGGACGAAGTAAGCTAGTTCTTAACGTCTTAGCTAGCTTAATTAATCGTCTCGTAGAGACTATATATACTACCGTTCGTAGCGAGAGAATTAACTACTTTAGCTAGTAGTATATTAGTTCTTTTCTCCCGAATAAAAGGATATATAGCTAGCTATTACTAGTAAGACTATAGAAATCTACGTATAAGCGGTATAAGGAATATTAAAAGTATATACTTACCTTTATCTATTAAACTACTATCTTTAAAGCGAAGATTCGGCTTTATTATTACCTTATAAGTTAATAGACGGCGCTTTTAAATAAGATACTTACTCTTAGTACCTAGTTAGCTAGATAGGAATTTAAAATACTATTATCTAAGCGTTTAATAGATCGTCTTAACGATATATATCTTAATTTTTATATAGCGCTATTAGATTATAACCTTAAAGGAGATCTATATAAGAGCGCGGCGCTAAGCTTCCTCGTAGTTATTAGGATCGATACGCTAAACTTAAGGTTCTATAAAGCGTAAAACTATATATCTATTCTTTCTAGAATTATTAAGATCGGCTAGATACTCGTCCTTAAGAAGGTAGTTTATATAGTTATATAAGATTTAGTAGAGAATCCTCTCGATACTCTTAACGAGATATAGTAGCGATTTATAATAGTTAACTACTAAATACCTATTAGCTAGGCTATTTAGCTACGCTTATATAGAAAGGAAATACGAGATAGTATAACTTTACTAAGCTATATCTAGTAGTTTAATAATAAGAATACTATCTTCTATAAGGATATAAAGCTCTAAATTATCTTAAATCTAGTTTCCGTTAAGGCGTAAGTATAGTTAGCGTAAAACGACTTTAAGAAGCTAACCCTTCTATATCTAAAGGAGATACGGCTAATTATTATTTTACTACTTTAATTATATTACGTTTAGGATAATCCGACGGTTATCTTAAAAGGATAGAACTTCTTTTAGGACGACTATAATAAGGAGATAATATCTAATTAGAACCTATAGGTTCTATATACTAAAGGCTTAAAAGAAGCTCTAAGATATATTAAGGCTAAGAGGTCGGAGTTTTAAGCTATTAGCTAGAAGTAGTATAACTTCTATAGGTTTACGTTATTTCTTAAGGCTAAAAAGAGACTACTTAATAAGAGTAAAAATCTTATGTATATAAGGCGGATTAAGTAGAAAGTAGAAACGAAATATCTTAAGTAAACTATCGTCTTAGTTTAAGCGTTAACTAATTTAAGTAATCTAAATAGGGCTAGATTAAGGACTTCTAAGACGATTCTAAAGTAGAGTAAAGTAGCTATACTAGAGTTTACTATACTACTTTACTATATCTACTTTTATATTTATTTATAAAAGTAGCTATCGCTAAGTATAGTACCCTACTTTAGAGCTACCTTAGCCTTAGTAAACTAAATCTACTTAGCGTCCTTATCTCGAGTTTTACTTAAGAAAGCCTAGTAAAAAAATCGTATTAATTTATTTATAGTATAGATTTTTATTTTAAAGAGGGCTTAATAAAGCGGAGAGGGAAGAGTAGTTAGTATATTAAGATTAAGAGTAGTATTATAGTTAAATAGTATAGTATTAAACTACTTATACCTAGTTTAGTACTTAGCGTTACGTATTTATTCGTCTTAACTATATATATTAGTATATTAGTAAGTCTTAATACTAATTAGTTAGGCGCCGGATTTTAATATAGTAGTTAAAAGTAATATATTAATAAGATATTAAGCTAAACCTATTTAAAGGAAGCTACTACTAAAGTAACGCTATAGTAGAGCGTTTAAAGATTATAATCGCGTTTTAAACTTATATTATTAAAGATAAGTAAGAAAAGATCTACTTACTTTCTAAGGTACTAATACTCTTCCTTACTACTAAGAATAAAGATAAGGTTACTTAAACTTAAGCCGTAGACGTTATAAAGTAGTAGCGATATTAGTAGATAGCGTCTCCTTACTTAAGCTAACTAAGGCTTTTCCTTATAGAAAGCGTTATTATTACTTTCTACGAACTAGCTTAATATTACTTTATATCTAATAGTAATATTAATAATATTGTACTAAGCGAGCGTACTAATAGCGTTAAGCGAAGTCGATTTCTACGCACTCCTAGTAATACTAGTAGAAATCTATATACTAAGCTAAGGAAGAAAAGTCGTCTTATAATTATTTAGACCGAAGCACGTCTATAGAACGGAAACACTCGTTGGAAGTAGCTCGGCGCCGGTACGTGATATCATCATCTCTACATTCGTGCGGGGCGGCAAATCTAGAGTAGTTCTGCAAACATAGCTCAGAGCGATAGATTCTGCCTTTGGGTTTTCAGTATTGTTGGAAGTGCCCATGGAGCACACTATATTTCACAACAAGGGAGAGACCGAGTAACCGAATTTCGTCATACAATCAAGTACGTTCCTGCAGTCTGCGACTCTTGTCGAATGTCATCAAGCTGATCTAATGCTTCTCCTCCGGCTTTGATGACTGAATAGCATTGAGTTTCCTCTCGACGCGAATGTCCTTCCACCCAAGACCCCATGCGGAGGCGAAAGCCGCAATCGCAACCGCAATGCCTAAGTACATAACGTGATCAATACTGTAAGTGTAAGCTTGCAGCACCACAGTAAGCTGATGCCCGGACACTAATTGACGAACGCCACGGAATCCGGCGTCGACGAGGACGCCTGGAGCAACGCCGATGTTGTCCAGGTGCTGCTGGAGCTGCTGGCGCAGAACGTTACTGAAGATAGCGTTTGCGGCGACGAGAAAACTTGCAGCGCCTATATTCTGACAAAAAAGGACGATTGCCATAGCGGTTGGGATCTGAGGTGCAGGGACAAGGTTCTGGACCGCAATGTAGGCCTAGGGCAACAAGTTGATAAAAATAAGCAGATGAAGCGAAATTTTCCTTATGCGGTCATGGGGAGAACTTACGCCTGCGGTCATGCAACCGCTACCCACTCCATAAAAGACTTGATATCCAATCCATCGTGCGGCAGGAGTATCGGGACCCAGAAGCGATAAGAGTCCATAGCCAATGGTTGAGATCACACTTCCTCCGACGACCCATGGCAGGTAGTACCCAAACTTCTCGACTGTGACAATTTAGTATGGTCAGCCTAATAGCTCCTCTGAAAGTAAGAGGGTAGTAAGCCGCGAGATGCTGGACACGTACTCATTACACCAGAGACCATAGTAAACATGACCAGGCCCAAGGTTGTTGGCAGTAGATGTACACCACTCATGAAAGGCGAATCGTTGTTGACCGCCTGAAAGTAGATAGCAAGATAGTAATCGGCCACAAGAATGCTTCCCAGGACAAAACACATGTTCGCCGAAGCTGACCAGATGATGCGATGTCTTAGCATGGCAAGCGGTATCATGGCATTGTCTCCTTGATGGCTCTCCCAGAGCAGGAACAAAGCGAGCATAGCCACTCCACCGACCAGTAGACCGATGACGACAGAACTGTTCCATTCAAAATGGTTGCCACCAAATTGCAGGCCTAGTAAGATCATGACGGCGGCAGGGGCAACCAGTATGAATCCCGGGAGGTCCAGAGACTTGATCAACGTGCTCAATACTTGTCGTGCTGGCGGCTTAGACTCCAATTCCGGTATTTGGAAAAGGAGGAGCAGCGCGGCGACAACAGCGCCGATAGGAAGGTTGATATAGAAACCTGGTCGGCGCGAGAGCGCTTCCCGTCAGCTACAAAGCCTCTGAAGAAGAAGAAGAAACAACGAAGAAATCGAGCCAGTACGTACACCATCGCCACGACAGGTATTCGGTAAAAGCACCACCAAGAATGGGACCAAGCGCCAAACCCAACTGGCCAATACCAACATTGATGCCCATAAAACGTGCTTGTGCCCGTGGAGGCAGAATGGCTGCGACGATGCTGAATGCTCCATTTGCGATGCCCGAGGAGCCCATGCCTGCAATGGTTCTTCCCACGATGAACATGGAGGACGATTGAGCCGCTCCGCAAAGCAATGAGCCAAGCTCGAAGAGGGCGAAAAAGGCGAGGAAAGACCACTAGAGAAGATGATGATCAGCTTTTGGACGCGCCGGACCTAGTGACGGTATATTCGAGAGACAGAAGATCGATGGAACACGTGCTTGCCTTCGTGGAAAAATAACGGTAGATCTTGCCGGCCAAAGGCTGAAATACTGAACTGCCGAGTTGATACGCTCCGCCGTACCTTTGAAATGATGTCAACAAAATGAAAAGGTGGGAGAGCGCTGTTAGATTCATACCAACCAACGTCGGTTAGCGAATTGAACTGGGTTGTGATTGCCGGCGTCGCAGTCGACACGACTGCTAGGTCAAGAAACCAGAGAAAGTAAGCCAAAGTGACGGGTCCCAGGATCAACGTCCGCGCAAGGCCTCTAGGATACTCGTTCTGCTGAGTTTGTCCATCGTTCGGCACATTCTTCTCAGTATCTTTTCCTTCCGTTGACACGTCGAGCTGTGGGTGCTGTAACATAGTTTTGTGGTTTCGCCGTCTATATAGCTATCACTGTGCATTCAATCAGGCGAGTGTATTGACTAGTTGGTCGAGTGGAATTTCTTTCTTGTATCTCACGAGTAGAGACTGAAGTACTGGTCTGAACTGGCAGCCCGCGGAACATATAAGAGCGAGAAGATGGCTTTAGCGTCAGACGCTCAGGCATATTGGGTGAATCACGGCTTCAAGCCAATGAAACTGCACCGTGTACGAGTGTTTCTTAGCGCACATTAATTATATCGCGTGAGGTTAGGACTCTTGTTTCATGTCAGCCTTCTGCCGCTATACCCAAGATGGCATACAAATCTGGCTTGGCATTCTGATTGCCCCACATGATGATCGGTGTCATCCCTGCGTTGTCTATGACCGCTACACTCACAACGGCATGTGGGAAAATCTGGCACGCTACGAGCGGCGGAGGTGCCTTAGAAGTCTTCCGATCAACTGGTTTCTAGTGGACGATGTGAAAATCCAAGCCTCCATGAGATGGCGGCACAAAACGAAAGTTAGCAATGCTCTGATGCCGCCATCGAGATGCCCTTCATCGTGTCTTGCAACGTCTCAAAAGTGGATCCAGCCACGAGGAGGTTGATCAGAAGCCATGCAATGCGAGGGAGGAAGCAGAAACGGTGTAAACAGTTAGCTAGCTGCGGGTCGATGATGCTCCGCACCGAAACTGCGCAAGTCAACACCAGAGAAGTGCTTGCTCAGTACGCATCAGTAATACCCAGCCGAGTCGGATCTGATCTCTCCTTCATCGACTTCCCGGTGGAGGTAGAGCGATCGATGCTCCTAAATCTTACCAAAGGTTCGGAGCTTAATCCTCCTTCACCTGCGCGTGCTAACTCTCGTTAACACAGTTTCACCTATCGCGATGAGAATCGCCTTTCCCCTCTTGATGGCGATCGGATACAGAGCAGACAACAGGGAGTGGCTTGATCTCATCGGATCAGACAGCGCTGCGCTTCATATCACAGCATTCGCGGTGGAAAGTTTCATCGATCGCATTCTATGCAAGCAGGAGAACACTATCAATCTAGCAGCGATGATTCATTTCCAGAAAGGTACGAACATTATCCACGAGAGACTTTTGGGACACGACGAAGAAAAGAAAATTTCCGATTCTACTATCGGCACTGTTCTAAAACTGGCAAGCGCAGCGCACTTCTGCGGAGATTTTAACGCATCGCAACATCACATGGAAGGCATTCGCCGGATGGTGGACTTGAGAGGAGGGTTGACTAACTTTCACGGCAAGCATATGTGTGCAGAGATGTCGAGGTGAATGATTGCAAAGAGTTTATGCCCATTGTGAGACTGCGCTAAATGTTGTCAGGTCCGACCTCAGTATTACTAAACGGCTCAAGCCCCGTATTCTTCCGCCAGCCTTCGGAACCGATCCCTGAATATCCCGAGAAGCTGCTCGCAGCTGCCAAAGACAACGTTCTCCAAGACATCACCGAGCTGATTCCTGACCTGAACAAGGATTTGACCATGGCGCTGGAGGTACTGAGAAGATTTTGCTGGCAGGTCAATCTTGGAACCCAAACCCGGGGATACATCGCTCCGACAACCGTCTACGAGACGATGATTTCGGTAACTTATCGGCTCATCAATATGGCATTTCCCGCTAGCTCAACCCATGAGTTGATCCGTTATGGCCTACTGGCGTTTTCTTATCATGTGTTCTTGCAATGGCAAGACATAAGACTGCCTATTTTTCACTTTCCTAACGCCTACAAAATTTGCATTGTGGGCATTAAGGTTGACGAGCAGGTCTCTCCTCGGCTTATACTTTGGCTGTCGATGATTGGAGCCTGTTCGGTGTTTAACATATCAGACGAGGCATAGTTAAGAGACAGTTTGAGAGATTTACTCGGAAAATGTCATGTGAGAACGTGGAAAGAGATGCAAGACATACTGAAATTGTTCTTGTGGATCCCTCTCATTGATGAACAGCCTGGAGAATGTGTTTTTGATATCCTTCATCCGAACACATCTAATAACGACCGGCCGGCTCTGACACGGTTTGATGCACCATAGAAAAAGCATACGTCTTCTATAGAGAGAGAAGTTCAGCTATATAGATCTAATAAGATCGCACTCACTGACCTACTAAGGATCTGTAGCATTATGAAGCGGTCCAAATCATCGTCTGCTCTACACTCCGGCTCCGATGAATTGTTTCAGGAGTATCGGACTTGACCCCAAATCTCACGACATACCCTCTTCCGCCCGAATCCTCCTAGTAACAGTAATATTTTTATTGCTAGTAGCGTTATCAGCTACATTATGCGAGATAAATACGGCGTAAGCGCAGCTAATAGCTATTATATATCTCGACTGTAACGATTAGTAGCTACGCGAGCAATATACGCGATATCTTCTAAGTACTCTAGTAGGGGAGCTTATAGACGTATTAAGATCTTATTCTACGGCCTTCGCAAGCTAGCGAAAAAGCATTCTAACCTATTGTTCCTTAGATAAGATTAGACTCTTAATATTACGAGAAACTAGCGACGCGAAGAACTAAGCCTATCGCTAAAGATTACCTACTATACTAAGACTATATTAATACTACTATTAATTTTGTTCGTATAGTACTCGAGCTCTTATAAACTATTATACTATACCTTTACTTAGAGCTACCTATATTTTTAAGTAGATAGAGCGATAGTTCTAATAGTCTTCGCTACTCTTAGTATACTATAATAGCCCGAGAATACTATAGTTAATCCTAACTAGGTTAACTATAGTAGCGGTATTATTAACCCTATATACGTCTACTCCTACTAACTAGTTAAGCTACTTCTCGTTTATTAAATTAGCGTAATACTATATAACTATTTTAAAATACGCGTTAAAGTACGCCTAATTATTATCCTAATTCGCCTTTTATACGTCTAGGAGGAATAATTATACTAATATAGGATTACTCGCGCTTACTAGCTAAGTACTTAGCTCGATAGTATCTTTATAATTCTATCTATATTCCTATAAACGACTATACGTATAGTCCTTTATATACCTATATAAATATTTAGTACCTTAGTAAAATTATAGTATAGTCGTTTAAGTATAGTCGTTTACTTAAAATTATCTAAATACTTTTCTTAAAAGTTTAAGGAGCGAGAATAAACGAATCTAAATCGACTATTAAAATAAATAATATTAATATAAGACGACGTAGCGAGATATTATTATTACCGTTAGATATAGGAAATTAGAAGGTCTAGAGTCGGAAAGTAGCTAATTAGCCGATTCTATAAGGCCGCCCTTAGAATATATAGTATACTATTATATAACTCTAGCGTAGAAATATTAAATAAAGGCGTTCGTCGATTAAGAGAATAAAGACTAGTATTTAAATAAATAGATATATCGTCTATAAAGAGGTAAGGGTATAGATAGCCGTATAAAGTTAATAGATAATCTATAGAGCCGTTTTAATATTTACTAGACTATTATATTATTATATATAAGTCGTATTAGATTACCGTTATTTTAGTATATATTAAGACGTATTTAAAGAGGTAGTATAGTTATATCGATATTACCTAGCGTAAAGAAATCGTCGAATATATTAGTAGTATTACTAAGGTCGCGTAAGTACCTAAGTACGTATAGTATCTACGTCTAAATACTAAGCTATAGAGCTAGTTTCTAATAAGATATAATAGTTTACGATATATAGTAACGATTAATAGCGAATAATATACCTATATTTATATAACGATTTAGAAAATATAGGATTATTATATAAAAACATACGGATAGGTAAATAAGTAGAAATAAGGTAGAAATATAAAGTAGAAATTATAGTACGTACTTAACCGAATATAGATAGAAGGATAGCTATATTAGTAGATTTTTAAAGTAATTAGATAGAAGAGATATATTCCCGTCGAGTAGTTAGACCTAGAGATATAGTTAAGTAGTAGATAGTAACGAGAGTAATAAGCTAAAAAGGTATTTTCGTAATATTAAGATAGTATTTAAGAAGTAAAAGAGTAACGGTTAGTTAAAAGTAATTCGAATAGATTCGTTATAAATATATAGTTATTATTTACTAAATAGGTAAGATATTTATCTAAGTTATAAATAAAGACTAGATCTAAGTATATATCTAAAAGGTAGAGAGTAATAAGGACGAAGAATATAGGTTAAAGGACGTATATTATAGTACTAAATAGTTAATCTAAGTAGCGTTTACTACGAGTAAGCCCGAAATAGTTAGTAAGGTAGTATTAGAGTTTATTAATTATTAAGAAACCGGTATAGATACTAATAAGAGACCGTTTTACGCTAATTAGTAGGTAAAAACGATCTAGAAGTATAGTAATAGTTAGGTATATATATTACGATATTTATAGTAGATAGTATTTAAGGAAGAGTAACCTAAGTATTATATAATAGAAAGATAGAGCTAGTATTTAGAGAAGTTACGAGACGCTACGCTAATTAAATATATAATGCTATAGAGTAGTAGTAGCTATAGTAATTAAGTAATAGTAAAGGCTATATACTATTAAGCTATTAAGAATCTATATTTATTATTTTAGATTAATATATTCGATTATAAATTAAGAGATAACGAGTTCGAAAGTAGTATTATTAGTAGGTTAGCCGTATTAAGTATTAATACGTAAAGCGGTATTTAGAAGTTAGCGTTAAATTATACCCTCGTTTTATTCGCTATTATAAGCGTAATATAAGTATTAGCCGTATATTAGGTATAGCGAGTACGATAAGACTATATCGCGATAAGAATAGTAGATAGGTTATCTAAATAAGAAGCGAAAGACTAAGTACGATCTATAGTAGAAGGGTTAAATACGTTAGTCTAGTAGTTTATAACGTTACGAGAGTTCGGCGGCTATATTAGTCCTATAAACCGGATTTTAAGGACGAGGACGTATAGGTTAAAGATTTAGATAACTATTAAGGCTAGTAGTACCGTAGCGTAGATAGGGCGGAACGTATTAGTTAACTAGATCTAGTTTAGTATAGATAATATTCGTACTATAGTTTATAGATTATATAAGACCGTTAACGCCTAGTTATAAAGCGTATTATTATTTATATATAACGAGTATCTATTACCGGCGTTAGATATTAAGTAGTTAGTAGATAATATAGCTAAGTTAAGCGAAGGTTAGAATTTTTTATAGGATAGCTATAATAATTTTACCGTCGATAGTAAGTAATAGATATAGAAAAGGTTATTTATAAAGGAGAGTATTAAATATCGTTTTATCTACTATTTATTAAATAATATCGAGGAAAGGAATAATATTCGGTAGAACGATAAGGCCGTAAAAGATTATTTTCGAAGCGTCCGACGATTTAAGAAGGAGATAGCCGTATTAGTATATTTAATAGTAGGATTACTAGCTAGGGCGATAGAATTAATTAGTATCTAAGCTAAAAATAGACTTAAAGAATAAGGTTAAAGAGAAGTATTTATCGAGAATAGAATAGTAGAGTTCGTTATATTATATTATAAAGGATAGAGTACGAGTAAGAAGTCTAAGACTATATATTAATACGTTCCGTATAAGATTAGTAAGTTAGTAGTATATAGTATATAGTTATTAAATTCGTAAATTAAGTAGTTATAAAATATAGTCTACTAGTAGACTAAGTATAGTCTATTTATATAGGAGCCTAAACCTAAAGAGGATTAAAAGGACTATAAGAATAAGGATAATAATATAGATAGAGATTATAAAAGTAACGGTTAAGACGACGATAAGTAGAGTAAGAACGAAATAGATAGGCTAGTATCGCCTAAAAGAATAAGAACGCGAAATTATAACGTATTTTAGCTTTTTCCTACTAAATCTTAGCGTTAGGGTTATAATCTTACGACGCGTTTCTAACGCGTACTTTAAGAAAGAAAGTACGTAAGAACTATTACTAAATACGTAGGGAAATAAACTATAATATAACCGTAAGGGTATAAATCCTCTAGCTCTAATACGAGTAGACGACGCGGATAATAGCTAATATCTAGGGAATATACTTTAATTTAAACTTATAAGTCTTAGTATATAAGGTATATAGTATAGGTATCTCCTTAGACGTAGACGTAATTATACGATACTTACGCGATAAAGGTTACTTCTATAAAGATAGTATACTTAAAAAAGCTATAAAGGTACTAGTTAGGCTACTATTAAAGTCGCGTAATACCTTATATAACGCCTACCTAATTATAAAAGAGTAACCTATTCTACTAATTCCGTACCTTATCGTCTATATAGGTTAGAACTATTAGCTCTATTTTAGTAAGGAACTAACTATAAGTAAGGTCTTAAGAGATTATTATATCGTAAAGATATATTAAACGCGACGTAACGGCTATAGTAGTACTTAGCCGTTAAGAGAACCTTACGAACTATAAACGCTTTTCGTAATAACTAGAAATAGACGATATTTTTAAGTAAGCTTAATAATAGCTATAGTATAAGTACGGGCTCCGTTAAGCTTAATATAAGTAGTCGTAGAGTAGCTAAATCTAGAGTATACTACTACTAATAGATACGAACCTAGTTAGTAGGCTAATAAATTCCTAAGCCGTATAGAAGTATAAAAAAAGAAATCCGATACTATTACTAATACTACTATAAACGTTAACCTAAACTCTACCGCTAAAGGCGCTTAGTAGGAGCTATAGATAAAATAGCTTAAGATAAACTAGTATATTACGGGGCTCTATAAGGACGAGATAGTAGACTCTTATAAATATTCTTTAATAGACGACTTAGCTATACTTAAAGACCTCTATAATAATAATATTAAAATACTTTATAAAACGTAGTAATAGTACTAATATAGCTTATAATAGCGCTTAATAGATCCGTAGGCTACTTATATTAGTAGTTTCTAGTATACTACTAATTTAAAACGAAAGAATAATATCTTTCGCCGCGGAATTAGGTAGGATATATTAGAGATATATCTCTCCTACTAAATATAGATACTTATATTTTTATAGAATAGATAGTAAGGTAAGCTTTTTCTAAATAGCCTTATAGCGCTAGCGGGAAAAGCTATAAGGTTAGAGTAGAGAATAAGGTAGACGTACGTAGGTAGTAACTAGTTAGCTAATAGTAGTAATTATATAAGTAATAATAAAGATAGTAGTAATAAGGGTAAAGAGAAGGGGGATAAGGATAGTAATAACGCCGGTAATAAAGAGAGTAGTAAGGATAGTAGAGTTAAGGAAGAGTATACTTAATTAGAAGGAAGCCTTATAAGTTAGTATCTATACTATATAAAGTAGTAAATATAGTATATATAATAGTTTACCGACCTATTAACGGCGTTAGGCCGAGATAGTATAAATAGTAACGATCGAAAGTATAAGCTACTTTAAGAGCCCCGCTATTATTATCGTAAAGTCCCTAATTTAATAGTATCTTACTAGATCTCTATTCTAACTACCGATACTATCCTACGTAACGATACTATCTATAGATAATAGGTTCTACGCCTAAAAGGAGCTAGGCTCGTTTAATAGCTATATCTCGACGCTAATTTATTACGGTTAGCTTTAGGTATTCCGCTATACTTACGAGATAGTAGATAAGTAAGATAGTAGTAATAGTAAACGCGAGGAGTCTAATAATAGACTTAATAAGTAGCTTAACTCGTAGATATAATAGTATTTTTCTAATACTAAGAGTAAATCGCTTTCGTATCTACTACTCTAATAGCGAAGGCTCTTTAGGATTACGCCTATAACGATAGTTAATTAGCCTATAGTATAAGATCTAGCAAAAACTACTATTATATACTTAGGTATTTCTATTAGTATAGACGAGGTCCGCTACCTATATAAGTATACTCTTAAACGTACGTAGGACTAGCTCTATTATAAACTTATATTTAGGGTAGATTATATACTAAAGCTAATAGCTATTTATCTAAATAAGAGCGATACGAAGCGTAAGATAGGCTAGTAGTTTAGTAAGTACGCTAGTAACTCGGTACTACTTAACGAGTACGAGTAGGCCCTTATAGAGTATATAGCTAATACTACTTACCTTCGTAGTCTCTATTTAAAGAAAAGGCTTAATAATTATAATTACCTACTATTATTCTAGCGTTATAGTAGTATTTAGCTTTATTAGTAGATAGTATAGGAATTTCTATAAGAACTACTCGTACTTATTTACTTCGGTACTAGCTCTCTAGTTTACGCGCCTAAGCTACTTAGTCCGATATAGTATAATATAGAGTAGTTACGATATATTTAACTATAGTATAGTAAAGTCCTAATTTATCTTATAGAGTATAAGATAATAATAACGACTAGAAAGAACGTTAATAATATTCGTTTTCTCTTAAATAAGCTAGAAGAGTTACTAGTTAATTACCTAGCTTATCTAATTAGAGTACTATAGTTAATAGCTTAGTAAGAAGACGTTAAGTCTACTATATCCCCGTATCTATAGGTCGATACAAATAGGAGGAGATAGCGACTAAAGTAGTTTACTAATATTCTTAAATTAGTATATAGGTAAGTAGGTATATCCTAAATAGGAATAGCTATTTAGCGCTAAATAAGCTTCGCTATTATTAATACCTATTTCGATAAAGCGGATTAAGAATACTTTATAGTTATATAGAATACTAACGTATTATATAATAATATTAATAAAGACGGCGTAGACTTACTAGTAGTAACGCTTATTTCGATATCGAATTACTCTCTTCGTATATATTAGTAGGCCTATACGAACGTTAGCCCTTTCGCTAACGTTTAGGATAGTAAACTTATAAAGAGCTATTAAGCCTTAAAAGCCTAAGTAGGTTTCTTTAAATTAAGTAGAAACGGAGAGACGGTAATAGGTATATAAGGGCTAATTAGTAAGTAGAAGTAAGGCTTATTAAACGTAGCTATAGAAGAAGAGTTAGCTTAGAAGGTTATAAATATCGAACGATAGTAATATCGGCGCTATTAGACTACTACGGCTCTACTTAAGGAGGTATAGAGACTATATAAAAACGGTAAACTAAAGTAAAAGTATTTAAAGTAGAAATAGGAGGTATAGCTCGTTACGAATTACGTACCTAAAGTACTACTAGTTATTACTACCGGATTTAGTAAGAGCCTTCCGTTTATACTAGGGAGTAGTCTCCTTAAAGTAAGAACTACTATCGCTATTATTCTACTAGTTTTACTTTAGCTTAACTTACTAAGGCGATATAGTAAGTTTAGTCTTAACCTTATAGTATAGAGTAGCGTATATACTACGGTAGGGATAGACGGAATATCGATATTATTATTTATAAGCGTTAAGGTCGTAGTAAAGTATCTATTCTATTAATATACCCGTCGACTATATAATATAAGTAATCTTAATCGCTCTATAATTAATAAGTATTATTAAATCTAGATATCTACTTATTACTATAGGTATATAACTTAGCTAAACGAGCTTAGGTAATTCTAAGTACTATCTATATATATAACGGTAATACTACTACTATAATTAGAAAAGATTTTATTTTAGCGATATTATATTAAAGGTATAAGTATCGTTTAAGGATATACTAAAAGATTAAATCTTAAGTACGGCGTTAAGTATCTTTAAGCCTTAAAAGGAGAAAGCTTCCTCTTATTTATATATTATACTACTATATAGAGATAAATAGTAGGATATCGTCTAAAGTAGAAGAATACTTATATAATAGTATTTATTCGTTCTTATATAGATATAAAAGAGGCGGCGGAATATATCGGTTATTCGTACTACTATTAAGAGATTAGGATAATAGAGAAGAAAGAGGCGCGACTAAATAACTAGATTAGTAGAAAGAGTAGCTCTCCTTTTCTTACGTATATAATAGTCGTTAGAGCTAAAGTAGACTATACTTACGTTTAATAGGTAATCTATATAGAGAATCTATATAGACTTATCGACTTTACTTAGGAATCTAGATATAGTAGTCGTAACGGTAAGCCTACTAGCTTAAGTATCTATATAAAACGCGATCTATAGTTACTAGTACTACTTACTCTACTAGATTATCCTAATTCTATAGACTACTAGATAATTAATAAGTATCTATAAAGCTTAGAATACTAGCGAGTAATTATTATATAGGAGATAGATAAAGCCTAATACTAGTAGATATATAGGCTAGTAGATATCCTATATAATATCTATAAATTTAAAACGAATTAGAACGAGCTAATAGTAGAGCTTAATTAAAATATCGAAGAAGGAACCCTTAAGAACTTAGAAGGTTAATTAGAAGAAGAGGAAAATAGTAATAATAGAGGACTAATTAGGTACTAAAGATAGTAGATATATAAGTAGTACGAGATAGATAAATATCTCTAATATCTATCTTAATTTAATAGAGAATATATAATTTATAGAATCCTTATACTAAAGGAGGAGTAGATATATAGGTTAGATAAATACCGTTAAGCCTATAAGTAAAGGTATATATAATAGAAATAGGTAGTACTATAACGAAGTATAGAATAATAGTAGATTAAAAGCTATACTATATACTATATATATAGTTAGCTATAGAGTATTTATAAGGAATAGGAGGTAAAGGAGAGGGTAAAGAAGGAATATATATATTAAGATCTTATAATACTATTAATATAGACGTTATAGAAGATAAAGGACTAGAAAGAGAGTAGATTCGTTTAAGATTAAAAGTAGAGGTTAGTAGTAGCTAAGGACGTATTAATTATAGTAGCTTAAATTTCGTAATTTAAAGGAGTAGAGTATATTATTAGAGTTAGAGTACTTATACTTAAGAGGTAGAGTAGAAACTAAAAGTCGTCTAATCTTCCGTATACTACTACGTAGTTAGACTATAGACTTATCTATCTATATTCTCGCTTTACCTAAGCTATTAACTTTATATTCTCTATATAGTTTAAATAGATTACGCGGCTCCTAATACTACTATTATTATCTTTAGCCTAATCCTACTAAACTACTATCTTATTACCTTTACCTACTAGAAAGATCTTATTAAGCTCGTTAAAGTATAATTCGTCTTTATATTCTACTTCGACCTCTTTCTATATTACTTCTATAATAATTCTTAAGGTAGCGAGGTTTACCTTTATAATAGAGTACTAGTAGGTCTTCGTAATTATAGGGTATTAGCTAGATAGGACTTTAAGGTTATAAGACTAACCTTAAACCGCGTTATACGAGACGATAAAACGATATTCCGTATCTAGCGGTAGTAGTAATAGTAAAGGGCGAGAGGGTAGTAATATACCTTTTAGTAGAGATAGAATCTCGCGTATTAGGCCGGCTATATCGCTAACGAGCTAGGTATTAATAGATTCCTATAGAGTATTATAGAAATCTACCTAACCTCTTAAGGTAAGGTCTAGTTTAGTACTTACGTATAGAGTCTCCTAGTCTTAGTCGACCTATATAATACTAATAGAATCTACCTAATTTAGAATATCGTACTTCTAAGTTAGGAGTAACTAGAAAGGACTAAGGGGATTCGTCTATTAGCTATAGGAGTTATAAAAGATAAGTACTTAAGTATTACGATCCTATAAGGTAGTATTACGTAAGTACTTCTTTAAAGAGTAGGTAGTAGTAGTATTTAGGTAAGATAACTCGAATATACTATAAATAGTTATAGACCTTTTAGTAAGATTATAATATAAGTTAAATATAAGAATATCTAAGACCTTCTCGCGTTCCTATATACTAGTATCTATTAGTTCGTTTAGTTATAAACTAACTAAACTAAACCTATTTAACTAACCTTAATCTAACTAATATAATCTAACTAAGACTAATCTTAGGGTCCTAATTAGTTTACCTTAGGTAAGCTTAATTATTTACGTTCCGTACTTACGGAGTAAGTTCGTAATACTATCCCTATCCTAGTCTAGGCTCGTCCTAAGCTTATTAATTAGTTACTTCCCTTTACCTTTATCTTTTATAAGGATATTCTCTACTCTTAAACGAAAAGCGCTTTCCTTAGAAACCGAACTTAACGGCCTTAATATAGTACCTTATTCCTCCTATTGTATAGCGAAGTTAGTTCGTAGTAAACTAAAGAAGTAGTATATCGTAGGCGTACGATCTAGTTAATATTCTAAGTATATCTAGAAAGGTTACTCTTCTTACGACGTTATAGTATTACGCCCTAAGGAGGAGCGCCTTCGCGATAGTTAAGATTAGCTATAGTTAGATTTAGAGCGCGCTAAAGAGAAGGAAGTAGAGCTACTTTAGTAGTTATTAGAGTATTACGCTCGTACTATTTAGTTAAAGAAATAACTTCGGCTATTTAAGCGTCGTACTAATATAGTAGTAGCTCGTAAAGTAGAGGATATTAAAGAGGTAGAGCGTATTAAAGCTACGTTTCTTAGTTTAAAAGAAGGTAGTATAGAGGCCGCGAATAGACTCTTCTTTTACGATATCCTAGAGATACCGCCTACTAACTAGGCTACTATAGCTAGTCTCTCTAATTTTCCTTAGTAGATCCCCGAATCTCCTTCTAGATTATTAGTCGGTAGTCCTAGCTAAGTACCGTCTATACTTATTTAGTAAACTAGTATATACCGTCCTACCCTCTAGTATATTCCTTAAGTACTTACTAATAGTTTATTAGGTTTTTCTTAGGTTCCTAAATATTATCGGAATCCGGATATCCCTTCTATTTAATAAGATATTTACCGTTAAGCTATTAAGGATCCTTTCGACCTTAAAGATATCGTCCTCCTATAGCTTAAAGTAGAACGTTATTTATAGTAGGATATTTAGGTCCGCTAGCTTTAATATAGATATATAGAATACTAGATATACTCTTATATCTCTAAGTAAATCGAGTTAGTAATTACTTAGTCCTTTAATATTACTAATTAAAAATAGTCTAACCTTTATATAATCTAATTTCTTTACTTTTCTCCTAGTCTTTAAATTTTTTATAAGGAGGAAGACCTTATCCCCCTCCTTAAGCTAAGGTACCGTTTTTAAATCTTTATACCTCGTTCTAGTAAGGCTACTTTACTAGTATAGGATTCCGGTCTACGCTTCTTTATAGATCTTCTTAAACTATATTACGTTCGTAATAGCGTAATCTACTTCTAATCCTAGTTATAGCGTTATAAATAGGTTTAGGTCCTTTCTAAAGTTTCTAAAGAATAGAGATATCTTAGTTATTTCTAATATATTATTATTAAGTACAATTTAGGCTAATAGTAGGAGAGCTACCTAGTTATTCTATACGTAGTTAATATAGTATCGTAGATATTCTTCTAGTATTTAGTTTAAGGGTTTAGTTTATCTATCCGTTTATAGGTAAAAAGCTATTAATAGCTTATATTTTATACCTATAGCTAATATAAGAGTTATCTAGTACTTTAATATAAAGAGCTTATCTCTATCTATAATAAATATCGTAGGAACGCTATAGTACTAAACGAGCCTATCGAGTACTAAGTAACCTAATTACTTAGTATTAATAGTTTCGTTATATAGTATAAAGTATAAGTACTTCGTTAGTTAGTTAACTATTATAAGTATAGAATCGTACTTATTTCCTATTACTAGATCCTCTAACTTTAGGAGTTTAACGATAAAGTCTATTATTACTTTATCCTATAGTTAGTATAGTAGTTCTCTAAACTAGAGATTCCTATACTATATATATCGTAATACTTTATTCTTATTATAGCTTTTATACTTCTTAATATAGGTAGAAACCTTCTTCCTTATATCTAGAAAAACGAAGTTTCTCCTAATATATTCTATAGTTTATATAATCCTAGGATACCCTAGAGCTAGTCCGTCGTAGTAATTCTATATATACTCTTATTCCTTATTTAGAGGAACCTTAAGTTTCCTATACTATATTAGGAACTCCTTATTATTATCTCGTAGTACCTATATAACTATATTAAATTCTTATAGGTTCGTACTAAGCGATATATCCTAATTAATCTTTAGTATACGGTACCTTTACGGCTTATATCCTTCTATATAGTCGCTTTATCTACTAAGTACGTTAGTACGCCTATTTTCTTTTCTAAGAGTATATACGATTTCGAATTTATATTCGTTAAGTAGCTCTAACTATTATACTTACTATCTAGTAAGAACCTTTATTATTATAAAGTAAGTTAGGTTCTTATAATCGGAGTAGATTATTAGTCCTATAGCTCCCTCGTAGTATACTCTTTAGTATCGTAATACTATAACGATTACGAGTAGCTCCTTATCGTAAATCTTATAGTTCTATTTAGTAGGTATTATTTTTCTTAAGAAGTATACGATTAGATACTAAGTCCCGTTAAACTCTTATATTAGGTATACTCCTATTACTAGGTCGGAGGCGTTAGTTTTAACTTAAATTAGTTTCGTAGAGTTAAATATACGTAGCGTTAGTACTCCGTAGTATACTCTCTTAAGTTATTCGAACGATTCTTATTAAACCTTAGTCTATATAAATTAGATATCCTTAACTATCTTAGGTACTAGCTATTCCTTAATCGATATTATCTTTTTAGGGTCGATCTTAATTCTACTAGTTCCTATTATAAAGTTAAGGAAACTAGCTTCCTTTCTAAAGAACTCGTACTTTTTAGATATAGTCTTAAAGGTAGTCGTACTTAGTCGTTCGAGGATAGTAGCTACGTCTTTAGCGTACTACTCTCGAGATCCCTTAGTAAAGATAAGTATATCGTTAATATAGGTAATAACGATAATATTAATAAGATCGCTAAGAACGTTATTAATTATCCTTTAGTATATCGCTAGTACGTTAGTAAGCCCTATTAGTATAACTAAAACTTCGTAGAGTCCGTTTCGCGTACGGAACGCTATCTTATACTCTTCGCCCTCCTTTATTCTAATTATAAAGAAGGCGTCCTATAGGTCGATTTTAGAGTACTATTAGACTCTATAGAAATAGTCGTTTATTCGTTCGATTAGTAGTATTAGGTAGCGATCCTTCTTAGTAATTTCGTTTAGATCGCGGTAGTCGATAACCTTTCGTCGTTTTCCTCCTTTCTTAGGTATAAAGAATACTAGTACCGCGAATAGTAATTTAGAAGGTCGTATTTATATACTTCCTTCTATTTTCGTAGTCTATTCTCTATTTACTTCGAGGTCTACTATAGAAAGCGGGTATATTAGCTAGTAAGGGGGCCTAGATCCTAGTATAAGTTTAATCTTATAGTCCTATTATAAGTATTTAGATAGGGCCTTAAGTCCTATCTCTTCCTAAAAGAGTCGCTTCTATTTCTTAAATTCTTTAAGGATTTCTAAAGGTACGTAATTTCCTCTTTTACTCTTACCTCGTAACCTAGTTTAGCCTATATTAGTATCTATAGAGTCTAAGCTAATTTTTTATAGTATTATTAGTAGTTAGCGATTTACTTCGTTAATCTACCTTTTCTTATTTAGAGTCGAACGCTACCGGCTTTTAGAGTAGATATTAGTAACGTATCTATATCTCTTAAACCTAAGTACTCTCTTAACCTAGTCGATATCTAGGTTATACTTTTTAAGCTAAGAAGTACTTAGTACGATATCGTATCTAGCTATAGGTACGATATCTAAGATAACTTCCTTATAGTATTCTTAGAAAGTAAGTAGTAGTAGTATTATTTTACTATCTATACTAGGTAGATTAGAGCCGTTAATAGCTCTTACTTCGTACCCTTTATCTTTCTTCCTTTAGGTAGCTATCCCGAGTCGTCGTATAAGTCGTTCTAAGATAAATATTCTACTAGCTCTAGAGTCTATTATAGTAAGGATCTCGTATCTGTTAATAATATAATTTATATAGAAAACCGTTCCTATTATTACTTAAGTATTATATAGCTTCTTTTAGTCGCTTATACCGATAGAGCCTATTCGTTTTTTAAATAGTAGTCTAGTAAATTAGTATCCTTAATATAGATTTCCTAACTAAGAGGTCCGTTTTAGGGTATAAATATAACCTTACCTTATATTAGTCGCGTCTATAATAATCCTCTCGTTATTATTTTAATATATCTAAGGGTTATTTCTCGCTATACTAGTAGTAGCGGTCCTAAAGGTAGAAGTAGTAGTATTAACTACTATAGTATATATTCGTTATACTTCTACTTTATTTCTTTAAGAGTAAGGGCCTCGTTTTAGTATTAATCCTAGTACGTTAGGATTTCGTAGTATCGTTAATCTAGAAGTCGTACTTATTCTCTTATCTATAGGTTAACGATTATTCTATTAGAAAGTATATAGTCCCCCTTATTAAAGATTATACTTCTAATAGATACTATTTCTTTAACGTATCCGTATTTACTATAGTTAGTATTAACTAGTCGGTAGTTTTAGAATATAGATCGTAGCTATCCTATTATCTTATTAAATTCTATAGGATATAGATATCGTTTCTAGTAATCTTTAGAAATACCTCCTTATAACTTTATATAAGATAGAGGGCTATCTTTATAATTAGCTATAGGCCTTCTACTAAGATATTAAGTATTTCTAAGTTGTCTAAGTCTTTATTAGAGTCTTCGCTTCTAGAACTCTTTAGAGTACTTTCGTTTTTAGCGTTAGATTTAGTAATCTTAGCGATTACTTCTAACGTCTATTAGTCGTCTATTAAGAGTTCGTTATCTAGGTAGAGAGGAGAGATCTATTAATTCTAAATCTCCCTCTCTAGTTTATCTATTAGTAAGTCTAGTATTTCGTCGTTATCTAGGTTTATTAATAGAATCGGAGGTTTATCTAATTTATAACCTATCTCCCTCTCTAGAGATAGTAGTATATTTTCTTATAGTATAGCGTCCTCTTATCTAAATAGAGGTAGGGATCTTCCTTAGACGTAGTTACCGTTATTCCTTAACTACTATAGTAGCTATCGTTCTATAACGTTAAATTCGCGTTATAGTTATAACGTTCGTATACGTACTCTTATCTATTCCTATTAATTTAGTAGCTAGTTTAGCTAATTCTACTATTACTAGGCTTAATTATATAGTTATTATAGTACGTCTATAAGTTAGTTTAGCCTTACGTAGGCTTAGTAACTTTCTTACGCGCGTAGCTAGCGCTACTTTAGTTAGATATTATCGACGTCTTTCTATTATTCTACGTATAGGTCGTTTAACTTATCTTTAATTTCCTTAAGCTATTCTTCTAATATTATTACGTTCGAGTACGTTAATTTCCGTTACTAGTCGCTCTTTTAGGTATTAGGAGTATACGACCTATTCGAGTTATTTATACTCCTCTATCTCTAAATCCGTTATAGGGTATTAGGAGTAATAAGCGTCTTCTATTCTAGCGAAGTTGTTACTAACCTATTAATTCCTACTTAGGCTCGTATACTACCTAAAGGGTAGGTATCGTATCTAAAAGTCTAGTCTATAGATTAGATTAGGGTCTACGAGCTAGGGCTCTATAAGATTATTATACCTACCTCGACTATCTATTAAGGTTATAGCTATATCCTAAGTTTTATTAGTAGGAGACTCCTTTTCCTATTTAATTATTACGTTAATCTACTACTATAGCTATACTTTTAGTCTATAATAGTCTCGTATATAATATCTAACCTTATAATAGTTATAGTACTTAATAGTTTTTCCGTCTTTCTTACTCTAAGGCTTTCTTTTACCTCTAGCTTTCCTAAACGATTCTCTCTTAAGTATATATTAGGTAGCGTTAATTTCTATAGCGTTAGGGTCGCGACGGTTATTCCTTTTAGACTAGCTAGTTAGAATAAAGCTAGTTCGTCTATAGTTCTAACCTATATATCGTTTTTCTATAGCTCTCTTATAGAGGCGATCGTCGATATTAATCGTAGCTTTAATAAGCGTATCTAGGTTATTCGTATTATTTTTTCTAGTACGTACTAGTTCGTCCTTAATATTATCCTTAAGACCTTTATAGTATATAACGTAAAGAGTATTATCGTCCTACTTAGTCTTATTAGAGTATTTCTTAAACTTAGCTATATACTAGGATATAGAGGTCCTTTATATAATATTCTAAATAATATAGATAGTAACCTTCTTTTCGTTACTAAATCTATAGATCGTTTTTATCTCTTCTATAAACTTAATAAAGTTAGAAAAGATTCTATCTTTATCTTATTAATATATAATAAAGTTCGAGATTCTTAGATATATCTAGTACTACGCTTCTCTCCTAAAATAGGCTATTATAATAAGGTATCTCTTCTTATAGAATCCGATTCTATCTAACTCGAAGTAGAGTAAGAGTTAGTTAATCTAGTCGTCTAGCTTATTATAGTCTCTATAGAAGAAGTCTACCTTAGTTTTATTATTACTAGTACGGCGATTAGTTAATAGAGCCGAGCTTTTATCTCTATAGCCTAAGCCTTATATACTACTAGTAGTACTTACTCTAAGGGTATTTAAAGTATTACGATCCTATATAGTAGTATTACGTAAGTACTTCTTTAAAGAGTAGGTAGTAGTAGGTATTAAGGTAAGATAACTCGAATATACTATAAATAGTTATAGACCTTTTAGTAAGATTATAATATAAGTTAAATACGAGAATGTCTAAAACCTTCTCGCGTTCCTATATACTAGTATCTACTAGTTCGTTTAGTTACAGACTAACTAAACTAAACCTAACTAACTAACCTTAATCTAACTAATATAATCTAACTAACCGAGACTAATCTTAGGGTCCTAATTATTTTACCTTAGGTAAGCTCGATTAGTTACGTTCCGTACTTACGGAGTAAGTTCGTAACACCGAGCGTAATAGGCTAACGCTTCGAGCTTAGTAGAGAAGTCGAGGGTGTTAACTATGCCGGGGGTAGGGAGACGAGGTCGCGGTTCGCTTACTTCGGAATGGATAAGTACGGCAATCCACTAGAGTACTAGGTTAGTACGAGGGCTAGGTTTAAGGTCGCGGATGACGCGAACGAAGAACTTATAAACGAGCTCGGAGATGACCGCGGCCGGTGGGCGGAAGCGAGGCTGGATGGTAGCGTAGAGGCGCAGATTATTAACAATGTCGCTGTAACGACGACTAGGAGTAAGGCCGAGGGGATGCGAAAGACCTTCTTTGCCACCATAGCCGGACCAGTTGAAGATCAAGAAATTCAGAAGGGTGTACCAGACTGCTATGGCTTGCTCGCGTCGCTCGCGGTATCGAGGCTGGGCCCAAGTGTGGAAGGGAGATGACGGAACGTCGGCGGCGGAGAGGGAGGTATTTCGTTCATTATCCCAAGGAGACGCCCTGCGCAGTCATTGAGCGGGCGAGCTGTTCGGACCAGAGGGTTATTCGGACCACGCTGGATTTTGTTGTGGCTGCGGTGGAGGACGAGGGGAGTAGGCAGCCGGGACTTTTGGTTGTGGGGTGGGCTTGTGAGGTGCTACAGCAGAAAGGGGGGATGAAGTGGGTTGTGGAGGAGGGGTTCTCGGGGCTGGATGGCTTGGATGGGTTGGATGTGGTGGGGATGGAGGGGTTGGCTGGTCCCGCGGTGGAGGAGGGAAAAGTCTGGGAAGAGGCCGTGGCTGCTCCTGTTGTGACCAGCGGGGTTGATGTTGGAGCGTGAGATGGCGGCATACAGCTTGCTGCCGTTCTGCAGAATCGAAAAAAAATACAACCGTACTCCGTCCCGCGCGACACGTCCAAAAGAGTTTCACGATACGCCCGGACAACCGCTCTTCTGTACGGACCTTCATAGAAAATTCATAGAAGCATGTCACAACCAAATCGCCCAGAACTTATACGCCCATTCCAAGATCGCCCGGGAAGGCAACATGCCGGGCCGACTGTGGATATCGTCGCGGAGTTCAGATGCACGGGATAGAATAATGTAACGTGGAGCCGTGCGGGGATCGCTTGGCAGCATGAAGCCTTCGAGGAATCAACCTGCCTCCCTCGCTCCTCCACCTGGTTCCCAGACGACATGGAACTTTAACCCAGTGTATCATCGTGTCACGCGCGTGTGTGAGGCTAGGATGTTGTAGCGCCAATGGTTTAAGACTTGGAATCCGAAAAGCTTTCACTTTTGCTCTCTCTCTCACGGCTCTTCCATCTCTTCGATATCGTCCACCATGGTATCACGCAAGTCTTTCCTTACCGCGCTGCTGTCTGTAACGACAGCCGCAGCCGCCGGTCTCGCATCTTGCCCAGGATACAAAGCGAGCAGTGTTCAGCACACCTCCAACGGTCTGACCGCCAGCTTAACCCTCGCTGGCGACGCCTGCAACGTCTACGGCACAGATCTAAAGGACCTCACCCTCACAGTCGAATACCAAACGGCCGAACGTCTGCACGTTATCATCCAAGATGCGGATCAGCAAGTCTATCAAGTCCCGGAATCCGTCCTCCCCCGGCCCAGCAACAATGGCTGCTCGTTCAGTGCCTCGCACCTGGAGTTCCATCACAAGGCGAACCCGTTCAGTTTCTCCATCCTCCGCAAAAGCAGCGGCGAGGTCCTCTTCGACTCTAGCGCCGCTCCCTTGATCTTCGAAGACCAGTATCTCCGCCTTCGCACCAGCCTCCCGGACTCCCCCTCCGTCTATGGTCTAGGCGAGCACACGGACCCGTTTATGCTTAACACGACGAATTACACCAGGACTATCTGGAATCGCGACGCCTACGGCACACCGCCGGGGACGAATTTGTACGGCGATCATCCGGTGTATTTCGATCATCGAAACGCGGATGGGACGCATGCCGTTTTCTTGCTCAACAGCAATGGCATGGACATCAAGATTGATAATGCCAATGGCCAGTATCTGGAGTATAACACTCTGGGCGGTGTACTGGATTTCTACTTCGTGGCCGGACCGTCTCCGGTTGAGGTGGCGCAGCAGTATTCTGAGGTGGTGAGTATGCTTGTGAAAGATCTGAAAGATCTGATGATGAAGGGGACTGATATTTGCCGCAGGTCGGCCATTCTGCGATGTTTCCGTACTGGGGACTTGGGTTTCATCAGTGTCGGTACGGGATGCAGGTGAGACATTCTCATGCCTGAATAAAAAATGCGCAGTGCTGACGTTGTTCACAGGATATCTACGAAGTCGCTGGCGTGGTATACAACGTAGGTACAAGCACAAGATGGGGCTGTCAAAGCCGTCTACACTGCGGTGACGCTGATCTGTTGCGCTAGTACTCCGTCGCCAACATTCCTCTGGAAACCATGTGGACCGATATCGACTACATGTACCTCCGCCGAGTCTTCACCCTCGATCCCGTCCGTTTTCCGCTCCACAAAGTCCGAGAGCTTGTAAATTATCTGCACGAGCACCAGCAGCATTACATCGTCATGGTCGACCCAGCTATGGCGTACCAGACGGAAGGCTATGCTCCATTCACAAACGGTGTAGCCGCGAACGCTTTCTTGAAGGAGGCCAATGGATCGATATACAAGGGTGTCGTCTGGCCGGGTGTTACTGAGTTTCCGGACTGGTTCGCTCCTGGTACTCAAGATTACTGGAATGGTGAGTTTTGGGCCCTACGGTTAATGAGTGTGGCTTGCTGATACTTTGCAGGCGAGTTCGACTCCTTCTTTGACCCAGACACGGGTGTCGATATAGATGCGCTGTGGATTGGTCAGTACCACAATAATGAAAAGCCAAAGTCGAGAGCTGATGTTCGTTGCAGACATGAATGAGGCTAGCAACTTTTGCAACTGGCCGTGCAAGAATCCATTCGAAGAGGCGATTACCATGGTGCGTAAAACTACTGACTCACATGCTGTTTGGTGCTTCTGCTCAACGAGCGTGGCCCATCGGAGGCCTATCACGGACACTCTCATATCGACTTTGGAAGGTATTGTGTAGGACTGACGGATTTCTCAACCACAGGGCGATCCCCCAAGGCCGCCACCGGTCCGCATCGGTAGCCCGATCGAGCTGTAAGTCTACCTGTGCAAGAACGAAGCTAGATTATGTGCTCACAGCGAGTCGCCGTCTAGACCAGGATTCCCGTCGGACCTCCAGCCCAAGTGTCACGCACAGATAACATTCTCCGTGAGGGCGAAGACGTTCCTCGGTGAGAACATAGCAGTATTAGGCAACACCATGACGCTCGGCAAGAACGACATCTGGAACGCTCCTGTTCTCAATGCCGATAACTATCCTGTCTGGACTGGTACTATCGACATGCCGGCGAACAAGAAACTGTCGTATCAATACATCCGGTTGGAACCGGACGGTAGCTATGTATATGAAGCCGAGAATCATACCATCACCACCGGTGACTGTGGTTCTTCGCAATCGGTTAAGGACAAGATCACTACGAAGTCGCCTCCTCATGGTTCCTCTAGCAAGAAGCGAGATCTCGGTGCTCCCGCAACGCTGCAGCCGCAAGTCCGACAAACGAGCGGCTCCGGTGATATGCTCGGGCTCCCTGGTCGGAACCTCATCAATCCGCCGTATCACATCCAGAACGAAGCCGGGTCGCTGAGCAACAAAACCATTGATACCGATATCGTCCACTACAACGGATTGGTCGAGTACGATACTCACAACCTCTATGGAGCCATGATGAGCGAAGCCTCTCGCCAGGCTATGCTCAGTCGCCGCCCAACCCTACGTCCGTTGGTCATTACCCGATCTACTTTTGCCGGGTCAGGCCGTCAAGTGGGACACTGGCTCGGGGACAACAATGCGGATTGGGACCATTATCGCTTCTCAATCGCTGGCATGCTCGCTTTCGGTTCTCTGTTCCAAGTTCCCATGGTTGGCTCGGATGTATGCGGGTTCGGTGGTGTTACTAACGCACACCTCTGTGCAAGATGGGCAATGCTTGGAGCATTCTCTCCATTTTATCGCAATCATGAGACCCTGGGCTCACCACCTCATGAGTTCTACCGGTGGCCGCTCGTGGCGGAGGCGGCTAGAAATGCTATCGAAATCCGGTACAAACTTCTCGACTACATCTATACTGCGATGTACGACCAGAGCGTCACTGGAGTACCGCTTGTTCAGCCTATGTTCTTCAAATATCCTAAAGACTCGTCCTGTAACGCTATCGAGTATCAGTATTTCTGGGGCCCTGGCCTGATGGTAGCACCAGTTACTGGCGACAATAGCACATCCGTGCAGATCTACCTGCCGGATGATATCTTCTACGACTACTACACGCACGAAGCTGTCCAGGGCAACGGGAGCAGAATCTCAAAGGACGTCCCTTACACATCTATCCCCCTTTACTACAAAGGAGGCAACATCTTCGCCGAGCGAGCAAGTTCCGCAAACACCACTACCGAGCTGCGGAAGCAGAACTTCGCCATCATCATTGCTCCCGACGTCGACGGTGCTGCTTCTGGTTCGCTCTACCTTGATGATGGGGCATCGATTGAGCAAGCTGCAACGAGCTACATTCACTTCAGCTACAGCAAGAACGGCAAGTTCAAGATGACGGGCTCCTTCGGGTACCAGGCCGATGTGAACATTGAGTCTGTCACTGTGTTGGGTTCGTCTTCGACGTCATCCGCAAAGACGCAACTTGCAGTGTCCATGGAGCATGCCATTCCACTGACGGGCCCGTTCTCGATGGATCTCTAAAAGCATGAATTTTCTCACAAATCGATTATATACATAGGCCGTTTCGCAACGTACATTCGTTTATTCGCTAATCTTAGTTTCTACGTATCTCGGATTATCTTAAGCTTTAGTACTTACCCTCGATCCTACGCTATAAGTACCTCCCTTAGACATTCTACGCGCTAAGGTATGTTTAGGGACTTTAGTACCGTTAAATAGTTACGTAATCTCTTTTAAGGATAGACCTTTAGTCTATCGAGTCTTAGTATTAGCTACGTCTTTCGATATTAAGCTAGTATCGACTTACCTAACCTATATAACTAGGCCCTTATACTATAAAGATTTTCCCGTTTAGGTATAGCGCGGACTTAGGGTAGACTTAAAGCGGTAATTTTATATATAATAGGAGAGAGTTTTAACTAAGCTATAACGGCGTCCTACGATAACGTAAGAGTTAAAGGGCCTTACTATAATATATTATAAGTTACCTTTAACGTTTTAAAACGATTAGTTAAGTATTACTATACTAAGTTATAAGAGTCTTATATAAAAGTTATATTTACCTTATATCGTAATTTATCGTTACTAGCTTCGGATTTTAAAGTCCTTAGAGTTTAGGTAATTAAGGTTAATTAAGGTAGTACTTAGCGCCTATCTACGTTCCTACGAACGACTATACGTATAGTCCTTTATATACCTATATAAATATTTAGTACCTTAGTAAAAATTGTAGTATAGTCGTTTAAGTATAGTCGTTTACTTAAAATCGTTTAGATGCTTTTCTCGAAAGTTTAAGGAGCGAGAACAAACGAATCTAAATTAACTATTAAAATAAATAATATTAATATAAGAGGACATAGCGAGATATTATCGTTACCGTTAAATATAAGAAATTAGAAGGTCTAGGGTCGGGAAGTAGCCGATTAGCTAATCCTATAAAGCCGCCCCTAGGATGTATATAGTAGGCTATTATATAACCCTAGCGTAGAAACATTAAATAAAGGCGTTCGTCGATTAGGATAATAGCGAAAAGTATAGAGATAGATATAGATATTATTAAGAAGAGAGGTAAGAGTATAGATAGCCCCGTAAAACTAGCTACTAAACTATAGAGCCGTTTTAACATTTACTAGAGTATTATATTATTATATATAAGTAGTACTAGATTGCCGTAGTTCTAATATATACCGAGACACATTTAAAAAATTAGTATAGTTATATTAATACGGCCTAGCGTAAGAACATTATTATATATATTAGTAGTATTACCGAAGTCGTATAAGTACCCGAGTAAGTACGGTATCTAGGTCCGAATCTAGGGCTATATAAGTTGTTACTAATAAGACAAAATAGGTTATAATATACGGTAACCGTCGACGACATATAGTATACGTACGTATATATAACGATTTAAAAGATATAAGACTATTACGCGTAGGAATACGAATAGAAGAATATATAAACAAGAGGCGGCGATATAAGGTAGAAGTTAATATAGACACCTAATTAGTTATAGTTAGTAAGGTAGCCGTACTAACAATTTTTTAGAGCGATTAGATAGAAGAAATATATCCCCGTTAGTATTAGGTAGTCTAATAAAGGGGCACCGTTAGGTAGTAGACGGTAACGAGACGAATAAGTACGAAATATATTTTCCTAATATAAAGATAGTATTCGAGAAGCGAAATAGTAACGATTAGTAGAGGATAATTCGAACTATTTTATACTAAATATATAGTTATTATTTACTAGATAGGTAGGTTATTTATTAAAGTTCGTAAATAAAGACGAGATCTAAGTATATATCTAGAAGGTAGAGGGTAATAAGACTAAAGAACGTAGCTTAGAGGACGTATATCGTAGTATATAACGATTAATCTAAGTAGCGTTCGCTATATATAGGCCTAAGATAGTTAGTAAAGCGGTATTAGAGTCCGTTAACTATTAAGAGATAGGAGTAGATACTAACGAAAGGCTATTTTACGCTAGTTAGTAGGTTAAGATAGTCCGAAAGTATAGCGATACTTAGGTTTATATATTACGATATTTATAGCGAACGGCGTTAGAAACAGAGCGACCTAAATATCGTATAACGAAAAGATAAGCCCGATATTTAGAGAAGTTACGAGAAGCTACCTAGATTAATTACCTAGCGTCGTAGAACGATAATACCCGTAGTAATCGAGTAGTAGCGAAGGCTAAGCGCTATTAGGTTATCGAAGACGCGTATTCGTCGTTTTAGATTAATATATTCGATTACGAGTTACGAGATAACGAGTTCGAGAGCGGTATTATTAGTAGGTTAGTAGTATTAAGTATCGATACGTAGAGTAGTAGTTAGAAATTAGCGTTAAATTATACCCCTATTTTGTCCGCTATCGTAAGTATTATCTAGGTATTAGTTATATATCGTATATAGTAAAGGCGGTAAGACGGTATCGCGATTACTATAGCTAACGGATTAGCTAAGTAAGAAGTAAAAGACAACGTATAATCTATAGTAGAAGGCGTAGATATATTAGTCTAGCGGTTTATAACGTTATAGGAGTTCGGGGGCCGTATTAGTCCTATAGACCGGATTTTAAGGACGAGGACGTATAGTTTAAAGATTCGGATAACTACTAAGGCTAGCGGTACCGTAGTATAGATTAGGTAGGATATATTAGTTAACCGTATCCGATTTAGTATAGACGACATTCGAACCGTCGTATATAGGTTATATAATACCGTTAATACCCGTTTATAAGGGGAATTATTATTCGCGCGTAAAGACTATCTATTACTAGTATTAGATATTAGGAAGTTAGTAGATAATATAGCTAAGTTAAGTAAGGGATAGAATTTTTTACGAGATACCTAGAACGAGTTTACTATAGATAGCTAGTAATAGATATAGAGGAGGTTATTTACTAAAGAAAATATCGAACATCGTTTTGTCTATAATTCGTTAGATAAGGTAGAAGGAAGGGATAATATATAGTAGAATAAGAAGGTAGTAGAAGATTATTTTCGAAGTATCTAACGATTTAAAGAGGAGATAGCCGTATTAGTATATTTAATAGCGGGATTACTAGCTAGGGTAACGGAGTTAATTAGTATCTAAGTAGAGAACGGACTAGAGGGGCGGGGTTAGAGAGGAGTATTTATTAAGAATAGTATAGTAGAGTTTGTTACGTCGTACTATAAGGGGTAGAGTACTAGTAAGAAGTCTAAGGCCGTATATTAATACGTTCTATATAAGATTAGTAAGTTAGTATTATATAGTATATAGTTATTAGATCTATAGATTAAGTAGTTATAAAATATAGTCTATTAGTAGACTAAGTATAGTTCGTTTATATAGGAGCCTAAGCCTAAAGAAGACTAGAAAGACTATAAGGACGAGGATAAGGATACGGATAAGGAGGGTAAAGGTAATAGTTAAGACGACGATAAGTAGAGTAAAGATAAGGTAGATAAGCTAGTACCGCTATAGCCTAAGAACGTCGATAGGTTTTAAGATACGGACTAATTAAGGAGAGTAATATAGCGCGAGACCTATAAGCGTATCGGCGTCGGTATTAGAGTAATAGATTAGCATTACGTATACCTAGCGATCTAGCGAGAATATACGATAGACTACGGTGTCCGTAAGGTATTAGATTATATATATAACAATTAGCTACTATAGATTCGACGGTTAGAAGATACTATTACTAAACAATCCGGATATAGTTAGTATATAGAGAATATAATATATAGATTATTATTAACGGAGTTACCTACCGTAACGGTAACGGAGAGGAATATGTTTCGTAAAGTTAGTATCGATTAGTATCGATTTTTAGGGTTCTAGATATTATAGAATATATAAGCTATAGATCCTCACCTATATGAGACCCCATTCACGCCGTAAATGGAGCCCAATTTGGTTAGACTGTCCCAATCCGGCAGAAGGTTTCCATGTGAATGGACAACGTGAATGGGCTTAGGGTTGCGTCAGGGTTAGGGTTAATCCTAGGCCAGGAGGGAGAGAGATGGTGAAATATATACATGGCGAAGGATTTGGAGGTGGCGGAGCGTCTATGGCGGCAGGAGGGGTAGGGTGTAATTTGGTATAAGGGTTATGCGGGCAAACAGACCACCCCTCGGTTACAACTGTCCACCGTAGAGGTCGTTTACTTGAGTCTGATTATCAAGGATGTCGTCTTCCGAAAACCGCTATAGGAATGCTGAATCGAGGTAC
>JAABUL010001042.1_pt1 | contig 55295 bp, 103 predicted proteins | sample 5559151 | NCBI WGS metagenome assembly JAABUL01 (sample SAMN10711876, study PRJNA513368) | rock metagenome | isolation source: Antarctica rocks | place: Antarctica: Victoria Land, Pudding Butte sud
TGAGATGTACTGCACTTCTCGTTTGCACGCGCGGCAGGCCGAGGGGCGGGCCTCGGCCGGCCAGGGTGGGGTCGACGGCTGCTCCAACAGATCGTGCGGCCTTCGAGACTGTCCCTCGGCGGGCCGCAGTGCCCGGGGTTGTAGCAGCCGCCGTGCAGTGCTGCATACCGCGAAAAGCTTGCCACGGCGACACTGCAGCCTCCGCCACTGCAGCACCGCACACACCTTCTGCAGCTGGTCCTGCCATGTGCAGGTGATGAGGGAGGACGATGGCGCTCCTCAGCTGGGTTCTGATGCACCACAGCATTTCTTTCACATTGCGTAGCCTGTCTGCTACGTAGTTCGACTGTAATCACCTCTGTAGCTGGTCCTGCCATTTCGAAGCATTGAGGGACGACCGCAGGCGCTCCTCGCGCAGCGCCGCTTCGGCCGCGTCGGCGCGAGAGACAGCATCCACTCGTTGCTCCTGCGACAGCCGGTGCTGACCCTGCACGTTGGACGACGTGAAAACATGTGACCCCTTTCCAGGTTCAAGTCAGCGATGTGGATTATCAACAGAAGTGCCGTGCCCTCACATGCACCAGGCTCGTCTCGGGAGGTGGGAGCTTCTATCACACACCAAAGAGGGTTCAGGACAGGCTGTGCGCCGCTCTGGCAGGCATGAAAGTAAGAGCTCAGATCCCAGCCATACAGCTATACAGATGCAGACTTTCTTTCTTGACCGCAATTTTCCTATTTCACGCACCAGCAGGGCGCCGCTGCGGTCGATGGCCTTTGAGGAGTGACCCAGTCACGCAGCTGGGCCGGGTACCGGCATTTCCGGCGTTACATTTGCGCACTCCATTTCTCCATAAACACGCACCAGCAGGGCACCATTGACGGCGTCGGCCATGGAGGAGTACCCCAGCCAGATGTCTGCTAGCAGCGAGCCGCGCTCTGCGCAGTGCACCGCCACCTGGCGCGACACCAGGAAAAAAACTGGAAGCTTTGCTAAATAAAAAACAAAGCTTTAGCTTTTTTTTATTAGTAGTAAGCCAACCTTGCAGGTTGGCACTTCGTGCCTGCTGATGTTTTCTTCGGAAAGATAAGGCGGGCCTTTGCTAGCAAGCTGGCTGCAGTAGCGAAGCAATCCTTGCGGGTAGCTTGCTACCAAAGGGGCTGGCTTCGCTCCGTTGCTTTGCTTACAAAAAAGTTTTAGCCACACAAGCCTGCCAGCAGGCAGCTGCACTCGAGACCTGCGGTTCACCGCTGCCGTGAAGTTGAGAGCAGGGCACCCGGCATCGTCTGAGCGTGATAGGGAATGGCAGCGACAAAGACTACACACTTGCGAGTTCCCGTATGGCGAACATTGGTGTGGTAAGCCTGCAATCGTGCTTCCAGTGGTGCATGCCAGCTGATGATTCCAGGCACCTGGCGCGTGACCTCGTGCAGCGCACGGCCGTAGGTCATCGCTCAGAACAGTGCATGCCTTGTAGGGCTTGACATCGAGCTCATTGAGCCAAGCATATAGGCACCTGGCGTGTGACCTCGTGCAGCGCCCGGGCGTATATGGCGGTGCCCTGCCGCGCCGCGACGCCCAGAAACTCCACCAGCGGCGTCCCAGGGTCCTTGCGGCGGAAGGTAAGGTTGAAAGCCTGCGTCTCCGCCTCCAGCCACTTGCTGATGGCGAACACGTCTTGCCGCTGCGGCGACGCCCGGCCGGCCGCCGCAAACTGCAGCTGCCACGGCGGCGGCCTGCGGAATGTTCAGTGGGTCGCTTCTTTGGCAGAGACACGAAGATGCAGAGTGCATCCACCTGCCAAGCAAACGCCCTGTGCGCCTGTCATTATGCCTAATGTGCTGCGCTGACTCGAAAAGCACACAGGTATCCGGCATTTGCGCCAAGCATCCTGATCAACTCATAGCTCAGACGCTCCCAGAAGTGCATAGCTATCTGGCGCACGCGCCAGTCATCGTCAGACAACAGCTTGGGCACATCAAAGCGCGCAGCCGTACGCACGCTCACCCATCTGCAGGATCAATGGGCGCCGTGCCGCATGGCGCCGCATGACCTGGCTGTGCTGTGGGAACGGGCAGCGGCGTGGAGGTGTCCATAGCCAAGCCGGCGTCCCTCATTGCTGCCAGCTCTGAGCTGAGACCGCCGCTGCCGTCGCGGTCGACGGTCACGTTGCCGTCGCCGACCGCTCCCCACCGCGGATGCGCCCTGGCCGGCTTCTGCTGCCGCGCCCGCAGCGCCTGCGCCTTTTCGTTGGAGTTTGGCTGCACATCGTCTGCATCCACGTCGTGCAGCGACTGCAGTGCCGCTGACAGCGCTGCCAGGGCGCCCGCCTGCGGCTTTGCCGGCAATCCCTCCACCTGCTCACAGATTCAGCTTCTACATGAGAACAGCCCAGAACGCCATGAATTGTATTACAGAGGCCTGCATGTGTCGAGAGTATATTCACAGCACAGCCGTCTGCACTGAAGCAAGTCCAGTTCGCCGTGCCGCAAGAGCCTACCTTGGCAGATGCAAAGTCCTCCTCGTGCTGCAGTTTTGTGCTGGAGGGATTGGGTGGCAGTCTAGAACGCTTCTGTAAGGGCTGCAGCGCTTCATCCTCTACTCTTAAAGCAGTCATCATGAGGTCAGTGAGGGTTGCAGCGTTAACATCTGCTCACGGAGCTGCGATTCATTTGCAATTTGAGTTTCATATAACGTGGCTCAAACGACTGAAATTAACCTGAATGAGCTTGCTGCGAAGTCTGCATATGTGTGTCCTGCTCAGCAGTGGCCTTTCAGCTTTTCGCCGTCTCGGCAATACCACTGACGGTTTCGGATCGCAAGCAGCCCGTCCCTCGAGCGTGTGCAGCTGAATTTCAGAATCATAGATGCTGGCGATGTGCCACCGCCCTGCCACACCGGCGCAGGCCGAGCCCTGAGAGAAAAAGGGCAGTCCAAGACTAACATGGGTAATATGAAACGCAAGAAACGCACCCTCGCCTGCAAAAAATCGATAGGCTCCGACGCTGGCTCTCATTGCCGTTGGCACAACATCGACAACAAGCTGTAGCATCGCGGCTGAGCAGAGCCGGGTTGCGCTGCCATCACAGAAGTTGTGATTTGAGCGTGATCTGACATTCGTTCCGGCGTTACAAGCTCGTGTGCCCCGTGGAAGTGGTTTTGAACGCAGAAGAGTAGTCTTAGTAGTGTCCTGGGTCGAAAACCGCTTGTCACTGCCTGCTCGATGTCAGCTGCCAAGCCTTCGGCCCGGGACGGGGCGGCCGTCGTCGTCCGCTATGATGTCCAGCCCATGGTCAGCGCTTGTGCTCCTCAACGTGGCCACTCTACCTACTACGCGGACTTGTCTGCAGCACACCAACGATCTATCAGCCAGATGGCCTGCGCCACCATGCCAGCGCTCGGCATGCGGCGGGGCGGCGCCATGCCCATCTGCTAGTGACATGCAACGAGACCAGAGGCTTTGCTATTGTTTTGAAGTCACGACTGCAACTCTATCGCTTCTGCAGGACGTTGCGCTGCATCCGAGTGAGCCGCTCGTGGCGGCGGCGCTCATCTCGGGACGCCTGGAGACGCACCGCTATGACACCACAGCCAGCTCGGCAGTCGCAGCGCTCAGTATGCAGGCGAGCAGCTGAATTTAAACACAAAGCGGTTCCTCCCGGCGGCACCCTGACTGTATCTCAGCTGGCACAGCGCCAGCATGGCTTGAATCTTGGGAGCACCATTCAGAAGACAACAGTCGATGAAAGCAGCCTGGAGCACTCAAGTGGGAAGGAAGGAATGCGCACAACCCTGCTGGCCCCTTCAAGACAGAGATAACCTGTTCACATCGATCTATATGCAGGCGCATGCGGAATCGACTCGAGCAGTGCGCTTCTCGCCGGAGGGCCGCCTGCTGGTGACCGCATCAGCGGACCAGTCCATCCTGGCGGTGGATGTAGCTACGGGGAAGCCGGCCGCCCGGAAGGCCGCCGCGCACCCGACGGGCGTCGATAGGCTCATGTTCGTGTCGGACACCACCCTCGCGTCAGGTGAGCTGGCTTGGCGCGTGCAGATCCGGAGAGGTAGCTCACGCATGGCACTTATTTTGGCGGCAAGCCTGGTGGGCGGGCAAGCCACCGTTGTCAACTGGCAAACTACCAGCCAGTGACACATTCCGCCAGGTCTTTGAAGACCCAGGAACCGCCACTTGCACGTTTCGAGTTACAACCTCAACTTGAAAGTGTGTTCACCCACAGGCGATGATGATGGCGGCATCAGGATCTGGGACACGCGGCAGCGCGACGCCTGCGGTGCCTTCGGCGCGCACACGGACTACATTTCCGACTTTGCGGTGCATGAGCGGGAGCACGCGCTGCTGGCGGCCAGCGGCGACGGCACACTCTCCGTCAATGACCTGCGCACCTTCAAGGTGTTCATGGAGAGACTCCAGCAATCTCTAGGAGTGCACATGAGATTGCGGAGCGCTGCTGGCCGTCAGCGGCGACGGCATGCTGTCCGTCAACGACCTGCGCACCTTCAAGGTCTGTGCTCAAAATGAAAGAAGGCTGCTTCTAGATGGCACATTGTCTTGAGCAACAACGCGCTGGCGGCCAGCGGCGACAGCAAGCTCTCCGTCAACGACCTGCGCACCTTTAAGGTGTGGCCTACCTGAGAGGTCGGACAGTATGCAAATCAGGAAGTGTGCCTTCGCCTCACATTGATCAGTGATTGCAAGTGTTCATTTCTCCAAATCGGCGGTTCGTCCTGGACAGCTGTGTGCGTGGTGGCAGGATGGCAGACAGGAGAAGGGGTGTCCTAGGACATTGAAGTGTTGTATGTATCGAACTCCAACATGTCCGCGTCCGGCAGGCGCGGGCGCGGCGAAATGGTGAAGCAGAGAGGAGCTGACACGGTTGCGCATGGGCAGAAGGTGACGGCTAGGAGGACCACTGAGCACGCCTGTCAGGATTTGCAACGACTGACTGCCCGTTGCGCAGGTGCGGGCACGGAGCGAGGACGATGCGCAGGAGGAGCTGACGTGCGTGGCGGTGCCGAGGCAGTCTTGTTTCGTGGTTTCAGACCCTTCACTTCTCACATGTTGCATGCCGCAGGTGCGGGCGCGGAGCGAGGATGATGCTGAGGAGGAGCTGACGTGCGTGGCGGTGCTGAAGCGGGGGAAAAAGGTGGTGGCGGGGGCCTCGGACGGCGTGCTCAGCATTTTCAGCTGGGGCTACTGGAACGGCTGCAGCGACCGCTACCCGGGTGGGTGCATGTTCCCACCGAGTCGGATCGGAATTCACAGTGTTCATCGTGCCAGTGTCTGCAAGATTTGGCAGCCGTCAGTGCTGCTCACACGCATCACCTGCATCCTCGCGTCTGTCTGGACATCCTCGTGGCTCTGAAGCTCTGCATCCGAAAGAGTTCATGTCTTTCGTTTCAATGTCTCTTCAATGAACACAACACACTTTCAATGTCTCTTCAATGAACACACTTTCAATGAACTTTCAACACACTTTCAATGTCTCTTCAACGAACTCTTTCAATGTCTCTTCAATGTCGGCACAGGGCACCCAGCGCCAGTGGACTGCATGGCGACAATTGACGACAGCACCGTCGCCACTGGGTCCGCAGACGGCCTCATCCGCCTCATCAGCATTCAGGCAGGTCCCCTGCCCCCTTGCACGTTTCGGCCTTCCGTCAGACGGTTTGGCTGTCCTCGTCATGCAGCATCATCCTACTCGCGATGCTGTGGTTTCAGACGCAATGGGCATGGGGTAGGGCTGCAGCGACGACATCACTGCATCCCACGGCAGCACAGGGAAAGCATTGCAAACTTGTCATCACACTGACAACAGGCTCTGACTTCCTTAGGGTTTTCCGACGCGCAGCCGCACAGGATGCTGGGGGTGCTGGGAGGCCACGGCGGTCCCGGCAGCGGCGCCGCGGGCGCCACGCCCGACGCGGAGGGCGACCCGGTGCAGGCTCTCGCGTTTTGCGCCACGCGCCAGCTGCTGGCGTCCGCCGGCCTCGACGAAACGGTGAGCTGCTACCTGTGCAACTGCCTGGCCGGATCCGCCTGAAGAACTTGAAAGCCTCGCATGGTCATTCGTTTGACTGTGAACTGCATGTGGCTGGTCTGCTTGCAGTTGCCAGTACAGCAGGATCAAGGGGCGCTCGTGTCGTCTTGGGGGCAAGTCGATGGGAGGCGGGCAGCCAGCAGCTGAGCCTTCTGGGTGTGCGAAATGCAGGTGCGGCTGTGGGATTTGGCAGGCGGCAGCAGTGATGAGGAGCCAGCGGTAGAGGGCGCAGGCTCCGATGCAGAGGAGCTTGAGGTGAGCCTTCCACGAGGCATTGCGTCCTTCTGACTAAACAAGGAGTTGATTGGTGCCGGACCTTGTGTGATGATGAGCAAGCAAGATCCTGGACACGGCTGCAGCTGGGCCGAGGGAGGTTCAAACGCTTTCAGTAAGCGCCTGTGTCTACCGCTGCCAGCACTTCCTGCATGACCCTGCTGCGCATGCTGCCTCTGCACGCAGGCTGACGGCGCAAGTCAGCCGGCTGGCGCGGCAGCCGCAAACGGCGCAGCACCCCCTGCAGCTGTGGCGCAGCAGCCGGAGCAGTCGGACGACGACTCGGACAGCGACGACGAGCCGAAGCAGAAGCGCAAGCGCAATAAGGCGAAGAACAAGGGGGTGCACAAGATCAGCAAGCGCGGGGGAGCGTCCAACCCGGCGTTCTTTGCAGACCTGTGACGCCTGGGCTGCGATGCCTCAACACCAGTGTCGTGAGTCCTGCTACCCGGCCGAGTGGTCCGTGCAGTCGTTTGCGTCCGCAGCTCGGTGAAAGTGGATATTTTGACAGGCAAAAACAGAATAACTAGGTTACGCGCGAATGGTCGCCTCGTCACATGTGCAGCTGCACGCGTATATTACTGAGCAGCTGCACAAAACCCAACACATGCAACCTGGCAAGCGGAGGTGATCAACAAGACGGCACGATCAAGTGCTAATGACAGCCAATGCACACGTTGCATCGCCTGCTGTGGCATGGGTGCGGGTCTGGCAGGCTCAGCCAGCCGATTGCTTGGCCTGGCGCTTGGCCGCCTTGCCGGAGCGCACAACTTTGCCCTTGATTGGTTTGTTGTCCTGTTCCTCCTGCAGCAAGCACAGACAGGGAGTCCTTTGAGAACCCAACACATACCCAAAGTGGACCAGCGCCAATGACATGTCGGCAGCGTGGCACAATCCGTTGCTGGCATGCATCCGCCGAGCTGCCATCAGGAGGCGCAGTCATTGGGCAGGACAGAAGTCGCAATGGCTTTTCAAAGCCTGAAGGAGCTCGATGAGCTGCCTCTCCTACTGAGCCTCTGGCAAGCAACAGCTGCTTGCTGTCGATCTGCGCATGCTGCCTGGGCACCGGCGTCGGCCCTCTGCGAAGGAGGACACACACAGGACACGTGAAAGTCTCAAGCTCAAGCTCGCACCGCCAGCAACGCCTCCATGGCCGCGTCCGCTGCCGCCGCCTGGGGCAGGCCAGCGGCAGTGCGCACGTCCGGAGCCGGCTGCTGCGCCTGCTGCGGAGGAGGCGGCGGAACGCCGCGCAGCGCAGCATCCACCTGGCCGGAGCGCACAAGTAAGTAGGTATGCATCTTTCATTGGTTGTGGAACCATATCCCTGCCCCAGCCGTTTCCGAGCCCTGGTGCAGCCGTGTCTTTGCGGACGCCTGCCGTGCATGGCTGCTGTGAGGCTGCCATGCCTCAGCAGAGAACCTACGGCGAGCAAGATGTGCAGGAAACAGCATCAAGCTCGCCTGCTGCAGCGCCCCGGCCCTGGCTCGGCCGAGCAGCTTGTGGAGTTCCGGCTCCAGGCGCTGCCAGGGCTGCGCGCCTCCCGGCAGCAGCACGCGCCGCGCCTCGCTGTTGCCGGACGCGGCCGCCGCCAGCAGCCACAGCCCGTCCTCCACCAGCTGGGTTTGCTGCAAGAAAGTTCCACGGCACATGAGTAAACTAATTAAATTAATTAATTAATGAAATTGAATTTAGTTGCATCAAAATTGATTAGATCAGATTCGATTGAAATCCAGTTCCAGGACAGTATCGGAGTGTGAGCTTGCCCACCGCCGTGGCCGCGTGCAGAGCGCACGCAATATAGACAGCAAGGCATGAGCAGCAGCACGACAGGGCAGTGGGGTGCTGATCGGATCGCTGCATCGGATCCTGATGCAAGCAACATCTCACTCTCGACAAGCGGCTGCCACTAATGCGCCGCGCGGCACCCATGCGAGCGCCGCCATGTGCACAGCCTGCTCTACGATTGGGAATGTGGCGCAGCGCTCACAGGAGATACTGCTAAGCCCATGCACGGTGTTGATTTCAGCGAACTGTAATCTGACGACGGGTGGGATTTGCCCGATGGGCGGCACGGTTTCAGAAGATCCACCTTCGAGCCTGCTCCAGCTTTGAACCGGCCAAGAGTTTGCAGCAGGAGCGCCATCTCGGTCACGAAAGCCGGCGTCGCAATCGCCGCCGCCGCCGCCGCCGCCGACACCGACACCGCCACTGCTGCTGCAGCAGCAGCCGCCGCCTCGGCTCCCGCAGTTGCTGCGGCTGGCTGCTGTGCTGACGCCGAAGGTGACTGTGCAGCCTTCTCTGCCGCCTGTTCTGCTGCCGCCTGCGCCACGCCAGCAGGCGCGGCAGCCGCCGCCGGCATCAGTAGGCCGGTGAGGATGTCGCAGGCCGTGGCGGGTATCCGCCAGGCATCGGCGATCGGCGCCTTGCCCCGCCACCTGCTGCCCCCCGAATCGACGTTGCGAGCCATGAAGGAGCGAGCGTACTCGAGCATGGCAGTGGCAGCCTGGAGGGGGCAAATGGACAGATATCTGGAGTCGAAAGATGTGCATTCAAGCGCCAAGCAGGGATTCCGACTTATCACCTATGCAAGAGGTCCTGCGAACCACCGCAGCACCATTTTCATGGACTGCATGGTTGATCAAACATGTAGTCCCTGCTCCCCACATGACGCATTGTAACGGGAAGCGACACTTTCGGCGATATTTGCAAAACCCCAAACCCTAATTAGTATGGGACCGAAGGAGACCCAGAAGGATGTGACAGCACGACAGACGGAAGGATACCTGACTTGCAGAAAACGCAGGACGAACAGGACACCTCTGCTTCTGCCGGCCAGGCAGCCTGCGAATGCAAAGGCGCGACAGATTGACGGTCGCACCTCCACATGCAGGCGCACGAGACCTGCAGGCGGCCGCCAGCCGGCAGCCACGTCTGCCGCCAGCAGGCCAGCTGCCGCGCTCAGCGAGTTGTAAACTGCGGCGTAGATCGCGCCTGCAAGCATGGCAAAACGTTGATCTTTTGGAGGATTTCAGGGCTTCGAGGCCTTCAGCTGCAGGGGTGCATGCTGACTGGCCTGCAAGCATGGCGCGCACCAAGCAAGGCACGCACAAGCACTGGCAGCTTACAAGTTGAGGAGGAGAGATCCGGGGTGAATATGCCTCGAGTGGTCATCCTATAACCTAGCCCTGCGCAGCCTTACCGTAGCGCTTCGGGCCAGCAGCACGGTTGGCGGCAAGGTTCCCCACCATGTTCTCCACTTGGCTGGGCAGCTGCACGGCAGCAGTTTCCAACCGTCGAGGACTAGACGACCAAGTGTCCAGGGTGGCGATGAAACGTGTGGATGGCACGGCAGTGATGCACTGCTGCAGCGGTGAGCTCTGATACATATGCCGCCTGATGCTGCACCAGTCCGCATTGCTGGCCCTGGAGCGGCACCTGAGCAGTGCGTAAATTCGCACAAGCTTCCAGCTTGCGTGCACACAAGCGAGCCGCTGGGACATGCGCAAGGACCTGCACCTGCAGGACTGCCGTGAGGGCGCCCAGTGCCGCATCGCCGAGCAGCAGGCTGGCGCCGCCCGGAGGGCCCGCGCCGCCGCCGCCGGCGCTGCCGCACACCGTCAGAACGGTGACTGACAGCGCCCCCGCCACCGTCACGGCGGTCCCGCAGGCCAGTCCCTCCTCGCTGAGGCCCAAATGGGCGGCTGAGACGCGCTGCATGTCGGCCGCCGGTGTGCCGCCCTCACTGCCGGCGGCCACCAGCCGCGCCGCCAGGCGCAAACTGTGGAGCAGCAGCGCCGCCGGCGCCGCCAGCCGAGCCCTCGTGACGGTAAGCCACTCCGTCGTGGCCGCCGCGTCGCTCGGCCGCCGGCGGGCGCCGAGGCAACCGTCCGCGCGCGACAGCGCCATGGCCAGCATCGGCAGGGCGCCGAGGGACGCTGTGCCGGCGAGCGCCTCCTCGGTGCACATGGCCGCCGTCGTCAGGAAAAAGTGGCGCGCCGCGGCGGTGCCGGCGGGGGAGCTGATGAGTGCCGCCGCGAGCAGCACCTCGTAGCTCCTCTGGACGGCACGGTCGGCCTCCACGGCGCCGCAGGCTGTGGCGGCCAGCAGGTCGCGGCAGAGGTGCAGCAGCTGCGCTGCCGTGGCACGGTCGACGCATGCCGGGGCCTCTGCCGGTGCTGAGGCAGCGGCTGCCGCCGGCGGCACCGCTGCGTTTTCTGCCATGATGGTGCCTGCCGCCGCGCTGGCTGCCGCCAGGCACCGCCTCAGGTGGCTGGGCAGGGCAGTCGCCAGGGTCATTATGGAGCGCTGACGGTCATCGCCGCCCGCGCTGCCGCCGCCGGCGTCGTTGCCGCTGGTGCTGTCATGTCCGCTGCTGCCGCTGCCGCCTCCGAGCGTTCCGCCACGGACTGCCGCCCCGCCGGCGGCGGCCTCATCGCCTGCTCGAGCTTTGCTCACCAGCCTGCCCGTCAGCTGCTGCGCCAGCGCGGCGGCTGAGCTGAGGACCTGGTCGTTTGGCAGCACCATCGCTGCTGCATTGCCGCCTGCCGTTGCCTGTTCGAGCAGCGAGCTGGCTGACACGAGGTGCAAGCTGCCTTCCGTGGTGTCGCTTGCCGTGCGAGCCGCATAGTGCCCCGCCAGAGCAGCCGCCGGTGCCAGGCTGCGGAGCAGCTGCATCTTGGTCTGAGCCTGGCTGCCGGTGGCAACGGGATCAGCTATGACCCCTGCCGTCACGTGGACCGCCACCATGCCGGCGGCATCCGGCTGCGCGGCTGCCGCCGCGGCGAGGAAACCCGGTCGCTGCACAGCAGCACACACCCGCGGCGCGATCTGCCGCAGCACCGCCCTGTGCCTGTCGCTGAGTGGCGCCGCTTCCAGGCAGGAGGCCAGCGCTGCGAGTGCCGCCGCCCGGGCCGCGAGGCTGCCATGGCCGAGCAGTGCAGCGAACAGCAGAATGTGGCTCTGGGCAGGGTCTGCTGCAGCCCGCTTGGCTGCCATAAACCTGGATGACGCGCATATCACGTGTGCCCTCAGTGCTGACTCATGAGCCAGGTAAGGCAGCGCAAAGCGGATGCAGGGGCAAAAAGGCGCCTTGATTGCAATAGGCAGCTGTTCACTTCCGGTGCAGGGTCTCAAAAAGCGACGGGACAGTCTTGGACATTGTTGCACTTCGCACCTGTCAAAGTGCCGGATGGCCTTCCTTTTGAGGTCCTGCCAGGCCGCAGCAGGTGACGCCGCTGCGTCCACCGCTTCAAGCAGCTGCGCGATTTCAGGGGTGCTGACCAGCGCGTCTACATCCAGCTGCGTCAGGTACTCAGCGAGACTGCAGAGGCACATTATGAGGGTGAGATGTCGCGCAAGAAGGTGGCAATGCTGCACACGTGTGTTGCGGATGTAGGGGCTGAGGGGCACCTGTTGAAGCCTTGCATCTCCATAAAGCCAGCTGAATTGCGTCTATACACCGAGAAAGAGCCCATCGAGCCCAGCAAAGCTTTCGGAGTTCTGGAACCAACACCTGTGCAAAGATGTCTGCGGCACCGTGATCAACAACGGCCAGCTCAGGAGGATTTTCAAGCTGACACGAGAAGTCCGACAAGACTGATACCTCAAGCTGGGTCGAACAGAACTTGACTGGCGCGCAAGCAAAATTGCATCTGCCTGCATGCATGCTGCCGTACATGTACGGCTCTCCCGCCAGTTTGGACACGTGGTTTTATCGGCGTGCTGTCCTCTCACTGCTGTCTCAGGACATCAGAATCCATTCTGGCACACACATTGTCCTGTCGATAGTACTGATCACCTGCGCGAATCGTTTGCTCGCCTCGATCGCATGACAACATCAATTTTACATTGTGCATGCAGACGAAACGTCGCCCTTGCTCACCCCCGCAAGATGTGCTAAACGACCTGCGCCGCTGCCGTACCATCTGCTGCATAGTTGATACGAAACTTCCCATTGAGCTGCCCAGCCAGCAGCCATGCCACCGAAGCGGGGCAAGCTATCCAAGCCGGCGGCGGCCAAGGATGCGCCGCAGCGGTGGGTGCTGCACCTGCAGCTGTGCTCGTCAAGTTACCGTACAGAAAACATGAAGCGAACATGCGTACGCGCCTGCACCTCGTAAGATTGTTTCACAGCATCCAATCCGTGGCGTTGGTGTACAGGGCACCGCGCTACTTCGAGGTGGATGCTGCGGAGGCGGCAATCGCACACCACAGCAAGGATTTGAAGCAGCCTGAGCTCCGGCGTATGGTCCTGGGCCTTTTCAAGCAGACGAAGCGAAAGCCTGCGGAGGAGGCCTGGCAGTATTTCATCGGCCATATCGGCGCAGGCTTTCACAGGTGTGATGCATGTGCTCTACATAGCGCATGCCCCAGCGGTCTCCATCGTCACCTGTGCATGCCACTCATGAAGAGATTTCACAGGTTCTGTACAGCATCACATGCTGCAATTCGAGCGAGCCGTCAAATGTATAAGCTGCGCGCTTGCAGGGATGGCGGGCGCAATGACGTGGGGCAGCTCTGCCTGCTGGCAGCGCTACTGGAGGACAGCTGGGACGTCCGCGTCTCCGGCCTGGCGCTGGCCGCCATCAGCGGGCTGCTGCTGTTCCAGGAGGAGGATGCCGCCTGGGCGGCGGCGAACGACAAGACGGCGGCGGTTGGCCATCCGCAGGCGCAGGCGGCGCTCCAGGAGCTTCGGGAGCGGGAGCAGGAGCGCAACCAGTTTGCGCTGGCGGCGGCGCCGCGGCTGCTGGCGGCGCTGCAGCGGCCAGAGGTTCTTGAGGTGACACACCCCAGAGGCTTCGGGCAACGTACACGGGCAGGCAGCATGCTCTATCATGGTAGCTAGTTGCTTCACGGTTGCTGAAGCAAATCAGGCTGGTCTGTATGCTTGGTGCATTCCCATTTTTGATTTTAGTTCCACGACAGTCACGATGCTCAGTAGCAGCCTGAAGAGCTGATGGCCCAACCGCTTTTCCCATGCGTGTCCTTATGCTTCCAGGGGTTTGCCTGGTGAGATGATTGGTTCCATGGCTGTTGTGCTGCAGGAGACGCTCAAGGTCAAAGCGGACGCGCCCGCCAGCATCGGCTGCTCCATGCTTGAGGCGTGGCAGAACAGGGCCGTCGGTGAGGCAGACATGGATGCAGCAGCCGCAGCCGACACTGCCGAGATTGAAGCAGCCGCCAGAGCGAAGGCAGCCGCGGGCGGCAAGGCACCCACCGGCCGCAAGGCAGCCGCCAGCAGAAAAGCTGCTGCCAGCGGCAAGGCAGTCGCCGACGAAGCAAATGCTGCGGCAGAGGCTCCGCCGCCGCCGCCGCTACCCGCTCCCAAGGGCGCCCCGCTTGCCGTCAGTCTACTGGCAGCGCGCTGTAGCCTGCAGTGGGCGGCGTCTCAGGTGAGACACGTGCCTGGCTGGTGCCATGTAGGAGCGCTGGCCGTGTATGCTTGCAGCATAGATGTTCCGCCCCTCTGGGACCAGGTTCCATTGCTGCCTGTGAGCGATCATCAGCCGCATATCAGGGCTGAGTGTCACGGCCCAATTTGCAGATCAAAGGTTTAAGTCTGCTGGTTCTGGCCAAAGCAATGCGTCCACCTCGTCATCATCGCCAGTGCGATGCATTTGTTCGACTGCGTGTTCGTCCGACTGCAGGATCCAGACATGCAACTGGATTTACAGGCCGTCCTCCGAATTGGAGAACTGCTGGGGAACATGACGCAGCATGGCAGCCTGCTACAGACGCTGGCGCATGACCAGGCAAGTGTGCTCCGCATGCTGGAACCCGCAGTAGCTCAGTCGGACCCTGACAGGTCGGCGCAGTCAGGCACCAACTCTGCACAAGACTCTGCAGCTCCTGCAGCTTGCACAGCCGAACAAGAGAGTGCGGACCAAGTGCAGGGACCATGGCGAAGAGCCCTGGCCGTATCAACTGATTGTTTGGCAGATTGTCTCACCTAGCATTCTGCCCGCTGCAGGAGTTTCAGGACCGCCTCGTGCAGTTGGCGGCCCGCACACAGCGGATGCTGCGCGACGCCTGCGCCGAGGCGCCCCCCGGCGTACAGTCGGACGGCGCGGCCACTGGAGGCAGGACGCTGGTCGACGGCTCGACGGCGGCGGGGCCGGACGAACTGTGCCCTGGCGACCAAAGCCACGACCAGCTCAGCCTGCTGGCGCACGCGCTGTACATCTCCGTGCATGTCAGCTACGAGGTGGCGCGCATGAAGGTGGCTGAACAGCAGGCGGCGGGCGCGGCAGCGGCGGCCGCCGCCAGGGCAGCAAACGCCGCGAAGGCGGCGGCCACCAAGCCGGCAGCGCGGCAGCGGGCGGGCGCGCAGCAGGCCGCAGCGCCCGCGGGCGATGCACAGCAGCCGCCCTTAGCAAAACTGCCCCCAGCCACCTCGGAAGCGCTGCTGAGCGGCATGCTCTGCCTGGCGGAGCTCGGGGAGGCAGGCGTGCAGGGCTGCTGCTGCTGCCTGTTCCACCTGGTCGGCAACAACGCAGTCGGCTTTGCCGCCGAGGGCGCCCCCCGAGCCGCGGCCGCCGCCTTTTCGGGCGGGCTGGCGGGCCTGATGGCGCGCTGCGTCGCCGAAACCGGCGGCCTCCTTGTGCAGCTGGGCTGCGGCGGCAGCGAGGGCAGTCGTGATGCGGCGGCCCTGCTTGAGGCCAGCAGCAGCTGGGGCTCCGGCGCTCCCAGAGCCGCAGCGTCAGCCGGCTGCGCGGCGGCGTCAGGCGGCGGCAGAGCGGCAGCGGACGCCGCAGTCGGCACCCAGGCCGCGACCTTGTCGCAGGACGAAGCACAAGTCGGATGCGCCTGGCTATTGTCTGAGGCGGCAAACCGGCTGGGCACCTGGTCGTGTGCCCTGAATGCCACCGCCTCACGGCCGGTGGCCGCCGCCGGCGGCGGCACGCTGGACGGACGACTGCGCCTGCCGACGGCGGTGCTGCGCGCTCTGCTGGCGTGGCGGCGGGACGCGCCCGGGGCGGTGCTGCAGCGGCCGGCGCCCATGGCGACCGCCACTACTGCCTGTCTGACGGCGCCGCTGCCCGACGCAGCCGGCAGCGAGGCGGCGCTGCAGCCCGAGGCCGCTGGCAGCGAGGCGGCGGCTTGCTGCGAAGCGGCGGCGGATGGCGAGACGGCGGCGAATGGCGAGGCGGCAGCGAACTGCACAGCGGTGGCGAACTGCGAGCCGGCGGTGAACCCCGACAGCGTGGCGACGCAGCTGGGCTGGGCGGCGCACGAGGCGGCGCTGATGCTGTCGCCGAGCGCGCTGCAGCTGCTCAATGGCAGCGGCGCCCGGCTCCTCGGCGCAGGTGCGTGGGCTGATTCCCCATCTTGTGAGAACGGGCCCAGCCTGCATGATTCTGTCACCCTGCTTTGGCACGTGCAGATGTCCAGCTACGAGGTTCAGCAGGCCCTGCCTTGGCACACCCAGGCCATCTCCCAGACTGCTAGCTACAGCTGCTAGATACCTAGCATCACGGTCACAGCAACACCGCTGCTGTGCCGGAATGCGCTTGCAGCCCTCCGCCATACAAACCTGCACATCTGCTCTCTGCCATTCCACATCGCACATGAGCCGGAGGCTGACTGCAATTGTGCCTTTCCGCCTTTCTTGCAGATCCAGCGGAATGGCTGGCCGCGGAGGGCGTGCTCGACGTGCTGTGCGACTACCTGCGGGCACCGCTGCCGCTGCCCCTCATCGGGCCGACGGGCATCGCCTTGATGACGAGCGCCATCCCAGAGGTCACCCTGCAGTCCGCGCACGCGCTGCTGGCCGTCTGCGGCTGGCTGGAGGCGTGGCCGGCGCCGCAGCCGGCTGCGGAATCGAAGCCAGGCGCTGCGCCCTACAGCCGCAGCAGCACAGGCAGCGGCGCCGCCATCCCAGCATGCCGGCCCGACGGTGGGGCTCGCAGCGGCGGCCTGGCCTGCGGCGCCGGCAGCAGCGGCGTCAGCGGTGTCGGCGGCGACGGCTTCAGCAAACCCCGGCCATCTGACGCCCTCGTGGCCGCCGCCGCCCGCGGCGCAATCGCGGTGCTGGCGTTCGCGCAGCTGCCCCACGAGGTGGACGTCAAGCGGCAGCCGCCGGGCAGGGCTGCCGAGCGGCTGTTCCTGGCAGCCGGCGAGGCGCTGTGCGAGGCCATTACGGCGGCGCTGCCGCCGGCGCGGCGTGCGGCGGCGCTGCGCCAGGGGTCGCTCGAGGCTCTGGTGAAGGCGCTCATGTTCCTGGCGGCGCCGCGCGAACCTCTTCCAGCTGCCGCCGCCAGAACTGCAGGCGCCGGCATCGCCGCCCGCGCCGCTGGCGACGCCGGCGCCCCCGGGGGCTTTTCCAAAGCCAACGTCACCCCAGCCACAGAGGCTGGGCCGCTCTGCGCCTCCAACAAGGGCGCCAGGCTGGTGCAGCTGGCCGCAGAAACGCTGGCGGCGCTCGCGGCTGCGGAGCCGGCCGCCCATGCGGCGCTGGCGGCGGCGGAGGGCGGCGCGGCGTGGCGGCCGGTGGCGGCGATGCTGCGGGGCGGCCTGACGGGGGCAGCGGCGGCGGCTGTGGACGCCCTCAGCATCTTCGTGGGCGTGGAGGTCGCCGTGGAGGACGCAGGCGCCGCGGAGGCCGCCGATGCGGCCATGGCGGCGCTGCTCGAGGTGGGCGCATGTTTGGAATTCTCAGGCCTTTTTGGCGTGTCTCCTGTTTGGATCATCGAATTGCACAGCGGACTGAAGAGATGGGCTGCGGCCGTGAAGCGGTCTGTCACCTCTCGATGCGGTGCTGACTGTGTGTTGGTTGTTGCCAAGGGCAGTGTTGTGGCAGGCTGCGTTTTATGCTGAGTGCTGCGGGGGCCTTTTGAAGTATTCTTTTTGAAGTATTCCGAGCCTGCAGTATGCGCAGCCGCACACCTGAAGGGCACCTGCAATAGGGTCGAAGCCGTGCTCACTGCTGCTGTTACTGCTGGCTGCAGGAACTGGGCGAGGAAGCACAGCTGGCTGCGGGCAGCAGGATTGCATCAAAGGTAGCCCGTAAGAAGGCTGGCAAGCGCGTTGGAAAGGAAGTAGCTCCCAGCTGAATAGTTGGGATCTCCTTAGACGAGGCACGGAGGGCAGTTGCGGAAGCGGCATGCCAAGGAACAAACCCAGAGCGCGACTCGAAAATGACGTCGAAGTGAGAATGATATCGGCTGCACAGCGTGGTGTCAATTGATTCGCAAAATGTGTGTGCAGCTCACAGCTTGCAACCTCCAAAGATTCAGCAGACTGGCGGCGTTCCACATGGTGCTTGGAGGCTGGCAACAGACGTTGTGCTTGAGGGCTCGACAGGGTGCAGCTTTGATGTTTCCAGTTGGCGCTGCTGGAATGTTGAATGGCGGGCATCCTGCAGGAGTTCTGTTCACACGTTCAAAATTCTCAGCGTACATTCTGCCATTCAAATTTCTGTGCTGCATCGTCAAGTTTGAAAAGGCGGCACCTAATACTACCCCACACCTAATGCTACTCCAAATACACGCCTGAATCAATGATAACAGGCTCTGCGGCGGACTCGGCAGCCGAGGCGAAGTCGATTGGCAGTATGAATGACAGAAATCTTGAATGTATGATGTCATAGCATGGACAGTGCTCGTTGCGGCAACGATTATCATTGTCCAAGCCCCTTCGCATGGCATCGTCTGCCACTTCATCCGCGGCCGGCATGTGCCTTCGAGCCTGCACAGCAGCGAGCAGCGTGTTTCACCACATTCTGGACACACCAGCTTTCAACAGCCCAGCTTGGCTACTTCTGTGTGTACAGCAGCACACGCGCGTGTGGAACAGGGACAGCCAGCGCCCGCATATGATGTTGGGAAACTCATGCCTTTGATCTTCAGCTTTGTCACCTGATGCTTCATCATGTAGCAGTGAAGACATCAGCCGTACTGGACCAGCCTGCATAGGATGTAATGAAACTTTCGTGGGCGCGCAAACAAACACACTTCGGTGCTTCCTGCACCACTCGTCACAGAGCGCTGCCACTGGCTGCTTTGCCTACCTGCGGCCGTAGTATGATGCAGGCGGTGCTGCGCCGGCGCCGTAGGAGGTGTAGTAGTATCCAGTAGCCGCCCCAGGAGGCGGCGGCGGCGGCGGTGGCGGCGGAGGTGGTGGGGGAGGGGGAGGGGGAGGGGGAGGCGGCGGCGGAGGCGGGGGTGGAGGCGGTGGCAATGGCGGTGGTGGCGGGCTGGAGTAAGCTGCGGGGCTGGGGCTGATGTAGGCGTGGGTGGGGTAAACGCCCGGCAGAGACACTGGCACATAATACTGACCTGCAGCGCGCAGCACGTGCATGGCTTGCCTCATTGGTGATCAACGAGTGTGCCACGACGAATACTATTCAAGCTGGTCCTTGAATCATTGGCAGCAGCAAGGGTGATGATTGTGGCTGCCTGATCGAAGGACTGGACACGATCCAGCTCCAGCCGCCTGGCCCTATATGCCAATCCTACCTACCCTGCTCATCAATTCCAGTGGCGACACTGCAGGCCATGTGTTCTCGGCATCACCTTAAGGATATGTGCAAGGACGATCACTAAGACTGCACAACCCACCTGTGGCGGTTGAAACAGCGCAGACAAGCGCGAGCGCCACGGTCAGCAGCAGCCCTGACGATGCCATTTTGGCGGACCGCGGGATAATGGCACGGCGGCTGTCGACGTCGCGGTTGGCACCCACAAGCTGGCGTCACTGCAAATGCCGCGATTCTGACGACGGCCTTGCTGCTCCAGAGAGCCTGAAACGCCGATTTGACAGGGTCAAGACAGGGTCAAGTAAAAGCCCAGACCGCCCAGAAAATCTTTGGCCAAGGGGGCAACAGCAGTGGCGGAGAGACACCCTAGAGGTCGCAAGCAGCTATAGGGTGTGTATATACTAGTTGCGGTTCGCCAGAATCTCTAGTCCGACAAACTGTGGATGGAACGCGAGGGGAGGCCTTGTGTGGCTGCGGCGACTGCCGTGGGCTCAGTGAGGCACAGCACAATGATAGGTAGGTAGATGCTGCGATCGGGAGCTGCGATGATCATGCAAATATCCATGGGATCAAGATTTGATTGATCCGGGACCACCTTGGTTGAAGGCTGCTGCAAGGCAGGAAGTGACAGCGGCAAGCCATCAGCGGCCGGACTTCAAGTTGTCGCGCCATTCAAATTCAGCTGACCATACAGCCTCCACCCACGTTGGCGGACTGTGCTGCTTCGCATTCCGGATGCTGTATGCCAGGCCACGGTGGACCCCGGTCTGGCTGCATGCGCATGCGCCGCGCTGTGCTGCGCATACGTCGGTTTGCGGGCGGCGGCATAGCTGCACGCTTGCGTCCGTCTGCAGGAAGAGCTGGGCCCTGTGCAAAAGAGGTGTAGACGGCAAGGCTGGATATTCCGTCGCTGCGATATCAGCTGCAGGTGCGTCTGCGTGCGCCGCAGGAGATGCGGCGCCGCCAGCTGACGGCGGAGTAGACGGTGACCGATCGGCATCAACGAGGGGAGCTAGCTTTACCCCAGAAGCTAGCAGTTGACATAAATGGCTGCTGGTGCCATCATTTTCAATAGTTCCAGGCAGTCGCTGGCTACCATTTTGATTTGCAGTCTGAAAGGGTTGCGGCGGGCGATGCACGTTTATGAATGCGGCATGCGGCACTGCTCCTGGCACTGAAGCAGAGTCTGCCAGCAGGTTCAATTGCAAATGCGCATCACGAGTGCGAAGTCCTGGTTCTCGCGGCGAGAGAGAGATATTACACTGTTCCAGCCTCACTCAGGCTGATTGGCGTTCATAGAGGTCAAAGTGAGTGCTCCCGACGATCGCTGTGCGCACATACATGAATCCGTGCAAGAGAAGGTCACTCAAGTCATCGAGAGCGCATCAGAGACTGCAGAGGAGGTTGAGTTGCACAAATAAAATCCTAGAATGTACCAGGCTGTCATCATAATCTGCATTAAATCATGACTGCAGCTTGCCCTCCACCACGAAAACAAGCTAGTATGCAATTCAGCGGCACGAGACCCCGGCATTGATTCGCCACCGGCATAGGTACCAAATAGGGCGCTCCCGCAGAGCTGCCGGTAAATTGACGACTGCTGCCTGACCGCTGAGCGTAATACGTATACAGAGACTTGCTGCATAAACCACGTCCCACGAGCCCGCCGATGGCACATGCCATCGACCCACATTTCAAACACAAGATGTACATGTCATGTCAGTAATGCTGTATTGCAACGGGACGCTCATCCATGATGCTGAATTCGATGTTCCTTGGCAGCAGAAACCAAACATTTGCCTCGCTCAACGGGCCCGACTCCCTTTCTTTTGGCGGGCACCCTTCCTGGTGCTGCGGCTGCAGTAGAGGCGCTGACGGCATCCTCCTGCACTGGACACGAGGCATTACTGTGCTGCATTGTTGTCGTGTTTGCGTTAGACACGGGCGGCATCACGACAGTGCCCTCACACAGCCGTCGCGCACGCTCCAGAGGAGCTCCGTTGCGGCGCACGTGAAGGCAGCCTGCCAGCACAATCTGCAAAGATACCTCGTGCATACGATGAAAGGCGGCATAATGGCTACAGTCAATCACGCAAAGGAAGCTCCACGCACCTCGTCTAGCAGCCGCTGCATGGCCATCTCTGCTGCGGCCTCCGCGCTGAGCTCTGCCTGCGCTGGGGAAGCTGCTGCATCTGGATGCTCCTGACTGCCGCCGCTGGCACCTGCCTGCCAGCCCGGCCCTTGCTGCGCGGCACCCGCCCCATCCACCGCCGTTTCGCTGGCGCCCCAACTCGCGACAGACTCGTGGCCGGCCGCCGCGGCCACATTGGCCACGAGCGGCCCGAGCTGCGCCCAGGCCTTGGCGTCGCTGTGCAGCTGCCGCCGCAGCTGTGGGGCAAGCAGCGCCCAGTCCGTCGCACCACCGGCGGCGAGCCGCCGCCTGGCGCTTCCGTCATGCCTCGCTATCTGCGCCAGCGCCACCAGGGCCGCCTGCGCTGCGGCGACCATCGCTGCGTCGAACATCGTCGTGGCGCAGCTGTCGGCAAGAAGGCGGACTGCGGCGACGACGGCGCTGCCGTCGCAGCCGCCTCTGCCGCCGCCTGCCTGGGTGGACGAAAATGCAGCCCGCTCGTCGCCGCCGGCCGAGCACAGGCTACCCAGGGCCTCGCAGGCCGCCGCCGCCAGCAGCGCGTGCCGGAACAGTGCCCCCGCCGCAGCCTCCGCCACGGCCAGCATCTGCTCTGTTGACAGGGGCCCTGCAATCGCGGCCGCTGCAGTGCGGGCTGCTGCCACGTTCTGAGCCGCCTTTGCCGTGCGCACAGCCCAGGCGACGACTGCATCCGCTGCAACAGCCGCCTTGGCAGCGGCGTCCAGCGCCCCTTGTGACAGCTGCGTTGCGGCCGCGTTGGGGTCTTCCAAGCCAGCTTCCAGGTGACCAGAGACCGCGAGCAGCGCATTGGCGGCTGAGTAGGCCGCCCGTGGCGGCGGGCGCTCGTTGCAGCTGCTGAAGGGAGAGCGGAGGTATATGGCTAGGCCTGCCACAGCAGACTCGTTCACCAGGGCCTCTGCAGCATCTGGCCCAGTGGCGGCGCCGCCGCTGCCCGCTGCCGGCGCCCCGCCCGCTGCCGACGCGTCGCCGCCGCCTCTGCCCCGTACCGCCGCTGCGCTACTTCGCCGGCCGGCCGCCTTCGCATGCCCGCCGCACGAGCGGCGCGTGCTGCTGAGCAGCTGCAGCACTGTCCGCGCCAGCAGAGCGGCAGCCGCAGAAGCAGCCGCGTCCAGCTGCGACTGCAGTCCAGACACAGGGAACATTCAAGAGGTCGCAAACCCATGCATGATCTGCCGCAGCCAAAACAAATTTTTTGCCCCGAAAGCTGCCAGTATCAGGGGGGTCCAATAAGACAGCACGGTCGGCAGGCTTCTCCGGCAGCGAAGTCGGCCATGCTGAAACTTTTGCGCAGGCCCAGCAGAAGTGCCCACAATGGGACCGAGCAGAACACTCACAACATGCTGAGCTGTCTCAGGCGAAGTGTTCCGATCAGTCCGAAGAGCTGAACTACTGCACCTGCAGGCTGGTGCAGACGGCGTCATCCGCCATGTGCAGCATGAAGACCGCTTTGCCCCCAAGCTCCTGTGCGCAAGAGAGAAAAGCGTCACAGCATAGCAAGCTTTGGAGGGGTGGCAAGGCTGCCAGCTACCAGGGTAGGAACACTGTCGCTGCTACAGCCACAAGACTGTCGAAATGAAGCAGACGTACCCCACACCCACCAAATCAGACCTGGCTGAGCACGCAGAGCTGCTGACCTGCCCTGTGATTGCAGCGATCCGCAAATGCAGGAGCTGCACCGCTGCAGGAATGCGACACTGGCGGCCGTTGCAGTTGCAGCAGCAGGCACAGAGCTGAGTTTGTGCAGGGCAGGCAGCCAGGCACAGTGGCGGTGCGGCCTCACCTCGGCGCTGCTGTTGCGATGGATGATGACACACATCCGCAGCACCGCCTGTGATGCCGCCACCTGCCGAGCCGCCGCAACGCTGCCGGGGGCGGCGGGCCGCCCCCCACACGCCGCCGTGATCGTCGTGATCGCAGCCGCGGCGATGGGCGGGACCGCCGGCCCGAGAGGCGTGTGGCTCTGGGCGAAGGCGCGAATGCGCTCCGCGGCGACGTCTGCCAAGATCCGGCCGGCCAGCGGCGGAAGCGCCGCCAGAACGGCCCCGATCAGCGGCGCCACGGCGACGATCGGGGAGGCCAGGTCGCCGATGCGGGGCAGAGCCTCGATCATGGTGCAGAGCGCGCGGTGAAGAGCCCGTCCGAGCGGCGGAAACAGCGGCAGCGGCGGTCCCGCGGCTGCCGCGGTCGCCACGGGCGCCAGACAGACACCCAGCCCGCGCACGCAAAAGTGCAGCACAGGCACCACATCGTTGCCGCGCTGGATCAGCAGCGGCAGGTCTGGCGACGCGAGCGGCGCAGCCGCCATCCTTGCCGTGAGCACGCCCGCCGCCTCTGCCGCCGCCACCAGGAGCCTGGTGCCGGCTTTCATCAGCGGCGCCCGCAGCGCCGCCGCCACCAGATCCGGTGGCAGCTCCAGCAGGTTGTGCAGCAACCTGGCGGCCCTCGCTACAACAGCATTTGTTTCAGGTGCGTTCAGCACCGCGTTTGGTCACGACGTGGACACTGCCACGACAGCGATCCCGTGCAGGGCTCAAGACCGTGCCTCCAGCGCAGACAAGGCCAACCGTGCAAACTCAAGCTGCGGAGCACTGGCGACAGGAAGGGAACCACATCAGCATGATTAGCTATGTATCTAGCTATACAGCTAGCAGGATCAGGCTCTGCTGGCCAGATGTTTCACCTGCTGCCACATGCCGCCGCTTGTGCGCCGCCTCGCTGCAGCCGTCCGCGCTGTCGCGAACGTAGCCGCAGGCCGCGCTGGCGCCAGCGAGGCACAGCGGCAGCACCAGCCGCCGCAGGGTGGCGCGCCGCTGCGCCGGCCGGGCGCCGTGGTCCGCCTCCCACTGCGCCACGGCGAAAGCGACTTCTACCGCCGATCCAGGCTGCAGCCGCTCAGCCGCCTCGAGCAGCCCGGGGCGCTCCGCCGCCGCCTGCAGAGACAGCCGCAGGTTTCGAGGCTCAAATCGGGTTTGCAGGATACCAAGCGATTCATAGCCGCTCGGCCGCCTCGAGCAGCCCAGCGCGCTCGGCCGCCGCCTGCAGTGGCAGAAGCTGGTCTTCAGGTTCCCTGCACCTCAAACCTGGACCCGGCTCCAGTACGCAATTTGTACAGATGCTGATGCCCGCAGCAGCACCCCAGTCCAGGAGCAAAACTCGTATGACGGGGCCAGCGCGCTGATGTGCACAAGAGTGCAGCGATGCAGCACAAACGAGGGCGGACGACGGTCCTAGAGGGCGGTCCATGCAGGCAGGGGTTCTGAGGGTTTTGAAGTAAATGCAGATGCACAAATGCAGGGGCTCTTGAGGGCTCCAAAAGCGGGCGAGGACCTGCAGGCGGTGCGAGAGCGCGGCCGCGGCCTCGCACTTGGCTGTGCTCCGGCCGGCGGCCAGCATGGCACCCAGGACCTGAGGGCAGCAACATAATGAAGCCGGCTGAGGGAGCTGGTTCTGTTACGTTCCGCTTGATGCATGTGACGCATGCATGCCATCACAGACACAGCAGTGCAACCGGCCTTCTGGCTGTTCACAGTCAACAAGAGGCGTGTTGGGGTTGCAGTGCGAGGCTGGGGCATGCAGCGGTCGTGTCGCGTGGCAGCAAAGGCGCTGTTTGGCAGCTCACCCTAGATCCGCAACAGCATGGTGCGACAGGCCAGGCACAACGGACTGTAGCGCGCACCGCAAAGCCGAACGCTGCTTCCTCGAAGTCTTCATCCACCAGCATGCCGGCAAAGTATACGATGCTGAGCTGCTGGGAGTGGCGCAGTGCGTTACTGGCCTGTGGCCCATGGCCTGGCTTCAGCATCTCCCTGCAGAAGGCACGCATGGGTTACTCAGGCAGCGGAGAGGTATATGCTCACGCCCACACTCCATGATGCTGGCTGCCACCTGCCCCATCAGCTGTGCTTGCCGAACGGCGAGTAGCCGCTAAGCAACAGGCCAAATGCACAGTTGGCCAGCTCCAGACTCTTAGCGGCCTCATGCGGCCCCTGCCCAGAAGTCACTCGAGCCTTCGCATGTTGGTGTGCCAGGCTGCATGTCCAGAGAGTGCCATGAAGAGACAGTGCTACTTCGACGCCGGGTGCACTCGCCTCAGGAACCAGGCATCGAGTTCCCGCAGCGGCGCTTCGCCGCCGCCCTCGAGCTGCGCCCGGGTCGTGGTGAGCAGATTGCGCGCTTCTGCCGGCAGGGCGATCGCCAGCAGCCGGGCCACCGGCAGCAGCGTGTCCATGGCGTCCGACTCCTGTCTGCGAAACCGCGGCGCTGCTGAGGTCAGTGCTTCCAGACGGGGGGCGGTTCTTGCTGTTGGACAACAGCAGGAATGGTGGTGGCAGAGGTGCATGAGCGTTCAATCGCGATCGCACCTGCCAGGCCTCCCGACATCATCCAAGCTGGCTTGCACGGACGTCTGTTGAGGGTTTGCCATGGCCTTGGCGGCCTTTGCCGCTTTCGGCGCCTTCTTGCGCGGCGGCATGTTGCTGCTAGGTGATGATGGGGTGTGGCGTTCACTACGAGGTGTGCATGATCAGGATTGGCTCTTGAGGAAAGCCATTGCCCAGTCGGTCTACGCAGCCGCTTCTGCACCTGAAAGGCAGAACTGGTGAAAGCTGCATGTTACGATATTGTAGCACGTGATGAGAACCATGTGCGTCAAATTTTCTCGCCGCGTGCTCGTCACAGCGGACGTACCGCCTGACTCCACAAGCGAAAAACACAATGTCAGTGATGAGCGTGCATGCTGTGGAGAGCCAGGCAGTCAGGTTTGCACTGATTGGCTGTATGGTTGCCGTTCAACGATGGGCACTCCGTCGAAAGGGATTCAGCCCTGTAGGACCAGCACATGATGTGCACGGCCGGTGTGTCTGTGCACCGACAGCAGCATCAACCTGAAGGTTGCAAAAGAGTCCGTGTAGCTCTGGTGACGCGGCTGACCTGCAGTGGCGATGAGCTCGTACCTGTCCTTCCGCAGCATTTTTGGTCACGGCGCAGCATGCATGCTTTCTGGACGGTCTCTGGCATCAGCACGTGTCACGAAAGTCATCCGGCCAGCCTCTGTGTATCTACCTCCCCAGATCTGAAACACATAACAGCGTGAACCAGCTTTGCGCCCAGATAGTACCAGAGGGCAGCCACTGAATTTGCTGCTGGCCAGGCGTGGTGAAGATCTGCCACTTGCTGCCCTCTGCAGCATCCAACATTCATGACACGAAATCCTGCTGTTGGTACAATGAGCCGTCGCAATCAACACTCGTAGCGCAGGAGTGATCATCGCCGCTGCATTGATGCACCGGCTGCCGGCCTGGCTGGCCGCCCTTGCTGAGAGACATGTTGCGTGCCTCCCCCACACCACGAATAAAACCTGCCCAACGAGCCAAGCGCGCTCAGCAGCCCGCGCTCGCCGTTGCCAGATTCCGCCGCCGCGTACTGGTGGCCGCTTAGTGACCGGCCGACTTTGCCCAGACCTCGTCATCGGAGGGCGGCTGCTCGCCGCTGCGCAGGGCGGCGCCATTGCCGTGGCCCGACCGCTTCATGAGCCGCTTGTGGATGTACGACTGGTCCAGCAACGCGACTACAATATCAGTGGCTGCTTAAAAAAGACATGCTAGCCATATCCGATTGCAGCAACGAAGCCATGCGAATGTGCCAGTGACATAATGCCCCACCTGCCAGAACCATGAGCCTAGGCTCGCCATGATGACTCCAGCTGCGAGACCTGTGCACAAACACAGACGGGGTCGTAGCTTCATTGACGGTATGCACAGAAATTTGAAAGTAGGGCGTCAACTAAGTTCGCGCTTGCCGCAATGCCGACATGCACAGACCCAGTCACCTGTGAACAGCCCCGCAATGAGGCCCTTGTAAAATCTGTCATCGTTCATCTTGCTGCCTTATGTGAGCCTGCTGCTAGGGGCAAGGCTGGTTGTGCCTTCACACAGAAGGCTCACGCCCACTGGTCAGGCTTGCGTGAGGCCTTGTGCTGCATGTCAAACGCTTTCGGAGCCTCAGCGACTCGCAGAGCGATGGTGCAGCGCCTGGGAGGCCTCACACGCAGCTTCGAAACTGATGTAAGAAAGACGAGGATGCTCGAGAAAATAGGCACTGCCGAGCCTTGTCTGCGTACGCTGCAGGCGCCAAGATTGCTCGAATGGCAGTGCAAACCTCGAATATGGCCTTCCGGGGCTCGCAAACTGTAATATGAGTCGCTGCACCTCGGCTCGCATCACATATCAAAATTACGGAACAAATTCTTCCACGTTTTCCACGTTGTGCCCGGCACAACTTGCTCCATTGCATGCTTTCCAGCCACTCACAAACGCCTCGCATGTCAAGTGCTTCACTGCTCGCAGCACGCTCGCAATCGCGGTTTCGCCCATCGAGTTGACCAGCGCTTCAACGGGCAGGCGACCTGAGTTGATCTCAGGTCAGCTCGACTAGTGCTTGACAACCGTCTCGGGCGATTCTGCAGCACTTCTGCGCCTCACTGCCCTGCCTGGAGAGAAAGTGAACAGGTAGCGGTCAGCGCTGCGCTTGTGCTGCGGCAGCACAGCATGGTCGGCCGACAGCAAACGCCGGGATCCGGCTTGGCGCAGGATCTGGCATCTAAATACGAGCGCGCAAAGGCCATGCTCAGGGAACAGGTGAGACGCTCGGTGGCCCAGCAACATGCGCCTGAACAGCCGTTCCGCAGTACAACAAGCACCTGCGCCGCCCCAGGCAACCTTTCATCGCACTTCGCCGCATACTGCTCCAATTGCAAACGAAAATCGTCGAGCCTGCAGATCGAATCAAACCAGGCGCTGCGGGCGGCGCTGCACGAGGAGCAGCGGCAGCGGCGGATTCTGGCGGATGGCCTGGAGGCGCAGCGCGACCAGAAGGAGGCCGCCCAGCGCCGCGTTGCCGAGCTGGTGAGATGAACACATATGAATGACGGTATAAAAAGTGCATGGTAGCTCCAATGCCAGCTTGCGCGTGCCCGCAGAAGAGGGCAACGCGGCGTTTGGCAAATGTGGATGCCGAAATGGGGGAATAGCCAGCTGACGTGGAATAACAGATGGCTGAAGCTCCTTTTGAGGCAGCACCGCGCTGTCAGCTCCTGCCGTCCTGCCCAAGGATCCCATTTCATGCACGCAGGAGGCGGTGCTTGCGGAGCGGCGGTCAGCTGCCGCCCTGCAGGTGGACGCTCAGACGCAGTTGAGCTTTTTCACAGAAAGGGCTTTGCACAGCAGCGATATGTTCCTCATGGGATCTCCACTACTGGGATACGCTCAGATACCAAAGGCATTTCTGGCAATTTCTGCTCTTGTTCTGGCAAGCCTGGCGTGTGCAGCCTGCCCAGCAGTGGTATTAGACACCATCGCAAGTGTCGCGGGCGCTTAAGTCTCTCAACTGCAGCAGAAGCTGCATTGGGCAAGACTTGAGTGTAGCCTGGGGGCTATGAAAGGCTGATGTCGGCATACCTGTCCCGGGGTGCCAGCAGTCGCTGCAAGTGTGAGTGCTGCAATCGTGCTGGCCTGCCGATGTCCGACCTCAATCGTTTGGCTTTCACAGGCTGCTGTCAGTCAGCCCGTGGCGCAGCTGGCAGGGTCTGGCTTGCGAGGCGACCCGGTGCCGGGCGCACAGCATGCAGCGGGATCAGCAGCAGCGGCGGCAGCAGGCGCCCAGGCTGCCAGTGCCCGCCACAGCACTGCTGACGGCGGCGGCGTGGCAGCGGCGGCGGCCGCTGCGGGTCGGCAGCACGTCGAGGCAGCGGTGGCGGCAGCGGTGGCGGCAGAAAGAAAAGAGGCGGAGCAGCAGCGGCAGCGGCTGTGCGATGAGATGCTGGCGGCGCTGCGGCAGCTGCAGGCGGAGGCTCAGGACCTGGCGCACCAGACGCATGCTGCTGCGTGCACGCGCGGTGATCTGCGGTGGCACGACCAGCGAGGCGCAATGGAGACTTGATTGTAGCAGTGGCAGAGCCGCCAAGAAGGAGGAAGAAGACCTGGGGTTCGATTGTTGCTGCCGCTGGTGCGGCACGCATCTATGCCTTCGTGCTATGTCTAGCTTGTGACAGAGCGCATTTGTTAGGCATCAACTGGCATAAACACAGCTGAGCGTGCCCCGCAGCTGGACACCTCGGGCGTTTTGCAGAGGTGGATCCACTGCCGGTACATGTATGGGAAGCCTTCAGGTTGGCACCCGACCGGCTGAACGAAACGAACGCTTGAGGCATTGGTGTACATTTGCTACGTGCTTCACGACCAGATCAAAATTTGAGCCGACCAGATGTGACGCTCACCAATACGCTCATCGGCAGCACTTGTTGATGCCCACCTAGACAGCCCTCGTTGGTGGCTGTCCACGACACGACCGTCACAATTCCAAATGCACAAGACCGCCGCCTGGGTCCTTCCCAGCCACGACATTTTGGGTAATTAGTGTAAACCACGAGTAAACTTGAAATCAAGTCAGTAGCCGAAGAACTGCGTCGCGCGCCGCTTGCGCACGGGGCGCCCGTTGCCGCCGTGCAGCTGCGCAAAGACGCCACGGCCGCCGCCGGACGGCGGGCTGCCATCGGCGCCGCCCTCCCCGTCCAGCTTGGCCAAGTGGCCCAGCAGCGCCGGCGTTGCCGGCAGCAGCTTCCGCTTCTTGCCTCTGCAACCGAAACGGTTGGTTTTTATATCACTGAAATTGATATTGGATATACAAACAGTAAGTGGGCCAGGTGACCCAGCAGTCCTGGACGCCAGCAGCAGCTTCCGCTTCTGAGTCATCATCGTTCGACACCTGCAGCGGCAGCGGCTGGCTTGCGCCGCCTAGCGCTATGCCTTTGACCGTTGCTGCAGCTCATGATGAGCGCTTATTGCTGATGCAAGTCAACAGGTTCTAGGGCCGCGCACCTGGGCGGTTTGGCAGGCTCCGGAGACGCAAACGCCGCCTCATTCTCCTGCTGCGGCGGCTCTGCCTCCGCCACCACTGGCAGCCATGCCGTTTCAGCAGCCGGAGCGGCTTCCGCGGCTGCTCCCGGCGCCTGTGCCGGCGCAGCCACCCGCCCCGTGCCATCCTTTGCCGGCTTGCCTTTGCGCGGCTGCTGGGCATCCTTCTGCTTCTTTGGCCGCTTTCGCGGCGGCGGCTGCTGCGGCTGCGCCGTCTGCAGCGCTGCCGGATCCGACTGCTCTGCTGCCGTTGCTGGCTGCTGCTGCAGCTGCTGCGGCTCTGCTGGTGCCTGTGGGGCTTCTGCCGCTGCCTCCTGCTGCTCGCCCACTGGAGCTGGCTCTGCCGCAGCTTCCGGCTGCGCTGCCGCGCTGGACTGCAGATCCGGCTGCTGCTGCACCTGTGACTCCGGCAGCTGCGCCTGCGACCCTGGCTGCTGCGCTGGCAGGGCTGACCGAGGTTCGTCCGACGCTGGAGCTGGCTGTGCTGTGGCCGATATTATTCTGCTGCCGGCAGCCGCCCGCTTCTGGCCCGGCTTGCGCGCTGCCTTCTGCTTCCGCACAGCCTGTATAGGAACAGCATTGAGATATTCATGTCGCAATGACTTGGATCCCTTGTTTGTGTTTTTCGAATCTGAGTTTCTTATAAACTGAAACCCTTATGCTGCAGCTAAACGGAATTTCCATTTGCGTCTGAACAGTTCTGGCCCGTGGATCAATGTGCCCTGCCAGGCATGCACAGCAGGCGCTGCGCGCACCTTTGGCTTGTCTCCCGCAGCTGCCTGCGCTGCGGGCTCGGCGGCTGCCGCCGCAGACGCCTTCGCAGGCGACTGCTCAGCCGGCTGCAGTCTGCACGGCGCTGTATCAGCGTAAGGCGCGGCGTCTCCGCCCGGCTGCGGTGGCTGTTCTTGCCCCGCCGCTGCGCCGCCATTCGTCTGCGGTGATGACGCAGCCGGTGCGACGACTGCTGCAGACAGCACGTCAGCTGCCTCTGCTTTCCGCAGCGCGACAGGCTGCCGCGACCGCTGCACCGCCGCATCCGGCGCGGCCTGGCTGCACGCAAGCGCCTCTAGCTGGGCTGTCGGGCTCCCGAGTGCGTCATGACCAGGGGAGCCGCCATTCATGCCGGTCGGTGAGCTGCCAAATGCGAGCGGTGAAGGCCGGCCGGCGTCGCTACTGCCCGGCCGCTGCCCACGCTCGGCCTCAGCTGAAGCCTGCGTTGACGCCTGCGACATGACGTTTCCAAGCGGGGAGGCGCCGTCTGCAAACGGCCCGCCTGCCAGCGAGCCATTGCCGCCAGCTGGCGAGGGCGCTGCCACGATTGGCGACATGTCGCTGGGGGCGGCACCGCTGCCATGCCGGGCTGCGTGGCCGCTGTCGGCGGCGGCATCGGCGATGCTCGGTGAGCAGCCAACCGGTGCGATGCGGTGCTGCGCCGCAGAGGAGGGCGTGGTGCGCTGGAACAGCGTCCTGCCGATCGCTGCGGACGGCTCGCCAGATCCCAGGTTGCTCTGCACGGAGGTCCGCCAGAGCGGTCAATGTCAGGCCCATCATAGCACACGAAGCAGCAGACGCAGCTTGAGGAAAATTGCGCACTTCCACCCGATCACACACTAAAGAAGACTGATGCAAAGAAGATGAGAAGTGGTATCTCAGAGGGGACATGGCACCAAGCGCTACCCACCCAGCCAGGTCGGCATGCAGACACTGTTGGTTGCAGTGATCGTTGCAACAGGGCTGTCACTCTTCGGTGCTGCATCTGCCTGGTATGCTTGATGATTATGTTTGTGTTCAACCAGCACTGCCGGACCCACCTGGGAAGCCGGCTGGGCAGGCAGAGCGCCGCCGCGGATGCGCGCGAGCGCCACATCGTGCGGCGTGCCCCGTCGCACCTTGGCGCCGCTGTCCACCCCCACCGCAGCCTGATCACCAGGGCGTTGCTTCTGAATTAGAATCAGCAGCGCGCTTGGCAGTTTCGTTGCTGCAGACCGGACCTGCCCCACAGGCAGCATTCAAAAAACCCATGCCGGACATGAAATTTGCCGCAGCCCAGCCTGAATGAGTTTCACCTTGAGGATGTTGAGCAGCTGCGGGTTGGAGGGGGTTGCCACGGCGCACAGCTGCCCCATCGCGGCATCCAGGCGGCCCTTCAGCGCCGCGGCCTCCGCCCGCGCCGCCTCCAGCTGCTGATCCAGCATCTCCCGCTGCATGTCCTCGTTCACCTGTGCAAACGTTGCAGCATATGCAGTTAATTCATGGGTAGTCGTCAATTCTGTTCGGAAGGCATTCCAGGGACGTTGCCCGCGCCGCCTCCAGCTGCTGATCCAGCATCTCCCGCTGCATGTCCTCGTTCACCTGGGATGAGTTTTCGACCACTCGTTGGAAATGGAGCTGCCAAGTCGATGCCAATACAGTCGCCATGTGTGCACGCCTCTCGCCGCTGCGCCTCCAGCTACTGCTCCAGCATCTCGCGCTCTTCCGCTGCGTGTTCCCATACACCTATGTGTTCCAATTCAGCAAAGGCGTCGCACGAATCGCCCAAAGCGCCGCCCATTATTTGTCAACAGCCACGTCTGGGCACAAGCTGGGAAGTCAGCTGATATCACACCTGCTGACTGCAGCAGGTCGCCCTGGATGCCGCGGCGCAGCGCTGCCATTTGCCCTAATGATCAATGCAGAGCATTGCAGATGAGCTTGAGCAAATCAGCAAATTTGGCAAACTACCTGCTGCTGCAGGTCGCCCCAATTCCGGGTCGCAGCGCCGTCATCCATTCGAACGGTCATAGGCACTCCCAGTCAAGCAAACAACCTGTCGACAATCACCTGATGCTGCAGCAGGTCGCCCTGGGTGCCAGCGCCGCCATTCCTTCCATGATTTCTATGCGTCCCTCTAAGGCGATCAGGTAGCAAACCGGGAAGCTGGGCACATATCACACCTGCTGCTGCAGCAGGTCGCCCTGGATGCCGCGGCGCAGCGCCGCCTCCGCCGTCAGCAGCTCGTGCCTCTCCGTCTCCAGCTCCTCCACCTGCGCAGCGAAAAGGGAGTAGTCAATGTGCTGCATCTTCGAGCTTGCCGTTCTGGGAATGCTGATGCTCGATTTGCCGCAAGCAGCTCATGCCTCCCCCCTACAGCTCCTCCACCTGCGCGGCGGCGCCTGACAGTTTGCTTGGATCAGCCATGATGGAGATGGAATGGAATTCCAGCAAAGACATGACCACCGTCCCTGTCCCTGTTGCTGCAGCGGTGTTGGCTCAGTGACAGGCCGCGCATACTTTGCAACACCATCACAGCTCTGATCATGCTGCTGCTGGCGCAGATTGCATACTGTGAATCCAGACCGCACCTGCTCGTACAGGTCAGCCACCTGCTGCTGGCTTTCCTGCAGCTGGCCGCGGGCCTCTGCGAGCTGCGCCTGCATCGCGGCGGTTGCCGACTCGGCTGCGCCCGCCCTGTCCTCAGCGGCGGCGCGCGCGGCGGCTGCCTCTGCCAGCTGCTGCTCCAGCTGGCTCACACGATCTTCCTGCTGGCTGGCACTCGTGCCCTGCGACGCCGAGGGCGTGAGGTCTGCCGCTGCGCGAGCGCCGTCACTGCCGCCGCGGTTGCCGCCCGAGTTTGCATTTCCGCAAAGCTTCTTGATCTCAGCCGCCAGCCGCTCCTGCAGCAAGGTAATCTCATACTTAGGATCTCAGGATGACTTAGCGGAAGGGAAGGTCACGTCCTCATAATGCACCACATGCCGTTGCCATCTGGCTATACTCTGGTTGCTGTCCTTTTGCTCGCAATGCGCCCTGCAACTCAACAATGAATGGCACGCCCATGTGGAACCTCCGTCTGGTAACACTTCACAGGAGCTGGCCGTCTGCAGCCGAGCACGCACCTTGTAGTTGGCCTCCATTTGGCACAGCAGCTCCCGCATCTCGCCGGCTACCTCGTCCCGCACCTCCGACTCCGACAGCGCAGCCCCCGCATCTGCCCGCTGCAGCTGCAATGCACAGCACGGGAAAACATTGGGACGTGATGTACACCGAAAGTCGAAGCGGCAATCAGACAGTGTTCGTCCGCTGCAGCTGCGCGGCACAACAGATGCAAAATTTTCGTTAGTCGATGGCTGTCTGCTGTTCAGTGTGGCGCCTGTGTCCGCTTGAGGCAGCTGCAGTGCAGTGAAATCCTTGGACATCTGCATCGGCAATTTGTGCGGCGACCACACAGCGCTGCGCACGAAAACCCCCCGCTGCAGCTGCAGCGCACAACAAAACGCAAAGGTTGCAATTCAACAGTCGTGGGCTGCATGGTGCTGTACGCCGCGACAACTGCACTGGTCCGCCGCAGCTGCAGCACTGGCAGAAGTCGCATTCGATGCTCCATACAATGATCTGCATGCGGGAACCTGCATCGGCATGCGAAATGCGGCAGATGTCTCCAGTATCTCGGCTTGGAATATCTCTGACCCCTGACTCGTCAACAGATTATCGCTCAAGGACGCCGGGTCTTCCGTATGTCGCACCTCGCCCTGCAGTGCCTCCACCTGCTGCTCCAAAGCGGCAACCTGGTGCTCCAGGACCACCCGCTCCGCCACTGTCGCTGCATCGTCCCTGCGCCGAGGTGCGATGGTTATGGCGCTGTATGCATGGGATCTGGACTCAGTAGGTTGCAACCTAGTGCAAATGACTTGCATGCAGTGCATGCGCATTCGATTATTGACAGTGCGGCCGCTCTGCTTGTTGCTCGCGCAGCTTTCAGAAGGTATTCGACGCCTGAGCTCCGATCCGTGCCCACCCCTTCTGTTGTCACCCTGCATGGCGATGTGTGAGATGTGCGCACCTGAGCTGCAGGTGGTCCGCTACAGGGCCGCACGGGCGCGGCCGCTTGGCACCCAGCGCCGGGCTGGTGGCCTTGGTGCCGGCTCGCCGCCCCGGCGGCTCCAGCCGCGCCGCGTTGCCGATCTGCGTCGCCATTGCCGCGTACTGCGAGGGAAGGCCAAATTTTGAATCTCAGACTCCGTGTTCTCGCTGTCACTCTGATTGAATATCTACTCGCAAGCTGTGCAAGTCTGTGTGTCTAGCTTATGCGTCTAGCTGCAGTGGGCGCCCCTGTCAGGCCGGCAACACAGACGCAAATCACTAAGGCAGCACAGGGAAGGATGCTCGCCTTCAGGACGTGCGACGTCTCATCGTAGTCGCGTGCGCAGGGGCTGACGTTGACGGACAGTAGGATGCGGCCCCAGCCGTGCAGCACATCCCGGAAAAGGTGCGTCACCTGCAAACCACAGATGCATGATTGATAAGTCGATCCCTCATCCCTCTGCAGGGCGAAAATCGGGCTCCAGCAGAAGGGTGAAAGTGTTGAAGACCACGTGTGCAAGTGCTGCAGCAGTGCTCGTATCTGCAGTCGCGCGACGTATCCTCCTCGGCTCCCGGATGCGAGGCATGCGCAAGGAGGCAACAGTGTATGCGCACCCGGGCCTCCCTGTAGGGCACCAGCCGCTGCTCCGCGGCGGGGTGCTGCTGGTTCCAGCGCAGCGCCTCTAGGCACCGCCCCAGCGTCATCAGCGACGCGTTGATCGCCACGCTCTCCCTGTCACGCAGATGCAGATGCAGGGCATCAGACCACGAGTAGGGTCGTTACCGGAGCTTGTTCATTTTCGGAACTGTGTGCATGTCAAAATTGAAGGTGTGAAAGCATGCGCCTCATGCGGACAGCGGCAACATCAAAGCCATTATGCATGTGCGCACTTGAGGCGGGCGCCGTGGTTGCCAGTGCGGCCAGCGCGCTCTGAGCCGGCGAGGTCGACAAAAGACAGCCGCCGCAGCTCGCCGCCCTGCCACAGGGGTCACAACGAGAGTCAAGCATTGCATAGATTGCAAATCGGTCATAGTGTGGTGAGTCAGAAACGTCGTGCTGTCATACTGACGCTTGTGGGCAGGCAACCGCTGTGCACCTCCACTTTTGCTTGCATGACGGTACACATGCAATGTTCATGCAGCTGCAACAGACTGCCCGAAGTCACACTTGCGGCGCGTCGACCATGATGGTGAATATGGAGTGCGAGCGGCTGGACGCCTGGTTGAGCGCCGTGCGAGCCTTCTGCCGCGCGCGGCTGCCGCGCCGCAGCACCTCCACCGCCTCCTCTGCGCAATTTACCGGCACCTGCGGCGGATATGACTGGAATCAACAGATGGCGCAACGGCTGCCTGCTTGCAGCTGCAACGGCATATTCGCATAGCTGCCGCGCCGCAGCACCTCCACCGCCTTCTCTGCACTTGTCCCGTGTCACTTTGAAAGGTTGAGGTTGCAAGCGCTTTGAAGCTCGACAGATGGCGCTGCGGCAGCCAGTGCAGCTGCATCGGCTGCATTGTCGCCGCCGCGGCAAGGATTGGGCGTCAAAATATGCAACGTCAGGCAATTTGAAAGCTACAGCAGCATGCTTGCGTGCCAGCACGTCGTCGACCGGTAGGTCCCTGGACGAGTCCAGCCGCAGGCATCTGCCAGCAACCTGACCCTCCAAGGCGTTGCTGCAACCAGAAGATTCCACAGGGCTTTCCGCACCAGCTGCACGCCGTCCACAAAGACGCGGCCCTGGGCGTCCTCCTTGAGCCGCAGCGCCGGGCGGCCCGCGATCGGCGCAGGCTCCGGCCGCAACAGGTCGTACAGGCTCTCGTTGTATATCTGTGAAATGAAACACGAAACACAAACTGAGATCAGACTGACGGCTGTTTGCCCAGTGTGCGATGCAGGGAGACGCCTGTAATACCATGCAGGTTCCTGGCTGCAGCTTGCGAAAGAATGCTTGATCCTAAACCCTGAGCACACCTCGTAGTTGCACACGGAGACCTGCAGGTCCAGTCCCTGCTCCTGCACCCCCTGCGATCCCCAGTTTTGGTCAGGTCACGATTGGTCACGATTGGTCAGGTCACGATCATATCCGTGGGTTGTCAGAATGTTGCATAGGACAAGCCCTATCATGTGACCGTATTGCATGCAGCGACAAAGATGGTTGCCTGTTTTACAACAGCCGGTGTGGCAGGTTTCCGTCTGCGCTCACCGAGAAGAGCATCGCCAGCGATTGCGGCAGCAGGCCCGGCGCGGCCTTGGTGCCCTGCGAGCAGCCGGCACAAAGTTCAACACTCTCCACGTGTTATCTAATTGGAGTTTGTAATGTGCATCATGGCATGTTTGACGTCTCTTCAAAGCATCTGGACACGCGTATGTGCCATCACTGTCAAGTCGTCCACGGCCGCCTCCGCTTCGTCATGATAGATGTGCGATGAGGAATGCGCAGTACAGGCGTCAGGACCTGCACCCACCTCGATGGTGAACGTCTTGCCGGCCGCAGAGATGCCATATGCCATGATCACCGAGCTGCAGGGCTCCTCCATCAGCAGCTCCCGCACCTGCGAGCACATGTTCAGCACGTTCTGAGGGATGGACTTGGAGCTGAGCACGACATTCTGAAGCTATATTTCAGCGCGACACACAAGCGAAAAGCCAAAAGCACACCATGCTGGCGGCAGTCAGGCCGAAGTAAGACTCCTGGCTGGTCTCCTGCCCGCAGACACGCGTGAAGTGGTACGTCTGCCCCCTGTCACCATTCTTGTACCTTCATGGCACGAGGCTCATCCTCAGTCAAATCCCCTTTGGGCTTGTGCGAGGATTTCCATACACGCAAAATGTAAAAGGGATGCAGATGACGCCAGATTGGCCAGTGCCTGCGTGATAGTTCCAGCAGTTGCTCACCCCTGAGAAGCCTCTGGCGCGGCGATGGCAATGCTGGTGGCAGACATCGCGTGAATGCTGATGGACGGGTCCCATTGCGGCAGCGGGCCGCCCGCCGGCGGGCGAATGCGCAGCACCACCTGCAGCCAGGTGTGCACATCACTTCAGATCACCATCTTCATATTTGTATCAGTCGAAAGCCGTGTTTGGTCCGTTTGGCCCTGTTGCTGGCGGTGGCTCATGCCTGCCTCCAGCGCCGATGATGATCCATTCATGACATGTAAAAATGGCGATAATCATCCTGCTCGCCGCCCCATGAGCACAGCGCCTCTGCCTTCGTCTACAAATCACCATGGATCCGTCTGCAGGCAAACTGCTCTAATCCCGCTCCATACGGGGCGGTGCTTCGCCACAGCATACTCACAGCAGCGCCTGAGCGGCGGTGCGGAATCACGGCGATTGAGGGGCCAGGAAGATCGTGCAGGGACTTCAGGCTGAGACCGTCGCCCATTCTGCACCTGCATGCGCTCCAGGTCCAGCATGCATCCTCGAGCGCCCGCCACTGTCAGGCCATGGGGCTGCCTGACTGCATCGTCCTTCGGGCTGCCCCCAAACAGCGAGGAGAGGTTCCTGCGTAGTAGACACAGCCTTTTGCTGTGCTACTGATGCACAGGCCTCCGACCGTACTCAGTGCCAAGGTTTTCGTGCATCACAGCACCTTGGGAACAGCTCTGAGTCCCGCGGTCGGCCGATCGTTTCGTGAGCGTCCAAGTCCTCGCAAGCTTCAGCAGCATCCATGGTGGAGGTCCCAGAGCTTGCTACGCTGCCATGTCACACTATCGCCTGGCCGCTGGTGGTGCTTGACAGATGACCAACTCCAACGGGCAGACGGGTCGAGCTGTCGTGTAGGACTGCGGGGCCCACTGCACCAAACAAGCGGTGTCGACACTGCAGATGTCTGCTCACTGGTCGAAAGACGTACCTGGGGTGCTGCGGCACTGTGCGGCCAGTCTTTACAAAGCGACAGCTGCCTGAGATTTCCGTGGCCTTCGCGCCAGGGAATCTGGTTCTGGCGGGACTCCACAGTCTTTCTGGTCGGAGTTTTGCAACACATTCTGAATCTGTTGCACCGGTCTGAGAGCCACTGAAATCCTGATAGTAGTGTGCTGCATTACCTTTCGCGAATGCGTATCACATGCGAGCCATCCAGCACCTGCGCGGCGCTGTATGTCCGCTCAGACAGTCGACACACACTCCCAGCACTCCACCTGCGGGATTGCCGCTGCGGTAGAATGCACCAGCCTTGCATAAATGCAGCCATGATGCCCTCTGAAGCCAGTGACCATTACGTCATGCGGATCGGTTGAATGCGCCCATCCACTGCTTCTTCTGCCGCATGTCTGCCGCCACTGCCTTCTGCTGCATCCTCTCCAGCTCCCGCTCCACGTCGCCGGCAAGCGACGGGTCCACTTCCGCCACCCGCCTGCGCATTACCGGTCACATAGTTGAGAGAGACTCACCTGTGAGCTGTGCGGAATGGGCAATGCACAACAGCAAAGACATGGCCTGTGCATCACGTCGAACAGATATCGAAAAATCGTTCGGGTTGCGTTCCTGCCTAAACATCGGCCGGGTTGCGTTCCGCCTGGCATGCCATAGGAATAACATCGCCAAGTTACGTTTCCGCAGTGCGTCAATCTCACTTGAAGTCCTTTTCGGCGTCCTCGGCCTGGCCCAAGAAGGCGCGCACTGCAGCGCGCCTCCACAACGCCTTTGGGTGGTCCGGCACCTCCCTGCAGTGCGGGTTTGTGCACTTGCGTTCAGGTAGAAAGCATCGTGGCATGCGCCAAACGGCAGGGCCGCCCTTCTGTGCTCCTGGCTTCAGAGCATGTGCCCGTTAGGAAACGTAGTGCCGACCACCAAAGCATGAAGGATGAGCAGGCAAATATTGCTTGTGCTTGCGGCAATAATGAGACAGGGGCAGGGGCGCACTTGAGGGCTTTGTCGGCCCACTTGAGCGCGTCGGAGAAATTTTCCTGCCGCTGCGCCGCCAGCGCCAGGTTGATCATGCAGCTGGCCTTCGTGCTGTCGACCGCCTGCTGTGGTAGAAAGCACCATCACAGTCACCAGCGACTACACTTGACTGAATGATTATCGCTCGCAGTTGACGATCTTGGACTTTGATTATATGAATATACACATCAGGTTCTGACCTTGCGCTCCTCCTCGTCGCCGAAGGCGAAGATCTGGTTCAGCAGCTTCAGCGCCTTGAGCCACTTTGTCGTTGCGTGGCTCACCAGGCCCTGTATAAAACACAAAATGCTCTCGACTCCTTTCTTGCTACATGCTGTGATCAGCGCAGGTGCGATTTCACATGCACATTGGAGCCGCATGTTCACAGCACCTGCGACTGCATCCGCACTTTCGCTTGTGCCGCTGCTTCACTGCTTGTCAGTCTAAGGAAAAGTTCAGAATGGCTACCAGCTTGGCATCCATGCACCAATTGTGGAATATCTGTGAGGTATCACCTGCTTGAAGACCACGTTGCCCTGGTCCTTGAGCTGCGCGCCGCGCGCCAGCAGCTCCTGTGCCGATAGCTGCGTCGCGTGCGCCTGGCATTGCCGCGACAGGACGTCAGCTGCCACCGCATGTCGAGGAGACAGCACATGCAGAGGTAGTCTCGGTCGCAGAAGGCAGTCCTGGCATCTCGCACCAGGGGTTAGCTCCAAGCTGTCCTCTTGAGTACTCGCGAACTCAAAGTGAGACTCCAGCAGGAACCTCACCTGGCGCTCAAAATCTAGGAGCTCCACCTCCCACTCAACTGATGACCCGTCCGACAGACCCTGCGCACATGCGTCACTGCTGAATGGCTTGGCTTCTGGACTTCCGCACCGCAGTCTTCCTTGGATGCATTTGTTCATGATCCGCCAGGCCCGTATGATGCAGCACTCACAGGGGAGGGGACACGGCCCATCCTCCAGCTGCACCCTGATGCGCCAGCGCGAGCAATCGGCAGTTCGGTGTTGAGACATCTTGCAGACGAAGACAAAGCCCAAGGAAGCACCTCTGGGCGGTCGGAGCGGCCGTCATAGGCGTATGTGGACGTGGAGCGCACGGTTGATATCTCCCCCGGCGTCATCAGCCGCACCACCATGTCCAGCCCCTCCGGCACCATGCCCATGCCTGTGGGACGCCTACGCTTTTGCTGGTCGAGTACACGGTTGCTCTGTATCCCATGGCATCGAGACTGGCATTCCTTCACAGCAACACGACAGCAACGCGGCTCAGGACATGCTGCACCTGTCTGAAATTCCAGGGGCGCCGCTGCGCCGTCGTCCCCCCGGGTGTCCAGCACCGTCCGCCCAGACTCTGGCTCGATAACCCTGCCGTGCAGAATACACCTGTGTCGGCGTAAAGCATGGAACCCGAAATCCGCTGGCATACGATAGAACATCGGGTTCAATCTCAGTGGCTTTCAACAGAACGTGCACCTGTAATGGACGCGGACAGAGGAGTCCTCGATGGGGCAGTCGATGGGGAACTCGCCACGGCCGTCCTTGATGCGCCGCTTGACGACCTTGCCGTCTCCCGTCATGTCCCGCACCTACAGCGTTTCGATATCGCTTGTTTTAAGTTGGAAGCAGCACACCAGCTGCATCATGCGGCGTGCCTGTGGACTCGCTACCACAATGGTCCGCCTGCTGCCTGACATGATGCGATTTTGCTTACATTGCCAATGGCTGAACCTGACCGTCAGCACATACACAGTAGACCAAATGCGATACGCAGGTAGATGTGAGGATTAAGTCCGCCTGAGAGGTGGAGTCCAAACCTGGATCATGGACTCCAGTGTGAGCTCAAACTCCACTCTGTCCGAGGTGCCAGGCGGCGAGGGGACGAGGCTGTCAGCGCCGGCCGCCGCTGCCGTCTCACGCGCGCAGCTGATGACGGCGTGTTCCCCGCGAGTCATGGCCCCCAGACCCTCCTCCAGAGCCGCCGGCACGCTTCCGTTGCCTGCGCACATGCATACCTGGCATCACACGACCAATGCCATACCTTGCTTTCGATAGCTCTGGCGTGAGCTGCGTGCATGGCTCGAAAGCATGTCTCCAGCGCAATCGGCAGCTGAGATGTACACGAACTGAATAACAAGCCGTCTGTAAAACAGGCCTGATGGCTGGGCCTGCCAGCCAACCACACCGACGCACCCATGGTGAAGCGCAGCGGCTGGCCGTCGGGCGTCTTGAAGTAGGGTGGTGTGCTGCACTGGCTGCCGTCCATCGCCGGCAGGCGCGCCTTCACCGCCACAACCACCTGTTGGCACACGGAGGTGCACCCCTTTCATCAGAGTGCTGCACGAGATTCAATGCTACTGCAGCCACTGCCTGCCGAGGTGGAAGCACCAGTCCTCCGCAGCTATGCACGCCGCATATGCTGCCTGAAAACCTGATGCAGGCCCACATGTTTCTGCACCCGGCTGCGAGGCGACCTTTATGTTGCTCCCCAGCTCCGCGATTGGGTTTGCAGTTGGCTCAGCCCCTGGTAATGAGCTAATTCTGCACAGCTGTACAGGTACATTGCACACATGACTAGAGCGCACCTCGAAGGGTGCACGGGGAGACTCCCAGACGTCGCCACGGTTGAAGCTGCGCTTGAACATGTCCTCGTGGCTGCCCAGCAGGTCCACGTCATCCTGCACCAGATGTGTTCAGGTTATGATTGTTTCGTTTGCATCACGATGTTGGTGCATGAACCGTCGACGATCTTGTAGTGCCTCGGACAGCAGCTTCGTTGTGGGCTTTCAAGTCGTCGCCCTGCCACACCTTGCGGAAGCACTGCAGCAGCTCGATGGTGAACTGCAGCTCCTGGCCGATGAGCGCGCCCTTCGGCGGCGGCAGCTTGCAGTCCTTGTGTTTGTAGGCGTAGCGCGGGTGCACCGATAGCCCAAACACGTCACCCAGGCTGGCGTCTGTTATTCAAGCGGCACAAGGACGACGTCAGCAGCGCCCACTGAGACTCCCAAGCCTGCAGACTCCCAAGCCTGCACACTGTGGCCGCAAATAGGTTGGCGCTGCTATCCACAAGCCTGCTGTCGGGAGATGCGTGCCGAGAGGCGCCATCACCGCTGTACACACTGCTGATCTGGCTCCCTTCAACACAGCCATGACTGTGCCCGAGTGAGCTCACTCAGGAGGGCAACTTCCCACGCGCGGCGCACTCGGCGGTCCTTGCCGATGATATAGGGGAGCGGCAGGCCGGCGCCGTTCAAAGGGGGGCGGCAGCAGTAGATTTACGAGTTTTGGCGTTCTTGGCGAGGCAGCTTTGACGGCTCACTCAGGAGGGCGATCTCCCAGGCGCGCGGGACCCGACGGCCCTTGCCGATGATGAACGGCAACGGCAGGCCGGCGCCGCCCTCCGCCTGCCACGTGGACTCCAGCAGCTGCCCGTCGGCCGACTTCACATGGTAGTGCACGTAGACCTGCGGCCATGCTATGCTGAGATGAGCTGAGACTGGCTGTTACTTTGGGCCGGAGCTGAGTTGAGCTGAGATCAAGTGATAATTGGGGACTGAGCTGAGGTGAGCCGAGATTAGCCAACATTTGGGCTGTACAACATGGTGCCGTTTCTTGTCGCCATTTCGTAGCGAGCAGCAGTGGCATAGCCGTGATACACTGGCTGTGTCGCTGGAAACGGTGCCACCACAGGCATCATGGATTGCAATGTCAACTGTTCGAGGGACAACAAGTAAAACCCAGCATGCCCCTCACGACAAACTCACCAGATCGCCATCCACTGGCACCACGCTGCTCTTGCTCTGCCGGTAGTGCACCTTCTTAATGAGTCCAGAATCGACGGCGTCCTGCTCCCTGCAGGGTGTGCGTTGAGGAACTCGCACCAGCGCTGCACATCTTCCTTGATGTCCAGCTTTGCAGCACCATTGCAGCGACATCTGCGCCGTGACGAAGCATGCACATCGCGAGGAATACCTCAAAGCGGTGTCTTTCTTCTGGTCCTTGTCATCGATGTCTGGCTCAAAGTCCGGGATCTCGAGCGGCGCCCGCAGCTCCGCAAACCAGTCTGCCAGCGCCTGCGACATGGCGGTCACTGTGTGCAGCCGCCGCCGCCGCCACCTCCTATACAAGCGGGCCCTGCTGACTCCGAGAAGCTCCGCGGGTCAAGATCGCTGCACCAGCTGGCTTCACCCAAACAGAAGCACCGCCTGCTGTCACAGCCGCAACTGCTGCACGCTGCGCATGTTGCTCCAGCAAGGCTGGGCCTTACGGCCGTGCAGCACCGTTCAGAGACAATCTGATGTCTTGCGGAACCGATTTGCTATCTATGCACCTGTGACGATCTGTACGAAACTACTGCACTTGCTGTTTGCAAGCGGGATCTCGATGGGGTGAATTTGCCCGCGAACCATTACGGAGTTAGCTGCAGCGAGCTTCAACACTGCTCAATGGACCTGAGACTCGATTTTGCATGGGTACAAGCTGTGCCGCGAGGCCGCAACCAGCGTTTCCGCGACCGCTCGACAGCCAAAGCCCTGCAAAGATGACGTGAGCCAACGCAAAAGAGCACCAGCGGTGCACAGTGGCTCGCCGTTTCTCGTCGCTGCAAAGACCATACGCACAAGCAGTTCTCTCCGCTCAACGATCTCAGTGCAATCTCATACCAGTGCAGCGACATGGCCATGGCGGGGTGCCTCACAGCCACACCTCTCTGTCGGCAGTCTGCCCAGTCTCCCAGCGCGACGCTAGCAAGCAGCCGGCCCGCAGCGCTGATCAGTCACAGGCGATTATGCCCATCAGCCGCACGGCAGCGTTTCGTCGCGCGCGCCGAGGCGGAGGCAGCACCGGCAGCCGAGCTGCCACCGGAGAAGAGTGGCAACAACTTCACAGCCCTAAAGGACATCGAAGCCATCAAAAAGGTCCTGCCACACAGGTAGAAGCTTAACATGCACCTCCACTGCAGTCACAGCCGCGCGATCCCCTGCATTCGAGTTGCCAGATCCCTAGATCACCACAGGTGACGGCCAGATCACTGTGGCGCCGCTCCCATGTCCAACGTGATGCTGCACCTTTGTGCAGGTATCCATTCCTCCTGGTGGACCGGGTCGTGGAGTGCGAGTTGCAGAAGTATGCCATTGGCTACAAAAACATCACCATGAATGACAACTTCTTCACCGGCCACTTCCCGGAGCGCGCAATCATGCCAGGTGACCTTGCCATGCTCTTTACATAGCTTCCTGCGCGGTCAAGTACCCAGTCATGATGTGACTCCACGGATGTCCACGGATTATAGTCATGTGCATGATTGCGGCAGTATTGTCCGCTCTGCCATGTGGCACACTAAACACCAAGCATGGCAGGCGACCTGCAAATAGCGGAGGACTTCCAACGCCCCCTCTGATGATCTCATGGCGTGGGAGCAGTCGTCAACGTGGCTTGCACATGCACACAGGCGTGCTGCAAGTGGAGGCTATGGCGCAGCTGGGCGGCATCTGCATGCTGGACCCGGAGGCGCCTTCGAAGGACCAGTTCTTCTTTGGCGGCATCGAGAAGTGCCGCTTCAAGAAGCCCGTCGTCCCGGGCGACACCCTGGTGGGGCACTGTCCTGTTTTGGCTTGCAGCGAGTGGTGCCAGAATGCTTGTCAGCAGCCAGTTCTTTCATGAAGGTGCCAGCAAGCGCCGGGTGTCGGCGCTGTCACAGGCCCGCCTGTGCAACGCATTCCCCAGCTGCGTTGGGGTATCAGATGGTCGCACATGCGAGGCACCCACTCTGACAGTGTCTTCTGCACATGCAGATGATGCGGGTGGACGTGACGAAGTACAATAAGCGTTTCGGCATCGTAAAGATGAGCGCCAAGGCGTATGTCGGCCCCGACATCGTCTGCGAGGCCGAGCTCACACTGGCGATGGGCTCGTGAGTGTTGCTGTAAAGTCAGACTGGGGGGTGACCCTAGTCCATTGCGAGTATGACGCCTTACAGCAGCAGCGGATGAGGCCTTACAGCAGCAGCGATTTTTGAGAGCGGCTCGAGCGGGCAAGGAGAGTGCAGGCCGTCAACACGAATCCCATGCGGAGCATACGTGGGGTCGGGGTGACATTTCTGAGAGCAGACATTACAGCTATCGGCTGCCAGACGGCAGCAATGTACAAGCACTGAAGCATCTCACCGAATTGAACATGACAGTTGGAAACCTTCTGAAGCACTTGTGTGGGGACACCTACCTAGTATGAAATTGGTTTTTGACTCCTGCCAAACGACAGACACTCTGCGTGTGCACAGCAGGCGATGTAAAGCACGTGCAACCATCTGGAATAATGTTGCTGCCGTCCTACATAAGTGAGATCTTGCCCTACTCCTACTCGAAGAGGCCTTCGAAGAAAGTCTCCACATCTGCATGCACCCCGCCGCTGACCGGCTGCTGCTGGCCATTGCCAGCGCCACGAGATGGCTGTGCAGCCGCCTGCGCCGGCTGACCTGCAGATGCGCCGGCGTCCGCATCTGCGCCATGAGCTGCCGACTGCGGCGCACTGCCGCCACGCTGCTGGCGCGGCTCTGCATCGGAACCCCCGCCTCCAGGTGCTGAGCCCTCCCTGTCCGACTTGCTGCGCTTGCGCTTGGACGACTTCGGGCTTCCGTTCGCAGATAGCTGCTTCTTTGCCGCCCGCTTCTCCTCCTTCTGCCGCCTTTTCTTCTGAGCCTGCTTACATGATGCATGTCAGTCAGCGACTGGTGTCTAGTCGTGGAACGGCACACAGCGAGCTCCGAATGCCTTGCAGCATGCAGAGTACCTGCTGCAGCAGTGTTCCCTGGAGGATGAGACCACGCCTACAGAAAGCAGAGACAGCACAAAACACATTTGCACAGAAAACAAGAAAATGAACTTTTCCTTGACTACATACAGACCTCTAGAGCCTGCTGGTTTTTCTGGTAGTTGAGCTGCAGCGCGTGCTTTGGGCAGAGGCGCAGCTTCACCAGCGCCGCCTTCTGCACACCTCCTTCTGCATACGAAAAATTCACCTGCACCCAGAAGCGCATGCGCTCAGAAACGGCGCTGATTATGGCTGGCCGAAGACTTCGCTACACATACAAGCGGCGTCCCAACCGCAGGCTCCTTGATGCCAGCCTTGCCACAAGCAGCGAAGGGCCACAAAATGCAGCTGTTCAGCTCCACCAGCAGGTCACACCACTGGCTGCAGGCAGGACCCATGTGATCGCAAGCGCAGAGCAGGACCCCAAGCCGAACACCATGAACAGGCATGCCGCAAGTCGCTGCCTCATGCCTCGAATGAGGCGAGACCATTGCGCTGGTCACAGCTGCGGGTGCCGCACACAAACTGCCCCCGGCCCGCCACCACCTCCTTCTCCGTGCGCCAGCACAGCCCCACCTTGCCCTCCTGTGACGTGGCGCATCGGTCCATTCAAGACATGTGGATGACGATTGGTGCTGCTGCCAAGTTGCTCTGCTGCGTTGGCGCTGGCTGCGTTACAAGTGCTGCGCAGCATCTGCTTTCCAAAAAGCACACACGCCGAGCTCCGAATGCAAGCAGGCCGTAGGATGCGCACCCTACGCTGAAGTTACGACAAGGCGCGGTTCGAACGCTTGAAACAGCCATTCAATCCGCACCTTGTAGCGCGACAGGTCGGCCAGGCAGTACTCGCGAAACAGCTTGGCGTAGTACTTGCGGGCTAGTTTGACCTCCCAGCCACCCGGCGCATCGTCCGACTCGTCCCTGATGAACCTGGTCCGATGCATGTGTCTGTCTCAGAGAAGCTACAAAGCTGTAAAACACGAAGGAGCAGCAGCGACGCCCCTCTCCAGCAATGTGAGGGCAGTCACAGGGCTCTGCGGCATCCGCGATGAGTTGTGCAGGGGCCAGTGTCACAAGACCAGCAGGTTGTAGCAGTCACCTGTAGTTTTCCCGCAGGATGTCAAAGTCCGTCTTGACGGTGGGGTTGGCATCGGCGGCGGCGCCTTCACCCCCGCGGCCGTAGTAGTGCACGATGTTTGCCAGGAAGTGCTTGTGGCGCTCCCAGGCATTCATGCCCAGCAGGCTGCTGCGGTGAGCGCGGTCCTCTGCTGCCTGTCAGCAATAGAAGACATGAGCTTTGCGACCGTAAACAGTATGATTTGCCTTGGATTCGGACGAGAACATGCATGCATGGGCATTGCGCCAAACGCTTACTGCCAAATCACACAGGGCCACAACTGATTGCAAGCGATTTCGCCAGCGCCAAGCAAGAGCGTACCACTCGCGCGGCATTGAAGTTGGCCATGGTGCAGCGACAGGCGTCTAGGTGTCAACATCCAGGTACCTGCACGATTGGCAGGCACATGTGTGACGGGTGTGTGCCATCAGTTGCGAATGCCTGCCGCAGCAAGGGGCATATGGGAGCAGATGTCACTGGCACGATGTCATCGATCGAGTGCACTGTTTCGCGATAACAAGCATCGAGCCCACTCACGGCGCAAGGCCGTCCGGCAGGCGCTGCGTCTTGGCAAAGCGCAGCAGCGGGTCCTCTGATGCCGTGCTGATGGACACGCCGTTCTGCGTGTATGTCTGCTCAAAGAGATTATCTGCATGCCAAGGCGATGACGGTTATGAGATCGCGGCGGAAATGAAGACAAGTATATACAATTTTGCTGCCTCTGCGCAGCTGCCAGAGGTGCTACAGTGCAGAAACGCATGCGCCGCACCTTTGCCGCTGAGCGACTTGCTGCTGAAGTACTTGTGCTGTGCTTGCATGGACAGCTGAGCGTACAGCCTGCTGTAGTGCCTCTGCAAGGCCACCTCCGCGTCTGCTGCCTTGCTGTCTGCCTTCGCAGGCCCGACCATGAGCAAGGGCCGCTGCGGCAAAACTTCGATGGGTGCACCAGCTGAGTAGGGGACTGCGTAACGTCTTCAGTCAATTTGCCGCATGTCCAGCGATGTGTGATGATTGTATACTTGCCAAGACTGCGTTTCTGCCTCCTGGCACGCTTCCAATGGGGATTGCCATGTGGCGGTCATTTTGATTTCGGAGGGACTCCAGCAAACGACTTCCTCGGACTCCCATAATGCCAGGGTTTGCCGCTGCAGCAGGATCAGCTCGAAATGGCTCGCCCGCTGCTTGCCGCACTGCCTGCGGCCTCGCGCGCACGATGGAAGCTGGTCCCCCTTCGTCCTAGACGCCTTCTGACATCGGCGGACTTGCAGCGCGCATTGCGTGCAGCCGCGGCGCCTCTCGCTTACAAGCCCCAGCAGGGAGCAGGCAGTAGCAATGTGTGCTTCAGCACCCAGCAGGCAGCAGGCAGCCAGTCGCATCCTGTGTTACAGCGTTGCCAGACGCCCCTAACAGCAAGTCAGCAGCCCGCAGCTGTCGCCCGCCATGAGCACGGCCAGTAGCAGTGGCACGGCTCTGCCGAGCCTTCAGCAGCCAGTTTCAAGCCAACAGCCGACGCGCTCGCAAGACCTGCAGCAGCACCAGCAGCAGGCCGTGCCACACGCCAGCAGCGGCGCGAGCCAGCCAGGGGACCAGCACGACAGCGACCAGGAGGGCGAGCATGAAAGCGAGGAGCCGATCGAAACATATGGCGGGCGCTATTCTCGCTTCGACCAGGTCCTGGGACGTGGCGCTTTCAAGACGGTGGGTCTTTGGTCAAGCTCTGGCTGCGGTTCCACGCTGCCGCTTTGCTGCTGGGCCTGCGCTGCTGACTGCGCACATCCCCTCCGACGCTCGGTTTTGCGCCGCGGTCACTGCGGGGCACCCGCGGCATCCAGCAGTCGCATCCGTGCGGATGTCTGCCTGCTTCAAGCAGCTCACACCGCGCGAACGTATGCCCACGCGGCGGCCACAGCCTTTCGAGCTCATTGAGCCTAGCGTTTCTTTCGCCTAAAAGATGTCTGTGCGAACGGTCAGCTCGTGCGGTGCTCATGCGGGAACCATCAAGGATCGCTTGGAGGCTGTGTTTTTGGCTTCCGGTCTGTTTTAGGGCTTGTGTTCGCCCCAAAGTCAAATTTTGAGTTGCCATTAACAATGTTTGCAAATACACTGCTGGCTGATATAAGCCTTCAGATGCGACAAACTTTGCGTTTGTCGACCGCAGAGCGTGCACTTGGCTGGCAGCACCAGCTGCATGAGGCCCGGTGGCCAGGCCACCGCAAAGCTGGCATTCCAGGCCCTAACAGTGGAGCGCCACTTTGGGGCATTGTATTGCCCGTTTCAGAGCAATCAAAGCCGAGTGCTCCAGTGGCAGCACATTAACAATCTATTGCACTCCTCGCAGGTGTTGCAGGCGCCAAACGGTGGCATGGCAAGACGGCGCCGCTGTCCAGGACTGGCCGCATTGCCGCAAATGTGCCCGACACCTTACCGCAACTCAGTCTACTGCATCGTGCCGCCAAGTGCATGTGCCTGCCCCTTCAGGTGTACACTGCCATCGACGAGGAGGCGGGCACCCAGGCGGCGGCGCTCTGGACTATGCCCAACCCATCTTCTGTCGTCTGCGACACCCGAACGCTCATAAACCTTCCTTGCCTGGCTTCGCAGGTGTACAAGGCTTTTGACGAGGAGGAGGGCACGGAGGTGGCGTGGAACCAGGTGCGCGTGGTGGAGCTGGTGAACAGCAAGGAGGAGCGGGACCGGCTGTTTGCCGAGATCCGCGTGCTGAAGCAGCTGAAGCACAAGAACATCATGAGCTTCCATGACTCGTGGCTGGACTCCAAGTCCATGTGCGTCAACTTCATCACGGAGCTGTTCACCTCCGGCACGCTGCGCCAGTGCGTTGTTCCTCCCCTTTGGGTTTCCCCTCTCCTTTCCGCCATTGGCATCTGCTGCTGCTATGAAGCCAGTTGCTTGCTGCTGCATGCGTCAGTACGAGCAGCCTGGGAACGTGCCAGCATGCTGTCCATCGTCGAGTGTGCTGTGCTGTGGTTTGACGTGTCACAGCCATGCAGTGGCTCAACAGGGACAAGAGGCAGAGTCATCTGCGCCACTGCGCACAGGTACCGCAAGCGGCACAAGCACATCGACGAGGAGGTGCTGAAGCGGTGGGCGTGGCAGATCCTGTGCGGTCTGGTGTACCTGCACGGCCACAATCCGCCCATCATCCACCGCGACCTCAAGTGCGACAACATCTTCATCAACGGCTCCCAGGGCGTCGTCAAGATCGGCGACCTGGGTCTGGCCACGCTGCTGCGCGCCCGCACCGCCCCCCAGTCCGTGCTCGGTGAGTGACCCCTGTAAAGCGAACTCCCGCAGCGCTGCTGCTGCAAAGACCGCCGTTTGCATGGAACTGTTGCTGCCCGCTGACAGCTGGACAAGGGTCTGCTGACTGAAGCAAGATTATTGCTTCACCACATGCAGTTGCATACTGTCTCCTGCAGGCACGCCGGAGTTTATGGCGCCGGAGCTGTATGAGGAGGAGTACGATGACCGGGTGGACGTCTACTCCTACGGCATGTGCCTGCTGGAGCTGGCAACCATGGAGTACCCGTATGCAGAGTGCCGCAACGCCGCGCAGATCTATCGCAAAGTCACCCTGGTGCGTGCTTCAACCTACTCTAAAGCTCCAACTCTAGAGCTCCTGCCGGCTTCCCTCCACGTTGCAGAGCCAGGCGAGGAGCGCTGACCGCTGCTGACATGCTATGTGCGGCGGCAAACCCGAACAGGGCCTCACATGTGCAGACCTGGCGCATCACGAAGCCCCGGTCGAGGACCTGCCCGAGCTTCTATCAGCACACAGATCAAGGAAGTAATTCGACGCCGCGCCATTGTCTGTCCCTTGCTGACGCTCAAGCTTCTACATCCTGCAGGGCGTGCGGCCGGCGGGGCTGGGCAAGGTGCACAGCCGAGAGTTGGCAGACTTTATCTCGGTGTGCATCGGGCCGCGGGAGGGGCGACCGCGCTCGCGCCAGCTGCTTAAGCACCCTTACTTCGACAGCATCAGGGAGCGCGCCTCCGCCCGCGCCGAGGCGCTGTCCGCCACCACCAGCCAGGTGCGGCGCTTGGCCTACGTCCACCTGTGCCAGTGCTGCATGCGTGGCACCCATAGGCTGTTCTCCTGTGCCTTGAACCTACCCTTGTATATGCTGGACCGCTGGCTCTTGCCACCCCAGAGCAGATCGAGGCTTCAGAGGCAGGACCTGCAAGACTCTTTCATTAACGCAGAACCTCATCTCATTCTGTCCCCCACACAGGTAGACATGTTCTCGGACTACGCCAGCGTGTCGTCATCGTCAGCCGGCAACGTGTCGCGCTCCTCCTCCTACGTCGGCGACGCCGGCGACGTGGGCCTCGTCGGCGCGCTGGGCGGCTCTGGCGGCGCCGATGCGTCTCACTCAGATGAGTCGTCAGCGGCGCAGCCACCGGCCGCTGACGGCGGCGGCGGCGGCGGACCGCCAGGCAGCCCTGGCGGTCGCCCGCGCAGCCCTGGGCCGGGCAGCCCCGGCGCCGGCAGCGGCGCCAGCTGCCCGGTCAGCCCGGCGGCCAGCGGCGCGCTGTCGCCGCTGCAACGCGCTGCGAGCGCCGCGATCGACACCCTGCCGGGGCGCGTCGTCGCCGGCAACGCCGGCGGGCGCGAGCTCACGGGCAGCCTGCAGAGGTGCTGCTTCCTTGTTCCACTTGCGAGTGTGTAGTGGCGCTGCGGCCGGCAACAGCCGCAGCTGGCCGCTCGTGCAGCGTGTGGCTCAAGATGGCATGCGCACGGCCAAGCATGTGCACTTCAGCCCAGCTGACGGGCTGGTTTGCCGCTTGCGTCCTGGGTCTAATGTCTGCTCGCCGAGTGCAGTGCGGTGGAGAGCCTGCACACTATCGCGGAGTCGCTGCCGGGGCTGCTGGGCAACGGGACCGACAGCCCTGGCTCCCGCAACGCCGGCGGCTCCGCCCGCTCGGGGACGCTGGCGCAGATCAGCCCGGAGCAAGAGGCCGCCAACGCCCTGGTGCGTATTGGCCACGTTTAAGTCTCTTGCTCGTTCAGTTTCAATCACCTGTGATACAGCACCTTGAGCGCTCGGCGGGCTTGTTGATCCCGAGCCTTGCTCCCCCGTTGTGCATGATCGCAAGGTGCAGTGGGCACATTAGTTCGTGCGTCACAACATGAAAGATTACAACACATTGATGTTTGTGTGTCGTGGCTGTAGGCCCACCCAGACCGCGAGTTCCGGGTGCGCGGCAAGCTGCAGGCGGACATGGAGAAGCTCAACCTGCGCCTGCGCATCTGCGAGCCCGAGGGTGCGCCTCACATCCGTCTCTGACGCACAACAGCATGTCCTCTGCATGCGGCAGGCGGCCACGCACATCATGACAGCTCGGATCAGGCACCGCAACACCTCACGTGTGATGCACATGCATCAGCCAGACCTCTGAATCGTTGGCAAAACGCTTGTGAACTGACCTGCAAATGACCTGACGTGAGAGTACCTGAACCCTACTCCCGCATGCAGGTCCCGCCTTGACGGCGGAGTCTTGACTTCAACCTGGGCGCGGACAAAGACGTTGCGATGCGACCCAACAGTTCTCAAACCTTTGAAGACTTCTCGTTGCATGCTGCGCAGGTCCCGCCAAGACGGTGGAGTTTGACTTCGACCTGGGTGCGGACACCGCAATGAGCGTCGCTTCGGAGATGGTGGAGGACCTGAGTCTGTCGGCGGAGGACGCGCGTTCCATCGCCGCCGCCATCCGCGAGGAGATCAAGCTGCTCACGGGGCTGCTGCAGCGCGGCAAAGACAGCCTCGCCTCCAGCTCTGCTGGGGTGCGCTTCCTGCTCTTATCCTCGTGCTTGCAAGCCTGCAAAGCCCAAAGCCGATTGTCCAACTCACTGATGGGGCCAACGGTTGGCGCTGGAGATTGTGCACCTGCCAAGGTGCCCCGTGAAGTCGTATGGGCTGCCAGACCGGCATGGCAGCTGGGCCTTGCAGGCATTGGAGTGGCGGCTGTTGCCGTCATTCCATTTCCTGGAGCCCCAGCACCTGTGTCATCCTGTGCGGACAAACACGAGACACCGCGACACACCCGTCCAACATAAGAGCTTACCTGACCCTTGATCGCTAACAGAAAGCTCACGTCATTTGCAGGATGCCCTCGCGGATTCCTCCAGCCCGCCCGAGGCGGAGGAGCAGCAGTGCGCCGACCACGAGCTGCACCACCAGTTTGACGACGACGATGTCGACATGGCGCCGCCGCCGCCGCAGCAGTCTGGCCCGCCGCCGCCGGCGCACCGAATACAGGCAGCGGAGCACCCCTTCGAGCCCGGCGGGGGCGGCGGCGCAGCGGGGACCGCCCATGCAGCACGCCGCGACCGCGGGCGCGTCTCCTTTGACGAGTCCTCCTCTCGGCATGCGCACCAGCAGCAGCCGGCGTGGCAGCCGGCGGCGGCGCAGCATGCGGCGTTGGGGCACCATGCCCACGGCCTTTCGCCCCTGCGCTTTCCGTCGCTGGCCACTTCCGCCGCCGCCGGCAGCAGCGCGTCGGCTGGGCCGATGATGGCAGCCGGCGCCAACGCCGGCGGTGCATTTGGCAGCCCCATGCGCGGCGGCAGCCCTGTGCACTCTGCCGACGAAACCATGGGCGCGTTCAGCAAGCACGGCAGCGGCGGCGCTTTCGGCGGCGGGCCCCTGAGCGGCCACTCCGGCAGCGGCGCCTTCAGCGGCGGCAGCGACGGCGGCGCGTCCGCCATGAGCATCGACAGCTTCAGCGCCCACGGCGGCGCCCACGGCATGGACGGTGGTGGCGGCCTGCACCACAGCGCGAGCGCCAAAACCCTCAAGGGCCTGGACAGCGAGGAGCTCAGCAGCCAGCTGGGTCTGGTCGGCGTCAAGCGCTCGGGCAGCGGCGTGCTGTCCCCGCCCTGCGCGCCCGACCGGAAGGTGCAGTCCCCTGCATTTCTCCTGCTTTTTTTGTGTTCACCATTTCCGACTTGTCTTTTGTGCTGCAGCAGCAGACGTAAAGAGCAGTCGAAGCCTGCCAGGCTGGACTGATCCGCCACTTCCATCTGCTGCTGCTTCTGACTTCAAGTTGCACAATCTCGCCATGAGAAGATCCTCAGCTCACATTTCTCTGCGCGTTGAGGTGGCTGGGATCTTTTAAAATTCACGACCTTGTCTTCAGCAGAGGGGCATCCAATCCTGTGCACCTGCCAGACCCTGTTTCATCGATTTAATCGATTTGACTCTTGTCCGTTTGACTGTACCAGCAGGTGCCGCTGACAAAGCTGTTCGAGGATGCGGGGCACATCACGGCGCTGCCGCCGGCGCGCCGCAATGGCCTGCTGCACACCGCGTCCGTGCCGGCGGCCATGGACGACACCGTCATGGGCGCCTCGCCGCGGCGCAGCAGTGCCGACAGCGGCGGCTTTCCCGGCGGCATGGCCTCCGCACCCGGCAGCTTTTCTGGCGTCGTGCGCTCACCGTCCGCTGGCGGCGCACCCCAGCCGCTGCCACCGCATCACAGCGGCGGCGCGGCGTCGACGCACTACAGTGGGCACCCCAGCAGCGGCGGCCACGCTTACGGTGGCGCCGCCCCCGCGTCCACGGCGACCTCGCTGCCGGCGGCGGTGGCCGGCGGCCTGGCGGGCCTCGCGCAGCGGCTGCCCGGCATGGGCCAGCGTTGATGCGTCGACGCCATTACAGCGGCGTCGTGCGGCGCCGCCGATGCGGCAGTGTCGCCGGTGAAGTCCTGCCCACCTTCGGGGCTGTTTCAGCAGAGGGGGCG
>JAABUL010001043.1_pt1 | contig 55288 bp, 12 predicted proteins | sample 5559151 | NCBI WGS metagenome assembly JAABUL01 (sample SAMN10711876, study PRJNA513368) | rock metagenome | isolation source: Antarctica rocks | place: Antarctica: Victoria Land, Pudding Butte sud
GGTTATAATTTGGGCGGGAGAAGGGTGTGTGGGTGGGGATGGGGTATGGTTTTATTGAGGGAGGGGTTGGGAGTTAGGTTTTGGGGGAGAGGGGTATGAGGGTTCTGGATAAGGGGGGTTAGACAATGATAGTAAGTAGCTCCCATGCGTTGATGGGGCAAATTGTAAGTGTGCGATCGCATACGGGCGGGATTCTTGGAGAATGCTTTTGACCGAACGTTTTGCACATACATACAGACTTGCCTGATGGACGCTTTGGTATGTACCTAGTTGATTGGATGGGAGCACGCTCTGTTTTGCTAACGCTGCTTGCTGCTTTGAGGGGGGTTAGATGGGGGTTAGCTTCGTGTGTTTGGAGCTGCTTTTGGGTTCTGTTTTTGATGGATGGGTTGTTGTTCTTGGTGGGGTTTGAGACGGGAGCTGGGATCTGGGCTGTAGGGTTTCTAGAGGAGCGAGAGGAGCGGTGGGAAGGTGAGTTGGCGATCTCGATTAGATCTTGTTGGGTTTGGTTTAGACCTTGAGCGTGAGTTCTGTTATCGGATTTTAAATTCTGAGGGATGTCTGTGTATGTAAGGGCGAATTTTAGCCGGTAGATATGTGAGAATTAGATCTTGATGAGCGCTGCGGGTTGTTTGTTCGGCAGATTTGGCGTGGCTGTCATACTTGTCTTTGGTAGTCTTATCATCTTGGTCATTCTCAACCTCAGCTCCTAGGAGAATTTTTAAAAGACGGGATTCCGGGGTATAGAAGACTACGTCGTCACGGGCTGTTAATAGAAAACACTTAGACTAGATACTAAAATATCGCTAGGTACGAATTATTTCTTACGTAAGATCATACTCCTATCTTTGTTATATACAAAGGCTAGGAGGAAAGGGGTGGAAGTCTTGTAGGCAGTCTATATTGTCTAGTACTGTTGTGCTAAGGAAGCATGGAAAGTCGGGGCTACAGGCAGGTTTTCTTGCCAAGTCATTTCTGCTGACTGGCGGCTAGGGTGGGCTAGGGTGGGCTTTTGGATTTGGTTGTAGGTTGCTGCGCTGTGGATGTACTGAGGTAAGCATGCTAGGTTTTGTGTTTGAAGCTGTTAGGCTGCCGAGATACGTTTTGCGGAGATAATAGGGGGCTGGTTTTAGGATGGGTTTGAAGGCGATCTAGGTAAAGCTGAGTTAGGAATATTGATCGGTTGTGTATCATATATCTTGTGCCGCGATTTATGACAGTATACTAAGCCAAGTTGGTATACTCTATACCTTGGTGCTATTTGCCGTTGCATTGCTAGCGCTGTCATGAACTTGGGTGCCTTAGTACTGTTGTAAGTCTATAATCTCTTACCCCAGCGTGACTTCCTACATAAGCGGGAGAGCAACGTCTTCGTGCTCGAAACGGGTTCATGATGAAAGCGAGTCAATCTCCATAGCCACATGGCGTTGCTCTTATCATCGTCGCGCTGCGCAAAGACTCTCATTGCATCTCCATACCATAGCCAAATAGCCAACGGCACGATAAGCAACTGGATGGCGATGGAAGTGAATATGATAGCAGGGTACTCCCTACCAAGTCTTTTGCGGAGGACGGCAGCAACGTCTGGCATCTCGGGCAGCGCAAGACCTGTCCTGCCTCACTGGGTGTAGCAAGAGCAGCGGTTGAAGAGACCTATTTGAGTTGCGATTATGCCGCCCATCGTAGTGCATGTGGCAATCAGGTCTTTTGCGTAGGTGCACCAGAATAGTGGTTTCTGGTTCCTGGTTGTCAAAGGGAAGATTCTGTTGAGGAGTATATCTAGCTCGGCGCTCACTAGCCAGATGACTAAAATGGCCATTTGAGCGATGTGACGGCAGTCTATACCGTCTGGAGGGACAAGAGCGGAGACAGTCATGCCGGTGATTGCCCCTGAGACTACGATGAAGTATGGCAAGTTGAGGTGGTGTCTCCTCCAATACGAGCGACATGGAAGGGTTTGGCGATTCCGCGTAGCTTCTCGTGCAAGTGCAGCCTCCATATGATCTGGGAGAGGTTTCCCGAGAGGGATATCTTCTCTTGTGGTGTCATAGCTCGACTCTGCAACGCAAGAGGCATTGCCCGGGGTCTCTAACGTCTCGCGTTGCCGTTTTAATTGTCGCCATGAATATATGCCTCCTTCGTAGGTTCGTATCTGAGTATCGGCGAGACGATTATTCAACATTCTCAATTGCGACTTCATTTCTTCATTTAGGAATCCTGATTGAATCAAATCAGTCTCGAATCTCTCCAATATTCGCGGGATAGCAGCTTCAGTCTGGGAAACGCCGATGATCGAGCTCAAAAAGACGGCAGGAATAATCCAGTAGTATAGCGCAGAGAATGCAATGCTGTGAGCTTCAACGTTGATGAAGACGGTATCGCTCGAGGTACTCGAGTCTGCAGCAGCTGCTGTTCGAAATATGGCAATAGCGACTGACGCGATGAAAATGCATTGTGCCACGACGATACCCAATGACTTCGTGGCTCGGTCTGCTGCGAGAGCGTTGGCAGACTGCCAGACCATCGTAGCGGTGAAGACTTGATTGGGACATTCCATGAGGCTAAAGCTTTGCACCAGTCAGAGACGACCAAGGGCCTAGTCTTCCGAACGCTTACAGCATCTCCTTTGCGAGACCTTCCTCACCACACTCGGCATATGCGTCTGTGATGATTGTCCAAGCTTTCCACTGGCGATCCACCTCGCCACCCAGTGAAGTTTCAACTGTAGGTCCAAGCTTGGTTCTCCAATATTCAGCAATCGCCTGACAATCGACCATCTTGGTGAGTAAGCTTTTTATAGAATCGACAGGGTCTCCCAACAAATGATTGACTACAAAAATCTCGACCCAAAAGTTGAGGAGAGGACGAGGAAATGATGCGACCAATTGAAGCAAAGGGAACTTCCAGGTCGTCAGTCTTGTCCAGATGTCGGCGCCGGGATAGTAGCTCCAGCTCGATCCAGCAATTGCAGTACACGCCAGCAGGGTCAACGCAACTTTCTTAGAATCTACTAGACCAGCCCTAGAGCCGAACAGCCTATCGTCATTGGCGCAGGCCTTTTGAACGTGCTGAGTGTAGCTCCATAGATTTGCGAAGTTGAACACCTGGCTGCTTGTGCATCCTTGGCCCCAGGGATTGGAACAGTTGTAGGCAATGCCTGGATTAGAACAGTTGTAGGCAATGCCTGCGGGAACATCACCGCAATCGAATGACATAGTTAGCCTTCAAGAGTATCTTGATGTTACCAAAGTCGGTGTCGGGCAATCAGGAAACGGGGTGGAAACTTAATAGTATTGCAAAAGCGAGCGTGTAGGGTTTATGTGACAAAATCCCGTACGATGGCAGTTGAACTGCTGGTGGTGGTCGGCCTGCCAGTCTGCCTTGAAGAACAGCGGCGGCAGCTGCCGAGTACGGGCGGTCACAACGACATTCCGGACACAAACTTTTGGAAATCGTAAATCGACTTTTGTAGATATATGATTGATAGCTATCTATGTATAATGATACCTGAATATATATTACGTACTGTATCTATTACTTGCCTGTTACTATCGCTTGCCTAATAATATTACTATCACTTACCTATTACTATCACTTGCCTAATAATATCGCTGTTACTTACCTTTAGTAAAATTTATAAAATATATTATAAAATAACTGCGTACTTTATAATAACCGGGTATATAACTTAGTAATATATACTACTATTCTAAACTTCCTAATCCGGATTAACTTCTATTAGTAGTTATTTTAAGCTAGTAACTTCTAATATTTATATTATAAAGGCTTAATAGACGCGTAGCTTTAATATAATAAAGCTTACTAGGAGGATATACTTACTAAACTTACTAGACTAACCTTATAACTAAAATATTAGAGAGACCCTACTTATTCTCTTATAAGCTACCCCTTTTTTTAGTAGTAGAATTTGCTATCGCTTACTTACTACTATTACTATTACCTACCTATTACTATTACTATTACCTGCCTACTACTATTACTATTACCTACCTACTACTATTATTATTACTTACCTACTACTATCGCTATCACTTACTTATTACTATTACTTAAAATCTTTAATATAGAATTCTCTAAAATATTAGAGGGGCGCTAAAAATTAATTATTAATAGTAAGGTATTATAATAAGATACCCCTACTATTTATAAGATTAGAGATACTTATTTTTTAAGAAATAGCTTCTAATCCTCCTTATAAAATATTAAGACTATATATACTATAATTAATATAAATTAATAATAGTTTAAACTTATAATTTAAGTATATCTTAGCGTTTTAAGCCTAGAAGATTTTATATTAGCCTTTAATAGAGAAGAGTATTATTCTCTATTTTATAAACTCTTATTAATTACTATATAATAGTAATAATATAGTGTATAATTATTATAAATAGCTTAAAGGTAGTATTAATATTAAAGATAAAAGGCGTAACTTTAATTTAATCTAATTATAACTTCCTTATTATTATTATAATTTAGATTTAGATACTTTCTTAGTATTATAAAAGATTATTAAAAATCTAGATTTTAGAATATTAAAGTAGTAGATTATTATTATAAACTAAATTAAATTATTACTAACTTATAATTATATTTTATTTAAATAGATAATTATATTAGTAATCCTAATATTTAAAGTCCTATTTAAATATATTAAGATTTATTATTATTTACTTTTTTATCTCTTAAAGCGTAACTTACTATTTTTATAATATATAAGATATAGTTATAAATATTATCTTTATCTATAAATTAATTATTTATTATAATATTAATACTATTAATTACTATTATTACCCTTAATAGGAAATACCTTATAATTAACTTTACCGCCCTTATTACTTACTTCCCTATCCTCTATTATCTAGGCCTTATTATTATACCTACTAAGGATATTAAGCTTAATAGAAGGGATTTTACTCCTAGGAAGGAGGTTTAAGTAATTTACTTTTAAAATATTAAAGTATTACTTCTTATTATATATATTATATTTAATAATTTATTTCTTAAATTAATTTAATAGTAATTTAATACTTTAGCTTTAAGAATCTAATTAATTACTAATATTACATTAAGGGTATTTATAATCTTAAGAGGAGGAGAGTTAAAGTTATATTTATATATTATAAGATTAGGCGTAGTATATTAGCTTCTAATATATATAATAATTATTTATAGTAATATACTCCTAGCGGGTATAATTATAATAGGTATTCCTAAATATTAATATTACCTTAATAGTTAATAATAGATATAAGTACTATATTATATTAAGTAGTAGTAAGTCTAGTACTAACTCTTACTTTATATCTACTAAGGCTTAATAGCTAAGGCGGGACTTAAGTAAGGAGAAGGATAATTCTAAGACTAATCTTACTTCTTATAACTTAACTTATAATATATATAATACCTTCCTTTAAGGGAAGAAGAGTTATATTAAATATAATTACTACTAGCGCTAGGCTTACTTAGTTTAAAGGTAGAATAAGTTAAAGAGCCCTTAGCTTATTTTTAATATTAATAACCTTATCTACTTTAAATCCTATAAGTTTAGGTTCCTAGGTACCTAGGAATAAGATACTAGCTAGAGAGTAAATATCTACTTAATAGGAGCGTCTTATAAATATAAAGGAAGATAAAGAGCTCTTTATTAATACTCTTAAATACTTAATCTTAAAGGAGATAACTTAGTAATAATATATCTATTAAAGCCGGCTAGCTAATCTTATAGATTTATAAGTAATTTAATAGGAAGGTAGACTACTAATATAGAAGTTTATTAATAAGGAGAAGTATAAAGGTATTAAGCTAGATTCTATAAAAGCTATATAATAGGATAGGATTATATTAAGGTATATAACTCTCTTAATATTAATTTTCTAATAATTACTTTATTTCCTTCATTTATATAATTATAGTAGTTTATTAGTCCCTCCTACTAGCCCTATTATATATCCTTCTTACAATAGATATATAAAGGGGTCTTTTAAAGTTATAAATACTTAGGTTATTAATATAAAGAATAGGGAAGGTATAGGTATAATATATTAAGAGAAATATAATACTTTTTATACTTAATATATAAGTCTCTACTAAAATTTCTCTATTCAGCCTTAAATCTATTAAATTAGTATATCTTTAAAGCTAATAGGCTAATAATCTAGTAGATAATTATAGTATATAAAGTTATAAGATACTTTATATAACTATATTTTATAATTTTATTAATATCTTATTTAATTATCTTTATTAGGAGTAGGCTATAACTAATTAAGAGAGCTTTATAAGACTAGAATATCTAGAATATACTAAATTTTAACTACTATTTAAATAATAATATAATATATATCTAGAATATAAATATAGATTAAAAACTTTATATAAAATATATCTTTTCTACCTAGGAACGCTTATAAGATACTATATTCTAATACTATTATATAAATATTAAAGGAAATTACCTCTAATAAAGACTAGTATCCTTAATAGAGAATATATAGTTTTTTAAGTAGTAGCTTATTATAGATATTAAGGATATCCTTAAGCTTAGTAATAGAGTTATTATATATCCTCCTATATATAAACTAGCCTATTATATTTTATAGTTATATATATAATTATTTAAAATATATTTATCAGTTTAAAAAAGTATATAATATATCTATTTTACTTTTATCTAATATTTATAATTATATATTTATATACGTTTAAGTACTATTCTATATTACGTCTATCTTATTAAGGCTTATCCTAGCGTAAAATATATATTATCCTTATATAAACTTCTACCTTACTATCTTACTCTAAGTTATATACTATCTCTTTACTTATAACTATATTTTTAAATAAGATTTTTCTACTTATAAAGTATATCTTAAGCTTTAGTTACTTATTATAGCTTAAGGAGTAAGGATATAGTATTATAGCTTTACTTAGTAATAATTAGTAATTATTTAAGGCTACTAGAAGTATAGGAAGTAATCTAGTTATATACCTTATTATTACTACTTATTTTTAATACTTTTTATATAGCTATTTCCTATTATATTATTAAAATTTATTTATAATCCTAGTTCTTAAGGGAAAGACTAATAGATAAAGGTTTTATTAATTATAATTATATCTTCCTATCTTAATCTCTTATACCTTTTATTATTTAACGCCTCTTCTATCCTTAAGATCTAGACTTAGTAGTAGTAAATCTTACCTCCTTTAAAATATATCTATTAATATAGCCCCTCCTGCGAAGCTAGCTACTATAAAAGACTTTATTAAGTAGAAATTTAGGATAGGGAACTTTTAAACTTAAATTATTAAGGCTCTTTAAGATAATAAGACTATTAAGTATAATAAATATATACTATAATAATATTACTTAAGATAGGGAATATAATAGTATAAGAAGTTAGAGGATATACCCTCTATATAAGAATAAATTAAATAGCTATTTGTAACGTATATCAGAGTATAATACAATATACTTACCTAGTATATACAGATAAGTATAGTGTTACTTAGTAGGCTAAGATACTAAGTAGTACTACTACTTAGGGAGCTTAATAGCTAAGTATACTAAGTATTACTCTTAGTATAAATCTTATATATCTATATAGATAGCGATGTTTCTAGTAGGTAAGAGCTTCGTATTTAACTTATATTATAATCCTAGATATCTCCTAAGTATTAAATATAATACTTTATATTAGACCTATTTAGATAAAGCCTATCTATCTATATCCTTAATACTCCTTTTTAAGAGAATTAATTATAGGTCTATCCTCCTTAGAGTAAATAGAACCGTAATACTTTAAGTACCCTTAGGATAAGTACCTTAAGAAGTAGAGACCCCCCTCTAAGTAGTTAAGGTTTATAACGCCTGATTATAGATAATAAAGATAGACCTAAGGTTATTAAACCTAACTTATATTACGGTGAAAAAGAGAAGCTAGAAGACTAGCTTATATAGCTTTAGCTTTACTTTACCTTTAATAGATTAGCCTTACTAGCTATTTAATAGCCCGCCTTTACTATTACTTATATAAGAGGACGAGTATAGAAGTAGGTTTATCCTCCTCTTAAGAAATACCTTAAAGATAAAGATAATAAGGATAATTAAATTATTAAGTAATAGATAAAGAGTTTTATATAATTTTATATAGAAATTTAATAAGTTTTTAATCCCTTAAATAAAAATAAGGTAGTAATATAAGTTATTTAATATCTATCTTAAAAGAAGTCTATTATTAAGTATTCCACGCAATTTTAATAATATATAATAAAGACGGATTAGGATAATAACGCCCTAATAATAATATACCGCCGCGGATTAAAGTTCAATATTAAGGAAGAACTTATATAAATTAAAGTATAAATTAAGGATCTTAATACTCTTATATTAGAGGTTATAAAGGTTAATAATAAGCTTTATAAATTAATAATAGAGAAATGATATAATAGTAGGATATCTAGGATAGAATAGTTAAGAATATTTTCTAGTAATAGCTATAATAAGAAATGATTTTAATCCTATAACTTATACGAGTATATACCTATAGAATTAGACTTCACTTAGAAATAAGATAAGGGAAAATTTAGGAGTAAGAAGTAATAAAAAGAAAGGGGTAAGAAAGTAATAATCTATTATAGTTATAATAAACCGGGCCACTTTACTAGAGATTATAGGATAAAGAATATAGTATTACGTTTATAATTAAATATATTAAGAAGAGTTCTATATATAAAACCTCTTAATAATCTAGAGGAATATAACTTTAATCTACCTCCTAAATAGGTTAAGGTAAGGAAATTAGAGGAAGTTATAAAATATAGATACTATTTTAATATTATTTAAAAAGTACCTTATTTTATTAGGAATTTATTAAAGGGATAGATATCACCTTAAGATATTAATAAAAGAATTAAGTAATACCTTATTTAAGAGGGATATAAGTGTTACGGTTCACTCCGTCCGTGGATAGAGTAGACCTATGATTGGTTCTCGTGAAGAGGAGTGTTAAGGAAGTAGGGCAAGTAGGCTTATACTAAACAGGTCTAGTACAAGGTATTATATTTAGTACTTAGGAGATTACTAGAATCATAACATGAGTTAAGCACGGAGCTCCTACCTACTAGGAAACATCGCTATCTATATAGATATAGGAAATATTGGATCAGCTGGATCAGTTCTAATACCACTGATTCTCCTAATCAGTTAGATCAGTTCTGATATAGCTAACTCTCTAGATTAGTCGGATTAGTTCTAATACCACTAACTCTTATAGATTAGTTGGATTAGTCCTGATACTACTAATCGTAATGAGAAGTACTTCGTCCGAGCGTAGTATAAGAACCGTGAGTTCAGGCTATAATATTAGATTCCCCCTCATTAGTTTTTATCCTGAAAACTTTGCTACTCTGCAATACTACCTATTAGATCTAAACCTAAGTCTACTTTTTTCTGTTATCAGTTAGTTAATACTATTATCTAAACTAGTTTAATAGCTAGAAGGGTCTATTTAAACTATAAGCGTACTGGTCAGGCTAATAAGTATAAGGTCGGGGCTTCCGCTAGTCGCTACATGAAGTGCGCCCGGAAGGATTTATTAGACTATAACCTCTCGCCTTTCTCTCCTATAAAATGGACTAAGATATGGAATTAGCGGAACTAAAAGGCCGCTAAGGCTAAAGAAGCTCTAGCCAAATTTAATTAATTATAGAGAGAAGTGGAGGTATTAGAAAGGAAAGGAATCGCCATAATTAAGGGCGAAATTTAAAATATTAAAGAGGTAGAGTATAAGGAGTAATTAGATATAATTAATCCTAGCGACTTCCTCTTTAATATCTCTTCGGAATAGGTTAAAGTTCCGGCGGATTTTAACTGGAGTAGTCTTATCGACGTTAGTGGAATTACCGCAGAAGGTCCTTATAGCCCCGAAGGTTCCTATTAGGCTCCTAGGTACTTTCTAATTCTTTACAGTCTTTCCATTTAATGAAGTAGTCCTAACCCTTCTATTCTAGGATCTTTTCGACTTCGTATTCTTCGGTTTTAGCCTCATACTTCCAGTCTTCCTGAAGAGGTGTTCCGGAGTCAGCTGGTTCTAATAATGAGACATAGAACACTAGATATACTCTAGCGTCAGGTGATAGCTATAATTTATAGTTAACAGGTCCCTTAGGTTACTTAATTAAAAATGGTCTAACTTTAATATAGTCTAGTTTCTTACTTAGTCTCTTATTCTTCAGGTTTTTTATATAGAGGTAAACCTTATCCCCCTTCTTTAGCTAAGGATATATTTTTCTTTTCTTATTAACTTATCTTTAAGTCTTTATATTAACTTCGCTGATTTATTACTGCATATTACTATACAGTCTCTTCATGTCGGATGCTAACACCGTTACCTTTTCTACTCTTGAACCCTATCGTGGTTCTAGAAATAGGTTGGCATGTCGTCTATAATTTATAAAGAATGGCGACATTTACGTAGTATCTAACCTTTTGTCATTAAATGCTAACTATGCTATTAGAAGTAATAATACCTAATCGTCCTATTTATAGTTAACGTAGTGCCTTAGGTATACTTCTATTATTTAGTTCGTACGTTCTATCTAACTATCCGTCTCTAGATGGTAGGCGGTTGATATTCGTAGCTTGGTTCCGATTATAGCGATCAGAGTCTTCTAGTAATAAGACGTAAAGAGTCTGTCTCTATCCGATATAATAGATTCGGGTATACTATAATCCCTTATCAGCCTATTAAGGAGTATATACCCTAGCTGATCTACTTTATAAGTTTCCTTATAGGGAATCATGATAGTATACTTTGTTAACTTATTAATAATTACTATAATCGAGTTAAAGATATCTTTCATGACTAGATCCCTTGATTTTAGTAGTTTAATAATAAAGTCCATTATAACATCCTTTTATAATATATCTAGAACCGGTATAAACTATATTTACTCGTACTTAGCGTAGCGTATAGACTTATTCTACTAATAGTAAATATATTCTCTAATGTATTTCTTAACATACGTACGCAGTCGTGGCGTCGCATATTCCTGTTAGAGGATCTCTACCGTTTTAGAGATTCCTAGATATCCTAATAAAGGATTATTATAATGATCCCGGATTACTTCTTTAGTATACTTTTTAGGTAAGTATATCTTCCCCTTATATTAGAGTAGCTCTTATCCTGGTTATTAATTCCTTAGCTATAATACTAGCTTATTATTAATATAACCTTCCTTTAAGGTTAGCGTAATATCCTAGACCGTGATTCGCATAGTTACTACTAAACTTTATATTAGTACTAGTAATCCGTCCTTCTCTTATTTAAGAATTGGCTTCTCTATGATATCCTTAGATTCTATATAATCTGTACGCCTACTTAAGGCGTCCGCTCGACTATTATCTTTCCCTAGGATATATAGTATTTTGAACTTATACTATCCTAGTAATTCTAACTAACAGACTTATCTTCGGTTTAACTCCTTAATTATAGTGAAGTTTAAGAGGTTCTTATAATCTATAAAGATAGTAAGTTCTAAATAGCTCTTAATATATACCCTCTAATTCTAAAGTGTATATACTACTACTAATAGTTCTTTATCGTAGATATCGTAGTTCTATTCTGCTACCGATATCTTTCGTGAGTAGTAGGTGATTAGGTACTATTTACCATCCTTTTCTTAATATAAATAAGCGCTGATTATAAGATCTAAGGTATCTATTTCGATACGAGCAGGTTCGTTTACTCGAAAGGTATAGAGTATTAGTAGATTTTAATAGGCTTCTTTTAATATCGTAAATGCTTTCTATTAACTTATTTCCTATTAAAATCCTTTTTCTTTCTTAGTAATATCTATAAGTAGTAGGGCTATTTTTAAATACCCTTTAATAAACCTTCTATTAAAATTCGTAAATCCTAAGAAGCTCTAAACTAATTTCATATTATATAGTATAAGCTATTCTACTATAGCCTTGATCTTCTTAGGACTTATACGAATGCCCGTAGTATTTACTATAAATCCTAGGAATTCTACTAACTCCTTATGAAATTCGTACTTCTCTAGCTTAAGGAGTAATCTGGCCTATAATAGGCAGGTTAAAATGTCCTATATATACTGGATATATTCTTCCTTAGTCTTAGAGTAGATTAAGATATTATTAAGGTAAGTAATCGCGGTATAATCTAAATAAGCTTAAATAATATTATTAACTAGTACTTAGTAGGTTACTAGTACGTTAGTAAGTCTAAATAGTATAACTAGGTACTCGTAATATTTATATCGAGTCCTAAATATAGTTTTCTATTCTTCTCCTTCTTTTATTTAGATTAAGTTATAAGCTCTTTATAAGTTAAGCTTAATAAATATCTTTACCTAAGAGAGTCTATCCTATAACTCGCTGATATTTAGTAAAGGATATTGATTCTTAATAATAATATCATTTAACTTCTAATAGTCAACGTATAGCCTAAGCTTTCTATCCTTTTTTAGTATAAAGAGGATTAGATAACCTACTAGTAATTTAGATTCTTGAATAAATCCCTTCTTAAGGTTCTTATTAATATACCTACGTAATATAGTAAGTTCCTTTTCTAATAATATATAAATTAATCTAAATATTAATTCCTTTCCTAATTTAAGTTCGATCTTATAATCCTAAGATTAGTATATAGGTAAAGCTTTTACTATTATCTCTTTTATAAAGAGATATATCTATTTCTTATACTCTTATAAGATATTAGGAGGTTCGTCTTTTCCCTTAATAACTCTAGCTTAGTTGTCCGGCTAACCCTTATTAGTATATACTAAGTCGGACCCTCGTCTAAGGTCGTCCTTCTTCGAAACTAAAGCGTAATAAGCTTTAACCGGTCTTCGGTTCTATTTCTTATCTATCGCTATCCTCTATTAGCGTATAGGTTATATACTAGTAACGTCTCTAGTATTCATAAATGTAAGTACTCCTTTCTTCTAATTAATTACTGGATTATACTTCTTTAACTAAGGTATTCTTAAAATGATATAATAAGTAGCTATCCTAACTATATTAAAGGTTAATTCCGTATAGTAGCGTTGAATTATCATAGGTAGCGAGTATGTCTCCTTGTCTATCCTTCCTATTAATAGCGTTAACCCGTCGGCTATCTGTAAGTCGTACTATTCTTTCTTTCTTCGAGTTAGTAGGCCTAGTGACCGTACTAAATCTCGAGAAGCTTAGTTACTAGTCGCTCTAGAATCTATTATTATAATAGTTCGTTGACTATTAATTAATACCGGTATATTTATATATATATCATACTAAGTAATATACAGGAATTGCTTTAGGATTAGTATGTTAATCTGCTTATATCTCCTTATAACATGAAAGATTACTCTTTTCCCTATTTAGGGAGAAAACCGTACATCTTCTTGATTTCTATATGCTTCTGGTATCTGTTATGTATGTAAGTATACTACTCTAATAAGTGGTAATATTCTTTATTTAGGCTATGCATTAGTTGTTTCTTTATACTATCGTACTAGTCTGCGGTAGATCCTGGAAATTATACGTTGAGTCGTTTGCTAGCTAAGTGCTAGTTGTAACTATCGCTCGTGTAATCCCTCTAGATCATTCGTTTATAAGACGCACCTACTGCCCACCTACCTAGTTCCATCCGGACCTGGGAGTGGTACTTGTAGTAGTCGTTAGCGCAGGCTATCTAATATATAACACCGTGTTCTAGGTATACTGAATTAAATCGGTAGTCCTTAACGTAAAGCCCTTCTTTATGATGCGTTTTCTCTAAGTGTTTTCCTTTATTTAATCCTTATAATATAGTAGTATAAGATAGAGAGTTATCTAGAGTATCTTTACTAAGTTTATAGCGTAGCGCTTCTTCCTCTAAGCTCTCTTAACTTTCTTATCTATATTCTAAGCTATACTCCAGAACCTCGCCGTTATCTAAAGATTCCTATTCTATCTTCTTCTCTTAGATGTCTTGGAGTTATTATTATAATTAGTCTACCTCTATCTAGATATTAATAACTAGGTCATTTAAAACTTCCTTAAGTTCTAAGTCCTCTCGTCTTACTAGGATAAGATACCTCGTAGTTCTTATATTAATATCCTAGGATAATATTCTATAGTCTTTAAGATTCTTAATAAATTAATATACCTTTTATATAAATTCAAAATAGCGTTCTCCCTTTATAACTTCCTTTAGTAGTTTCTCTACCTCTATCTACTTATAGGTTAAGTCGTAGTTTTCTAGATTCCTAGAAGGTTCGTTATATAGAACTCTTCTTAGTATATTTAACTACGGTCGCGGCACTATATTCTTTAACCAATAGTCTCTAGCGAAGTAGCCCGGTTTACTATAGCTATAATAGGTTACTACTTTCTTACCCCTTTTAAGCTACTTCTTACCCCTGAATTTTCCCTTATCTTATTTCTAAGTAAAGTCCAGTTCTATTAGTATATATCTATACGGGTCGCGTTATTATCCTATTCTAGAGGTTCTACTATCATGTCGTTTCTCTATTGCTAACTCGTAGAGCTTATCGTTAACCTTAATAGCTTTAGCTATTAATGTATTAAGATCATCGATCTATACTCTAGTTCGCATAAGTTCTTCTTTAATATTAAACTTTAATCCGCGGCGGTATATTATTATTAGTACGGTATCATCCCAGTCTATCTTTATTATATACTGCTAGAACTAAGTGGAATACTTAATAGTAGACTTCTTCTAAGACAAGTACTAAATAACTCGTATAACCACTTTATTTTCATTTAAAGGACTAAAGACTTATTGTATCTTAATACGAAATCGTGTAAAGCTTTCTATCTAATTCTAGATATATTAGTTATCTAGGTTATCTTTATCCTTAAGGTACTTCTTAAGAGAAGGATGAACCTACTTCTAAGCTCGTCCTCTTATATATATAATAGCGAAGGCCGGCTGTTATACTATTAGTAAGATCTATCTATTAAAGTTAAAGTAGAGCTAAAGCTATATAAGCTAGTCTTTAAGCTTTTCTCTTTCGCCGTAGAATAAGTCGGGTCTAGCGACCTTAGATCTATCCTTACTATCCATGATTAGGCGTCGTGAACTCTAGACACTTAGGGGGGGGTCTTTACTTTCTAAGGTACTTATTCTAAGGGTACTTAAAGTGTTACGGTTTACTCCGTCCGTGGATAGGATAGACCTATAATTGATTCTCGTAAAGAGGAGTGTTAAGGAAGTAGGGCAAGCAGGCTTATATTAAATAGGTCTAGTATAAGGTATTATATTCAGTACTTAGGAGATTACTAGAATTATAATATAAGTTAAGCAAGGAGCTCCTACCTACTAGGAAACATCGCTATCTATATAGATATAGGAAATATTAGATTAGCTAGATTAGTTCTAATACTACTAATTCTCCTAATTAGTTAGATTAGTTCTAATATAGCTAACTCTCTAGATTAGTTAGATTAGTTCTAATACTACTAACTCTTATAGATTAGTTAGATCAATCCTGATACTACTAATCGTGACGAGAAGTACTTCGTCCGAGCGTAGTATAAGAACCGTGAGTTCAGGCTATAATAATAAGGACTTAAAACTTAAAGAGTTTTTATAATATATAATTAATAATATTTAGGATAATATAAAGTAATTACGATAATAGCTCTAAGATATCTAAGATAGAAGGATAGAACTAGAATCTTTAAATAATAGCGAGGTTCTAAAGTATAACTTAAAATATAGATAAGGAAATTAAAAGAGCTTAAAAGAAGAAGTACCGCGCTATAAATTAGATATAAGAATTCTAAATAACTCTTAACCTTATACTACCGCATTATAAGGATTAAGTAAAGGAAAGGACTTTAAAAGAATATAAAATAATAAGCTTTATATTAGGAACTATTAATTTAACTTAGTATACCTATAATATAATATTATATATTAGACGGCTTATATAGATAAGTATTATAAATACTACTAACCCGCTTAAAGGAAGATTAGTAGGGATATAGTTAAGATAATATATAGGAATATATAATAGGAAAACTACTATAATAATAATTATAATTAATATCTAATTAGTAAACGTAGGAACCTATAATTCCTAGGATTATTTAAAGGATAGTATAATAGTATTTAAGGTTAGCTAAAGTAATATCTAGATATAATAGATTACTATTTAATAGAATAATATACTTATAAATATAATAGGTATAAGAAATATATACGCTAAAAGATATAGAGCGGGTTTCTTCCTAAATAGGAAAAAGAGTAATCTCTTATATTATAAGAAGACATAGGTAGGTTAATATACTTATCCTAAAATAGTTCCTATATACTATTTAATATAATATATATATGAATATACTAGTACTAATTAATAGTTAGCGAACTATTATAATAATAGATTCTAGAGCGACTAAGAATTTTACTTCTCCAGACTTAGTATAGTTAATAGGCTTACTAACTCGAAAAAAGAAAGACTAATATAACTTATAAATAGCCGACGGGTTAACACTATTAATAAGAAGGATAGACGAGGAAATATACTTATTATATATAATAATTTAATATTATTATAAAGAGCTAACCTTTAATATTATTAAGATAGCTATTTATTATATTATTTTAAGAATACCTTAATTAAAGAAGTATAACCTAATAATTAATTAAAAGAAAGGAGTACTTATATTTATAAATACTAGAGACGTCGCTAATATATAACCTATACGCTAATAGTAGACGACGGTAGATAAGAAATAGAACTAAAGACTAGTTAAAGCCTATATTACTTTAATTTAAATAAAGATAATCTTATACGAGGGTCTAACTTAGTATATATTAGTAAGGGTTAGCAGGATAAATAAGCTAGAGTTAATAAAGGAAAAGATAAACCTCCTAATATCCCTTTAAAATATTAGAAGTATATAATTCTATTTAAGAAAGAGTTAATAATAAAAGTATTACTTAAATACTAACCTTAAGATTATAAGATTAAACTTAAATTAGGAAAGGCCCTAATATTTAAATTAATCTATATACTTTTAGAAAAGGAACTTAGTATACTTTAAGAATATATTAATAAAAACCTTAAAAAGGGATTTATTTAAGAATCTAAATTATTAATAAGATACTTAATCCTCTTTACGTTAAAGAAGGATAGAACGCTTAGGCTATATATTAACTACCGAAAGTTAAATAATATTACTATTAAAAACTAATATCCCTTATTAAATATTAATAAGCTATAAGATAGACTCTCTAAGGTAAAGATATTTATAAAGCTTAACTTATAAGGAGCTTATAACCTAATTAAGATAAAAGAAGGTAAAGAATAAAAGATTATATTTAAGACTCGCTATAAATATTACGAGTATTTAGTTATACTATTTAGACTTATTAATATACTAGTAACCTACTAAGTACTTATCAATAATATAGTTTAAGCTTAGCTAGATTATTTAATAATAGCTTACCTTAATAACATATTAATTTATTCTAATAATAAGGAAGAGTATATTATATATATATAAGACGTTCTATTATACCTATTATAAGCGGGACTTCTCCTTAAACCAGAGAAGTACGAATTTCATAAGAAATTAGTAGAATTCCTAGGATTTATAGTAAGTATTATAGGTATTTAGATAAGTCCTAAGAAAATTTAAGTAATATTAGAATAGCTTATATTATATAATATTAGATTAATTTAAAGTTTCTTAGGATTTACTAACTTTAATTAGTAATTTATTAAAGGGTATTTAAAGAAGGTACTCCTACTTATAAATATTATAAAGAAAGAAACTAGATTTTAATAAAAACTAGCTTAAAAGTAATTATTCAAGATACTTAAGTAAGTTTATATAGATCTACTAATACTCTATACCTTTTAGGCTAATGAATTAATATATATTAAAATAGATACCTTAGATCTTATAATTAATATTTATTTATATTAATAAAGGAATAATAGATAGTACCTTATAGCCTACTACTCCTATAATATATCAGGAGTAGAATAGAACTATAATATTTATAATAAAGAACTACTTATAATAGTATATATACTTTAGAATTAGAGGGTATATATAGAAGGTTATTTAGAACTTACTATCTTTATAGATTATAAGAACCTCCTTAACTTTATAATAATAAAGGAGTTAAATTAAAGACAGGTTTATTAATTAAAATTATTAGGATAGTATAAGTTTAAGATACTATATACCCCTAGAAAGGATAATAGTTAAGTAGACGCCTTAAGTAGACGAGCTAACTATATAGAATCCAAGGATATTATAGAGAAACTAATTCTTAAATAAGAAAAGGACGTATTACTAGTATTAATATAGAGTTTAGTAGCTATTACGCGAGTTATAGTCCAGGATATATCTTTAATCCTAAGGGAAGGTTATATTAATAATAATCTAGCTATAACGTTATGGAATTAGTAATTAAGATAAGAACTACTTTAATATAAGGGGAAGATGTACTTATCTAAGAAGTATATAGAAGAGGTAATTAGGGATTATTATAATAACCCTATAATTAGGTATTTAGGAGTATCTAAAATAGTAGAACTCCTTTAACGAATATACGCGATGCTATAAATATATACGCACGTTAAGAAATACATTAAAGAATATATTTATTATTAGTAGAATAAGTCTATACGCTACGTTAAATATAAATAAATATAATTTACACCGGTTCTAGATATATTATAAAAGGATGTTACGATAGACTTTATTATTAAACTATTAAAATCAAGGGATCTAATTATAAAGAACGTCTTTAACTTAATTATAATAATTATTAATAAGTTAATAAAGTACGCTATTATAATTCCTTATAAGGAAACCTATAAAGTAGATTAGCTAGGATATATACTCCTTAATAAGCTAATAAAGGATTATAGTATACCTAAATCTATTATCTTAGATAGAGATAGACTCTTTATATCTTATTACTAGAAGACTTTAATCGCTATAATTAGAACTAAATTATGAATATTAACCGCCTACTACCTAGAGATAGATAGTTAGATAGAATGCATGAATTAAATAATAGAAGTATACCTGAGATACTATATTAACTATAAATAGAATAACTAGGTCTTATTACTTCTAATAGTATAGTTAGTATTTAATAATAAAAGATCGGATACTATATAACTATTACTATTCTTTACGAACTATAAACGATATGCGAACCTATTTCTAAAGTCATGGGAAGGCTTGAAGGTAGAAAAGGCGGCGGTATTAGCATCTAATATGAAGAGATTGTATAGTAATATATAATAATAGATTAATAAGATTAATATAAGAACTAAGACTAGAATTAATAAGAAAAGAAAAATATATCCTTAACTAAAGAAGGGGGATAAGGTTTACCTTTATATAAAAAACCTAAAGAGTAAGAGATTAAATAAGAAATTAGACTATATTAAAGTTAAACTATTTTAAATCAAATAATTAAAAGGGCCTATTAATTATAAGTTATAATTACTACTTAATGCTAAAGTATATAAGGTGTTTTATATCTCTTTATTAAAACTAGCCGACCCCTAAATACTACTCTAAAAAGATTAGAAGTTTAAGGCTACAACTAAAGAATATAAAGTTAAAAAGATCTTAGAATAGAATAATTAAAAATACCTTATTAAGTAAAAGAACTATAAAGAAATAGAAAATACCTAGGAGCCTATTAAATACCTTTAGAACTATTAGATACTTCTATAATAATTCTATTAAGTAAGAATCCTAGGGCGTTTTAATTAAACTTATCTTCTAAAATAAATTATTTGAAATTAACGTTAAAGAGGAAGTCCTTTAAAGAAGGACTATTAATAATATTCTCTTCTATCTCTAGATTAATAATATTCTAGAGCTCGCCCTTAACTAGCTCCTATCTCTTCTTTTCTAACTAGTCTACCTCCGCTTAAAGGCGGGACTATTTTATAAGTACCTTATAAGCCTTAGCCAACTTTTAGTTTTATTAATATTTAAGATGAAGCTATTACTTTATAAAGAACGGAGCTAAATTATATTAATATCTTAAGTAAATATATTCTACGTACTTTATTAATTACGCTCCTATCTAATATTTCTCTAGATACTTCTAGTCTATATAATACTTATATACCCGTATACTTTTAAATAGGTAATTAAGCTTATTAATTAGAGCTTTCTAATAAATAGTAGATATTAATTTAAGGTAACGCTATATAAGTATCAAGTATAAAGGATAGAAGGTTTCTTAAGATAAGAAATTATAAGGAGGGGACCTAGTATAACGCACGTTAGAGTATAATATAATATACTTACCTAGTATATATAAATAAGTATAGTATTACTTAGTAGACTAAGATACTAAGTAGTATTACTACTTAGGAAGCTTAATAGCTAAGTATACTAGGTATTACTCTTAGTATAAATCTTATATATCTATATAGATAATAATGTTTCTAGTACGTAGGAGCTTTATACTTAACTTATATTATAATCCTAGATATCTCCTAAGTACTAAATATAATACTTTATATTAGACCTATTTAGATGAAGCCTACTTATCTATATCCTTAATACTCCTCTTTAAGAGAACTAATTATAGGTCTATCCTCCTCGGAGTAAGTAGAATCGTAATACTATTCTACTAGCTATTAACCTTAGATAATAAGATTATTAGGATTCTTACTAATAAAGGCCTTAGAACTATATAGCTAAGGAAGCTATATTAGATATATAAAGAAGAGAAGATTTTTTAAAGAGCTAGCCTTATTAATCTAGAAGTTTAATTATAAATTATACTTAATATATTATAAGTAGAGCTAGACTCTAGTTAAATTACTAACTATAGTAGGAACTAGCTATATATATATATATTAGAAATATTATAACTTCTCCTACTATTTCCTTTATATAGGAATATATATAGTAGACCTAGATAGTTATAACCTTTACTTATAATAATATAACTATTATTAATAGATTATAACTTACCTAGAACCTAATTATATTTAGTCTATTAATAGCTATAAGAAACTAAAGGACTAGGATATATAAATTTACGTTATAATTAATATATACTCTTACTTTATTATCTAGTATTATAAAGTAGTTCCTTTAAACTATTGAAGATAATAGTATTTAGCCCTAATATATCTACTTAGATTAAGGTTTTAAAATTATACTTATTACTAATACTTAATATAGATTATATAAAGTAAAAGAGTATAAGATTTAGGCTTTAAGTAAAAGGCTATTATTATTTCCTAATTAATATCTTTATAATCCTAGTAATAAAAATATAAGAATTAAGTTATAATAAGGCTAGTTATAAAAGTCCTAACTAAGATACTTTAAGATAAACTCTAATTTAATAGTCTAACTCTATAATAACTAATCTAGATTATAAAGATACTTTTAATTACTAAGTAAAGAAGATCTTTATTATAAGGATCTACTTTTAGGTTATATTACTATAAAAGCTATATATATAGATATAATTTATAGAGAATACTTTATATTTATTATTAACTAGAATATTTATTAAATTTAAAGTTAAAAGTAATAATTAAACTGAAATTTAGGCTAATTATAAGACCTATATAAATATCTAGATAATAGGAAGGATATAGATTATAGTATAAAACTAGATTCTAACTATCTTAATAGATATCTTTATAAACTAGAACGCTATAATACGCGTATAACCTTATAAAGATTTAGATTTCTACTAATTATTATAAATTTAAATAAGTATCTATCTTTAATAACCCTTAAGTTTTATAATAAGAAGATATATAGCTTTAGATTTAATCTTAATAACTTTAATATAATAGATATATTCCTTAATAGAGCTAGATAATATTATAGTTTATATCTTTAGCTATAAATATCTATATAAGAGTATATTTAAAGTAGAGTATTACCTCTACTTAATAAGATACTAATCCCTTAGGATATAAATAGTTAGAGATCTTATTTAAAGACCTAAGTAGCCTTTAATAGGACTACTAGGTAGGAGGAAGTTCTACTAGGCCTTAAAGGTTATAATAATATTATAATTAATAATATAAGGTACCTATTAAGGGAGTAATTTAAGATAGGAGTATATAAATCTAATCTAATATAAACTATTAGATAAAATCCTAGGAAATAAGTCTAGGAAAGCTTATTCCTAAATAGCTTATATTATATCGTCCTCTAATTACTAGTAGATTTTACCTTATAAGCGAGTGCTAGCTATTAGTATATAAGTATTTAAAAACCTAATCCTAAGATAGTTCTTAATAAAGTATTTATATTTAAGATAAATTAAATATAATAGTATTTAGGATAAGTTAATAATATTAGTATCTAGGATAAAATAAGTATAATATTATTATATAGTAAATACTTAGTAAGAAGTTATAGAAAATCTAAAAAATCCTTAACTTTTTAACTTTTTCTCTTCTATATTATACGCCTTTTAAACTCTTAATTATAAGGTATTATAGTAACCTATTAATAGGGTACTTTTTATATACTAATAGGAAGGAAATATAATATTCCTCCTAGGATATATTATCCTAATTATAGTATATAGCGGCCTTTAGGTAATAGCTATTATACTCTTATTCTAGTTTAATAATAGTTTAGTAGAGTGTTAAGGGATAAGATAATCTATTATCTTAACCTTATTATAATAAGTAATTTATCTAACTATCTTTAGCCCTTAAGCTTATAATCTACTACCTTATCTACTTTACTTAATAACCTAGTATTATAAGTTAATACCTTTTATTAGTAGAATATTACCTAGGAGAAGCGTCTTAACTAATATTAATATACTAGTAGTTTTATAATTAGTTCTTAGAATTTACCTAGTAGCTAGTCTTTAGCTAGTAGGCCTTTAGGCGGTAGTATAATATAGGACTATTAGATATTAATAGTAATTATATAAAGGTAGATCTATTAAAGGGATTTAGGATCTAATTATACTATTAAGTCAATTAAGGAGAGTAGTAATTAGGTATATCTTATACTTAATATCCTTAAGCTAATTAATTAATAGACCCTTAAAGATTAACTATATATAATAAGAGTATTAACAGCGTAGATGATTTTATTAAATATATTCTAGTAAGTAAGATATAAGTATTCTATAATTATATTAATAATTTAGAGATTAATATAATATAACTTACTATTAATAACAAAGATCTAATTCATTGAATAGTTAAAGGATTATTAGCTATCTATAAGGTAGAAAGCTACTAAGTAGTATTACTAAGGTAATTACCTTAGCGCCTTAGTAAAGCTATTATATCGTAATAATATACTAGTAATAAAAATAAGACGTTAACGTCCTCGTTAATAGCGATAGTAAGTATATAGAAAGACTTCGCTACTACCTATTTACCTTATAAGTAGTAACTAAATCTATTATATTCTTTAATTACTTAATATTTATCTATTAATTATATTCTGTATTATAACCTTTCTACCTAATAGTATACTCTATAGCTATACTACGTCCTTTTTTAATAAGATACTTATTAATTAGTCTATTAAGTTTATATAACTAGAATTTATTAATATCGCCCTTAATAAAGATAGATAGCGGTTCTTCTAGTTATAGTTAATTAAAAGGATTAGTAGCCGGATTAAGGCCTAATTCTAATTAGGTAATAGTAAAGACATTATAAATCTTCTAGTAATTCAGTATAATAAGGTAGTAGGCTAGATATCTAACTTATTTAGTAACTTTAAAAGGCCTAATAAATTATTATAAATACTTCCTACCTAATAAGGCTGTTAATAGGATAGAGTAGTCCTAGTAAAGGCGTAAACAGACGTTATTACTAACGCGGAAGAACTAAGGTTAATAACGTTAGTTATAATAGAATTTAGAGTTTATTTAGGCGAAGGCAATTATATTTAATACTTATAGGCGGGCTACGTCCTTAGGTACTATCTCCCTTTTATAGGTACTAAGATCTAGCGGCTAGTTAAGAGAAAACTTATAGGTAACCTTATTAGGTATTTAACTACTTAGGATAGACAGCGAGTTATTATAACTTACCTAGATAGCTAGGATTGTAAGCGGCTAGGTAGAAGGGCTTTCTAGCGTATATATCTAGAAGCGTAAGGTAATTTCTATAGTCTAATTAGTACGCTTACTAGATCTGTTAATCTAGGAATAATACGCTATAAAATATAATAGCTTAACTCCGAGCTTAGTAAATAAAGCGGTCTATAGCTCGCTTAAGAACTTTCGGTCTCTATTAAATATTATCTACTTGGGTAGGCCCTAATTAATCTTACGGAGCTAACGTAATAGTTAGTTAGCCTAATCTATAACTTTAAACGTACTTTTACTAGGAATAAGCGTAATTTTTTAAGAGAACTTATTAGTTACTAATATAATAGTATTATACCCTTTAGTTAATATAAGTAAGATAAGGATGGAATTAACAGTTAAGGTATAGAAAGGTACAGGAGGGGATAGAATTAGTTATAGCAAGCTATTAGGTAGATACCACGGCGTCTAATATAGCTGGTATTAGGAACAGTATCTTAAAAAGTCTTGTAAATACCTTGTAAGGCCCTTAATATACTATTACCTCGATAATATCTTATAGTATCTAGTAAATCCGGCGTATTCTGAATAGGTAATCTCAAGAAAAGTTTTAACGTAGGTAGCTAGTACGTAAAGACGATTAGGCTACCTGGAATTAGTCCTCTATATAAGGCTATTAGCCCCCTAATGAAATAGAAGTTTTACTACGTCCTTAGTAGTAAGAGATTCATTATTATTAAGGACCTTATTAATCTTATACTATAAGGTATCTACCTTATAGCCGTTAATAAGTTATTACCTTAAATCGGGACTAATCTTAATAAGACTAGTAGTATAATAGGTATAGCCTTATAAGGTATTAAGTTCTCCTTCAGCGTCTTTAGAAACTCTTACGATAGTAGAGTTATAAAGATATAATAAGGCGTTAGGAATAACATATTATTTACTAGGTTTATAGCGAAATTCGATATTATTAAAACGCTAGATATATTCTAACGTATAAACAAGGCGAAGATTTAATTTAGTAGTTAATAACGTTGTTATAAACGTCTATTTAATAATACCTAGTACTATACTATAATCTATATATATAATAGTCTATAAAGTAAACTTAACTATATATTAAACTTTACCTAATACCTAAATAATACCGGCGAGTTCTAATTCAGTAGGCTAATAGCGTGTCTTAGTATCTTTTAGTAGACGGCTAAAGAATAGTATAAGCCCGACCTAAGACTATCTAGGATATTCGCCGTTTTTAATAGCTCCGTCTATATAGTAGATTATAGCGCTAAACCTAAAGACTTTACTTATATTAAGATCTATATATAAAATGATCTTATTATTAAAATAGGATAAAAAGGTAGGTAATAAAAGCGCCTTCTAAAGTACCTTAAATAATACTAACTTAAGGTTAAATAAATTAGCTAGTTATTACTATCTTATAAAGTTTTTACGTTTATTACCGTATAAGTATCTTACATTCCTAAAGAGGTTTTAAAATAGTTACGTAATAGGTAATATAGCTTTATAACTAACCTATTATACTAAGATATATCTTAAGCTAAGATAATAACTTAGGAAATAAGAGCCTTAATATAGCGAGAAGCTTATCTTCCGCTATATATAAATTAAGGGAGTTAACCTTTTATCTAAGTAATTAAATTAATAGAAATCCTAAAAAGGCCTTAATAGAGTTTACTAATATACTATACTTTTAAAGTAGCCTGAAGACTTACCGGAGGTACTAAATATATTCCTCTAGCGTCTTAAAGTATACTACGATATTATCTACGTATACCTTAGCGAATTTATAGTAGGCACGGAGTAGATAATTAATTTACTACTAGATATAGGCTAGGGAGTTCTTATAGCCTATAACAGTAATATTAAACGACTCTTAACTATAATAGCTAATAATAGTTAGCTTATAATAGTTATCAGGATATATACGCTAATAATAGAAGAAGCTAGCGGTATTAATAATATTAATATACTAGTAGTCTTTAACGCTAGTAATTAGTTCTAACTATAAGGATAAGGTATAAATATCTAGCTAGGTAATTATATTTAACTTATAAATAGTAATAACTATACGTCCTTTATATTTTCCGTCTAATATAGTCTTCTAAATAATGAAAACTAGAAAATTAAACGGGGTTAATTTAATTATCTAATTAAGTCTATCTTATTTATATAGCTTATTAAACGTATTATTAAGGACCTTCTTTAATTTAATATTAAATAGGTATACCCTAGCTATCTTAAGAATCCTCTGTTCCTAGTTAGACTTAAGGGGAATCCTTATCTATTCCTACGATAGGATATCTGTAAATCCGCCTTCTTCCTATATTCTAGGAAATTTATTAACTATATCCTATATTAGCTAATACCTATTAAAAACGGTAGTACTATTAGGTATAATAAAGTTAATTATAGTTAAGGCTACTAAGATTTCTAGTATACAGGGTATAGGTATCGCCGGCGAGGTAAAGGGTACTAATAAAGGCGGTACTAATAAAGTAGTAGCTAGTATTATGATCGCGGATACGGTGACTACCTTATTAAAGACTTTATGAAGCTAGCTAGTATAATACTCGCTTTTCAGATAACAGGTAGTAAATTTAGAAACATCTTCTATATTAGACTTAGATGTTATATAGTAGTACCTATTAGACTTAGATTCCTAGATAGTACCTAGCTAATAATTCCTAGGTATAATAACTACCTAATCGCTATCATTCTTCGCGAGTATTATAGAAAGTAAAGTATTAATAAAGTAGGTATAAAGCGAGAGCTCTTATAATTAATTAGGCTTAAAGAAAAAGTTATAATATAATAATAAGGTATAATAGACTAGGATCTATATTTAAGATTTCAGAGGAATAATAATAGTTTACTTAATATATATTAGATATATAATAGGCTTATTACCTTATACCTTTATTTCTAGCAGGATCTATACATTATAGCTACTAATTAAGGCCCTTAATTAAGAGGCTAAGATATTAATCTATTTAGGGACTATAATATCTATACTAATAAGTATATTTACCTTTGAATTATTATTAATAATATAGACTTCTTAGGGAGAAGTTATAGCTATAGTATCTTTATCCTAATATTTACTAGGTAAGTATAGAGGTATAATAATATACTTAGAAGTCTTATATTTAATAGATCTAATACCTTAAATAGTTATTAGGCTTACTATAATCTGGATTTATATATCTAGAATAGATACCTTTAAATAAGCCCTATTACCTAGGCTAATACTATAGCTTATATTAAGGTATATAGTATCTACCTTATCTTCTAGCAATAGTATAGCCTTAGCTATTACGTAGTAATATCCCTAAAATGTATAACTAGTTCTAACCTCCTTTACGGAGTCTAATAATAACTTAATAATTTTTACTTTACAAGGTATATTAATAGTAGCTAGAAAGGCTAGGACTAATTAAGTATTTAATAAGGTAAAGTGCTTTACCTTATTATCCTAATATAATGATATTAATAATAAATATCTCTTACTAGAACTACTAAGGTATTTATAAAGCTGGTTTTTAGAGGTAAAATTCTTATAGTAGTATTAATAATAATATTTAGGAGTTAATATTAAAGTAGTCCTAAAGTATTACTTACTATTCTTATCTTAATATAGCTAGTAGTAATTAAGGTCCTTATTAGTATAATAATTACTTTAATTATTAATTTATAATTCAGGACTCCTAATACTATTATTAACGTTAGCGTCTTCTAGGGACTAGGAGGACTTAATAACGTCCTCCTATTATTATCCGTCTTCCTTAATAGCCTAATAGGCTATATCCTAGGGGCGGCGTTATTGAAACCTGTTACCTTGATAGTTTATAGGTCTTCCATATCCTCTACTATTATTTACTACGCGGGGGTATAGGTTTTATTAGTTTAATAACGTTAAACTAGATATATTTATATTTCCTATAGTAAGCTGTAGCTGCTGACGAGGTACTAATAAGGGCGGATTTTATCGAGGCGCTTATTAGTAGGGATTAGGCTAGAAGGTAAATTAATTAGTATTATTATACCTATAATTACCGTACGCCTACGGTATATATTACTACCGTGGTTCCTATAGCTAATTATAAGGAAATAGTAGCTTAGAAGGGCTACCTTATTAATGAAAATTATTCTAATATTAACTAAACTTTAACGTTAACCTCTTATTAAATTATTAAGATTAATTATAACAAGCTAACTTAAATTATATATTAAATTTAGTGTTAACCGGGTTAAGAAACTAACTAAGAGTTATTAACTTAGTTAGTTCCGGTATATCTCGCTAGAAGTCTAAGGTAAGATTATTCTAGGTAATAGAGAGCTAGTTAAACGTGCCTTAGAACTAAGCCGCTCTTACATAATATATAATACTCTAGATATACGCTTATAGCGATTTACTATTCCTAGCGTTATTAAAAGTATACCTCCTAGTCTATATCTTCTTTACGGTAATTATAGTTCGTTCCTTAAAACGCTTAGTTAGAGTATCTATCTATAACTTTAATAGTATAGATCTAAGGAGATCCTTTTTTAGGGATATTAGTTTTGTAGAGTACTATTTATATACCTCGCTACGTAAGTATATAGGTAAGATATTAAGGACTTTATTATCTCCTTTGAAGGCGGTAAGGTCTTATAGTCTATTAATAAATCTATATATATCCTTATAAAAGGAGTACTATCCCTAATAAATAATAGCTCCTTCGCCTTTAATATTAGGCTAGAAATATCCTATATCCTTAGCTTTTAAGGAGGAGGTATTATTACTATTACTATTAGTATTAGTACTATTATTACCTAGAGGTCCCTAGGGACTAAGAGCGCTGGGAGTACTAGGTTAAGGCGGATTATTCCTAATATAATTAATAATTATACGCTTAATAATTACCTTAATATCTACCTCTACTATTTCATCTTTATTAAGAGGGCTAATAGGATAGCTATAGATAGCCTCCTCTATAAAGGTTACCTAAGTTATAGCGTTACTATCTATAATTGTAGATCTTAAAGTAATCGATCCTAACTGCGGTTTATCTACTAGCAAGATAGTAGGAGGATTAGAAGGTGTAGTAGGCTCCTAAAGGTGCCGACGAGAGTCCTAAATTTAGGGGTATTATTAAAATTCAGCGACTACTATATAAAAAAGAGAGCGGTTAATTATTTAGTCTAAGGGATAGAAGGACTTAAGATCTACGAGATTAACTAACTTAATAGTAGACGTAGATCGGGAGCGTTAATTACATTCTTCGCTACGAGAATTAATAGCTCTAGGTAGTTTAGGAGGCCTAAAGTTCTTCTATATAATAAGGGTAATAATATACCGGTTAAGCTTATTAATAAAGTTAGCGTATACATACCTAGAAGTAATAAAATTAGATAGTTAAAAGGCTAAAATAATAATTTCCTAGGTAATAAGGGGCGCTAGGATAATAGTAAACTATTCATAGGATAGAAGACTTAAAATTAGACTATTATTAATAGATAGACGGTAAGAGAAGTACTTTAATAAGAAATTTATAACGTTTTTTAGAAGGATTTACTTAAGGGATAAGGTCTTTCTTATAAAAGATGAAAAGGCGGTAATGTAGTCTTAATATCTCCGGATGTACTTACTTCTCCGGTGATTTCTTAGTAGTAGTAACAGTAATTCGTTAAGAAGTCTATTAGGACGACGGCCTAATAGTAAGATAGACTTAGTAAAGAGGCTATATAAAGGACCTTATTTAGCGTACGCGACGTACTATCGTCTTAATAAGGGGAGGCGGAAGCGGAGGACTATTAGTGAACTAATAGTACTGTAAGCGACTAGTTAGTAATAAAAACCGAAGTTAATAAGCCTAGTTTACCGGATCTTAATACTATTAAGTATAGTATAGTACTTAATAATAATAATAGGTATTACTACTATTTATTAACGATAAAGGTTTAATTTATTAAATAGTTAAAGGATTATTAGCTATCTATAAGGTAGAAAGCTACTAAGTAGTATTATCAAGGCAATTGCCTTAATACCTTAGTAAAGCTATTATATCGTAATACTTACCTATTTTATAAAGGCTAACCTACTAATTCGCTTTAAGGATAGCGTTTATAATAGTTAGATAGTAAGGGACTTTATATAGGAAATAGGTAATATTAAGAAAATAGGTATATAGCTAGGCTATCTAGGTTTAAAGGAGGATTAAATAATTTATAAAAAGCTTAGTAATAATAATAAATCTTTATCTACCTTAATAGGCGCCTAATTAGATTACACTATAAAGTAGGAAGTATAATAGGAGTATAGTAATACTCTAATTAAGAAAGAGAAGATAACTAAAAAATGATTAACTTTATTAATTAAGAAGGAGATAATTAAGAAGGAGAAGATAGCTAAAAAATAATTAGCTTTACTAAAAAAGATAAAGACTTCTATCTCTAAGATTAAGTCTTTAAGGTTTATAAAAGAAAGGAAAAAGAAGAGGTCTCTACTACTAATAATAATAATATTAATAATAAGGATAGGATTAAGGCTAGGACTAAGGAAGTCCTTAATAATAATACTTCTAGATTATTAGATCTAGATAATAGTAAGGATAATAACCTTCCTAAAATCCTTAATATAATTAAGTAAGAGGAGTATATTATAGTTCCACTTACTCCGAGGAGGATAGACCTATAATTAGTTCTCTTAGAGAGGAGTATCAAGGATATAGATAGGTAGGCTTCGTCTAAACAGGTCTAGTATAAAGTATTATATTTAGTACTTAGAAGATATCTAGGATTATAATATAAGTTAAGTACGAAGCTCCTACCTACTAGAAACATCGCTATCTATATAGATATATAAGATTCATACTAAGTGTTACAGTTCTACTTACTCCGAGGAGGATAGACCTATAATTAGTTCTCTTAGAGAGGAGTATCAAGGATATAGATAGGTAGGCTTTATTTAAACAGATCTAGTATAAAGTATTATATTTAGTACTTAGGAGATATCTAGGATTATAATATAAGTTAAGTACGAAGCTCCTATCTACTAGAAATATTATTATCTATATAGATATATAAGATTTATGCTAAGAGTAACGCTTAATATACTTAACTATTAAGCTTACTAAGTAGTACTACTACTTAATATACTTAGCTACTAAGCTTCCTAAGTAGTAGGATTACTTAATATCTTAGCTTACTAAGTAATACTATACTCGTCTATATATATTAAGTAAGTATATTATATTATACTCTAACGTGCGTTATACTAGGTCCCCTCCCTATAATTTCTTATCCTAAGAAACCTTCCATCTTTTATACTTAATATCTATATAGCGTTACCTTAAATTAATATCTACTATTTATTAGAAAGCTCTAATTAATAAGCTTAACTATCTATTTAAAAGTATACGGGTATATAAGTATTATATAGACCGGAAGTATCTAGAGAAATATCGGGTAGGAGCGTAATTAATGAAATGCGTAGAATATATTTACTTAGGATATTAATATAATTTAGCTCCGTTCTTTATAAAGTAATAACTTTATCTTAAATATTAATAAAATTAAAAGTTAGCTAAGGCTTATAAGGTACTCACAAAATAGTCCCGCCTTTAAATGGAGGTAGATTAGTTAGAAAAGAAGAGGTAGGAGCTAGTTAAGGGCGAGCTCTAGAATATTATTAATTTAGAGATAGAAGAGAATATTATTAATAATCCTTCTTTAAAAGACTTCCTCTTTAATATTAATTCTAAATAACTTATTTTAGAAGATAAGTTTAATTAGAATACCTTAGGATTCTTACTTAATAGAACTATTATAGAAGTATCTAATAATTCTAAAGGTATCTAATAGGCTCCTAGGTATTTTCTATTTCTTTATAGTTCTTCTATTTAATAAGGTATTCCTAACTATTTTATTCTAAGATCTTTTTAACTTTATATTCTTTAGTCTTAGCCTTAAACTTCTAATCTTCTTAAAGCGGCGTTTAGGGGTCGGCTAGTTCTAATAAGGAGATATAAAATACCTTAAGTACTTTAGTATTAAGTAGTAACTATAACTTATAATTAATAGGCCCTTTTAATTACTTAATTAAGAATAGTCTAGCTTTAATATAGTCTAGTTTCTTATTTAGTCTCTTACTCTTTAGGTTTTTTATATAGAGGTAAACCTTATCCCCCTTCTTTAGTTAAGGATATATTTTTCTTTTCTTATTAACTTTAGTCTTAGTCTTTATATTAACGTTACTAATCTATTACTATATATTATTATATAGTTTTTTCATATTAGATACTAATACCGTCGCCTTTTCTGCCTTCAAGCCTTCCCGTAGCTTCAGAAATAGGTTCGCATGTCATCTATAGTTAGATTATCATTAACATAGCCTTCCCTTAGGATTAAAGATATATCCTAGACCGTAACTCGCGTGATAGCTACTAAACTCTATATTAGTACTAGCGATCCGTCCTTTTCTTATTTAAGAATTAGTTTCTCTATAATATCTTTAGATTCTATATAGTTAGCTCGTCTACTTAAGGCGTCTACTTAGCTATTATCCTTTCTAGGGGTATATAGTATTTTAAATTTATATTATCCTAGTAATTCTAACTAATAAACCTATCTTCAGTTTAACTCCTTTATTATTATAAAATTAAGGAGGTTCTTATAATTTATAAAGATAGTAAGTTCTAAATAACTCTCTATATATACCCTTTAACTCTAAAGTATATATATTATTATAAGTAGTTCCTTATTATAGATATTATAATTCTATTCTACTCCTAATATCTTATAGGAGTAGTAAGCTATTAGATACTATCTATTATTCCTTTATTAATATAAATAAGTATTAATTATAAGATCTAAGGTATCTATTTTAATATATACTAATTTATTAGCCTAAAAGGTATAGAGTACTAGTAAATCTATATAAGCTTACTTAAGTATCTTAAATAATTACTTCTAGGCTAATCTCTATTAAAATCCAGTTTCTTTCTTCGTAATATTTATAAGTAGGAGTACTTTCTTTAAATACCCTTTAATAAATTATTAATTAAAGTTAGTAAATCCTAAGAAACTCTAAACTATTCTAATATTATATAGTATAAGCTATTCTAATATTACCTAAATTTTCTTAGGGCTTATTTAAATACCTATAATACTTATTATAAATCCTAGGAATTCTACTAATTCCTTATGAAATTCGTACTTCTCTAGTTTAAGGAGAAGTCCCGCCTATAATAGGTATAATAAAACGTCTTATATATACGCGATATACTCTTCCTTATTCTTAGAATAAATTAATATATTATTAAGGTAAGCTATTACTAAATAATTTAGCTAAGCTTAAACTACATTATTAATAAGTACTTAATAGGTTACTAATATATTAACAAGTCTAAATAGTATAACTAGGTACTTATAATATCTATAATAAGTCTTAAATATAATCTTTTATTCTTTACCTTCTTTTATCTTAATTAGGTTCTAAGCTCCTTATAAGTTAAGCTTTATAAATATCTTTATCTTAGAAAGTCTATCCTATAGCTTATTAATATTTAGTAAGGGATATTAGTTCTTAATAGTAATATTATTTAACTTTTAATAATTAATATATAGCCTAAGCGTTCTATCCTTCTTTACTATAAAGAGGATTAGGTATCTTACTAATAATTTAGATTCTTAAATAAATCCCTTTTTAAGGTTCTTATTAATATACTCCTAAAGTATACTAAGTTCCTTTTCTAAAAGTATATAGATTAATCTAAATATTAAGGCCTTTCCTAATTTAAGTTTAATCTTATAATCTTAAGGTTAATATTTAGATAATACTTTTATTATTAACTCTTCCTTAAATAGAACTATATACTTCTAGTATTTTAAAGGGATATTAGGAGGTTTATCTTTTCCTTTATTAAATCTAGCTTATTTATCCTATTAATCCTTACTAATATATAATTCTTTATATATTATTTAGCTTATTCCTTATATTTTATAAGTCCCTTCCTCTTTATATTTAAATCTTAAGTTAATTATACAATAGGTAGTTAAGGACTAAGTATTTAACTATCTTAATAATATAATTATACAAATAAGTACTTATTAAGGTAAGTTTAATTATACCTAGGTATTCTTTAAGGCTAATAGCCTTAATCCTTACTTTAAGGATTATAAGAAGATATCTTTATTAATACTAGTTTATAATATTAATAATAAAATAATAAGAATAGATAAGTATATTATAATTAAGATATTTATTACTAAGACTATTAATAGAAAGCTTATAATAGTAGTTATTATTATAAAGGTCTATCTTATAAATGATTTAAAGGCTAACCTACTTATTAATAATAATAATATTAAATCCTAAGGAATAGTTCTTAACTTTAGGAATAAGATTATAACTCTTAATTCCTATTAAAATCTTTAGATTATAGTCTAGGTATATACCTAGGTTTTATTATATATTAAATAGATAGTTAAGATTAAGTCCTCTATTATTATACCCCTTTATATTACTTTATAAGTGCTAATAATATATAATAGGAAGGTCCTATTTAATAGGGATTACCTCTTTAAGTCAGAATATACCTAAGACTTTAGTCTTAAAGGAGGTATTTTTACTTATATTATTAACTCTTCTATCTTATTTATATAAGTATATGATATATTATTAGTACCTATATATCTATTATATAAGGTATATCTTAGCTCTATTATTAAATATAATTAAGATAAGGCTTACTTAGTTATACTAGTCTATACTCCTCTAGTAGTTAGGAATACTAGTTCTTAGAAGTTTAATCTTATAAAAGGCTTTATAGCTATAATAGTAATATACTTAGAGATTATAAAGCCTATAATAGTACCTATATTACTTATCTTAATAAGGCCCTTAATTATTATTATTAATCCTACTTTAAAGTATATACTTCTTAATAGTATTATAATTTATAGTAGCCCTAATATAATATCCTAATTTACTATTATAATAGTTAAATTCCTTAAGATATAAACTAATTATAGCCTTATAATAGATATTCCTAAGGATAACTAGATACTTATACTCTTAAAGCCTAATATAGTCTTTAAGTCTACTTAAGTATATATAGTTAATTAAAAGGATAGGGAGTTAATAGATAAGACTCTTAATAAGCTTTATAACTAGGGAAAGATAGTTTAAGTAGATTAACTTATACTATTTAGTTATTTAATATTTATAATCTAGAGGGATTTAGTAAATAAAGAATATCAGGGCTATATAATAGTTAATATTTAAGGACTTAATAAAATTACCTAATTAGATAGCTATCCTTTACCTTTATAATTTAAGCTGATATTAGCTATTACTAGCTATCTATATATATCTATTATAGATAATACTAGTTAGTTCTATTAATTTAATATCTAGAAGTATAACTATTATAAGCTTACTATTATCTTATATTAGGAATAAGAATAATATAATATTATCCTTATAAGTTATAAAGGATTACTACCTTATATTTAATATTAGATTAACAAATTATTAAGGCTATTTAAAGATTTTATTAAAGTTTATATAAATAATATAATTACTTATTCTAAGATCTTATTAGAGTATTTTATTTACTTATAAAAGCTATTTAATTTATATTAAGACTATTAAATTAATTTAAATCTTTAGAAAAGATTCTTAGGTTACCCCTTTATAACTCTACTAGGATAGTAGGTTAATTCCCTAGGATTATTTACCTTTAAGGAGAAATTTATAATAATTAGTATATTAATCTTCCTATTATTTTTATAAGATCTTAAGATCTTTCTAGGCTTTATAAGCTAGCTCTACTTATTAATATTAAGATATACTTAGTAGGCTAATTTATTATAGAGATATAAGATTAACCTTATTAGCTTACTACTTAAGGATATTGAAGGTTCTATTAGGAAGATATAATTAATATAAGTAGTTTATAATTTTATTAAGGATAAGTAGAAGGCTTTTAATAATTTTAAGGTTACTTTTAATAATCCTACCTTCTTTATCTACTTTAACTTAAGAAGAATCCTTTTTATTAATCTTAATACCTCTAAGGGATAGGGTTTTACTACTATAATTTATTATATAATAGGTAATATTATAAAAGGCTTCCCTAGGATAGTTATATAACTAATTATATTTCTTAATAAGATACTTAATTAGGCTAAGTAAAACTACTAGCTTATAGAATTAGAAGTTATAGGTATTATATAAGTAATAAAGAGAACGCGTTATCTTATTAAATTATATAAGAAGCCTCCTACTATTATTTATATTAACTATTTTATAGTACTACTTATATCCTATTAAATAAGCCTAACCTTTTTATTTATTAATAAGTTAAATTTATAACTTATTTAGGTATCTTTATACCTATCTTAATTTAATATTATTATTAAATATAAGTCTAGTAAATCTAATATTATATTAAATACTTTATTAAGATTTTAAGGTATATTAATATCCTTAATAGATAGTATTAGGACCTTAGATACATTATATATAAAAGCCTTTAATAAGGCCTACCTACGCGAGTAGGATATTAATTATATACTAGCTTATTATATTACCTTAGTTAAGATATTATTAGATTTTAAAGAGCGCCTTATATAGGCTTATTAGAGTAACCTTTAATAGTCTAAGTTATTATAAATACTTATAGTAGCTAATAAGGATTTTAATACTATTAAATAGATTATAGAGAGTATTAATAGAGAGTATATAATTAACAATAAAGTATAATAACTTAGACTACGCTTTAAGGTTTATAATAGGCTTATCTATTCTATTAACTTAATTAATAGGCGGGAATAGTTATATATTCTAAACTCCTTAAAATAAGATATCTTTAAACTTACTTATAACTAATAGTATTATAACGGGTTTTATAGGACTTATAAATATATTATTACTTTACTATATATATATTATCTTTAATAGTACCTATAAATATATATTAAGTACTATCTAGAGTATTAGTTAAATTAAACTAAGTATTATAAACCTTATAAAAGTATATTATTTATTAACTAGCCTACTATTCCCTTTTATATAATAATAATAAACTTTATTATAATACTTCCTCTTATTAAATTTAAGGAAGGCTTTAATAGTCTCTTAATAATAATTAATAAGTTCTTTAAGAGAGTCTTACTCCTACTTAGTTAAACTATATAAAATATAATATAATAGGTAGATATTATCCTAGCTACTTTAATAGCTTATAGCTAGGGTATCTTATATAATATTATTAGTAATAGGGACTCTAAATTTATATTATCCTTCTAAAGATCTATCTTTTAGATATTTAGTTATAACCTACTTATATTTATAATCTATTATACTTAAATAGATAGACTATTTATGAGAATAAACTAGACTATTAAAATTATATTATATTATTATATCTTATAATAGCTACTTAATACTATTAATTAATTAATAGCTACTTAATACTATTAATTAATTAATAGTACTCCTCTATTTATAAGGTTACCTTAATAATTTTAAAAGCTAGTCTACTAGAATATTATTAAATAAAATACTCTATAGATTTAATATTTATAAGATATTAGGTATACTCTTATAATAAATCTTACTTAATAGAGACTTTAGCTACTTATAATAGTTTAAAAGGGATTAAGTAAAGGAGTCTATTACCTTTATTAATATCTTCGCTAAGATCTATTATAATAGTAAATATAAGCTTATAACCTTAGTAAAGGATAACAAGGTATACCTTTAGTTAGATAGTAATTATAAGGTATTAGAGATTAATCTTAAAATATATTAATAGTATATAAGACTATTTAAGGTCCTTAATAGGATTAGTCCCTTAATATATTATTTATAACTTACGCTAGTTATAATAATCTATCCTATTATTTTTATTATTTAATTAGAGCCTTTACTAAAGGCTTCTAATTTATATATATATATTAGGAATATTAAACCTCCTCTAATTATTAAACTTAATAGCTATATTAATAAGTTTAATATATATAAGATAAAGGCTATTATTAGTAAACACGTTTTAAGGAGGAAGATATAATATCTAATAAAGTAGAAAGATTATAATTATAAGTATAATATTTAGTATAGTATTAATAACCTTAATAATTAATAGAAGTTAGTAAATAACTATAAGAATAGACTTTATAAGAGGTTACGTAATTAAAGATACTATTAGGCTATTTAAATTTTACTTTAGAAGTAATATCTATTAAAGGCTTTATATAGTTCTACTTATTATTCTTTATATCTATTAATAGCTAGTTACTGTAATAAGGGCGTTACTTTTGTTATTTATTACGGGTATTATTATAGTATTAGCGACTGCCTAGTAGTAACGGAGATAGTAGCGGAGATAAAAGGCTTCTATAAGCGTCCTTTAGCTATAGAGATCCCTGTGTTTCTCTAGCATCATCCTATATATACATGCATACGTAGTTAGATCTTCTACTACTATAATAGATTAATTATAGTAATAAGATATATATCTAATAGTAATACTAGTTAATACCTCCTTTTATATTTTTATTCCTTTAGAGTAAGATATTATTAAGCTTTAGAATACGCTTAAGATATTAGCTTTTAGATTTCTTTATTTACTTAGTAAGGAACTACTCCTTAATAACCTATTATTATATTAGATAGCTAATATTTTACCTATTTAGGTTAGCCTAATAAGATACCTTTTCACTAGTAATCTCCGTTCTAAATATATATAATAGACTATATATTTTAGATATATAGTACCTCTAAAATATTATTTCTATATAATTATAATATTATATATCTATATAATTTGAATAATATATCTTATTTTTATAATATATAACTTAAATTTAATTCCTTGATTCTCTTACCTAAATTAATATCTTATTATTATATACTATTATATATTCCTTATCTTTTAGCTTTTCTAGCTATTTATTAGTAAACTCTAAGCGTCTACGCTTCTATTCTATATTAAGGGGAGGCTTATATTAGGGTAGATATTACTTATATCTAATCCTTTTAAAGGTAGTATTAATAGTACTTAATTTAATTTTATACCTAATTTCGCGTGGAATTATAGCCTAGGGCTTATTATATTAATACTTATTTTTAGTAGTATATCTAATAACTTATCTTAGTAGTTATAACCTAATTCTATAAGGTATCCTAGGCCTAGGATGTTATTAGTATACTTAAAGGGATAATAGGTTAATATCTCCTTTTTAGCTTCTTTAACACGTTTAAGTATATTTCTAATAGATTTTTTATTATATTAATACTACTTCGCTAGCTAATAATTAGATATATTATAAGACTAATTAAAACTTATTAGAGTACCTTATTTAGCTATAGATAGGTTATTTCTACCTACTATATAATCTATAATAAAGACGTAGTTATAGGTAATTTAGTAGAGAAGACGCGAAAATCATGATATCACGTCTTAGCCTGACTATAGATAAATTAATTAGAAAGTCTATTATAATTATATCTATTTTTAAGACTTTCTCTTTATAATTATTAATTAAGATTTATTATAATATCCTTTTCTTTTAATTTTTTAATATCTTTTAATTAATATAATTAAGTAGGTCTTAAATACTTTTAAATTTCCTTTTAATCCTTTTAACTTACTTAATTAGTTTTAAATATTTATTATTCTAGCTAAGTCTTATTTATAAGGACCTTTATAACTTAAGAATTATTATATTAAGCGCCTTTTAAATAGCTTTAATAATAACCTTTATTATTATATTAATTTATATTTAAGTATTTAATAATAGATTTTAAGGTAATTTATATATAAGTTCCTCTTTAAATCCTATTTAATTAACTTTTATATAATTTTATTCTAAATAAGCCTTAATAGGTTTAAGTTAAAATTTAAAGACTATTTTTATTAACTTATAGTTAGAGGACTATTAAAGGTATTTTATTAAGTTATATTTTATAACTTATTAAATAACCCCTTTAATATCTTATATTAAGTTAATTATTATTCTCTTTTATTATAGCTATTATTAAAGACTTTACATCTTAGCGTATTACTTAGCCTAATAGGCCTACTAGTCTAGATTAGGCCTAGTACCTTAGTACTTAGATAGAGTTTCTACCTCTTTACTAATACATTATTTTACTACCTTATAAACGTGCCTTATACCTTTTATCCCTAATTTTTAAGATATTTTAATAGCCTTATAATTATTCCTAGCTTAAGGATTAACTTAAGACTTTATTATTAAATAACCTCTTAAAGCTTCTTAACCTACTTAAATATATATATCTCCTTATTAAATTATTTTAAATATCTTATATTAAAATCCCTTAAGAGGATTTATTTATATATTATATTATCCTTAAGAGCTTTATTAATAAATTCTATTATTTTAATAGCTAGTAATACCTCTTTAATTATACTATTAGTTAGATATATATTATAAATAATTATTATATAATTTAATCTATCTTAATAATATTGAATTCTAATTATTTATAAGATATTATTATAATTTATAATTTAAATACTTCCTAAGTTAATTCTTTTATATATAAAAATATAAACTCTAATTAGTTTCCTTTTTATATTATTAAGGATCTAAGCTAAGCTAAATTATAAAGTTACTTTTATAGATAATATATTATTACTTAAAATAGGTTACTTGATAACTCTTAAATAATAATAATATTATAATATAAAGCTCTTTTATCCTTAAGGGTTTATATTATAATCTTATCTTTAGTTTTTCTTATATTATATTATAATATTAAGAAGTATTTAATATATTCCTTTATAAATCTTTATAAATTATGAAGTTTATACTAATCTTCTTTTAATTTTAAGTACTCTTTTAAATGTTATTATTATTAAAAAGGTATAATAAGTTTAACTTATTTTCTTTATTTACCTTTATATTCTTAATATCCTTTACGCGTTTTATAGGTCTATTAGCCTTAAGAGTCTCTATTATAACTTTTTAAAAGGTAATTATTATTCTCCCCTTTCTTAAGGCGCTTACCTTCTTACTATTAATATTTATTTTATTTAAGAATAATTATTTAATCCTAGTAATAAATCTTATTATAATACTTTGTATTATAAAATTAAAATTTATTAATAATAGGCTTAAGGATAGGCTTATACTCTTTAATAATTTATCTTAAAATTTAGGAGTATTTTAAATTTACTCCTTAATCTTATTCTTCTTACTCCTCCTTTTAAGGTAGTTTAGGTTTTATATTAGATATCCCTTCTTCTTATATATAATATATTTAGCCTTTTCTTAATACTCCTAGCTAAGGTAAATAGCTATAATATATTTACCTTTTATATAAAAATTATAACTTAATAGGTTCTTATATTATATAAATTAATATTTATATTAATAATACTTATAATATTAATTAATAATATAATTATAAATAAAACTTTAAATTCTTTAAATCTTATTATATTAGAATAGTTTATTAATATTGATAATTATATTAGCCTTTATAATAAAAGTAAAGTCTATAATTAGGGAGGTAAAAGATTTATCCTTTTATAACTTTTATAATTAATAAATTCTTATAATTTAATATTATATAAATATATAATAATTTTACTTCTTAAGCTCTTTAATTATCTTTTTAAGGATTTTTATATTAATAGTACTTAATTATATTCTATTTATAATTACCTTAAATATAAGGATAGTTATAAAGGCTTTAAAGTTTATAATACTTACCTATTTATTAAAGTAAGTCTTAAGAACCTTAACCTCTCTTAATATTATTATAATAAAGCGCTAATCTCTTAATAAGAGCCTATATATAATACTTATAATATATCTTTTTAAAGATATAATCTTTAATATTTAAAGGGTCTTATTAGCCTACTTTAAGATCTTCTTCTTAAGGTTTTAAACCTTTTAATAGGTAAAGGATAATATAATTTATATATTTATATATTTATTTTTATTTTTATTTATTATTATATTATATTCCTTATAATATAACTTAACGGGATTTACTATTTTATTAATATTACTACTAGTAGTAAGGATAAGAGATATTATCTTTATAATTAATAATAGAAGGACTTCTTCAAAGGTAACTTATACTTATATCTTTATATACTTAAGCTTATTAAACCGCTTATTAATAATAATTTAAAAATGTTTATATAATTATAAGAAGCTTTATAAAGCGCTCTTTAATAATTCTTTTATATTAAGGAGGGAACTTATTCCCTCCTCTTAATTAATTATATTTAGCGCTAGTTAAGTAAGTATCTTTAATACTTTCTTAATACTTTTCTTATTAATTTAATTAATATTAAGATCTTATAACTATTTTTTTATAATATTATAAATTTAGTAGGTAATTAACTTCTCCGCCTTACTATCCTTTTTTTAAGTATATATTACGCCCTCTTTACTTATATATATTAATTTAGGGCTTAAATCAATATATAAGACCTGCTAAGTCTAATGTAACTATCTATTTAATAGTCCTGTAGCTAGGGGTGGATTTCTCGGGGGGAGATGCCGGACAGGAAAGGGGTTTTTTCATGGCACAAATTGAAAAGAGACCATGAGGTACCTCCCAAGTTGTCACGTGATGGAGTCTAGTTCTACAATGGAGCTGGGCCGCTTGGCGCCAAGGCTCCACAGCAAACCTCACTTCTTCTACACCCACCAAATGCTCTTTACAATCAGCTGTCACCGGTTCCGGCCTGTCTATGCTGATGTGAAAGTGGTACGCACAATGAAATAGAATCTGCAGTCCTTAGCGCGGTGTGCGAGATGAACCCCGCTGGATCGGCAAGTTCCTGAACTTGTTTTCATCCGCTACGCTCCTCTGGGTGGGTGGCTTGCTTCCCTCTCCCGAGTTGGCTTTGCAGCCTTGTCGTCTCACGGCACGAGTGTAGATGGCGGCCTGGTCGCCTGATAGTGATTTCTGTTCAGCTAAGCAAGCAACGAATCCGACAGCTAGCTAGTACAAGCCACCGTTTGGACCTTGAACCATGCGAGACCCCCAATAGCTCATTATGTTGTGGATCTCCACGAGCTGAAGGGCGCATTGTTTAGATCCCGATGCTCCACTTTATCGCCGAAGCCTGCTTGCTTTTCTTGGATTAAGTGCAGCCTCGTTGGAAGCATTTTTTGGCACCGTAGCTCGATGTCTCATCCGAGACGCTCGTTCACTACTGGTATCGTTTATCAAATTGATACTCGAGATCACTGACTTTGGATAGGGGACCCTTCATCGGCGCCGTTCGACTGCCCGAGAACTTTTGCGGAGTCAACATCATGATGGACGTGTCTTCGACCTCGCCCACGTCCTTGCTTTCCTTCAGGGCAGGAGCGTCTTCCATGTGCACACTACGCACTCAATTAGGCCCGTTTCAACACTTCTTTCACCCCTCACTAGCTAGCATCAAGCATACCTACCAGTCAGCTACCCACTCATATAGCATAGCCACATAGCACCCATCTTGCCTTCCACCATTTTACTTGAAGCCTTACGCATCTGCTCGGCTTTTAGCTTACCACATCTGTGATCTATCTCTCAAACTAAACATCAATGCGTCGTCTGCCGGCTGTTCCTTTGGTGGTGACTTACGGGCCTGAATTCTCTTACTTGCAACATCAAGTCCTTGCCGTCAAAAGCTAGGAATCTGTCATTGATCGCAAGGCTGGCACTGTCTCAGCTTTGACGAAGCATCGTGTCTAATATAGGCAGTGCAGCTTGATATATCATTGGGCCAAGAAGCGTTTCACTGTGTCCTCTGAGTGGGATAAGGAAAGGGATTCATCGAAGAAGGCTTGGCAAAAGCTGACAACACGATGCTTGATATCTAAAAGGATGAAGAGAAGGGAGGTAGATTCAGGGGGGGGAGGAAGCAAGTACTGTTGGCACTTCGGCGTCGCCTGATAGATAACATACCACTCATAGAAGAAGAAAAAGTGTCTGTAAGACTCTGTTGATTGTCATCCTACGGTTGCCGCTGGAGAGCAAGAAATATGAGTAAACAGGGTTTCAGCGCCAAACATTACCGTTGTAGGCCATGCCGGACTAATCTAAAGACTAAAGTAGCTTAGCATGCTGAGTCACGTGATATACCGCTGCCTAGCGCCGAGCCGCCGGAATCACTTCCAGTCTGGGAGTCGTGCTCGTTCGTTCCTTTCTTCACCATCAACACATCAGTCTCATATTCGTTGTACTGATGAGGCTTACTTTACCGTGATAACGGATCAAAAAGGGACTTCTATCTCCCAGAACTCGCCCAATTCTTCGTCCATATCCGTCGAAGCACCGCCCTCTACCATGACAACACCAAAGCCTGACAAATGTCCCCTCTTCAGACTGTCACCAGAGCTCCGTCTGATGATTTACGAGAAGCTATTGGTCCGAGCCAGTCGCCCTCTTGCGTTTATCAAGGGACCAGAAGATGTGGTGGAATCTTTCGACGGAAACAACATCTGCACAAGTATCCTCCGAACCTGTTGGGCCATCTATAACGAGGCCCTACCAACCCTTTACGGTAACAACACTCTCATCTTTGATACCTCCCCCGTCAATGGATTGCGATATTTTCCAGAGCATTGTCTGGGGCTCCTCAAGCACGTCAGAATTACCGCTACTCCTGTCGAGGGCCGCAACAGCCTCGAAACAGCTCATTGCCTCCAATCGCTAGCCAAACTCAGCCTCGAGGATCTTACAATATATATATTTATCCCCTTCACCGAATATGAGGACTACCCCTCAAAAAGCCCACCACCAGTACCGAAAAGATTCAAAAGTGATCTTCAGGTCGCTGACAACCCCATCCTACCGGCATTGCTCTCACTCACGTCAGTCAAATGGCTCCACATTCTGCTTGAGGATGGCGCGCGTTTCAAGCCTGGGTTCGCCAAGATGTTGGAGGAAAGGTTCGCCATGGAAGGGAGTCGTGAAGGCGGGTGGATTTTCATTGAGCAAGCATGCACCCATACGGGAGCGACAACTAGCATTATGGGATCATTGGCCAACTACAAAATCGAAGGAGGAGCTCGATGCTCTACTTGTGGCAATACCAAGGCGGAAATCGCCAACGGTACGGCGGATTTGGCGTACGAAGACAACGAGGTTTTGGACAAAGCTATTGTGAAATGGCACGATACGAGTCAAGTATTGGCTAGGTACGCTGCCCAGCAGCTGCGGTGGTCCCCAGATCTGACGATAAGGACGACGGGAGTCGAGCCGTGACGTAGTGGCCAGAAGCTTCTGGTCCTTAGATTGCACAATGAGGACGATGGGAGTGGAGTCCTGACGTAGTGGCCGACGTTAGGAAGCGTACTGTGAATTTGCTGCCATGAGGACCCGATCGCTATTCAGGACGAATCTTAGCATGCAGCGAAAGCAACTGCAACTGCAAGTATGAGTATGTTGTACCTTGCATGTATCACACGTAAAACCGAACTATCCTGACCAAGTCAATGCATAGATTGAATCAAGGATAAAACATGTACTTCATGTCAAAGCGGAATTATGCACAATCACATGGACTCCCACGCCCTTGTTTGACTGATAGCCAAATAAATCAACATTTTACATCACCCCACTAATTAATCGCGAAACCCCTCCACCAATGTCTCCTATACCACTGCATCAACCGTCGCGCAGGAGATGGCTGAGCATTCTGCAACATTCTACCCACAAGCGGACCCTCATTACCCGCCACCCCTCCCCTCCTCTGCTCCTCCCGCCTCGCCGCCCGAATCATCGCCTGATCCGGCAAAGGCTCCCTCTCAAGTAGCGCCCGCGCATTCGCACTCAAAGCAGATGCATCCCTCAATCTTCCGGGCTGTCTCCAACCACATCGTCTCCAGCAATTGAAAGCGTGCCCTTCGCGCCATTGGTACGCGAACCCCGAATGTCGCATCAGAGCGAACATCTGGCGGCGACTGGGACCGTTTGTGTTTGTGGGTGGTGGGCGGGTGCCCCATAGTTGGTCGAAGATGCCCATTAGGGAGAGGGTTGTGTATAAGGCCTCGATGTTTGAGGGGGAGAGTTCTTTACCTGAGATTGTGGGGGGCATGTGCGGATGGTGGACGCGGAGATGGCGGTATGTGCTTACTTCCACTAGGTTCCGCGCACGACGTCGCCGTGCTTCTTTTGTGTTCCTAGGCGGATCAGCTGGGTTCGGCAGCATCAGTCTTCGTCGGAAGAATTCTTTGCCGTCTGTTATGTCCCAGTCTTCTGGGTCCAGACGCTCGGTGAACGTTTGGCCTTCGTCGTAGAGATCTGGTTCTCCCCTCACTCCGCGCTGCAGCAGTTGGTTCGTGCCGTAGAAGGCTTGGAGCTCCCTGCGCGCGGCGGCGGTTTCGGCTTCGACGGTTGTAGGTGGTTTGACGATTGTGAAGAGGGTGTGGCGGCACATTGGGCAGGTGTTGTGGCCTTGATTGGATGAGAGCCATTTTGCTATGCAGATTGTGTGGACGATGTGTTTGCAAGGGAGGCGGACTGGACGCTCACTTATGCCGGTATTCAGGGGCTTGACTTCGATATCTTCGAGACAGATGCAGCATTCTTTGCAGTTGTTGGCTAGATTTTCCTGCTTGACTTCGAGCAGCGTGTCGAGGAATGCTTCTGCCATGTGTGTATCAGAATTCGGATGGGATAGCGGATGTGGAATTTGCTGCAGTCTTGTATTTAGATAAGTCCAGGTGATTGACTGTGAGGAGTAACAAGTGGTTTGAGTAGAGCGAGCTATTCGATTCGTGTGGAGATGATCATGGCTTTATGGGGAAGATCACAAAGGGAAAGACCTGGCCAATCTCCCATTGACGGTCATGGATTCCATTGTTGTGTTTATTGATAGTGATAAAGCAGACGAACAATTGGTGGTTCAAGAATAGACCAACCTAGGAGGATACCGGAACAATGCATGGCCGTCTAGAGAATCTGGATCGTGGAGGATGGGTACGATTTGGATATTAATCTGGTAATACCAATAAGCCAGACTAATGCTTGATCTCCTAGCGAAGCTGGATGATAAGAAATTGGTGCAATGTCAATTTGATCCAATATCACCGGTAAGCCAGATTTGTGAATGGAATTGAGTTCATACTAATTTGAAGAGACAGACAGACCCGCCTGGAAATTACCAGAATATCAAGCGTTTTGGATGCAAGCTTCCTAGACCGAATCTCCGCTATTCATCCGAACCAACATCAATGCATCAAACGCAATCTACCGCCCCCCAAGGCTACGATCTGCCATCCACCAAGGAAAGCCGCCACGGCTGGGATCATGAGGGTACCATACATTCCGAGACCACCAACCGCTGTCTTCGTCTTGTATGGGCCCAAAGAGCGCCCCATAGCCGAACCCCAAGTCTCGCATCAGGTTCCACATGTCACGCCTAGATGGCAAGTAAAGCTCGTGCCCACTCGCGTCACCGCCAACGCTGTCACCCCAAAGCTCATCGAAAATGCCGCGCTCTTCTAGGTCTCTAAAGAGGAGATCTAGATGACGCTTCTCGAGCTCTGAGTTCTCGTCTTGACCTATTCTTGGTATGTTGTGCCTGCGGGCTTGAAGGCGCTTGTAGAGGCTACGCTCACAGCTCCGTCTCCAAGCGTGATCCGGGACTTCTCCGCTGAAACCTGGCAGTGCGTTCAGAGACGGCGTAGCCCGTCGACGCTGCAGGTATTGTTCTTGGTCGTTGATGTTGAATTCGGCAACATCAAGCGTTTCATACCTGGTGGAGCCGCCATCGTCGTGGTCATCTTCTGAATATTCTTCTTCTTCTTCTCCTTCGGGCTCCCGGGGGAAGAAGATCCGGCGGCAGAGGGGACAGCTGTTTCCTTGCCCTGTTAGCCATAGTGTTATGCACTCTGAGCCGAGGATGTGGGAGCAGGGTAGTTGGACTGGGCGCTCGATAATACCTCTGGTGGAAGGCTGCGTACCGTAATCTTCGTGGCATAGGCAGCATTTCTGGTTGTCTTTGTCTAGGACGCCTCCACCGACGTTTGGCAATGATTCGATGAAGGAGGCAGCCATGGTGAGGATACTATCTTGTGTATTTCAAGTTCGATTCCAGTTCTGTTTGATGAGGGATGCCAAGTTTGCAAGAGATCTTTGGGTTGGCAGAGGCCGAGGAGAAGAGGTCTATAAATGTCCATTCCCAGTGAGACTTCATGTGTCATGGTTAACAAAGAGTGTCTCCATCTACCATCCGTCTTTGAAAGGCATTGTCCTCAATTGGAAATGTGTCAACGTCAAGACTCTTCTCCACAAAGCCGCATTGATGCAACGACAGTCGCGCTACAGAATTGTCAGCTGTAGAGTGGCCCAAACCCAGAAAATTGTGAGGCATTATCTCTATCCTTGTACGAAAGCGTTCTATGTTCTTTCAGTCATCTTGGCAAGCCCCAATGGCATTGACGCAAGTTTCAGATCTGGCCTATTCATGCGTCTTCCCTACAAGGAGGATTTGTATGGGCGTTCGATATGGAAGCGTATCGACATTGAGCAAACCTCTACTCGACGAGATCGGGGCCATGACGAGTGCTCCAAAACTTCTGAATTAGGGAATCCAGGTGCTATGCGGAAGCGAAGATTTCCAGAAGCCTCCCAGCACGGTTGTGGATTGACAGGGCATACCTCCAGAGCGGTCACGTGTAGACAGATGTTCAGGTAGGTTACTTGAAACTGCCATATTATCATCGGTATCATCTGGATCTCCGGAGCTGCTGCAGCCGACCTATCAGATTCGTATGCAAACATAATACACTCGAGGCAAGGGCTTTTGCTTCCGAAGAACCTCGTGCCAATACGTTGCCTTCAGAAGACGAGGCGTGTCCAGAACCGGGACGATATTTTGGGTTTCGAAAGCTTAGCCGACGATTTTCAGAGGACGCCTTATTCATGCTACCGCGTGGCAATTCGGATGTTGTAGTCCACGGGTGGTTCGGAGAAGACGCCCTGCGCTTCCTTCCGGATGGTGATGTTGAAGGCTTTGCTCCGCGGTCATCACTTGATATACCGTCCTGCAACACCTTTCCCACCTCTACATACCTCAACTCATTGTTTTCCCTTCCTACTTGCCACGATATCCTGAAGCCAAGAGTAAAGTCTCTTGTCAACAAGGCCACTGACGAATGCAAGCTCAAACATAACACCTCCTGGGTAACACAATCTTCTTTCGTACTACCCAGACATCCAAACTTGCTTCCTTCTCCTCTTCGTAACTCGGTGTCTTGCTGAACCATCTTGAGATTTCTGTGAGATCTCACCATGCCTCATGGAACCGCCAGCCGCGTCACTGGCCGCAACTTCGCGGTCAGAGAGTATGCGCAATGGCTTAATGCAATGAGCGACCGCCAATACAACACAATGAGGAACGGCTACCATGCACGCGGCGGGAGGCGTAATGTTGAGACCTTCGAAGACTCGCTTCGTAGCTTCGATAGAGAGCTGGGGGAGTATCTCCAGATGAATCGTGCAGCAGGGTTCAGAAGTGGTCGGTGCTCCGCCCTTGTTGAGGCCCATGGAGGCTAATGTTTCCAGCGCCTGGCCCTACGCTTATCAATGATATGCTTACTATGTGGCTTGGGCGTGACGTTGGCGGCGAGCCTGCTCCAGGCGTTGCGGATGAATGGCGCACCGGTAAGAGGCGTATAGACCTCCTGACACGTTCTCTTGCTAATGGATCCAAAGTCTCTGGGCGTGCTGGATTCCGGCCGATTGGAGGTCAAGGAGTTGGCAATCATTGTGGAGGCCACCACTCCGGTCGGAGTGGTGGACCGCGCGAGCGGAACCCTCGTGACGATGCGTTTGACGATGATGATTTTGCACCAACCCGTCGCCGTCATCCACCCTCCCGTGAGCCACGCAACCATCCCCTGACTACTCCCAGAGGCGACCATCGCGATGCGTATGGGCCTCATCGATCGCCGTCACGTCCTAGTAGAGGTGATGATGGCCCTAGACGCGGAGGAGGTGCTCCACCATCCTATGGAGGACCGCTCCAGCGAAACCCTTTTGAAGATGCGTTTGACGATGATGATTTTGCCCCACGAGGCGCCGCTAACAACCCGTATGGAACTCATCGATCTCGACAACAACCACCTGGTAGAGGTGATCATGGTCCTAGACGCCGAGGAGGAGCTCCACCGGTCCGTGGACCCCATGATCGAGCTCCGGCAGATGGACCAAGCCGTCGCTCTGCACAGCCTCCACGTGGTCAGCGGCTATCCTCCGCCGCGTACTATTCTGAAGAGGAATCTGAAGACGAATTTTGATGAGATTCGGATCAATGATGATGAATCACGACAAAGGGTGAAACGAGTGTGTGCCTGGATATGGGGTGCAATGCATTCCTCGGGGTTGAACGGTTTTGATGTCTGCATATCTAGTCTCCTGTCGGATTCTGCTTTGAAAAACTGATGCTAACACTCAAGCTCTCTGTGCCTCTGGAATATTGAAGACTGCCATCTTTGAACGTAGCTGGAGACTCGTACCAGCGACATCAGCTTTGATGGGGCATGTTGGGGTATACTTGGCTAGGCATAAAATCCATTCGTCAGCTTGATATCTCATAGAATCCCATGATCTTACTGGGTAGGATGACAGTGCTATGGCGAGGTTTGTAGTCCTGATCTATTTGGTACAATGACCAGGTTGACTATCATCATGCCACGGATCAGACGTGTGATATGCGCTGCTAGCCCTCCTAAGAATTGACCAACCTTGATCGTGGTTTTCCACTTTTGTCGAACAGCTGACTCCATGTCCTTGATATTCTAGTTACCACCCTGATTGTTAAAAGCCATAACGGACCCATTGATCCGCTTTAGTCGTTCACAAGTCGTTTCGGTGCCGTTGAGCGAAGGAGATCTCTTAGCTAGAGGCCGGCAGTGGGTCAGACCCGGCTCTTGCGCACCTTACGGCCCATGTTTTTGATGTCTCACTTCTGATTGCGGTAGCACTGTAACCTGAGTATAGGTGTTCAAGTCGTAAAGAACGTGGCGATACTCGGTCCTATATGCAGACCGATATTCTTCATATAGTGGAGCAGGTGATGAACAAGGGGACGAACCAGTTTGGCTGACACTGGGGTTCACCGTGGAGTCTGCCTTCTGACTGGAACGGCTGTGTGGATCTTGGTGGCCATCGCCTTGCTCTATGCACTTATCATCGGTCTGCGGTCGCTCAATGTTTGAGCCTGAGTCTGCCTAAGAACGCCTTGGAAGGGTGCTTTGGGGAGTAGGGTTAGGGCTGGAAGGCGCGCCTGGTGCTAGCTACCCTTAGACTAGGACTAGGGGTGCGTGGGGGTGCCGGTAACGGGAGGCTCCGTACGTCGCAATCAGCCAATCAAGGTTGTAGCATCAGTAACGGGTATGTTGGACTTATGTCGAACAGCATTAACGTGCCTCCCGCTGTCCCGCCGCCAACAGTGGCCTGTCGGAGATTTTCAGAGCATAGACACATCGGTCGAGCTCGAGGTCTACTTCGTCCATAAATCAAGTCCGTGGGGAATACTACCTTCCCGGACGCAGCTTTTGAGCAAAAAACCCTTCCCCACAAATGCGCTACCTGTTGTAAAGCAGGCGTGCAGCGTGCCCGAGAGCGACAGACCACCCAGAGGGTGTGAGTAGTACAGCCGACTTATTCCATGGTGTCGTGGTATGAGTCAGAGACGGGTGGCACAGTGCAACAGTATTCCAAATCGATATAGTTTTCAGCCTCAGCTGAACCCCCAATGCCAACAGTCACACACCAATCCTGCAGCCCTACGCTATCACCCCAATGGCGGTCGATACTATAAAAAGCATAGCCCATTTGCACCAATAATGTTGATGATGTGGCTACTAGTGGTATGGTATCACGGTATCCAGCAGATTGTATGCTAGCGTCTTGGCATTTTTGGCTGGTGAATTCGTGTCCTGACCAATGGAACCCCTGTCGCGCTATGTAACATTCATCTACCTTGAGACGTACTATTAGTACTACCTTGTTGTTTCACAGAGCTAAAATCTTACCACCGTTGTACCATTCCTAGAAGTCTCTTCCACATCTCACTCTCGGTCCCAGTCTTCCATCTCGAGTATGAGGTGAATCCCCTGCTCCCGTCCATAATTCGCTCTGATGTTTCTCTTCGGATTTTTCATGTCTGTGGACCTCCCCATACTCTTGAGACATGTCCGACTTCCACGCGCACACATCTGTCGCCTCTGATATCGACCACGAGACGCCGCTAGGCGGGCACGATGGACACACAGGTGCTCACGACCCTGTCAATTCCCTTGGAAAATCGAGCGAGAAACAGTAGATTAAGATATTTGACCTTGTCGTCGTGCTGGTGACTTGGGCATGCCTTGCCATAGCTGTCATCTTCATCACACCTCGCCTGCACCTTGCCTGGCAGGTTCAACAGAGGCGGCAACTCCAAATAATAGGTCTCATGATCAGTACCATGAGTCAATTGTGTTCAAGTTCTTGCCCCTAATTTGTGGATTATGCTCGAGGCATGCTTCAAAAGACCCAAGTTGCAAAATTTCGACGCCATTCTCCGTAACTCGGTCATGGTATCGCATACACATCCGCTGTGGAGAGTTTTGTTGCTAGCCTTCATCCTTCTACAAATAGGTCTTGGCGCAGGGTATAAACAGTTCACCAACGGATTCAGTGAGCGCGAAATTGATCTCCCTGCAAATATGAAGTACGGTCTCACAGCGCCAGCGGGTTTGATGCGACCCGAGATCTTCAAATTTGGTCCTGCATATATGGTCAATGCAACGCTGCCTTTCTTGTTGGCTTCGATTGAGAAACAAACATCCACACCGCCTCAATCTCCAGACTTTTCAAAGCCGGTACCATACGGATTCAATGTGCTCACACTGAACAATCATTCTACCGCATTTCTAGATACCCCGATACCGCTCAATGTCTCTCATCTCCAAGGGACCCTGAACAACGATACTGGCAATTACCTGACGCTTACTGCCAATGTACACGCCATCGTCGCTACTTACAATGACTCTATCGAGAGTGGTGGAAGCAACGATGCATTTTGGAACGAATACGATATCAATATAAGCAATCCTCAACAAGTCCATGATCATAACATTCTGGCGCAGGGCGATCTGAGAAGTAACTTTACTCTGGGCATACTTTATCGTCCGCGGGTGCCCTGGATCTTTCTATCGTTCCTGCCTACCAAAGCCACAGCTGATACGGGATCCTGGCTCAGTGACAGCGTCCTTTCCACATGGGTTCCTGCATTTCGGGCCAATGCATTATTGTTCAACATGGAACGAAGAGCCTGCACTGGCACTTGGCAGATCACGTACAACTCGATAGACCTCGTAGGTGGGTCTTGCGATGCAGCCGTGCCTGATCAGGGCTTCTTCATCACCAACGACTTTGGCTTCAACGATTACTACATGCCGAACCTGGCTGAGTTTTTGGCTCCCATGGGCCCAGCGCCTGGCGACCCGGGCGTGTATGCCCCGAAAAATCCATGGCTGATGTCCACGTTCGCCACTGTCGTGGCCGGAATGTACTGGTCACGTGGGACTGCGTACCGGAGTTTCGACAACTTCCAAGACTACCACAATGACGCCGAGAAGTCGGAATTGCTATACTCAGTCCTGGACCCAATTCCCTCACTTTCATCGATCAGGCAAACCATGAAGCCATCAGCGCTGCTCTACTTCGTTCTCGCCGTTCAGCCGGTTCTCATCACGCTAATCTTTCTGACCAGCTTCATCATGTCGTTCTTTTCGAGGCTTGATGGCGCCAATTTCAACATCATCGCCGTCCTCGCCGGCGTCCGGACGGAGACCTTGAGGCTCTTTGAGGGTGCCTCCTTTTCTGGTACCCTCACGAAAGCTGTCGAGATGAGGATCGTGTCTCAAAACACTGAAGACGAGGCGAAGACCAAAGAGAAGAGCAAGCCCCAGATTGAGTTTGTTTTTCACGACGATGAAATAGATCCTCAAGAACCCTGGCGTGGACTTTTACGACGACGCTTCACGCCAGGAAGATTTGAGATGAAACAGGGTGCACAGTACCATCCTTTAGATGGGTAGAGTGAAATCTCATAGCGATATTTGAGGATTCGGGTGCCAAATAGCATGAGCTAGTCTCGTAGTGGAGGAATCTGACTGGCAAGTTTGGCACTCGGGAATATACATTACTGAATCTCATAGTCAAATTAATACTTCCAGAATACATCTCACGGGAATCTCGAGGCCTCGCCCTATTATTATGACTCCATCTGCGGCTTGACGCTAGTCCATGTTCTCAAGTACGACCTATAAGAGATTTGAGTGTGCTTTTTATCTATACGGCGTTGAAACCACCATCAGCTTCTTGTTGATCTCCAGTAAGCACATTATCATACTCGGCAATCTCAAATGGCCGTCAACCTCGAACCCCCGTCATTTACGTCACGTCTCGCGAGCCACTTCAAAGGAGGATTCAATGTGTCGCCAAGAGATATGTAAATGCCTAGTAAGCTATACCTTGCCCCCCCCTAACCAACGATGTTATGCCTTCTAGACATAGCATCAATCCTAAGCGCTCGCTACCGACAGCCTCAAGACCAAACCTGGACTTATAAATTCCTACTACAAATGTGACCATCCTGTATAAAAGGCAAGGATATCAGCTACAAGCCAAGCACTACACGAGATTGGGTCTCTTAATCCTCGCTTTCATATCCGAGACCCCCCTAATATCCTGAAACCTGAAGCTACTACGACCATCCTCAAAATACCCCCCCTCCAACTATCCTAATAATAGCCATTGAAACCATACCCACCCCCCCAACCACCCCACCCTCCTCCGCCCATCGCCCGCTCCCCCACCAGCGGATACCCCAAGCTCAAATCCCGCTCCCTCACCAACCTCTCCTCCCTCCTCGCAACACTCCTCTCCAAATCCAAATGCCTACACTCCACCCCCCACCTCCCCCTCCTCAACTCCCTCGCAAACCGCTCCGCCACAGCAACGCTCCGATGCATACCCGCCCGACACGAAACCCAAACCACCACACACCTCCCCTGCGACGCTATCGCCGGATGCACGATATACGCAGCCAGAGCCGCGCGCTGCTGCCGGAAATAGGCTTCGTTTGCAGGGTTGGAGAAGAAGGCGGAGGAGAGGTGGCGGTCGAGGCCGGTGTAATAGTCGCATAGGGGTTTTG
>JAABUL010001046.1_pt1 | contig 55204 bp, 86 predicted proteins | sample 5559151 | NCBI WGS metagenome assembly JAABUL01 (sample SAMN10711876, study PRJNA513368) | rock metagenome | isolation source: Antarctica rocks | place: Antarctica: Victoria Land, Pudding Butte sud
CAGAAGCAGAGTGCGATCACAGGCTCCAGCTGCGCGACACAACTTTTGATTCTCGCACCAGGGGGGCCCGGCCAGGCCGGTGGCGGAGGCCTCCGCACCCTTGGAGTAGCGCGTCTCCCCGCTGCGCGCGCTGCGCTTCAGGGTGTACAGCGGCTCGGCGGCGGCGCCGCCGTCGCGCACCGCGCCGCCGTCGCGGGTCGCGCCGCCATCGGCCACCCCCGGCTCCGCTGGCGCGTTGCCGTCGGGCTGGCTGCGGGCGTCGCCCTGGAGTGGCTGCGACAGCGACAAATATTGGGATTCAGGATTTATGAAGAAAAACTGTGTTCTGAGCCGTGCCGCCATGAAGTGTCTTGGAGCCGGTTGCGGGTGCGGTTGCGAGTGCTGTCTCGCACTTGCTGCCTGCCCTGTACAGTCTGCACCCTGTCCGACTTGTGTTCTTCCAGGCGCAGAACAGAGATGGGCTGCATACGCGCAGCACCAAGCCATCAACCTGCGAAATCCCATGCATTGCTTCACGCACATCCATGGGCGTCTGGGCTGCAAACATATCGAAGGCGACCGTCGACGGCGCCGCTGCCGACTCCCGCATTGCCAAGTCCGAAGGCGTCGCAGCCGCCGCAGCTGTCGTGTCGCCGTTCGTGAGGCTGTACGGCAGCGAGTCGCTCTGCGGGGCCACGAGGATGAGCACATGATCAGAGATCGCAAGCTCGAGCTACGATGCTCAGAGCGCGAGGGCCAGGCAGCCGAGTGTGCAAGACAAGCAGTTTGCAACCATGCGCTTGCACCATGTATGCTGCGATTGGCGAGCCGAGGGCTGCCACTGTGCAGTCTGACAGAAACGAGGTATGGTTGGCGTATCTCGCGCACCTGCGCTGGGGTGCTGGGGCGGCCGGCGACGCCATTCGGCAGGCCCTTGCCGCCGGCCAGGCTGCTGTTCGGCAGCAGCTTGGGCACACTGGCCGCCGGCGGCCCCATGGTGGCATCCTCCCACTGCAGGTCGGTCGGCGCGCCGGCGTCGCCATCGCCGCTACCGCCCGCTGCCGCGCCAACGGCCGCAAAGCCGGTGTTGGCCGCGGCCGCGCCATTGGCGGGTGGCGCGGCCAACGGAGCTGCGCCGCTGGCTGCCGCCAGGCGGCGCTCCGCCGCCGCCGCCGCGGCCTGCTGCGCCGCAGAGCGCGACTGCGGGGAAGCCAGGCCCGGGACCGGGGTGCCATTGCCGCCGACGGCGGCCGCATCGGGGGCGGTGGCGGCGCGATCCGCGGCCGGCCCCTCTGCGTTGGGCGCCTTGCCGGGCGTCCGCGGCTGCGGCGCCGAGGTGCACTCGTCCTCCTGCATAGCCTCCTCCGAGATCCAGACGGGCTCGTCGGCGGCGGCGCCCTCGTAAGGAGCGACCAGCCCACCGCCATGCGCCACCTTGCGCCGCTTCAGCGGCCTGCGGCGGCTGCCATGCACATTCAGCCCAGGATCCCAGGCTGACGCACACGACTCAGCTCTGTTGCATGGCTTGTGGCAGCCTGCGCATGTCGAAGCCTGCTCTGCCGGTACAACTTCCCGCCGGTGCAAATCCCCAGTGCAAGCAGCTTTCAGTTGAACATGGAAGGCGATGGAGAGCAAATGGTACCTGAGTGCTGCCTGGATCGCCGCGCCCACGTGGGTGTCCTGGCCCATGACGAACTCGTTCTCCGTGCCGAAAGAGAAGCTCTTCTTCACGGCCACCTGCACAGCAGAGTACAACAGACATGCTGACCGCTGGCAGAATATCAACACCAGCTAGGTTTGATCTGGCTGCGTCGTCTGAGAGCTAGCAGTCTCCAGCATGCTCCAAGCTCCAAATTGCTGTTTGACGCACAAGTCGGTGCAGAGGTGTAGGCAGAGGGTGGTGTTCCAAAACACATTCCGACGAAGCTCAAAACAGGGCAATAAGCAAGGAAGCTGCACCGGCTGCGCGCTCTCCATGGACTGCGCGACGCCTTCCGACGGTAGCCACAGCACCAGCGGCGCCCCAAAGTTCCCGAAGCTCGTGGCCCCGGTGTAGTTCTTCCTCCTGCGCCGCAGCAACAGATCAAATCGCACGGCGTCCGGCAGCCTCCAATCCAGCACCCTTCACAATGTGGTAAAAACATAGACGACCCACACATGATCTCATCAGACAGGCTGCACCCATTGCGGCTTCACTGAATCCTGCAAAAAGTGCATGCACTTCGCGCTCCACCCCCAAAGCTGTGTCCTCGAAAGCCTGTCCCAACATGTAACTGTCCACCTATGTCTTCAAGTCTTCCTGTGTCTTCAACCTTCAAAGTCTCCTGTGGACGACGACCACCTCCTGCGGCGGCCAACTAGGGCCCGCCTCGGCGCTCGGGTAGCGGTAGGCTACCAGCGTCGGCGGCGTCAGTGTCTACAGTATCCTGATTCCTATGTCTCCGTAAGTCGTCACCTGTGGAAGACGACGACCTCCTGGCCGGCAGCCGACTTGGGGCCCGCCTCGCGGCTCGGGTAGCGGTAGGCTACGAGTGTGGGCGGCGTCACCCAGCGGCCACCACTCCCGAGCGCATCCGTCACGGGCGCGCCCATGTCCGTGAGTCGCTTTCCGAGGCGCTTGTCCATCAGGTCCAGCAGCAACAGCAGCTCCTGCTCCTGTCCCTCCGGCACGCCGCACACCTGCGGCGATTTGGGTTCCAGATGGGAAGATTAGTAGAGGTTAGGGTTTAGCTCTGTTGCAAGTTGCAAGCGTATGCTTGTCCCACCGGTCGAGCAGCAGCGGCAGCAGCTCCTGCGCCTGGCCTTCCCACACGCCACACGCCTGCAGTTTCTTCCATAAAGACTGCGTGGGTTTGAGATGATGTGCTGTTGATCGACGCATTTGATGAGCTCTGGTGGTCCTGCGGAATAGCCGAGGAGCGTCTCGCAAACAACTGCCGAGGAAGTCTCTTGAACTCATGGCGGCAAATGTGCAGCGCCTCGCCCGGCTGTTGGCAGCACACATGTGTATAGCAACAGTGTAAGAAGGAACGCTCTGTCTCTCCCATCGATACCATGTTGTGGTGTGAAGTCTTGCAGAGGCCGGACAGGGCTCAGCTGGGTTGCCATATCGTAAGCATGCGGCGAGCCCGTGGGCCTGCCCTCAGAGGTTTGTCAGTGTGGATCATCAGCACCCTTGCCTCCGCCAGTGCAACCAGGAATCAGGCGTACAATCCCCTTCTGTTTCCTTCTTCTGTGTAATTCGTCAAGGCTATAAACAGCTGTTTGAATATGTAGGTTTCACCTGTGCAAGAACCTTGTACAGGTCGCCGATGGTTCCGGCCTTGGGCACGTCCACGGCGTGCAGCATGGGGGCCACGGACCCGTCCACGTGCACGATGTTGACCTCGGCGGGGCGCGTCTTCTCCGACGGCAGCGGCAGCGTCAGGTACATCTGTGCAGGAGCACGATCAGCCGAATCTCAACAATAGAGTTGAACTCCGAAGCGTAGCACGAACTGACCTCCGCCGGGCGCGTCTTCTCCGACGGCAGCGGCGCCAGGTACATCTGCGCATGGGAGCAGCAGCAGCAGCAGCACTCCGCAGACGCTGCAGGTGGTTTGAAAATTGACACAGCACTGAGGCACTTGCGACATCATCTTGGAACGAAGACAGGCGTTGTTGCTTCCAAGCATTGCACCATGACACTGACCAGTCAGTTGAGGGCACAGGCTGTTGCACACGCAGGCACAAAGGAAGGTATTGGCGCTAAAAAAACGGAGCGGAGGACGCACAGCGGGGTCGAACTTGACGCTGCGGTGGCTGCAGGTGGGGCACACGAGCGTGGACTTGTACATGCCCTGAAAGTGGTCCACGATCACCGAGTCGTTGTTCTGCCTGTAGTTCGCCCACGCCTCTGCCGCCCACTCCTCGTCCGGCTGCCCCATGTAGTCCCGGTCCTGTGTGTGTATATGTTAGAGTAAAGGTAGCAGACCGGTATTCGGTTATACGCCCTTCAACTCGATGCAGCGCTCGGAGGCAATGGGGCTGAGGTACTGGTGCAGGCCAAAGATGGTCAGATATGTGGTGACAATCTTGAGGCATTCTGTGACGTCAAATGCTTCTGCGAGTCTCACCTCGATGTAGCGCTTGGAGGCAACGCGGTTGAGGTCCTCGTGCAGGCCGTCCAGCAGGAAGGCCAGCAGCTCCTGCGAGTCGTGCTGGGAGTAGCCCGTGAACTGCGGCGCGAAGTTGGCGATTGCCGCCTTAAAGCCGCGCGGCGTCACGCTTGCCACGTCGCCCTGCGTGTGGCGCCAAGCAGTGGGCGAAAACAGGCTGCAGGCCGAGTCGTTGGCATTCCGCAAATGTGGGAAGTCTGCATGCTGCTGCAGCCCGTATGGGGACATCACACCGCTATGGCTCTGCCATGAAGCTGCGCAAGCGCTGGCTGCAGCAGCAGGTTAGCATCAACCTAGCGCTGATGTCACATCTGGATCGCACAACCTGTACATTACACGTGCCTTAAACACCCACTGCCCCAACCGGATTTCATGTTGCATCTGCCGCGTACCTACCACAGCTTCTCCATGTGGCAGCCCAGCAGCACCCAAACTTTGCAGCGCGGCTGGCGTGAACCAGCCCTAGAGGCAGCCAGATTTGCCAATGGCTTCATAAGATATCATAAACCTACTCGTGCTGCACCACCCACCTGCCACAGCTTCTCCATGAGGCCACCGAAGGCCTCGGCGAGCTTGCCGCCGCGGCCGAGCGGGTTGTCGCGGTTGAGCTCCGACATGTAGACGCCGCCCAGGAACTCGCGCATGATGGGCACGCTGTGCGCCAGGCACTGCACGCTGCTGTTCATGAAGCAGGTGTTGCCCAGGTTGTTCAGCCCCGCCCGCCCCCGCGGCCGCCCCGTTGCCTGCGCGCAAGTTCAGAGTAGATTGTCAGGCGCTGATGCCACGATGCAAAGCGGCTGCTGGTCATGAAGGTGTTGCCCACGCTAGTCAGCCCCGCCCGCCCGGCGCGGCCGACCCCGCCGCCTGCGCGCAAGTGCAGCGCAAGTGCAGTTCAGCCGCCATACCAGTGACACCATTGTCAGGGGGGACATTTGTAACAGGTTCACAGTACATGCGACGGCAGCAGCGAGCCACTGCCAGGTGGCACCAGCAACCTTCAATTGACAGGTCGCATTTCTGGCATAACATGCAGGCGGCTCATGGCGTTTCATATACTCCCCCTCGGCCGAAGAAGGGCGACATACATCAATCTTGGCCTAGGAACAGTGTTCATATGACGAGAGCAAAGGCCAAAGCTTACCGCAGTGATGGCGTCCTCGTTAAATGAAGGGGTTGTGCGGCCGAAGGAGCTCGGCGTGTAGCTGCTGCCAGGCGTGACCGAGGTATACATCGGCGACACCGGGCTGCTGGCCCCCAGCAGCAGCGGCGCATCGTCTGCCTCCTCAGCCTCCTTCTCGAACTGGCCGTTTATCTGTGATACAACCATGTGACGTGACTCAGACGTGCGGTGTCATATTCCTTGAAACATTGTACATCGGCGACACCGGGCTGCTGGCACCCAGAAGCAGCGGCGCATCATCCGCCTCCTCTGCCTCCTCCTCGAACTGGCCATTTGTCTGCGATACAGCAATGCGGCTTGACTCAAGACATGCCTGTTCAAAGTCCCTGAGGTTGTGCATCGGCAATGCAGGCGCCCAGCAGCAGCGGCGCGTCATCCTCTGCCTCCTCCTCAAAATGGCCGTTGATCTGCAACACAACCATGCAACTCGACTCATGGTGTGCCTTTGCAAAGTCCCTGAGATATTCCATCGGCGCCGACGGGCTGTTGGCGCCCAGCAGAGGGCCGCGCCTCCGCCTCCTTTGTTTCCTCCATCTTGCCGTCCACCTGCACATAGATGCGTTCTGTCTGCAATTTCGGCGGAGAACTTCGTGACGTGTATCTTTGAGTGTTCAAGCTGACCAGCAGCAGCAGCGACGCCCCGTCCTTGTTGGCGTCCTCAAACCTTGATGCCCACCTCTGGAGGCATCAGACACATCGGAACCTGAAAGTCGAATCGATGCAAGGCGGCCGCATGACAAGCACGAGGCGCACTGTCGAGGCTCGACGTGCTGAGCCGCAATGACGTTGAGGTGGGCGGTATGAGAACACGGACCGGACGTGCCTTGACCTTGGCGCCTGCGCACAAACATCTTGACGGCGCCGGCGGCATTGCACCCAACAGAAGCCTACACTTTACTTTCAGCAACATCGAGTTGCAGGTAGCAGCTTCATGTTCTCCTCCGGCATGTTGTCCTTGCTTTGAAAAAGCTTGGCGGCGCCCGCGGTTCTTGCTTCCAATGACTCAAGGGAGCCCAACTGACATTGTCAATGGCCAGTCGACACGCACTTTCGCCAGCAGGACGTTCTAGTTGTCAAAGATCTTGGCGGCGCCAGCGGTGTCTACCTTTGATCATGCCAGGCTGCCGAACAGCTGATGGCATGGTCAGATGCGCACCTTCTCCTCAAGCAAGACGTCCTGGTTGTCAAAGATCTTGACGGCGCCGGCAGCGCCTCCTTTCAGTTGTTCAAAAGCCTTCGCAGAGTGGAAAGCCGCAGATTGCGATATGTGTGACAATTCGTGTCACCTTCTCCTCCAGCAGGACGTCCTGATTACAGAAGATCTTGGCGCGGCGCCGGCGGCCTTGTGAGGTTTGCATTGAGCCACACTGTATATGAGGATGTCAACGGAGCGAAGGTTCACGGAGGCACCTTCTCCTCCAGCATGACGTCCTGGTTGTCAAATATCTTGGCGGCGCCGGCGGTCTCGTCCAGCTTGTCCTCCAGCAGCGCGTGCCGATTCTGGTTCCAGTAGTCCCAGATGCGGCAGTCGCCCTCCTCCAAGCCCAGCGCATTGCACGCCTTCAGCTTCAGGTCCGCCACCGTCATCTGCGGCGACATGCCAAAGAAGCTTGGCGGAGTATCAAGGGAGGTTAGTAATCGCCTACGGCTTCAGGTCCGCCACCGTGCTCTGCAGCGGAGTATCAACAAAAGATTAGCGATCCGCGTGGCATGGACATGCATCGGAGACTGGCTGCAGGATGCAGGGCCGCATCATGCTGTGTAACTCATGGGTGCCCTGCAACCGCGCGCGCCTGCTTGCTGACGGTGATCCTGGCGGTCTCTGGGCGATCCATGTGGCACACTGTCAGGCGCAGGTAGTAAACCGCGGCCACCACTTTGCGGCTGTCCGCCGCAGCGGAGCCCTCGGCGTAGCACTCGCGCATGATGGCGGGGCCGCCGCCATACCTGCGGGCGGGCCAAGCATGGCCTTGCTCCCACCCGGGGGTCATGCTCGAGACGGGCATGCGATGCCTTGCTGGCGCGCGTCAGCTGCGGCATTGGCAGAGTGTGTGGCTGATTGTCCAGTGCAGCGACTTCAGCTGGGGGGCTGGGTGCACCTGCAGCTGCACGCTGGCGGCTGCACGCCTCGGCATTGCGGCCGGAAAGCCACAGTACAGAATGCCGCACGAGCGCGGCAACTGTCCAGCAGGTCCCCGTGTGGCCTTGGAGTGTCCAGCACACATTGACGCGCAGCAAAAGCACACACCCAAGTCCAGATGGATGCCGCAGAAACTGCCGCAGGAGCGCACCAGCCGTGCAGCAGGTCCCAGGTGGCCTTGCACAGGATGGTGAAGTCGGCGCCCTCGTGCAGACCCTCCTTCAGCTCGTCGCCCTCGCCGTCAAGCAGCTCGCCGTTGGTGATGGGGCCGGGCCGCGGGGCGATGTGCTGGATCTTCAGAGGGCTGCACACCGTCGCCGGCGCGCCGTCATTGTCGCGCTTGAAGCTCGAATACTCCTGCCACTGCTCGAACCACCTGCATGTGTGGATTGAGACAAGCTAATGGGATCGCACATCTCTTTGCAACAACGGAGGGCCTGCATAGCCTAGTGGCACAGCACATGGCGTTCCGCACGGTTCAGGCGAACGGGGAACCAGGCTGCCAATGTATGCGGCTCAGGGGAAGGCAAGCTGCCAGCCATCGTCTCAAGCTCGAGTGTCAGATGGCACTTACGGCGTATGGATGAGGGCCACTGTGTCACCCTCCTCCTGTGGCCAGTTTTTGGTTTCAGAGTCGACGACTGCATTCGCCTCCTGACCGGGCGTGAAGTTGTCGACGGCGGGACTCGCACCGATGCCAGAATCCACATCAATGGCATCGCTCTGCGCCATGCTGGCGTTTCAGCGCGTGCGTTCAGCCCCGCTATGCCTTTGGTTGTCGCATCAGCTCGAATGTTTGCGATCCCAGACGCGGAACAGCCGATGCCACGGGCGCAGCGTATGCACAGGATAAACTCACAATGCTCGACTGCCCAATGTTACGCCTTCGTATTGACGGGCGCCTAGCAAAGGCCAACATGCGCTGAAAAGACAAACCCTAACAGGCCAGGGTAGTTGAATGTACGCGCCCATACGGCTTTCTGGGCCTTAGGGTTTAGGGTTTAGGGTTTTCTTGGCCTTCCTCTGGGAATTAACCCACTGCGCCAGCCTGGGACGCCACATGTCAACTCCTTGCACGAGAGGGCCTTTCCTCACCTCACCAGCAGCCTTCGCCAGTCCGGACGGCCAGCGTTACAGGCAATTTCGGCGGTTTCTTAGGCGGCCGCCCTCAAAGCTCTAAGGTTCCCTGGGCGGCGGGGCACCCAGGCGCTCGTCTAGGCGCCCGGACGGCGCTCAGAGGTGATCCTTGGCAGCCCTTGACACAAGAACTTTCAAAAGGCGCAGCCTTGGCAACAGATCGTCCCATGGCTGGAGCAGAGTCAGGCAGGCAACTTGAGTGAGGGCCCAGGCTAGACGGCGCAGACAACATAGGTCAAGGTCGATGTGGATAAGCTGAGAGTGGCAGCAGTCTGCCGTGATATACTGGGCGATCCGCAGCCTTGGCAGTCGCCCTATCGAGAGTACGCCGCCACAACTCAGCGAGCAGAGCGCCGAGCGCCTGCCGGGACAGCCGCCTGAAGGCTGCCGGCGGGAGGAAGCTGGACCTGATGCTGGGGGCCACTGAATCCGTCGCGCATGCGCCCCTGCGCGGCTGCCCTCCGGCCCTGCTGGGAACTGCTGAGGGCTGTCGTTCCGGCTCTGATACAATTGGGGGCCCACCGTTTTACAGCGCTGCGGACCCGACAGCGTCTCTCTGCTAGGGCACAGCACGGCCCAGCTGGGAGTCGGACACGCGTTGCGCCGTGGCACGCCATCGCTCAGCTTGCAGCTTGGCTTCCAGGGGCTGAAATCAGGGGTTTGGGAACAGCGAAGGCGAGCAGTTGCAGGCGGAAAGTGCTGCGGGGTGTCGAGAAGAAGGCCGACTCGCAGCAGTAGGTGGTTGCAACTAACCGTGAAACGTAGATGCGCAAGCGGGCGTGACCAGGCAGCTCCGACGTTTGGTACAATAGATCCTGCTGCAGCAGTTGAACACCTCCTGACACCGTATCGAAGTTGCGCGCTCGAAAAATATGGTGCAGTCGTCACCATATGTTTCGTCTCGTGAGTGGCTCGTGTGCATGGCGTGCACAGCAGAGCTCCTGCGAGTCGGATTGGTTGATTGCAGGTGTTCTTTACCAGTAGCAGCCTGAAGTGCATGGTGGCATGTCGGACAGCAAGCCTGTGAAGGGCGCTGCGGCGGCGGCGGACGCATCTGGCAACGGCAAGCAGGTGCGCAGTTTCACTTGAGCATGCGAGAGATGAGGTCGCAAGGTGTGCCACTGCCTGGGCAACGCTGTAGCAGCCGTAAGGAACAGAAACAAGGAACAAACAAGGAACAGCACACGACACTCTTGCATATGCCGCCGAGTACTCACCTTATTTTTGCTCTCCTCATGCGCTCTACACCTGCTGCAGGCCCCCGACATGGGCGGACCGAGCCCAGCGAAGCCGGCGACACCCGCCAAGCGGCGCCCTGCCAAGCGCAAGGCCAGCGGCTCCGACGACGGCGACTTCGAGCCCAAGGCGCCAAAGCCGCAGTCATCGCCCTACATCGGCGTCACGAAGGTGGCCCTTTCCGACAGAGGCGACCCGGCAGTTGCATGGCGGCCTGCTCATCATGATGCGCTGGACTGCTGCTGACGGCATGCCGCGCTGGACTGCTGCTGACAGCATGCCACTGTTGACGTCGCTGCTTCATCAGCATGCAATGCAGTCTGCAGTGTGCGCCGTGCATGACCACGAGCTGTGTGCATCCTCGGCGCTGCCTGCCACATGCTGCACGGTCACTAACTGAAGTCTTCTGGTGCTGTGAAGTACAAGAGGACCGGACGCTTTGAAGGTGAGAAACTGCGTCTTCGGCTGCGATATGCTTCGGACCATCGCCGCTAAACCTGTTCGCTCGGGAGGCTGTGCACATGCATGGCGCCTGCGCTGTCTGTCTGTGCACACGCTCAATACACATCTGACACGTGATATATGTCGTCCGCAGCCCACGTGTGGAACAGCAACACGACGGCGCCCTCGGCGTCCGGCAAGAAGGGGCGGCAGCTGCACCTCGGCTCCTTCCATGATGGCGAGCGCGCCGCCCGGTGAGTGCTTTGATGATTTTGAATATGATCATAGGAATCCGCAACTCTCTCTTCTCTGTTCTTGGGGGTTTTTTACACACCCGAACAATGCATGCGGGCCGCTTCAAGCTGCACCTTGGCTCCTTTCACGACGGTGAGCGCGCCGCCCAGTGAGGTTGTAATGGTTTGAGGCGACATGACCATCGCATCAGCTTCAGTTTGCAGATTGCGCTGCAGATTGCAGCGCCTGCGCTGCTCATATGCAGGGTTGCCTTTTCCCATGAGGAACCGGACAAGGCTGATGCATCGCATGCGCAACCGGCTGCAGAATTCGGGATCAGTCTGAGATCAGTCATTTCCACTGGGGTTTAGAAGCATGTCTTGACTTGGTGTTGACACCTGTCGTATCGTGTGCGCAGGGCGTACGACATGGCGGCACTGAAGCTGAAGGGCTACGACCGCGCCAACACCAATTTCTCCAAGGACCAGTACCACCACGAGCCCTTCATGATCGTGCGTCCTCTCTCGGCTTTTTTGTCTCTCCTGCCAGGGAAGCTACCTCCCACCCTGCGCTTGTTCTAGAAAATGTCCAATCGCCTCTTGACGCTGGCTGTCGAGGCAGCGTCGTCGCCGGCGGGTTCAGCAAGTTGACTGCTGCTCAGTCATCGTGTGCTGCTGATGCGGGGCAGTGACGTTGCACCGTACACTTCCGCCTCAACAGCTGCTGCTTACAATGCCCTGCAGGAGAACGAGCACCTGCCGCTGGACGACTTCGTGCTGCGCCTGCGCAAGTGGGCCCAGGTGCGCAGAACCGCTGTCAGACCTGCCACAGGGCAGTGGGTGAAACAGTGTGTTGCTCGGCACTTGCGCAGCCAGAGCCGGCCTTCGTGCTGCAACCCCTATGCAACGTCCGGCATGTTGCAGAACAGTGAGTCCTGACTCTCCCAATCATGCTTCTGGGATCTCCTGTGAGATCGCTCAAAGTTCTGCCGACGCAGCTGTTGACGCCCAAGGAGGAGCAGGCACAACGAATGGCACAATACACGAGCTCAGCGTTCCTTTCACAAACACACATCTGTACTCTTCCCCTCACCTTGTCCGTGGTTTTCTCCATTTTGGTTGGTGACCTCAGAATCGAACCAGTGTCATCTCACATCTTTACTGAGGTGCTGCCGCAGCTGACGCCGAAGGAGGAGTCGGCGCACAACGAGCGCGCTTTGGCTGCCTGCCACCTGTTCTTTAGTTCATGCTCAATCATGTACGAATCATCTTGATTTATGTCTGCTGACTGTGGCTGAGGTGGTGCCGCCGCAGCTGACGCCGAAGGAGGAGTCGGCGCACAACGAGCGGGCGGGGCTGCTGCCGCCGCACCGCCTGCATCCGGTCCACCCGGAAGCCATGAACCCGCACCACCACTACGGCGGCCACTCCAGTGGCTACCATCACTCGTCGCCGGGTGCGCCTCCCGCTGAGCCTAATCGTCGGTCGATAGCACCCCTGCTGTTGGCTTGATCACCCTCCCTCATTTCCAGCTACGAGTGCAGTACTGGGGTGGCATGCAGCGAGACCTGTGAAGAGTGCTGGGACGGGGTTTGGGCGCACATAAGGTAGGTCAATCAGCTGCCTGGATGTAATGCCGCCGATGCCGTAATAATTGCGAGCAGCGTCGCTCTAAGCATGCATTGCGTGCGCAGGCATGTACGGGCACCCGCACTCGCACCAGCAGCTGGGGCCGCCGCCGCCGCTGCTGGGCGGGGAGCACTACTCCTCCCGCCGCGGCGCCGACCTCTACGGCAGCTCCCCCAAGGCGCGCCCCTGCCGGAACATACATCTTTTCTGTGCCTGCATCAGGCCCCTTATTACTGTTGGCGGACTGGAGCACGCTCTTGGGCTACGCTGCATGCAGCTTGATGAGCTGTGCCTGCCGCTGGAGTGTCTGCAATCTCGGGACTGTGGACTCAGCACACTTGCTGACAGCCAGTCGCCTCGACGGCTTGTCTGTGCATCGTTATCACTGTTGATGCAGTCCTTTCCTGTGCCGTTCAAGAGTCCTGCGAGTCCTGCATGTTGAACAAGTTGCAGGCGCAGGAGCTGAGCTCCTACTGGCATGCGGGCGGCCGGCCATCGATGCAGTCGCTGGAGCAGGGCGGCCCGACGGCCAGCCAGATGCGCGCCTACCTCAGCGCCGAGCTGGAGCGCCACCAGGTTTTGGATGGTGTCAGAAGAGTGACTACAAAATCACCGTGTATTTGTTAAGATCTAGTTTTTGACTGTATGCGCCTACCTCTCCGCCGAGCTGGAGCGCCACCAGGTGCCGCTTTTCTCTGTTCAACTGTAGGGGAAGTGAATGTTGCTTGATTTGAAACATAAAACGGCCAGCCAGATGCGTGCTTACCTCAGCGCCGAGCTGGAGCGCCACCAGGTGTTCGATTACGGAAACCCACTGGCCCATTGTGCAATTTCTGGGTGTTGTGTTGTTGGCGCAGGCGATGGACGAGGCGGCGCGGCACCAGGCGTCGCAGCGCTATGCCGGCCCGCCCGGCTCCGCTGGCTGGCCCTCCTCCTCCAGTGCGCATTCTTGTTGCCTTTTTCTTGATTGGCGATGCCTGCTCGCTGGCAAGCACCGCCTGATGTATCAAATGTTTCGCGCCACTCTTGTGGTGACTGCCGCTGCTGCCGCCGTTGCCGCTGTTGTTTTGGTGAGCCTGAAACTTAAGAGGGAATTCACAGATGTCTTGAAATGCAGCACGCGGTGGGGATGCTGCCCCTCAGGACGTTTCCACATGCCTCGATGGCCGAGAGTGTGTGACTTTGCACCGCAGGGCGGCTGAGTGACGTGGACGAGCTAACGCGCGCGGCGCCGGGCGGCCGCCACGGCAGCCTGCACCACTCGTCGCCACCGCAGCTCCTGCCGCACGCCTCCCAGCAGGCACGGCCTTTCACCTCCGCAGGCCTGCCGATTGGATAGCGGGAAACATGGCATGAGCCCTCAACCTGTCCCTGCTATGGAACTGCTGGAAGTTTCTTCTTGCCTAGATCCAACAGGGCGGCTTCACCACTCCATCCATGTATATGGGAATGAATGTTGAAACGACGTTGTCATCTGCTGTTGATGTAGGGGCTGCACCACCAGGGCGGGAGCGACGAGTGGGAGGGGCCTCCTGGCTGGGGTCCCAGCGCCTACCTCGCCGCCAAAGCAGGTGCGACAACGCAGCTGCGCTCCTGCCGCTACTTGTGTTGCGGGCACGGCTCTGAAACCTCAGAATGTGTTATGCAACGAGATTGCGCAGAAGGCATGCAGCTTGTTCGTTCTGTCTTGACACCACAGATCTACAAGACGGCATTCATACAACCTCTCTTCGCCAGGCGCTGTCCCCTTCTGCTGGCAAAAAGCAAGAGATGTGGACGGTCATACGTGTCACCATCTGGTTGCAGGGGACTGGCACGGCCTGGCGGCGGCAGGCCAGCGCCACTCGGGGGCACCGCCTGGCGGCTCAGGCGGCGGCGGCGGCGGCGGCGGCGAGATGCAGACCGCACGCTACCCGCAGCTAGAGGCGCCGCCGTACCCGCGGCCGCAGTCGCCCGACGCATCGCCCCGCCTCCTGCAGGTGCAATCTGAACGCTGTTGAAAGCACATGTGTGCTCCTGCATGCCTGCTTTTGTCCTGCCGGCTTAGCACCCATGCCCATGCCTTTCGTTTCAACTCACAGGGGATACAAATAGTGCCAGACACTTTGCTGTCCATGCGCCTGGCCTACGCATGCTGCACTACCACCACCTTCCTTCCGCCTTGATCAGCTGCAGTTGTCACTGCGTCTGTTCTGCCCCTGGTAACAGGGAGGCCTGTACGAGCTGGGCGGCCCGCAAGACCCGGCCATGTACGGCGACCCGGCGGCAGCGCGGCACCCGCCGCCGCTTTCGACGCCACCGCCGCCGCCGGGCAACATGCAGCACGCGCAGGCGGCCGCGGCGCGCGCCGTGAAGGACGCGGAACACGCTTCCGCCGTCGCGGCATCCGCATCCGCTGCCGCCGCCGCCGCCGCGCACAGCGCCGGATCGTCCGACCGGCTGGACGTCACAGGTCACTACCTGACGTCTGATCTTGGCGGCTACTACGGCTGAGTCTCCTGCGGCTGGCAGTGTGACCCGCCTGTGATGCCCATGGCGCCGGTCGGCTGCTGCTTTCTGGTAGGAGAGCTCTCGTGCACAGCAGCATGTGATGGCAGGAGAAGGGGATCAGAGCGAAGTACGGTGGGCAGTTGCATGTTGACAGAGGTGGCACGCCTGTGCGCTGCAAGTGATCCCCAGCACTCAGCGATTTCGGGCGCCGCCCGCAGATGACGCGGGCGGCAGCGAGTCGTGAACCTCGCACGGCCGGCAGGCAGCCCAGCGGCCAGCTGCCCGGGTGGACGAGAGACAATAACCATTTGCCATTAAGCAATCTGCCGGCCGTGCGCCATGTATCTAGTGTTGCCGCTGCCGGTGGCGTGTACAAGTGAGCGGCGCCCAGAGGCCGCCCTGAGTCGGCACTGCTGTTGACAGCCGCATGGACATGTTGATTTCCTGAAGGCGCATGCGGGTTGGACCTTTCGGCGTCAGCGTATGACTGAGCTCGGCCGGGGCGGCGGCACCCATGACAGGGCGAGTCATGTCGCCCCCATTGCTCAGTCGATCGATCACAGTAGACATGTATCCGGTAGTAGCTATGATGTGTGTTCGTGTGATCTGCCACACAGCTTGTCGATTTGAACTGTGCAGCGCAACCACGACTTTTGTATTCCCTCCTTTCGCCCGCAGCTGTTGCTTTTATTGCAGACCCCTGTTCACGATCGAAGACAGCAGTCTATTTCGTCGGGCCGTCTTTGTTACAAGCTGGTGCCGAAATTCTACTCGTATCGCTGAGGTCCACATGCTATGACTACACTGCCATGGTCCTGAGCCTTGCCGCTCCTGCCTATGCTGCACTTTTACTTCCCGTCTTCTGCGGGAAGCTTTGCTGCCTCTCCGCCGCCGTTCTCTGCTTCGCCATCCTTCAGCACCAGCCCGATCGGCACGTGGTCGCTGCATAGCAATCGTGACAGCACCGCTCAACAGATACCCTGGCATAAGGAACTCTCTGTCGGCAGATAAATGAACCTACGATTAATGAATTTCTGCAGTGCATGCTCACTGAGTAAGCCAATGGATCAAGTTAGAACAACTGTACCTGCCCATGATGTGGGTGAGGTGGTAGCAGTCGTGCACCCGCTGCGCCAGCTCCTCCGAAACCTACGCGCCAGGGGTGCAACAAAGTTCAGAGCGGCAGCATGTTACCATCATCGGCTCAACAGCACAACCCGCTGACAGAGGCAGCACAGCCCGCTGACAGTGGCAGCACAGCCACCGTCCCCACAGAGCCCACGAGACCTTGCAACTTCAAGAACCAGAGTGTCGACCCGCGCTGTCCTGCGCGGGATTGCATCGTGCCCCCAGCTGCGGCACAGGCACGCACTCTCTCGTGCACACGGCCCCCGTTGACCTGCCCAGATCCTGCAACACCCACACCAAACCCTGGGGCGCAGCACGTGCGCCAGGTAGAAGTCGAGGCGCCAGCCCTTGCCGTTGCCGCACATGCTGAAGCGACTTCATGCGATTTATAGGGTTTAACAAAGGAATTTAAAACCTGAACACAGCAAACCCACCAGGTAGTAGTCGAGGCGCCAGCCCTTGCCCTTCGCGCGCATGCCGAAGCGGTAGCTGAAGTAGGTGTAGCCCACCACGTCCGGATGCTGCACCCTGAAGGCATCCACCAGCCCTGCCTCCGTGTAGCAGGCGCTGAAGGACTGCCGCTCCTCCTGCGATTTACAACAGCAGATCAGTCAGATCCAACTGCTCTTGGGGGTCAGTTCAAGTGTGCTGCGCCCGAATCGCATCCACCAGCCCCGCCTCCATGTAGCAGGCGCTGAAGGACGCCCGCTCCTCCTGCGGCAGTTTTCCAATGATCATCAATGATGCAAATTTATCATAGTTTCAGCAGATCCTAAGCACAAGGGTGCTGCACCCGGAAGGCATCCACCAGTCAATTCAAGTTTGTGTGCTGCGCCCGAATCGCATCCACCAGCCCCCCCTCCGTGTAGCAGGCGCTGAAGGACGCCCGCTCCTCCTACAGCATGCCTCCAAGATTGTTTGCGGATTGGTTGTGAATCTAGCCGGGGGCGCTGCGACCTGATGGCGCCCACCAGACCATTATTTTCGTTATTCATGATATGTGGCAGGCGCTGAAGATTTGCCGCTCCTCCTGCAGATTGTCAAAAGAATATCGCAAAGCAACACATATCGCCCTGCCACGTCCGGGCTGCCACGAGAAATCTTAAGAGAAATTGCTGGATCCAACAAACTTTTCAAAGGAAGGATGGGCCAAAGGCGCGCCTCTGTGAAGCCGGCGGACCGCAGGTTGCGCTTGGGCTCGTGGATGTCGATCTCCTGCCAGGCCAGCAGAGTGTGCAGTCAGAACGCTGCGACAGGTGACTCGCGAGATGATGCATCGTGTGCCCGCTCTCGCCGCCTGTGCTGCAGCGGGTGGTGAACAGCAGCCGAGGTGCGCAGAATGCAGCGAGGTGCTTTCGATATGCAGCACGACGCGCCGCGGCAGGCATGCGGCGAGGCGGGCCGCTGCAACAGCACTCGCAAGACAGCACTGATATGCAAGCAAGCATGCGGCAAGGAATAGAGTCCATCATTGCCGCCACACCTTGTGCGCGCAGTTGAGGTCGCCGGTGATGATGACGGGCTTGCGCTGCCGCAGCCGCCGCACAAAGGCGGTGAAGTCCACGTCCCACCGCTCCGTCCTGTACTCCAGCCGCCTCAGGCCCTCTCCTGAGCAGCAGAAAAGTTGGATTGCAGGCTCGATCGGCAAGAGTAACCTCAAGGGGATCCAACAGTGAAGTCCACGTCGCCGCTGTGTCCTGTACACTAGCCGCCTGAGGCCCTCCCCTGCACGGCAGGCAGATTGCTTCTTGTGAGATTGCGTTGTGTATTGTCTGCAACATCAATCAACATGATGAATATCAAAGATGAAGCCCACGTCCCACCGCTCCGTCCTGTACTCCAGCCGCCACAGGCCCTCCCCTGCATGGCGGTTCGGAATGCAAACCCTTGAGAGGCATCACGGTGTTAGCAGTCGGCAGGGCTCGACTATGATGCGGAAAGCCCGAGGGCCACAGCTGCCCTGACGGAAGAGGAGGGCATGCCCGCGTCTCTAATCTAAGCGCCGATCTAGCAAAGATAGACGCTCGTCAGGCGCGTTGCATGCCTGTCTCATGTGAGTGCACAATGAAAAGCTGAGGTCCACAAGTTGCGTGTGGCACAGCGCTGTTCGGCATACATGTTGGTGAGAAGGAGAAGGGAGACAGAAGTGCGGAAATATGTTCGATCCCTTTTGAGGTACCCCAATCATCGTGTCGCGCGCACCGCTGTGGGGCGTTGTGCACATTTCATGAGGTAGGAGTGCGGGAACTTGCTCGATCTCTTCCCTGAAACAATGCGCTCGTATTCATCACGCGCACCGCCGTAGGGCGTGCACACGTTGGTGGAGAAGGAGTGTGGGAACTTGCTCGATGTCTTCGCGAAGCGATCCAGAGATACACGTTTTCGCAATTTGTGCGCACCGCTGTTGGGCGTGTACACATTGGTGAGGAAGAAGTGCGGAAACTCCGCGGTCACGACGCGCCCCTCCTGGTCATGGTCCTCATGCCCCAGCCCATGCGTCACGCTGATTGGCGCCTCCCTGCACAACATGGCATCTAAGAAAATGATCAGCAGTTTGTGCAACCAGCTATAGTTTGTTGATTCTCCTGGTCATGGTCCTCATTCGCAAGTCCATGTGTTACGCTGATCGGTGCCTCCCTGCAGGAACATGTCGCAACAGGCACTGAACATTCCATTTGAATGTCAATTCCAGGCGATGCTGGTCGTGGTCCCCATTCTCCAGCCCGTGCGTCACGCTGAGGCGCCTCCCTGCAGAAAGTGGCGTCACAGAAAGAGAGCAGCGGTTTCCGCGAACAGCTATAACTTGCTGTTCCTCCGGTCGTGGTGCCCAGTGCCCAGCCCGTGCGTCACACTCAGCGGCTATTCCCTACAGGCACATGGCACAATAGACTGCGAGAATGGAGCATGGCTTATGGACAGCAGAGCGCAGCGGCGGACCGGCCTGTGCTGTGCAGGCTGGATGCGGGAGATAGGGCCTATCAGCAATTAGGGTTCAAGGGATCCTGCCAGCTGCTGATGGCGGTAGCCCTTCAAGATGGTGAAGCTGTTCCAGGCGTGCGCCTGAGTGCAACAGGTGCTCATACTTCTGTACAGAAACACAAAGGGACTGGACTGAGATGGAACGCACCGGCTGATGATGTCGGTGCCGGAGTAGCCCTTCAATACGGTGGAGCAGTTCCAGGCATGCGACCAGCCGGATCTGAATTAGATGCAACTTGATACATTACTTGAAAGCGCACCGGCTGATGATGGCGGTGCCGGAGTAGCCCTTCAAGATGGTGGAGCAGTTCCAGGCGCCCCCCCCCAACCAGAAAATGAATGATTCATGTCGATCAGAATGCTATCTCAAGGCCCTACCGGCTGATGATGGCGGTGCCGGAGTAGCCCTTCAATACGGTGGAGCAGTTCCAGGCGTGCGACCAGTCCGGCAGTCCCACCTCCTCTTGTGCGTCCTCCACGTGCTTCTCCTGCAGCTTCGTCTCCTGCACGGGTCAAGGGTTTAGAGTCTTAGGAGCACAGACTGTTCATGCTGCCACCGCACAGCAGCATCGAGCAGTGCAGTGGCAGCATGGACAGTGTACATGTTCTGCTGACGGTTTCCTCATGAGAACATTGGTTGTGCTTTCAGTGTCATGTGACAGGGTTGAAGTTTGGGCACCGACCTGCAGGCAGACGATGCTGGCACTCTCCGCCAGCACCAGGTCTCTCAAAGCCCCCGGCTCCTGCACGCGCGACACCAGCGCTTTGCGCTTCAGCCAAGCGCTTTCGACAATATTATCTTGTCAGGAGGTGTTTCGCACGACGAACAGGGCAGTCTGCCGCACGAAGCCAGACAAGCTGCGCACAACTTGCCTTTTTGAGGAGGCTGCGGAGGCCTGCCACGTTCCAGCTCAGGATTCGGGTGGCAGGCCCGCCGTAGGCTGGAGGCCGCATCGACGCTTCATACAGCGGCCCTGTCCACACGGACTCAGCGGTCAGCCACAACATGGACACGCCAGCTGCAGTCATTGCGGTGCAAAACCCATAGCAAGATGCAAATCATGCGTGGCGCACAATGGCGAATGCTGCATGCTCACCTGGCGGCCACGGCTGCTTCTTCTGCCGCTTCTTTTTTGCCGGGGGCGCCGCCGCCGCCTCAGCGTCCTTCTCTGGCGCGGCTGCCTTGGCTGCTGCCTGTGCCTGCGCCGCTGCCTCGGCTGCCACGCTGTCTCTGCGTGTGTTTCGGAAGCCCTGTGACATACGACTGATGACAGCAAGGATGCAATGCGCCATTTGGTTGTGTCAAGCAGGTACACGGGAGCAGCTGTGGTCCTGATATGGAACACGCTTCATGCGGTCATCGAGTAGTACCTTACCTGGCCTCCAGCTCCTCTGGCGTCAGCACGCCAATTCGTTTGCTGGGGGTTCTGCTCAGCGCCTTGGCCGGGCTCTTGGGAGCAGGGCTCTTGGGCGCAGCCTTCCGCTTGCCCCGACCCTTCCTGCAACACATGCACTTCTTGTCATCTTGCAGTGACAGGCCAGCTGAACTCAGGGGCAACATCAGGGCAGCGCAGTAAGCGAGCTGCGGAAAACTGAAAGTTTCTTACGGCGTCTGCACTAGCTCCACCACCACAACCGTCTCCTGATCCAATACCGTCGTGGTCACCGCGTCTGCTGCGTCGTCGGCCCCCGCATTGGCCTTGGCACCCTTTCGCGGCGTCCTGCATCAATCAAAGCGTGCCAAATGCCGCAGACTCCGTGATGCCGCAACCATCACTTGCGCAGCGAATACCACATGCTGATCGTCTGGGTGTCCAGGTCATAACGAAGGGTTCAGCTGCAGCCATTGATGCTGTGCAGAAGATCGTACGGCGTCCTCCTTGTTCTGGTGACGACCACGGTCTCCTCCGCTGCGGCGACTGTGCTAGCGCCCCTACGCCTTGGCGTTCTGCAGGACGCAAGCGATCTGAATTGACTCGTGCTATCAGATTGACACCATTCAAGCCGTCGCCTTCGTGTGCATAGCCTGTGAGGCATGCTGCACTTTACGATCAAGCCTGCGCACCTCATCAGCCTGGGGGCCAGCGTCTCAACGCGCCTCGGAGTGCAGCGCACAGCAGACAGTACAGCCCTTCCGAGCACACGCAGCATGGAGTCCCGTCGTAAACGTCGCTATGCGAGATGAACTGCAGGCATGCTGGTGACACATGCGTCATGAGCAAGCAGGTTTCGAAAGCGTGGTATCCACATTGCGCTGGGCACAGGTCGATTGCAGCGCCCACATCAGCTCCCTGAAGTGTGCTCTCTCTTTCAAAATGGTGGTCGGCGGCACCCGCTGGTCGCTGTTGCTGATCATCGCGGTGCAATCCCTCGCCGCGGGGCGCCAGACCTTTGCATCCGCCGAGCCGCTGCAGGCTGCCCTTGCGTACGCGGACGCTCAACAGGACAGTTTTAACAACGAGCTGCTAGAATTCGTCAGCATCCCCTCCATCTCGGCGCTGCCGGAGCACAAAGGCGACATCGAGCGTGCTGCAGAGTGGCTGCGGGGGCGCCTCGGCTCCGCAGGCTTCAAGGTGATGCACTTTCAACGTTGTCTGCATTAAGGCTAGTTGGTATTGTTAGGATGTTCAGGTGTTTGTTGCTGCTGCCGCTTAGGCTGCCCGCGGTGGTGAAGCTTCTGCTGGTACATGCAGGGCGCTAAGATCATGCAAACTGAAGGGCCGCACCCGGTGGTGTATGCGGAGTGGCTTGAAGCTGCGCCGGGCCAGCCGACTGTCCTGATTTACGGCCACTACGATGTCCAGCCGGTGCGGGATGTATGATCACATCCTGCTGCACAATGCACTTGATGCAGTCGGGCGTGATGGCGAGCACTGGTCATCTACTATGGATGCTTGCGGACCAGACCTGCTACACGGCAACATCAGCTTGCAACTCTGACAATCTATCACACCGAAGCAGGTTGATCCGCTGCACCTCTGGAAGACCCCGCCTTTTCAGCCTGTGATCAAGGATGGATACTTCTTGGGACGTGGCGCCGACGATGACAAGGGTGATGTGCCAGCTCTCTGACATGACCATGCACATTCATCACGTTGATCCAAACCTAGCCAGGTGCTGAACCATGCATGTGCGTCACGCAGGCGGCGTCCTCTCAGCAGTCCAGGTGCTGGGAAACAGACACCATGCTCTGTGCGCTGTGCTGTTTTACGAGCTTTCCCAGATCGTGCTCCCAAAGCAGACCTGATGCGATCCTCCGCACCTGACGAGTTCTCTGCAAGCTTCATTTGTGCAGGGCCTGGCCTCCTGGCTCCAGACAGCCGGCTCACTGCCGGTCAACGTCAAGCTGCTGTTCGAGGGGCAGGAGGAGGTAGGCCCGAAATCTCCAATGTATTGCAAGGACACGCAATTTAGCCTGTCAAGGAGATCTGTATTTATTCACACCGACATTATCTCTGGCGTCACCTCGGTCTCTGAGTGCAGGTTGGCAGCCCAAACCTGGACGCCTTCCTGGAGCAGCATGCTAAGCTGCTCAAGGCGGACTATGCACTGTCCGCGGACGGCGGCCAGCTCAGGTGAGCAAGATAGAGACGTGCCCGCCACAGCTTTGCGAAGGACCTGCGACAATTCCAGACGCAAGATGCAATCACACGCCAGACGCCATCCTTTGGTTGCTGCGGGGTCGCACGCTGACCCACGTAGAATCCGTTTGTGCAGTGAGACGGAAGCGGGCATCACAATCGGCCTAAGGGGCGCCCTGGGCATCGAGATCACCCACCAGACTGTCGATGTGGACCTGCACTCCGGGTGATTATGCAAGTCCTTTTGCTGCCCTGAGGCTGTGCTGGATGTCGAAACCACTGGACAGCGCGGTGACGACTGTTTGTCAACACACCGCAGGATGAAGGGCGGCTCAGTGGCGGTGCTCCCGCTTTACTGCCTTGGCAACTTTGAATCCTGCATCGAGAATTCCCAGGACAGCAGCCTGCACAGCAAAGGGCAATCGGCCAATTGAGGGTGCTGCTGCGCGCAGAATCCCATTCACACCTTGACAGAGCTGGTGGCAGGGTTCCATGACGCCACTGGCAGGATCGCTGTGGACGGCTTCTATGAGTGCGTTCCTGTCAGCTCTTGCCCTGTTGTTCGGCAAGGCATGCCGCTTCCAAGCCTGTGTGGCCCTCTCATCAGGGTTGAAGTCCCGATCTCAACTGCAAACTCGTCTTGACACAGCGGCGTGGTGGAACCGACACCCGAGGATGATCGTGACATCAAAGCCTTCCCCATTGACGAGGAGGCGGAGCTGAATCATCTCGTAGCCAAGGGGCCATTTGGGGAGGAGGTGAGTTGGCTACAAGGAGGAGCCCTGACTGCTTCAGCACATCAAGTGCTGTGTGTCATGACAAATCATAGTGCAGCATGGCAACGAAATCCACAGTAAGTTCTTCCTTTCACGCAGGGTTATTCCACCACAGCGCGCACGTGAGTAGCTCACGACTCGCATGCGCAATGTCGCATCTGGCTTCTCGTGCACCCGCTGTCAGCGCTGGTATGCCGTGCTCCCGGTAGGTTGCGCATTTCGCAATGGTGAACTTTTACGCAAACAACCTTCATCTATGTTTGCGCAGGTGGCTGCGACCAACGCTGGAAGCCGTCGGATTCTGGGGCGGATTCACGGGTGGGAACTCTCTGCATGTGCTTCACAGCATGATGAGCATGCCACCCTGTCACGGTTCACCTCCCGCCCGCCTTTAGCTCCCGCCAAGCTCACACGTATGTGTGCAGGCGAGGGGATCAAAACCATCGTGCCCGCAACTGCTTCCGTAAAAATTGCGGCGCGGCTGGTGCCCACCCAGAAACCCGACGCAGTGCTGAAGGCCATCACCAAGCATGTCGAGAAGCGCTCGTCGCCGCACGCACATGTGACGATCAAGCAGCTCGGCTGGTTCGCGCAGCCGTTCTTCATGGAACGAGACACCCTCGTCAACAAGGCGGCGGCCAAGGTACATGCTGAGCAATTTGCGAGGCCACTCCTTTTGCTGCTTCACTGATCATGCTGCCTAGGGGAGTGGGCGTGCAGAAACTTCTGGTGCATTGACGTGCCATCTCGTCTGATGCAGGTGCTGGAAGATGTCATGGGCAAGGCGCCCTATTTCGTCCGCAGCGGTGCGTCTTGGCTGCTCGCCTTTCTTCCCGACGATTGCGTTCTGCATGCCATGCAATTCTAGGCTGTTACCTACTGCTGGTCAGCACGTGGACTGAAGCTCAGAAAATCCGCAATCGAACCTGCAGGCGGGACCATTCCAGCGGCAGCGCTGCTCCAGCAGCACCTGGGCATCGACTTCACCATGTTTGGATTTGGGGTGCCCGGCGACAACCTGCACTCGCCCAACGAGAGGCGCGCTGCAGGCACAATGTAAACGCATTGCTGCCTGCGTCTTGCGGTGCTCAGCTTTCCCTGCATCTGCAGGGCTTGCAGACGAAGGGTGTGGTGCATGCATGGCGGAGATGTGCTGCTGCCAGCTTCCTGCTGTCATATGATACAGGCGAACGAATCGATTTATTTTGCTGTGCAGGATGCCGGTGGGTATGTATGTCAAGGGCATCAGGGCCTACATCGAGCTGCTCGCCGAGCTAGGGTCGCTCGCCAAGGACGCCGCCAGGGACGAGCTGTAGACTTGTAATTTAAACTGCATACTGTATGGGACCTCCGCTCATGGGACCTCCGTGTCTTTCCTAGAAATTTCAACTTCGGGATTCACTATGCCAACGAGGAGGCTGGATCTGGTCCTATTTTTCGGTAACAAATGGTCTCAAATGGTCTCAAATCCGCGGTAGATCTGAGACCAACTGATACCAAATTGAGACCACGACTCGCATGTGCATCTGGTAGAATTGGGGTCCTGCCACTGGAAGTGATTTGCTACCAATTGGGACCGGTCTATTATGGTCACAAATGCCGATTTGGGACCGATTTGGGAACGATTGCTACCAGATTTGTTACTTCTGGGACATTGGGAAAGTCCCATTTTTCCGGGGTCAGCGGGTGACCCGCCACAGGACTGAATGGGACTGTCTGTTACCAGTTGTGCCTGCCTTTTCGGGACGCTGGGCACTTTGCCTTCTGCTAGGCACTTTGCCTTCGGGTGGCACCTGCCTTTGGCTGTACGCCTGAGTAGGGTGTAGCACTTAGCCAACTTTCAGCATGCTCACACGAAGGGCGGGGGTCACCTGCTGCCCTGGTGGCAGATGGGTACCAGAGACTGCAGCCGGCACGAGAGTATTCTGAAACAGGGGCTCGCCTGGGCTTGTGACGCCGCGCACCGCCGCGAGGTCCACTGAGCAGCCAGACGTATGAGTGCACATTGTAATCACCTGACGCTGCCCGTGCTCGGGCAGGGCTAGACGCGTGTTCAGCGCCATCGCAGCAGCAGCCAATATTCTTAGAGATTGCACGCAGACCGCTCGCTCACCTGGCGGTGCAGCCGAGGTCTTGCTGCACCAGCTTCAACGGTCGGGGATGGCTGACAGCCGTGCCCCGGCAGCAGCGCGCATGCAGGAAGCCGGGCATGCGAAGAGCTAGAGATATAAATCATAGACAACACCGAAGGCTATAGTGTGCAGCCCTGACCTTGGGCGCGGCGGAACGTCGATGTGCGGCGAAGCGAAGCTGCTGAGTGGGGTCGCTGCCTGCTCGGCGCGACGCCTACATGGCACCCACCGCGCGAGGCAGTATCCTGCAAGGTGTATTGATACGCAGAACAACGGAGCTTGCCTGGCGCCAGTAGCGTCAGCCTCACCTGCAACACCTGTCTAGCCTTGCAGCATCCGTGTGACCTGCCCGTCGCAAGCCACGGCTGCCGGCCGAGTGGGCGCATGCTTGCACCGCAAAGCAGCGGCCGGCAGCCGCAGAGATGCGAGGCAGCTCACGGCTGGAGCAAGCGCGGCGTGCAAGGTGCAAGTGTGGCAGCTTCAGCTGTTGGGAGTTTGAACTGGCTGGCGGGACACTCTGGCTGTTCCCGGCCGCAGCCGTCAGTCACAAGCAGTTGTTACTGCTTGCGACCGGCTGTGACTAGGGTCGCCCGCGCAGGTGAATTTGGTACTATTTGTGACCATCTGTGACTCCCGGACCCGCGCGGGTGCGAGGTCTCATAATCATTTGTGCCAATTGTGACCAAATACTACCAGTCTAGCACCAGTTGTGACCATCTGGGAGGAGTCTCGTCCCCACAGTGTGATTGCAATATTGCAGCCGCCGCAGTTGGTCGCATAGCCAAAGGCAGAGCCCGCACATTGGCGCGGTATGTGCCTGCGAGTGTGCAGTAGAAGCGCAAATGTGAGTACATAAATGACCATGCAAATTTGGCGTATGGTAGGCTTCTGCTGGAAGCCCGCCTCGTCAAGCAAAGTAACAATTCATGTGCCGCCGGAATCTGGGGATGGTGAGTCGGACTGTGCCGCCGCATGAGTCACCAACGATGTGCTGTAGACGAAGAGCACATCCCCATGACTGCAAGCGAATCCTATATTCGCAGCAAGTGCAAGCGACTGTGCTTCCAGCTTCGCATGTAGTGCCCGTTCCCAAGCAGTGATCGCGGGTGATTGCAGGCAGCCTGGCACGATGTACGGGTGCTCACCAGAGTCATGAAATGCAGTTCTGAGGCATCCCCCTTGCGCGACTTGAGGAGCGAAGCGGCCGTGCTGAATCACGACTGCGTCTGCAGTGTACATCAGTGATCGTAGGTGACACATCACGTCAGACAAATTGTCATGGGCGTCCCACAGATAGATCTCGATCGAGCTCGAGATCTCGATCGAGCCTCGCGAGAGCCAGCAGGGCGGGACTTACTGTTGTCAGATTCTGGTAGGCTCCAGGGAACACGAGCGCGGGCTTGCTGGCGCAGTTGGGAGCACTGGCAAAAGGAAAAGCTGCTGAAGCCACGCCGATTGTCGCGACTAGCAGCAGCAAGAGCGTCACCCGTGAAGCGGCCATGGTCTGCAGCATGCAATGTGAGCCGTGCGCAGCAGGTTTCAGTGGCTGAAAAGCCTGTGTAAGACTCAAACCAGTGTGTTTACTGCATGTAGTTCGCGTCCTCTGGGGTCAGCAGCACGGCAGCATTGCATGCATCACATTGACGCAAAAACGGCAGCTCGCGTCGCAGGCCAACGCATCGTGTGCACCTGAATGCAATGCTATCTGTGCATCTATCCGGGTAACTTGTAACACGCGCGCAGCGTGTACAAGCAGCGCACACTGTCGTACACCTGTTCGTTCGCCGGGACGTGTAGAATAAGACGTCGGTGCAGCTGATGTGGAAGCCCGTCAGAATGCTGCAGCCGGGCCGACGCGATGGTTTTGAAAGAATTGACGCTCGGTGGAGGAGAGTTCTGCGGCTCAGCAGCAAGTGGTGCACTACCTCGGAGTCTCGCCGGAGGATCTCCGAGACGTCCGAGTCCGAGTCATTTTGTGGGAGGGTCCGAACATGGCGAGGCGACTCAGTGTGGGCTTTCAACTCTGCTCCGTGAAGCCTCTGGCAGCGACATACAGAGACCACAATCAACTGAAGAGCGGCTGTGGCAGTTTGTACTGTACGTCTGCAAGAGGGTGGGGCGGCAGCAGCGGACTGAACATCAAGTGATTGCTGTTTCTGTCTTTCTAATGGAAATCCCGGCATGGAACCATGTTACATTGCCAACGGCATTTCCCTGCACAGGGCCCTCTGCCTGTTTGACGATCGATCGGTAGAGCCAGCTCGCATCACCGAAACCAATCCCTGACTAACATTGCCCAGGCCGACGGAAAGGCAGTGCGAGGGGAATGGCTCTAGCGGATATTGCGCAGATGGTGGTGCATGGCAGATGGTGGTCCATCAAAAGAGGTCTGAAGGGGCGATCAATGAAATGTGCGGCACAGGAGTTTCTTTTAAGACGTGAGTAGTAACTATGCAGTACACACACAACCCAGAGGGTGAACAAACGCGCCAAATGTCAAGCCGCCCAGGTTTCATCCGGAATTGTGTGTGCGTGTGCGTGTGGGCCGAAGCTGACTGCGGTAGGAGGCATTGTCATCTGACGCCAATGACCATGGTGACGCGCACGACCAGGGCCGTGGGCTGCCAGCTGTGTGCAACATCGACAGCGCGCGCCCCAACTCCGAGCGAGATTCGGCACCAACTTGACAGCCGCTTCCGCACCATCAAATGGCGACGCGCAGCACGGAGGCGGCGAGCCACCAGCCATGCGTGACAGCCGCCACCAGCACGCCCAGGTTGAGCATGGAGCTGATGCCGTGCCTGAGTATGACAGAATGAACCCATCACAAGAAACGCCATAAACGGCGGCTTGATGTTCCAGCAGTGCACGAGGGCTGCCACCGCACGCCCAGGTTCAGCAGAGAGCTGATGCCGTGCCTGCGCGAGCGTAAACGCAGTGAATCGATGGTGGACGACATAGAACACGCCCAAGCAGGTCACAAATCCTAATGTTTGCAACTGAAGAGGCACGGCCATGCAAGCGGAGCATGGTGCATATGCCACTACACTTCCGAGAGTGAACAAGAACGCAGCTAATACCAGACTGGTCGACGCACATGCAAAACTGCAAGCTTTTGTCACTGCGCACCACGCAGAGAACTGCTTGTAAAGCTTCTTGATAGCGGCATTGTCGCGCTGCGACGCATTCTCCAGCTCATACCGCTCCAGCATGATCTTCGTCGTGTAAGGCTCCACAGCCAGCTGGTTGGCCAGCGAGCCCGCAAGCGCGATGCCTGCAGATTCAGTATGAAATCCCGTTCGCAAAACACGTTGAAGTGAATCGTTCGTCGTGTATGGATCCACCGCCAGCTGGCTGGCCAGCGACCCCGCCAGTGCGACGCCTGTGCAGGAATGTGTGCATACCTGAACGACCATTCGTCATTGTATCGAAGCCACCGAAGGCTGTGCACTACCGTAAACAACTGTAGGCTGTGCAGTCGCTTTCACATCTGATCTTCGCATGCGGTTTCGTACCAGACCGGCAAGCAGGCCAGCGCCACGCCTGAGGCGCTGGCGCTGGGCGCCTGTGCCGCTGTAGTGCAGCGCAACAGGGTTTTGGTGGGAGACGGGGAGCTGTTTTCTGTACATGCACAAGTAGTCTTGTGGCTATGGTCGAAAAGCTCAAGGGTGATGAGCTGGGGCCGCAGGATGCCGGTGCCGCTGCAGTGCAGTGTCGCCAGACGCTCATACCGTCTTCCAAGTGATCAGCATTTTCGTTTTTAGTTTCTCTTGAAAAGAGGATCGAATCTCACCGAGGGTGATGAGCTGGGGGCGAAGGATGCCGGTGCCGCTGTAGTGCAGCGTCGCCAGCGTCACGACTGCCGACCCCGTTTGCAGCCAGAAGTACTGGGGGAACAGCTTCGACTGCAGCAAGCAACCAATGAAAGAACCAAACCACTGAAAATCCAAGGAGAAAAAAAATATTCGCCGCTGCCCACAAATTCAGCGGGTCACAGCATGTGTGTCCGGGCTCTCCAAGCGTATTCAGCAGGATGTGCCCAGGCTGCAGGTGTGAACAGGCGGTGTCTCAACTCAGCATCCGAGTGACGATTCCCGACGCACCTGCAGTCGGCCGAAGACCTGCCGCGGCAGGTTCCGGAACATCGTGAGCCCTGCAGGGTGCACCATGCGAACAGTCGTGATGCGAACAGGAGTCAGCATTTCACTCCGGTGTGCCCAGCGCTGTGCCGAATGCTCTCCAACAATGCATCCTTGTCCTGAGATTTGCTGCCGCCTCCATGTGGGCTCGGCAATGCTCCTGAGAGCCGCACATCAGAGCGTGAGTCATCTGCCGCGCCGACAATATGGTAGGTTACGGGCTGAGCCGCCACCAGCGCCGCACACACTTGCAGATGTCGTTGCGGTCGTTGCAGGAACATGACAGAACGTGGCCTGCAGGCAGCGACCGCCCACGCGAGCAGTGATAAACAAATTGGTTTCTTGTTTTCTTTGCGACAATTACTTCAATAAAAAGGAGACCTAGAAAACACCTGCGAAGAAGGTGGTCCACAGATTTGCGCCCAGCAGCGCCGCCCATGCAAGCAGGTGCGCAAACGCGGCTGCGCGCGCCGGCAGGTAGCCGGTGCCGCGGGCTGCCAGCGCGATGGCCGCACCGATCGCCAGGCCCCGCACCTGCAAGAGGACACGCCCAGGTGTCAAAAAGAATCTTCACGACTTCCATCACAAGTGTTTCGTGCGGGGGCGGCCGATGCAATCGCCGCGGGCGGCCAGCGCAATGGCGGCGCCAGGTGTGTGCCTTCGCCTGCTGCAACTAAAGGGTTCTGGGAGTTCATTTCCTAATTGGTCGTCACTAGAAACCTCAAGAGCAGGCTTGTTTAGGAGCATGGACGTCGCGCGTTGGGCACGCCAGCAGCAAACGCGCAGCAGCGGGCACTCCACATCGACTGCTGCCACTCACCGAGCTGTGCTGTTCAGGCTCTACGCTCTGGAAGCATGCTCAAGCAGCCCGTCTGATACAAGCACACCCATGATCTCCAGCAGAAGATCGGAAAGCGTGCTCACCCGCGGATTGTTGGCAGGAGAGGGCTTCAGCATGTCGCCCTGCACGTCGCCACCCGCCATGCCTTTGCCCTCGACGTTCTCTGCCCGCTGGTTGGCCCTGCACAGACATGATTGCGGTTGGGCTGCGTGAAAACCAGAATCGCCCCACATATGCTTGTTTGGCCCGTTTTGGAACTTTCCAAGTTCGCCCTGCACGTCGCCGCCTGACATGCCGTTACCCTCTATTGCTCTGCGCCAGCTGCTTCGCCCTCTATGCTCTGCGCCAGCTGCTTCGCCCTGCACAGCAGACGTTGTGAGCTCCCCCTCCCACAAAGGGTGTCGCTTGGCACTGTCCAAAGCCACAATGTATTGCCTCAGCACCTGAAACACAAGCACAGACCAGGACCAAACGAAGTGAAGGCCGCGCTGTTGAATGTCCGTGTTCTGCACCGCCGAGGCAGCCTCCGCATCCGTTCCTGCTCTTCGCACTGGCGGTGCGCACTGTGATTGCAGCCAGCACGGGGTCCGCTGCCAGGGCATATGCACAGAAAGTAAACGTGGATAGATAATGAAGGCAAGTGTGTTCACTCGTCCAGCTGATTGACCAGATCGTTAGCCGCTCCCTGCGCGTTCCGCTCCGCCTCCTCTAAGCCCTCCGCCGCGCTGCGGCCCGTGCCGCGCCCCGCCGCCGCTGCCGTCCCGCCGCGCCTGAGATGCGGAATCCACCTGCAAGCGCACCACGATTGCGATGGTCAGTTTGCCAGGCTGGTCACATTCTCGCGGCTTTGAGCACAACACACAGGCATCAATGCGGTCGCTGAGGAGGCAATTGATGGGGCCTGTGTATGCAGGCTTCTGCACAATATGAACGTTATTGCTGCCCGCTGGTATGCCATCTTGTGGTGGTATCATGTCTACAGAGTGATCTGACTGCTGCAGTGTTCGCCGCAAGGCTGACTGGTGGCAGACTAGTGCCTTGATGCAGGTTGGGGGCTGGTCCATTTAAACTCATGCCTAAATGACATATGAGTTTGCTGTCGCTTAGCGTCTTCGTTGACGTCTGCACTTGTCAATGACTCGTCATCACCTGCTGGAGCCGATCGCTGGCCTTTGCACGCGCGCTGGAGTGGCCTGCGAGACGCGCGAGAAGCAGAACACCTGGGATGCACTCCGTTGGCTGATAGTCTGCATGTTTGTTAGGTTGTGACAGCAGGCTGTAGAACAGTCGAGCGAAAAATTGATGCATGCGTGGCTCGATCCAGCAAGGTCGCTATTCAGAAGCCGTCTGTGGAGTCCCGAGCAGGCGATTCCCACGAGTGAGTATGTTGCAGGCCATGTTGGCGCAACCGCTGTTTTGGCGCAATCTCACTCTGATTGTTGTACGTCATCCGTGGTCCACTCTCATTGGGCCAGGCGCTTTGGGTGCAACTTGTGGAGCCTATAATGTGCTGACACGTGCGAGCTTTGCACGGCAACCTCTGACCGTCATCCTCGGCCCACAGAGCATCTGGCAGCCACCCTGCACAGCACATGCAGATCGCCTGGGCACTGGTGTCGCACGCTGCTTGGCGTGACGTTACGGTCCAACAGTCAGCATCTGACGGACTTGGCAGACGCGCACTGACGTTCAGGTGGGGCGAGGTGTCTGGCAGCCTTCGCCACTACATCTTGAAGCACACGCAAACGTGCCGGGCTGTCGCGGTCCCTCACGGGGTCACGGCCCGACTGGATCATGCGTTGTGCACCATGATCCCAGAACGAGGCAAACGTTTATGGTGCTGATTCTCCAAACGGAGGAACACCGCATCCGCGGAGTCACAGCTAGCTTTGCTACTCACGTGTGTCGCCGGGCTCGCAGCCCAGCATGGTCAACCCCAGGGGCAGCAAGGCTGTGAGTGCACAGCTGGCACTACCGCTGCTTCTCTTTCAACGCAGGCGAGCAGCTGGTCGCGGGCACCTGTCGCAGCCGTGTGCGGCGTCGGCGCCGATAAGGATGGCCAGCCCGCAGCCGCCCAACGACCCGCCCCCTCCCAGCGGCAGCGGCATCGGCGGTGGGCCCAGCCCAGGGAAGGCCGCCGCGGCCGAGGGTGGCAGCCAAGCAGGTGCAATGCTGTTCTCCGTGATGCAACCTCGATGAGAAGGTCGCAGCCGATAGCATTGTTTCATGTGGAGTTGACAGTGCAGATTTCGCAGAATCCGCTCAGCAAGCAGGGCCGGCCTCCTGAGGTGACGCGCGCCCGCTACGGATGTTGACCAGTCACCTTGGTCGGACAACCTGGTGCTGCATGCCAGCAGGTCGCTCGCTGACCAGTCTGTGCATGCCAGTCTAAAGCTGCAAGTGCGGCTGCAGCACTCGATGGCGATGCACAGCACGCATCCCCTTGCTGAACACGCCTGAGCTGAAAACGCACTCCTCACCGCGGATGCAGGCGGGCAGGCACAGCAGCTGATAGACCTCTTTGGCGTGGACATGGGCACCGCATCTATGACGCTAGTGCTACTGCTGCTGGGCCTGATACGAGGTGCGCAGGCTGAGCAGACCCATACGCCAAGTGGGATCACGTATACCATGCACAGTCGGATCACACACTCACGCGCAATTGGGTTGTGGCCGGCGTCTCGTTACTGCGTTCCTGTTGCATGTTACGCTCTGTCATTCGCCGCACTGCACATGTGTTGCCGCGTGCGCATTGCAAGACGGCCTGCCTTGATCTGTTTGTAGTTTCTGTGGCCTGATCAATGTGCCTACTTCCTGGGCTGCAGCGTCCTTTGACAGATGCACCTGCTGAGACGGGGCGGCAGGCCAGACCCGTATCAGCCTCGTGTCGCCTGGCGGCACGATGACGGTGGATCACGCTCATGCCGGAGACTGCTGGAGACTTCGGGCAGCGGGAATTGGCGGGCGGTCACCGAGCCTGCCGCTGCTGGCTGGGGCACCGGCTTTGTATAAGGATGATGGCAGAGGCGCATGTGTGGCGGGCACAGCAAACTGCAGCAGGTTGAACGTTGGTAAGTTCTGGGAATAAGACACATCAAACTGTGGCGGCAGCGGTGAGGGGTGTTGGCAGCATGGCAAGGGCCAGCCGGTTGATGCACATCTTCAGCGAGGATGAGTTGGCAGCACGCAAACAGCATGTTTTGGTCAGGCAGTTTCATTGTTGGCGAGTGGAACGAAACGAGGAAGGCCTATAGGATCAGATGTAAATGCTCGAACTGCAAGTTGGAACAGCCCGCACGAGCTTTGTGGAGCGCTCTGTGAAAGCGCACAGGCTCGCATTGATATTGCGTCACGTGTTACGGTGTCCGATCGCACACAAGCCTACTGTATCTGAATAAGTATTGCACTTGTACATCGAGGCCCGTTCGAGCCAGGCAGGCTGCTGGCACCACACCACAGCTTCCTGCCAGGCCAGCGCCCTGCCCTGGCACCTTCCCAGCCAGGCCATCCCTTTCACAGGTGTATCCCCTTCAAATGCCTTTCAAGGGACGTCCCCTTCAAAGGAAGTCGTGCACCTTCTGCAGCCAGCCGACGTACCTGCACAGCGACAGTGAGGACTGTGAGGCTCTGCCAATAAGCGCATGGGACGAACACGTTGTTACAGCTCCTGGCACTCGAGGGGTACATGGCAGCCCCAGAAAAGCAGCGCGTCTGGGAACGCGATCAACAGCACGGAAATTGGACAATCGCTGCAGCAAATCCCTCTGAAATTTTGAAAGTCAGGCAGGTGCTCGAGACACGCACTCGCGCTGCTCCTTGCCAGCGGCCAGCCTCATCTCACGAGGTGCTATGCCGGGCCAACATGTCAGTTGCAGCAATGGATGGGATGTTCATATCAAATATGAAAAAACATGCACTCACGCTGCTCGTTGTCGGCGGCCAGCTTCTGAGGTAGTCGCCAGGCCCGTTCAGCCACAGCCTCTTCGAAACCTTGCAGGACTTCACAACAATGATAAGGCGGCGGAGACATCTGTAAGAATGACGCACTCGCGCTGCTCCTTGTCGGCGGCCAGCTTCATGAGGTACTCGCCGAACTCGGCGTCGACGCCCCGCTCTGTCAGGTAGGCGTCGAATGCCGCCTGCACCTGCTCGTCCAGCTCCTCGTACTTCTGCGCAACAGGAACACGAAGACGTCGTCATGTATGGCAAATTAGCACTTCAATTGGGCTTCCAGCCATCAAAAGGCGCCGCCGACCCGCTCCGCAAGGTCGTGCTTTCGAACACCCGTTCGTAAAGCAACGGGAATCGAAACTGCAGCTGCCGCTCTGCAAGGTACGCGTCAAAGGCCGCCTGCACCTGCTCGTCCAGCTCCTCACGATATGAAAGCGCACCCAATGAAGCGCATCAAATGCAGACACAGAGTCGAGAGTGAAGGACGTCACCGATTTTGTGGTTGCGGCTGCTGAAGGTATGGGTGAAGTGTCGCCTGCACCTGCTTGCATAGCCTGAAATCCAATTGGCAAGAGGTTATAGTCTCACCGGGCTGACGCAGTCGTCCTCTACATTCGGCTTGGCCAGGCTGACATGGCCGACCAGCTGACCAATTAATAGTCCTTACACTTGGAATGTTTTTCGACTAAAGCTCACCAGGCCAGCGTGGGCAAACTCATCGCGTCACCCTTCACATCCGGCTCGCCCAGGCTGACACACAGCTGGTTACGTTTGTTGTCTTGACAGAACGCTTTTCATACAGCTTCAAAACTCACCGGGCCGGCGTAGGCGGACTCGTCATTGTCCTTCAAGTCCGGCGTGCCCAGGCTGACATCCACCAATGAATTCAACCATGTTTAATGTTGAGAATGCTGATGTTTTCAGGTCGGCGCCAAAGCTCACCGGGCCGGCGTAGGCGGACTCGTCGTCGTCCTTCACATCCGGCTCGCCCAGGCTAACGTCCACCACCGCCAGGAAGCTGCCGTCCGTGCGGAAGCTGATGCTGCAGCCCACACAGAGAGCGAATCGTCATATAAATGGTTGATACTCAAGACTCCATGACGCGGCTCGCCACGACCGACGTCCACGAGTGTCAGGAAGCTGCCGTCCGTGCGGAAGCTGGTGCTGCGGTGCAGACACAGCGTTGAGGGACAGCCATGGTGCCTTTCTGTTGACAAGCAAACTCAAATGCCGACCAGACGCCCACCAGCGCCAGGAAGCTGCCGTCCGTGCGGAAGCTGATGCTGCAGGAATGGCAATGTCAGTGGTCGACCTGTTGAGCCAATAGGCGGCTTGAGGATCTCCCCACCGGACGGGTGCACGCTGGTGCAGGTCCTCAGCACGGTTCGGAGTTCGATGCTGCGGCCGATCTGGCTGACGTGCGCACTGCCGACGATGCAAAGTCGATGTTGTCGGCGCTGCCAGCATCACGTGAGAAGTTTTCAAGTCCTGATCTTGTGAAAGGCCTCAGGTCTCTCACTCGACATTACGGCCGCCCTTGGTGACGTGCGTGCTGGCAGCAGTCGCGATGTCGGTGTCGCCGAATCTGGCATTGGACAAGCACATTGCTCCGAGAGGATGCCACCATGGGGCAGACTTTAAACTTCCTTGGTGCTCTTGCAGCGCTTTGTGACGCCCTTTGTGCGCACTGGCGACGATCGCGATGTCGATGGTGTCACCAGTGGCGAAACCATCTCAGGAATGGGATCGATTTTGATAGCCAACATGTTTCAAAGTCCTCACTCGATGCTTTTGCCGTCCTTCGTGACGTGCGCGCTGGCGACGATCGCGACGTCAATCGTGTCATCCAGCGCGTTTGCCAGCTCCGGGTCCTTGTGGTCGTCCGGGCTCATGTCCGCCATCGGGTGCTCCTCCTCGTCCTCGTCGTCGTGGCACTGTAAAAAAGAAAACCGGGAACACATCATATCCTATCAGACAATAAACCAGGGAAAAGAGTAGAGTGTGTTTGCAGCTCCGAGTCCTGCTGGCCGTCCGGCGACATGTCCACCAGCGGGTTCTCCTTATCCTCGTCGACGTGACACTGCAGTCGACTGTAGTCGACACTGCTCGGCCACTGAATCGACACTGCTCGACACTACATTGCAACATGTTGCTTTGGGTGTGCCCTTTGTGAAGATGCTTGCTGGTTGGCGGCAGCACCGTGCATATTATGCAGCCTGGCGGCAGCACCGTGCATAATGGCAGACTCTGATCTGTGCTCTCTCATGCCGTGCGAGCACCAGGCGGCGATCAAGAATCAGGGAGGTGTCAGGAAGAGCAAATGCGCTCATGATGCACAGCGGAGCTGGCGTGTCTTGCATGCATCATGCACAGAACTCACCTCGTCCGCCATAACGCGGACCTCCACCGTCTCGCCGTTGTATTGCCGTGTGAGCGTCAGCTTCGAGTCGCCTGGCGACTCTGTGAGTGTCCATGGCGACGGCGGCTGCGCTGGAAGGTCCTGAGCAGGCGGCACTGATGTTAGGGTGTGGGGTGTCGTGAGCCCTGATTTGATGCAGCATAGCTGGCTTGTCACGTCCCGGATTCCCAATGTGGCCCAGGCACAACGATGTGCAGCAGCTGGCCGCCGGGGCGCATGCCATGCAGCTTGCATGGTGGACCAGATCGACCGCACACGCTTGCATGCATCGTCATACGGCTTCTATAACCAGGCGATTACGGTGTGTCAGTGTCGGGGGTCGTCTGCTGGGGATTGAGCTTGCGGAATGTGCTTCCGGATTTATCGATCACTTTGCCGAAAGCACAAATCGTTGAAAGCTTGCGCAACACGCCAAAAAGCACCTCGTCGGGCTCGTAGTTGTCGTGCTCATACTCCAGCTCCGATTTCAGCGCCTCTTTGAGGCCCAGCGGCGGCGAGTCGAAGCCGTCTGATGCATACGAGCGCGCCACGAAGGCGCTGCCCTGTCGCGCTGCCTGAGACGCCGCTGGAGACGCGACGAAGCGGGTGAGCGTCGTCAGCTGCTGCGGCTGGCGTGCGGCCAGCAGGCCGGTGCTGGCGGTGTGCAGCTCCGATCGTGGTGCAGCCCTGCTCGCGTTGAGTGTGCGGCTGAGCAGCATACCTGCGAAACGTCTGGCCGCCATGTCCTGCTTATTACAGGCTGTTCGATCGGCGTTCCTGCGGCACAAGCGCGAAATGCTTCCTGTTGCAGCCAAACTTGCAGCTCTCGGAGTGCATGATTAGGCTTAGTCGAGAGACTAGGCTAGCTAACCGGTACGAACTTGTAGCAGCTGACACAGTGAAGGCACGCACTTTGCTGGCCAGCAGCTCTCGGACCCGCTCGGACGCCCCTCGAGCTGCTCATACAGACTTGCCAGAGGCTGTGCATTGGCGGTGGGTTGGCTGCGGACGCCTGCAGAGGCTCAGGTCGCTTGAAGATAGTACACGTCTGTCGGTGGCGATACACAGTCCATCAGCAGCCCAGGCGCACGGTTCACGCACAAACACGTTCAGGACCTCTGAAAAGCACGCAGAAAGTGCAGTCAGTTGGGTTCTGGCCGAGATAGGTGCGCTTGATTCCGGGAGATTTATGGCCTGCACGCATGTTGCCAACCAGAGAGCCAGCACCTAAGCCAAGGCGCCTCTGCCTTAGCCCAGTGAACGTCAAGCAGGCTTCTGTGTATACAGAAGACTGCGGCCGCGCACTTACGGTTTGATGCTGGCGCAAATACTGTGGTGAACGGCAGACAGGTGGGGCAGCCATGCCGAGCGGGCGGCCAGGCCAGCTCTGCGTGACAGGTACTGGCAGAGGGTGCCCATACAAGCTTGCTGTATCATGCCGTGTTGTTCAAGCTACGATCACCACATGCGCCTGCAGCAGCAACTCCCCATTTCGACGCGCCGGTGCCGTGCACCGACGTCCCTGGTGCTCATCTGACTCCGTTCCCGCGCCGCAGTGACGGGACTCAAGCATGCATTTGAGGACCTGGATCCGAGCGGCACCTGCTGTGGCATCTCGCTGCCGGGCTACGACGGCGATGAGGACCACCCCCTAGAGAAGCCCTTCATCGTCGCCAGGTGCAGATAAAGATGCATGATAGTGTGTGCTTGTCTAGATGCTCGAAACAAGTTGACATCTTGCTGCCGGCCCATGATGGCGATGAGGACCATCTCCTGGAAGACGAATCTTCGTCTTCGCCAGGTGCAGACGAATGTCTAGCATGCGCTTGCTCGGGTGTATTGCTTTACTTGCTGGCTTCGCAGGCATGTGCGGAAAGTGTGGCCGCACGTGCTTGCACCACGGCGCTGCCGTGGTGGGTGATGCGCCATGCCGGGACGCTGCAAGGCTGCGCATATTACGTTCCGTGTCCTGAGCTGTATCCTTGACTGCTGCCAGGTTACGGCGGGAGATGCAGAGCACATCGACCGTGCGGCAGGCGGAGGCGGGCTGGCAGCCCACCACCCTCGGCTTCAACGGTGAGCGCTGGCTCGCTCTGTGCCACAGCGATGCCAGGCGCTGCGCTTCTGCCGGTGCCAGGATATGCAGTGTGCCTTTGGCTGAACATCGTACGCCACCGTCGCGCACATGGGGCACTCTTGTGTGCATCGTCAAGGGGCACGGTGCAGAACTCGAGACACGGCAGCAGCCATGTGGCGCCGCACCGGGCTGTGTGGGGCGCTCCAGATCGCTCACAATGCAATGTCCTGCTGCATGGGTCTGCCTTCCTATGCGCCGCAGTGCAACAGGAGGACATATGGCTCTGGCTGGTGCTGCACGATGCGGTGCTCACACTGCACACGCGTTGAAGCCCTATGCTCTGTCTGCTGTTTATGCTATCAGTGTTGTAGCTGCAGTGCAAGAAGGAGAAGAAGAAGTGTGGATGCGCCTGGAGCTGCACGACGTGTCGCTCGCGCTGGAGCCGCCATCATCCTTATTTCATTGCTGCAGTATCGCCTGAAAGGCGGCTAACAGTCTAATCTCTGCCCCCGCTGTGCAAGAGGAGGACGTGTGGATGCGGCTGGAGCTGCACGATGCGGCACTCGCGCCAGAACCGCTGTGTTCCACTTAATAATCGTTCTCAAGGATTGTTTCCTCACTCTTCCCTTCCTTCCGCAGTGGAAGAAGAGGATGTGTGCATGCGGCTGGAGCTGCATGACGCGGCACTCGTGCCGGAGCCGCTTTGTCTCACCTAATTATTCGTTCTCAGGCATTGCTTCCTCCCGCAGTGCAAGAGGAGGATGTGTGGATGCGGCTGGAGCTGCACGATGCGGCGCTCGCGCCAGAGCCGCCAGCCGGTTGTAAAGACGGCAACAAGCCGGACAAGGTGCAGCGCTCGGGCCTGAGCGGCGGGCTGAGGGGGGCGCTGCGCTCGCTGTCCTCCGCCACGCTCAAGGTGCGCAATCAGGTCGAATTTGGTGACATATCCAGGTCCACTGCAGGCTCCGATGTGTTCGCGATCACACACTGCTGCGAACGAGCAAATCAATTGACACCTGCCTGGTTGTTTCGCAGCGGCCGTTCGGCGGCGGCAAGGCGGGCCGCGCCGAAACCGCCGTGTGCTTGGACCGTGAACTGGTGAGTTTTCTGACCTCTCGTGGCTGTTCGGCATGGCTATCATTTGTCCCAGAAACCAGTGGCAAGAGCACCCATCAGCATCACATTCTGCCAGAGGTCACCGCATACTCGGCACTGCACCCAACAGCGGGCAGCGCGTCAGCAGATGGCGCCAGCAGGACGCAGTGCACATTTCCAGTCAATGCACACGGACTCGCTGAAAACTCTCCTGTGGATCCTCAACCCGCGCAGAGCGCGGCGAACTGCATGCCGGCGGGGGAGGTGCCGTGCATTGCACACTTCCAGTCAACACACATCGATTCACAAAAGATCTCCGATATTGCAATGCTTGCAGAGCGCGGCACAGTGCATGCCAGCGGGGGAGGTGCTGCAGCAGCAGCCGCAGAAATCCGGCGGCTCGTTTTCGCGCGGCATGAGGCGCGCCTTTTCATCCTTCACTGGCGGCTCCCGGAAGGTGGGTCTGTGTGCTAAGCCCTACACTGCCTGATTGCTGCCCTCTTTGGCTTTGCATTGCGTCCCGTGCCTCTGCAAAAGGTTTTGTGTTTGCCGAGCCGCTTTTAGTTGCCCCACATGGGCGAGGCGGGGAGATACATGCTGGCGTTACCGCCGATGCAGCTTTCTGCAGGCGTCACGCACAACATGCCGCATCGGATCCGGTAACCTCGTAGCAAACTGCACATTGATGTTCGCATCAGATGCTTATTGTTGGATTTTTACCACAGGGCAAGACGCCGCTGTCGCCCATCAAGACGGTCGCCACCAAGGTCCTGTCGCCACAGAAGGTGCGGCGCTTCGTGTGCATTTGTGTAAGTGTGACAGGCTTGTCAATTGATGCCTCACAGCGGACAGACTGGGACGCCCGTGGTGCCACAGCAATGATAGAAAACCATTTTTAGCTTGTTAAAAGAGTAAAAACCGTAGTTGTGTGGTGACCGCGCATTCTGTGCACGTGCTGCATTTGCAGTCCCCTGCTTCAGTTGGCGACTTCTGCGCGTGCTGTGGCATGGGGGTCCAGTGTCTCGTGAAACACATCCCATCGCGCGCCAGGTTAGAGCATCACTGTGGGAGCACGAACATATGGTGGCGGACACCCTTCATCTACATGTTGATGGGGTTCAAGCTTGTTGATTCGATTGCCAGGTCAAGGCGTCACCGGGCACGCGCGCCGCAGCGGCTGTGCAGGCGGTGACCCTCGAGGCCGGCAACCCGGCGGCAAACTGCGCCGACGGCCCGCCCGCGCCCGTCGCTACACTCATCGGTGCGCACCGATCAGATCCTGAATTCATGGACTCTGCCAACCGCGTCGACGGCCCGCCCTCGCCCGTAGTCACGCTCATTGGTGTGCGCGCACATGCGGCCCGAGTGGCGTGCGCCCCAGCAGCATGGCGCAGGGTTGGGTTGCTGTCCATCGACTCATGGTCTGCACAACGCAGGAAATGGGAGGGCGAACGTACCTCTGACTGGCTGCGTGATTTGGCTGCAGGCCGGGTGGACGTGCGCACCAGCAGCATGGTGCAGGACTGGGTCATGCAGCACGAGCTGGTGCTGACAGACCGCCACAAGCGCCGCGTGGCCGCGGTGCAGGTGAGTCTTGGTTTGCGGCGGATCCTCAGTGTCTCGGTTGTGACGTTACTCATATGGGAGCGGCTTGTGGCAGTTTCTGGAGCTATGCCGCGCAGCCTGCACAGACACCTTTGTACAGGCGTGTTCGTGCACTGCCACTGCACCACCGTCGTTCCTCGCTTCTTGTTGAACGCGGTAGTCCAAGCTCCTGTGCAAAATGCCGACATCAGACGAATCGCCGGACAAGAAAATCCTGTCACGTCCAGCCTGACTCTGCCGGCGGCTTGGCGCATCACAGGTGGCAACGATGTTCGTGCCACTGGCGCGCGAGGGCTGGCTGCAGAAGCTGGTCGCTAGCCCCGGGCACCCGTTCGGCCAGTGGCGCGTGCTGTGGGTGGAGCTCCTGGAGGACGGCAAGCTGTCCTGGTTCGACAGCAGCCGCAAGCGCAAGGCCGACTTCCGGTGCGGGTTCTGTTGACTGAGCATGTTCTGCAGCGCAAACTGCAGTGTATTCGAACTGATGTCAGTGGCGCGGCCCTGCGGCGTTCAATAACAGTCTGAGTAGTCCTGCACCGACTCATGCAATGTGGGGCGCTCCTGCAGCTGCGTGCTGGCGCTGCACGATGTTCTCGAGATGGAGATGTGCAAGCGGTTCAAGAGGCACCCTTGTGCCTATGTCCGATTGAATAATCGCGGATATGCATGACTCCTGCCCATGCAGCGGCGTGCTGGCGCTGGACAACGCGCTGGAAATGGGGGTGTGTAAGCGGTGCAACAGAGCAATTCCTCCAGTTCCGGTCTTACTGACATTATCGCATGTCGCATAGGGGCGTGCTGGCGCTGGACAATGCGCTGGAGATGGGGGTGTGCAAGCGGTACGAGGGGCAGCCGAGCGCGGGCGCCTACATGGAGCTGACGGTGAGGCAGCGCGCCGGCGGCGGCCGCCCCGAAACCCACATCTTCAAGGCCAACCACCCGGACGACGCCTCCAACTGGCTCGCCGACTTCCAGGTAAGCGCATTTCAAAGCCTGGAGGGCGGGGGTTCCCTGTTGACGTATCTGCAGAGAGCCGTGACACAAGGGCCAACTGCCAGGACAGGTGGCAGCACCGGAGCGGCGGCATTCTGGTGCAGAGTCGGCTGGCTGGCGCATGCTAGCAGAAGATGGCGAACTGATCCGCACCCCACGAAAAGCTGCAGGAGCTTCGTAATGTCATCCCCATGGCCATCAGAATGTCGCCGCTGAATGCTTTGCGTTCGGGTGTCGCAGGACCTGTGGCGGCAGCAGCAGGGCGGCGGCGCGGCGCTGGTCAGCCACCCTGTGCCGATATCCCCCGAGGCGGAGGCGCCGCGCCCGGCCAAGCAGAAGAAGGAAAAGAAGCGGAAGGAGGACCCGCTCCTGGCCGAGGTGAACATGTATTAGTGACTTCACATCTTGTAAGGTCAATGATGCCAAGCGAAGATGCGGAAGGAGCTCCTGGTAGAGGTAGGCAATGCTGCGGATCCTGTTTCGTGGGTGTCTCAGATTTGCTCAAGATTTCTGTTGCGAAGCGGTCACAGCATGCGCGCCTGCGGGCACAAGAGGCATGCCAGGATCAAAGCAACAGCACACAGTGTGATTGGGAGTTGAGTGGGTGCCGACTGTGCTTGAGCGGCAGTGGGTGACTCTGAATGCAACTTGAGCATGGCGTTGATTTCAGCCACGTTCAGAGCAACAATCGGCCCTGGTTTCGAGATTCCAACATGCTCTGTGCTGCTTGTCTCTGCTGCTGCCGAGCCGGTCGTCGGCGACGCTGTTGCAGCGCGGCAGCATGACGTAATGACTACGCTTCTGCAAATGAAGAAGACTCCCGACATCAGACCGTGCTGTGCCCCCCCGCGCAGCTGGCGGCGAGCCGCTCGTCGGGGACGCTGTCGCAACGCGACTGCCCGTGGCGCTGTCATTCCTGGCATCTGACACTTCCTGGCATTTGACACAAACCCTATGTTCTTCCCTCTGCAGCTGGCAGCGAGCCGCTCGTCGGCGAAGGTCGCAGCGCGGCAGCGCAATGGAATCATAAGCTGCAATGCCGATTCCGTAATCGTCACACACAAGTCTTATTGTCATATCCATCTGTCCCCGCAGCTGGCAGCGAGTCGCTCGTCAGCGACGCTGTCGCAGCGCGGCAGCGTGACGCCGTTGCAGCAGCGGCCGCCTTCCCGACAGCTCCTCGACTCTGGGACCGCCTCTGGCCGCCACGCCGGCTGGGGCAAAGAGAACGTCGTCAAGCACACGTCCGGCGGCGGCAATGCGGCGGCGGGGATGCCAATCCCCAAATCGGGCAAGCCGCCGCTGGGAACGCCTGCGAAGCGGCTGGCGCCAGTCCCCGGCACACCCGCAGGCAAGCGGCTGGCCTCGGCGTCATGCAAGGCGGGGCTGCCGCAGCTCTTTGCGGCCGGCGGCGGAACAGTTGGCGGCGGCGGCGGAATCGGGCTGTGGGGCCTGGCCGCCGCAGCGAAAGCGGAAGAGCCATCAGCGGCGGCGCGCGCGGCGGCGGAGCTGCTGGCGCAGCGGCCGGCGCCGCGCGTCTTCACGCGCAGCACAGCAGACCGCTGAGGGGCAATGCCAACGAAGGATTCATCCAAACCGGCAAAGCGCGGCAGCTGAGCCGGTGGAGCTCTGGCTGCCGCGCTGCGCGTTCGTTTGAAATTCACGCGCGGCTCTGCCGTGGACTGCTGACTGGACGGCAACAAGGCAACAATGCGGGGACAACCAGACGCCTAGCAATTCCGCTTGGGAGGCAGGCGCAGGACAGGCATAATTGACGCAGGGCACGTGGCTGGCAGGGGGCAGTCTCCGACTTCTGCCGCGGTGGCACAGTGCAGAAGCGGTCACAGTCGGGTCTAGGTATCAATTGGATTCGCAGAGCTGGATAAGAAGTTGCGACGCGTGATGGAGCTGTTGCGCAGTGTTGGTATTGATTTGATTTGATGAGAGCATGCAGGCGATCACGCTGTACAATGTGTGTTGTTAAGCTTGCGAATCAAAACTTCAGGCGATTTGATGCACATGCGTGATGTTCCACCGCTAGAGACGAAGCCTGATGCAAAAGCAGCTGCACCCCTCGTAGCCAATAGGTAGACACCGCAGCACCGAACACGTCACTCTCGAACACAGTGTCAAACTTCCAAACCATGCATACAGCCGCCTCTGGAATGGGTTCCAAAACCAGCGGTGTAGGTTCTCAGGGCCATGCCACCCACGGGGAGGGCCCCGTGCGAGTTTCTCAATTAGATCGTCGCCTTGGAAGTTCCATTGCACTTTGTCAAACATGTCAGTCGCGTCTGTAGGTCAATATCACAAAAATCCCACACCATGCCTGTGCACCCGCTGCGGGGGTGTGTATTCAAGCCCGCATTGCAGTAATGGCGATCCATATTTCTCACGCCGGCACTACCGCTTCGTCTGCAGAATCAGCACAGCTTTGTTTGTGAGTGTTGCTGTCAAAAGACGGGCTGGTAGGAGAGGCTTGCGCCTTTCGTGCACTGCCTGCATCGCGCGTGTGGACGAGCGCTTGCCAGTATCTACAGCAGCAAATCCTACTGGGTATACCCAGTCAGAGCACATGCTTGCACTTCTATTAAACCGCTACGTAGCGGTTTAATAGAAGTGCAAGCATGTGCTCTGACTGGTGGCTGCCACCATGCCTGCGAAATGCTGTCAGCCCGAGTGAAACGCCTCAGGCCCTGCTCACCTTGGCTGCCGTTTCAGAAGCGGTTCCGCCGTTCTGCGGCAGTCAGCGAGGCGCCGCCGCACTGCTGCTGGCGCCACTGCTCGAGCGGTCGGGGAACTGCGCGTGGCCCTGCGCAGTTGCAGCAATTCATTTCAGCTGTGTTTCTCATTCAGCTGTGTTTCATTCAGCTTGCAGCCTCGGTGCACATGCAGTTGAGCTCTGACCCACGGCAGAAGCTGCCATATCACTGCCTGCTGAAAAATCTGCAGAGCCAGAAGCCCCTGTCGCCCTTGTGAAATCCAATCGGGAGGTTTCATTTTCATTGGGAAGTGCCAAAGCAAGCCGCACACCTGGCCGCCAGGCAAAGAGTCGATGGCGTCAGTGACGACGCCTCCCAGGACCGATGCTGGGAGACGTGGTGACTGACAGCATCGACTTGTGACTGAGCGACCAGGTATGTAAAAGAAACGAGAAAGAAAAGCCTCCGAAGCCCTCTGAAAGAATCTCAAAACATTATTTTTTGTGCGTCCCGCTGCCCAGCCGCCTCGCACCAACCGGATGGGCAGTGGGAATCAAGGGTTTGTATTCCTGTGAGGTTTATTTTGCCGAATGGGCAGTATATGTTGCAAAGGGTTGTATTCCTGCGAGGTTACCTGATTTCACCCATGCACCTGGCCACCGATCGACGAGTCGATGGTGTCAGTGACACATTAATGTGTCACAGCTGGCAATATTGCCAGCTGTGAGGCGATGAGCAGGGCAAATACAGAATGTTATGTTTCCCAAGACACATTTACCAATCTTTCTCTTCATTCCTTTCACACACCTGGCCGCCGAGCGACGAGTCGATGGTGTCTGTCACAACGTCGCCCAGCACCGACGTCAGGCGAATCGGCAGCGGAAACGCCAGCGGGTCGACGGGGCTGGTGATCTGCCAGCGGCCCTCAGAGTGCGGCACCCACTCCCAGTCGGTGCTGTTGGGCAGTCGCATCTCGGCACTCTTGACGGGCACGCTGCACGCATGACAGGAACATACATCAACATTAGTTTTGTTGTTCCGATAAGAAGTTATGGGCTTGTGGTCTGCCAGCGGCTGCCGGTGAGCGGCAGGCAATGCCGGGCGGGGCTGTCGGGCAGCTGCATCTCGACGCATTGGACAGGATCCCTGCGCGCAGCAACACAGTCTGCTTCGAAAAGCGCTGAAGGTGGGGTGTCGATAGGACGTCCTCTGTCGATAGGACCGTCCTCTCCCAGCGGCCACCGGTAGTGCCGGGCAGGGCTGTTGGGACTGCTGCATCTCATCCACCTGCTGATCCGGCACGCTGCGTGCAGCAAGCAAAGTTTTGATGTTTGCTTCTCAAACCGGAAGAATAAGCTGGCGATCTGCCAGCGCCCCTCGCCTCGCGGCACCTATTCCCACATGGTGCTTTTGGGCCGCTGCAGCTCCACTGGCTCGCTGTAGATTTCGATTTGTTTGGAGCGAAATTCGAGATAACGGAAATGAAGTGTGCTCACCGCGCATTGGCAATGGCGAGCTTGAGCCACCAGGCGTTTGCGGCGCCCATGTCATAAACGAATGCGTCGGCGGCTGCCGGGTAGGCGCAGGGCACAGGCGCCCATTCTACCTCCCAGGACCCGTCGCCGCCCGGCACGCACAGACTGATGTCGCCCCAGCCGCAGGAGGCGCACCTGAAAAGGAGAGGAAGAGCTTGAAGAAACGATGTACAAATCATCTGTAAGGCACAGGCGCCCCACGCCATGTCCCGGGACCTGTTGCCGCCGGGACACACAGACTGATGCTACCCCAGCCGCGTGAGGCGCACCCAAAATTAAAATGCAAATGTGCAAAGATTCCCAGCAGTAACCAACGAGTAGGCGCAGGATGCTGGCGCAGGGCGCGCACTCGCAGGCAACAGCGGTATGTACTTCCAACACGTAAAGACATTCAAAACGTGAAGGCAGCTGTGCCAAACATCTTGAGTTCGCACTGTTCCAACATGCCATGCAGGTCAGCCGCAGCTGGTTGGCGAGCCGGGCTGCCACAGCGGCTGCCTCTCGCACAGCGCAGGCAGGGCTTCTGGTGCCCGAGGCTGGGGTGTGTTGATAGCATCAGGCTGGGGGGCTTGGGTTGGTATGAAACGCGCAGGTGGCGAGCGGCGAAAGGCGCACTCGTCGAAGACTTGGGCCAGCGTCCACTGCGCGGGCGGCGGCGTTTCGCCTGATCCGCTGCCGGTGCCGCTGCAGAGTGCACATATGCCTTTTTGAACAGTGGCTTGTCACGACTGGGTCCGCCACGCATCAGCAGCTTGCCGCAGGCATCCAGTGACGGGTGGCTGATCAGGCGCGAAGTGACGACAACTTTAAGCAGTACACAGCAGCAGCAACCGCTCCCCGGTCCCTGTTGCTGAACACCATGCAGTCAACGTTGGGGGTCCGAAGCGATATGGCGACACCTACCGGTAGGCGATGCACAGGCCGCAGGCGGCAGCGCCGCCGTACTGACCCAGGTTCATAGCCACTTTGTGCTTCACGCCGCTTGCGAGCTGGAAGACGGGACCTGCAGGCGCCAAAACCCTCTATCTCAGATTCTAATTCTTTTGTGCGTACACTCCAGAATTGGCTGTCGCAGTAGAACGAGGCCCAAAAGGGCGTTCACACCCCAAACTGCCAGCCTTGCGTACGGCAGTCTGCAGATGTAGGCACGTCCCGTAGGAGGAGGCCAAACACAGTTGGGAACCTTTCGAGCTCACTCACCCTCAGCATTCGCGGCGATCGGCTGGAAGCCGCACTGGTTGTTTTGGAGGTCCTGGGGCAGCGAGCGGTAATAGGTGGCCTGCGTCATGGCAATCGAAATGTCAATTCCTGGTCCTGGCGTGTGGCCTGCGTCACGACAACTGCAATGGGATCGCCCGGTCAGGCAATGAGCTACGTGTTCCCAGCTAAGATGTTTAAAACAAACTGCAGAAACCGGTGCTGCTGGGCTTGACTGCAAACGACCTTGTACAATAGATTTGCCATGGCAGGAAAACGGACCTCACCTGTAACGCGCACAGAAAATGTTCGATAACCTAGAATGGAGCAACATACCTGTCCAGATATTATGTGGGATGCGTTGATGTCGGCCCAGCCCCAGGTCTCAGCGTTAGGGTCCCATTGGCCCTCGGACAGCGGCAACACGCCGCCGGGACCTGTTCCGGCGGAGTCGGTATTTCCAGCAGAAGGCCCGGCCGCTGCGCTGTTGAAGTTGCTGCCACCGCCAGCGCTGGCGCCGCTGCTGTTTGAGGTGGTGGTGTCGCTGCCGCCGCCGCTGGCGCTGCCGCCACCGCTGGCGCCGCCGGCGTCAAAGGCCAGTGGCGGCAACGCGGCGCCGGCCGACGGCACCGCCAGCAGCCGCCGCCGCAAGGCTGTGCCAGCGGCGCTCAGCAGGTTTGTCGTCCTGCCTGGGCCAGACGCCGCCGGAGACTCTCGCAGCAGGCGGCGGCCGCCAGAGGATGCAGAGCTGTCGGCTGTGGTGGCTGCGCCCAGGGGACCAGTGCCGTTTGCGGCCGCGGCTGCGGAGGCGGCGTTTGCGGCAGAAATGCCGGCAGCGACCGCGCTGCTGTTGGACCCCGGCTCGGGGATGAAGACGACGTCGTTCGGCATCGACAGCGGCTGCAGCTGGGGCGCTGGCGACGGCTCTGGCGGCGGGGAAGAGGGCGGCGCTGACGACGGCTCTGGCGGCGGGGAAGAGGGCGGCGGCGGTGACGGAGGCTGAGCCGGGGACTGCGGCGGCAGGGGAGACGGAGACGCGGGTGCAGGTGCAGCGGAGGCGGCGACAGCTGCGGCTGTGGCGGCCGGTGGAGATCTGGGGGCGGCCAGCGCGGCAGGAGAGGTAGCGGGGGGTGCGGCGGGGGCGGCAGCGGCGCCTCCTGCTGTCCCGGCATGCTGGGGGAACTGTGCAGTGCCCTGCAGACGGGCACCTTCACGATGAGGTGTCAGCGATGTGAAGCCCCAGTCAGGAATGACACAGTCGGATTGTCGGAGCCAATGCTGACATCAATGCAGTTGCCATACGCACAGCAACCATGCAGGGATACAGCGCTGAGCTGCGCATACCAGGCCGCGGCCAGATGCAAGCTGTGAGGCTTCTGAGATGTGGACCAGTAGGACAGTCGTAGTGAGTTGATTGAGCTCAGCAGCTTCAAATCAATGGCATGATGGCGTTTGCCGCACCTGACCGCCGGACCAGCTGGGCAGCGTGTCGGTAACCGTGTCCCCAATGACGGACGTCAGCCGCAGCTGCACTGGCATCTGCGCATCGAGTCCATAACAACGTGAATCGTCAGCACAGGTGCGTGAGTTTGAGCAGGCAGCTGTCCAGTCTCAACCATGTAACAGTCGATATGCTGCAAAGACAGTCCATTTTGTCGTACGCCAGCAGCCCACGCCGGCAGGAGATATCACAACAGACAGCAAGCGACGCACATTGTACGGACCGCCATTTGCATTCCTGTGGGGCAGCAGGATGGCACATCAGAAAGCAGCGAGGCGCTCAGCGCACCAACGGCCTGTCGTTTCGGCACAAGGCGCATGACCGCTGCTCGCACACTGCCCTCAGGCAGTCCTGACGACACAGCCGGCAATGGCACAGCTCGCCTCAACGGCCAGCATCTAATCTGACCATAGCTGAATAATTTTCGCCACAAGTGAAGTGCTGAGAGCAGTGCACCAGTGGTTGTCGGGGTTGCCGCGGCGCATCGGCCACCACTGCGAGGGGTCACTCTGGTCCTGCATCTCGACCATCGCCACCGGCACCCTGCACAACCGTGCAACAACCCTTGAATATCAAGCCACCATGAAATTCAAAGCTTGCTCTGCATCTTAAGATGACATCTATCTTGAAGGCACCCCGCACAGCCAGCCTTCATTGACAAATCATGTAGTACAGATGACAGCTGACTTGCTGCTGGTCAAGAAAACGAACCAGGCGCAAGGCGCCTCGTGGCAAGCAGGTGGCAACGAACAAGGTGACTCTGCCTTGAGGCTGTTCTGCACATGATGGTAGTTATACTTGGGCGGCGCACCTAGTGTTGCTGACAGTGAAGCTGAACCTGCAGGGCAGCAGAGAGCGGATGCTTTATCAGTGGGGTCAATGTGCGCTAAGGCTGGGATGAGCATTCTCCAGAATGCGCAGTCGTGCCGCCTGTGCACACTGTGCACAGGCGGCACTGGCAGTGCAAGTCGCAATGTGCACAGAGGTGACTGTTGAGATGATGAAGAATGCTGACAAGAATAAAGTGAGCAAGGGATCAGAACATGGCGTATGATAGTCAAATCTGCATATACAAAGACCCGCGCCGACAGCACTCACAATTATCGTCATGGACAGATAATGATGAGTAATCGCACCAGTAGGGGTTGGGCTGCGCAAACATATCGAAGCGGAAGTTGGAGGCGCCCACATTGCAGGGGACCGGGTACCACTCGATGCCCCAGCGGCCATCACCCTGCGCGCACAGGTCGATGGCGCCGTACTGGCACTCCGGGCACCTGCGCCAGATATAATATACAGCTTATAATATAGAATAATGGTGACTGGAACACAGGAGGACGTGTAATGATTAGAGGTGCAGTAAAGTTGCAGGAAATTAGGGAATTGGGTGTGCCCAAGCGGCTGTCGCCCTGCGCGCAGGTCGATGGTGCATTGCTGGCACTCCCCGCGTCTGCGGCAACTCAGCTGACAAGTGGAAGCAATGCGGCACATCGAGCAAATCAGGTACAGCTTTGCGGGCAGAGAGCGGGTTGCAACGGACCCGCAAGCTACATGCTTCTTGCAGCGGCAGCTCGCGCAGGAAACAACGAAAGCATGGTGCGAGAAGAGAAGGGTGCCACAAGCTGTGCTGGCGGCAGCGGGCAGGCACTGCAGGCACAAACTGCGGTAGGTTTTCTATGAACATATCATTACCTGTTGGTGACCATGCCCATTGTCCAGTTGCCAGAGAGGGGGGTTGTGCCCAGCCCGGAGCCGGTCCCCCCTGCAGCAGCAGTCACGACAATGGTGGAGAACTGAGCTGCTGCCCTGCCCACGATGAGCGCACAAAGAGGAGAGAGAGGTCCCAGGCCGAAGCCAGCAGCAGCAGCAGCAGCAGCAGCAGCAGCAGCAGCAGCGGTTGTGAGGCCTCTAGTTGAGCTGCTGATGTGAACTTTGCATGTCGTTGTTTTCATGCATCGCCTTTGTCTGTGCCACATAATGCTGACTTCAGGATCGAAGATCATGATGCTTGGCTGCTGCTGGGATGACATCGGCATCGACACCAACAGTGCTCCAGATGGCATGCAGAATCACGGCTGATATGCAGGAAAAATCATCAAAGATGCCGTAGAGAGGCAGCACGCACGGAATGTGAGGCAGAGACCGCATCCAACGCTGCTGATGTATTGTCGCTTGATGATATGAGCGCGACACTGTGAGAAATACGTTCTACAACGGGAAGCTGAAAGCGGTAGAGGCGCGCACTGAACATCAGGCAGAGGCCGCAGCCGACGCTGCCGTTGTACTGCTGCTCGTTGAGTGCGACGCGGGTGACCACGCCGTTGCTCCAGGGCAGGTCTGCATGAACATGCAAACAGCCCGTGATACTGTTGCGCCGCGATGCAGGATACAGCTGCAGCTGTAGTGCTCATGGGCAGCAGTGCTGCGCTGTAAAGACAGGCCATGGAATTGGGAACACGCCAGGTGAGAAATAATTTGATATTTTGGACAAGGCAGCGCCGCAGTGAACGGATATGTATAGAAGCACATGAGAGGGAGCTTCGCACCAATTGAGTTGGCGAACTGGGAACCGAAGCCGCAGGAGGCGGCATCGTCGTTCGACGTCTGGCAGTAGAAGGTGCCCTGCATCATTGCCATGAATTGCTGGGATACGCTTTCAAACCAGCAGAAGGTGCCTGCAGCAGGCAAGATGGCGAACGCCAGGTCCTCCTCCACATGTCCACGCCCGCCATTGTAGGTGCAAGCTAAATCAAGTCCAGATTGACTGCCAGCTGCACGTCACATCGCAAGCAAACGCCGTGCACGCATCCCTCAGGCATGATATCGGACCAGCGAAATGGATGGGATCGAACGCAAACCTTCTGTGACTGACGCCGGATGCTTTTGTGCAGGCACTGGGGTGAAACTTTGTGCCGTGGATAAAAATCTCGGCGGGCAGCGCAAAACAATATGCAGCAACGTTTGCGGCTGGCGGATTTCAACCCATGCAACACTGATGCTGCACCCACACATGAAATGGCCCTGACGTAACCCCAAGCCGGGGGAGTACAACGAAACGAGGTGTGGACACGATGTCGGTCAAGGCAGCCTCAGGTTGGAAGACGAAACTGCGAATCGGGCAGGAGGACCGACGCCTCCCAGCCAGGATGCATATCGACAGTAAAGCGCACGTCTCCGCTGAAACTGGCGCCTGCCGAGCCTCCGCCGATCAGTTCGCCGGCCCAGTCGCCGCTGGCTCCGAAACTGGCCAGCACAATGGCCAGGAGGGCCGCCGGCCCTGCGAGCGCTGCGATCGCAGGCAAATGCTGCCCGAAACCCATCGCAGGAGCTCTGCAGCAGCGAGAGGGGCAAGCTGGCACGTTACGGAAAAGATGACGAACGTCTCCCGCCAGATCGCTGCTGCCGGTTTGGCAGGTGCAGCAGCGCGCAGCAGCCTTGGATTTGCCGCTTCGGGCCGGCTTGTTGCTGCTGCGAAGCACGACGGACGCTGCGAGCACAAAACTGCAGTGTGATCGGGTCAGGTTGCTCTGATGGGGTATCGCCACTATTCTCGGCAAAGGGGTCTGCAAAGTGTCTGCCTGCAGTCAGTAGCAGTCGAAGAAAGGGTCGCTCGGCGGCTGTGTATTTGGTGATCTGCTGGCGGCTGAATCCTGCCGATGAGTCAATGGCGAGCGGTCTGACCTCAGACACGCCTAGCCGGACTGTAGTTCTCCGTCCCAGGTTAAAAGACCTGCATCTCTGAGCTGCAGTCCAACCGGCTTGCCTGGACAGCTGTTTTGTCGTAATCTCGCACACAACTCGCACTCATGAGCTCTATGTCGAACCTGTGGCCCACCGGACACCACGCCGGCCAGACCGCTTTTCGAATTGAAGGCGGCAGCTGCATCAACCTGCTAGTGCAGCAAAGCAGCATCCGCTGCGCGAAACGAACTGCTGAGCCCACCTTTCAATCGCCATTTCAGTCTGGTGACCCTCTCGATTGCATCACGATACCGCCATTATTTACAGCAGTGGCGGCAAAGCAACAGCAGATCGGAAGCGGCCGGCCAGGCGGCTGCGCGCTCATGAGTGCTGATCACCAGGGAACCATGTTCCACTCCCCATCGATGGATATCCACAGGCGAGATTCTTATTGATGAGCCCATTCTGCAGGGTGCACCATGCATGTTCGAAGAGACGAAGCTGGCTCGGCGGGGACACTGCAGTGAAGTGATTGCCCGGCTGGCGGTGCGGCAGCGCGGCAGTGCAGGCGATGCCGCGCGCTGCCCACAGCCGCTGCAACAATATCGCGTCAGACTGCATGCCGCGCCAGAATGCGCTGCGCTCGAGAACCTGCGTGCCTCCTCCAGTGCACCACAGCTTCACGAAGTGCAGAAGCCACCGAAAGCGAAGGTCCGGTCTGAGCATGTGATACAATTTTCACGCTATGCAGACTGTGATGAGTCGCTTCGACAGATACACGACATGCGCTGCCACCGCCGGAGCAGCGAGACCGGGCACGGGCTGATTCGGCTGCATCCATCGCCAACAGCAGCCTGCTGCTGCTCCTGCCCCTGAACCGTAGGCATGACAGTTGTTAAAAACCCAAAGCGCTTGAATCAGGGGCCGCTGTGGTGTCGTAGTGCAGGTCATACGCATATCAGCCACTCTGCAGTTTTTGGGAATGATTTCGCAACTCCAATTGTGGCGTTTATGGGGTCAGAGCTGGTTGAAGCCGTGCCACGCCGCATGCCCCGCCGCCCAGCGCTGCTCCTGCGGACGACAAGGCTGACCTGGTGGTGCCCGGAACAACTGGCGAGGTTCGTCCTTCTGAAGGTCGTCCAAGCTTTTGCAGGTCGCAGCAGGTCATGTGGCATGCGCATCCGCAATCAGGCTGATGGGTTTCTGCTTGCTTCACTACCATTCACGACGACTTGCCGAACCTCTTCAAAGTTGATTGCAGCACCCAGCTCGTGTGCGCATGCCTCCAGAAATTTATGGCTGCTCGATCCTGACCGCAGGCTGCGCATCAGCTGACACGTCTGGCGCAGCTGATAACAAATATATTTATATTTATCAAGATATTAATCAAGAATATTAATATTTTGGCGGATGTCGTCAATCCGTTGAGTGAGTAGCATGATGCAGTGGCCCACTGCATGTGGCGGGCCCCTTGTTACCTGCAGAGCCTTCTTGACTTGGTGTGCACCAGAACGGGACTCTAAGTCATGCATGTACTTTCAGAGGGTGCAGGCGTGGCTACGTATTGGGTTCGAGTGCATTCCATATGATAGCGGGGGATTTCTCCTGTTAGAGCTCGGCCTGCCGGCCCACTGACCGGCAGGTGCCGCATAGGAAGATTTTGAGCGCTGTCGCTGCATGCCTGCGAATCTGTCTGCTCAGGAAAGTAGCGGCAACTGCCGGCATGTCCAGCTGCATCTTGCTGAGGAAGCGTGTGTTGGGCTAGGCTAGAACGTGGTGATTTTCTGCAATGTATTCGATGACAAACCCTTGCTGCGGGTCCGCACGACCCAGTGTTGCCACATGTCGCCGCTGGGCGCACGGCAGCGCGGATGACTCGGCAGGTGTTTACGGACTGTCATCTGCAAGGATGTAGTTTACCAAGTAATCATTACCTTCTTGCGATTATACACCGCACGCTTTTGCCATAACAGCGAGATCTTTGGTCGACCTCCTCCGAGATGTCGGAGGAGGTCTAGACAACGACGGGCGGCATTCCACTAGTGGTTTGAGGCAGATTTTCGTCGCGCTGAAACGGGGCATTCTGGCTGTTTCGGCGCTGAAACACGCTGTTTTTCGGCGCTCAAGGGTGCCGTTTCGGCGCCGAATCGCCTGTTCGGCGCGAATTCGGCGCGCCGTGACATATTTCGGCGCTGGTTCGGCGCCGAAAAGCTGTTTCGGTGGTGCACGCCGAAACAGCGGTAAAAGATGTTTCGGCAGACTGTGTTGCTTCGGC
>JAABUL010001047.1_pt1 | contig 55174 bp, 87 predicted proteins | sample 5559151 | NCBI WGS metagenome assembly JAABUL01 (sample SAMN10711876, study PRJNA513368) | rock metagenome | isolation source: Antarctica rocks | place: Antarctica: Victoria Land, Pudding Butte sud
CCAACGCAGCAGCCGGTGGCTACCGACACAGCGCCGGCCGCGGCGGCGGAGTGCGTCGACCCCGACGCATTCCCGAACTCGATCCTGGCGTGATTATTTTTTTTCGTAATTTCGACTGCTGGCTTTTTCAGCTTCTTCGTTTGAATTTTGTCGACTATTCCCGAGGTGTTTCAGCTTCAGTGACGGTCAGGAAGGGATTAGTAACATGATTAGTAACATCGTGTTATTAATTAATTAATTACAAACACACCGAGGGAATTAATCTGCCCACACTGGTCTGCAGCCTGCAGACACATCTGACAACCAGACACGAACACCGAGTATCGCAGTTGTTTGCACCCAGCAACACGTCAGTAGCCCACACGTTCTCGCGCACGACCCAGCGCAGACGCGATTTGCCGTCAAAGAGAGGTTCAAATTCACCCCGCCTGTTGTTTGCAGCATGAACTTCGGCATGTGCGTGCCTGCTGGCCGCATGGCAGCAATGCGAGCGGGAGCAGCACGCCCGAAGCAGACTCCCACGCCGCAGAAGACGACGATGCGGCGAGGCGTCTCAGGGATTGGACGTGGTGTGGCACATGCTCGCCGCAGGTGCGCTTCCTATAAGTGTTCAGGTGGCAAAGTAGACTGGCATTACGCCCTCGATGCTTTGTCAGCCATGTTGACAGACCGCAAAGAGGGCATGGCTGCAGCCCCCGCATCGGCACGGCGGCGTCGCACGCGCGCGAGGCTCCGGAGGACGACAAGCCCGCCCCCATGGTGATTGCACGTCATGAGCACCAATCAGACCTTTACAGAGTCCAAATTGTACATCTTGATTGAGAATCTGCAGGAGGAGGAGGCGCGGCTGAGCGCGGATGCGGGATCCACGCGTACGCTTGGTCACCTGGGGATGAGAGTCCACAGTTTCTTGCAAGGCTGTCTTCGCTGAACTCTCTGCTGAACGATATTCCACTTGCGCAGGCGAGGGAGCTGCAGGAAGAGAAGGCGCGGTCGGGCGCGGAGGCGGGGCAGGCTCGCGACCTGCGGGACGACTGCGCCCGCCTGGCTGCCGAGGCGTCGCAGCTGAAGGCCGGGCGCGCACGGCTGGCGGCGGAGGTGGCGCAGCTGAAGGAGGCGCCGCTGGAACGCAAGCACGAGGCCGCTCCCCGCAGCGCCGACCTCACGGTGCAAAGGACTTTGCTTCTGGCTGAATTTTCGAGCCGTGGCGTTGCAAGGCCTGTTGTTCAAGTATCACTACCGCTTGAGGGCGCAGTACCGTGCTTGAGATGCCCGGCGCACTGTTCACTTCTTGAAAGCATTGCTGCTGGCCGACAGCGTGCGGTGGAGGCGGCGCGCGAGGCGGAGCAATTGGTGGGGCAGGAGCGGCTGTCGGCCGCAATGACTGCGGAGCGACGCCTCAGGTGTGGAGCCTGCTGCTCACTACATTGCGCCAAGTAGATCTTGGAAAAATAATTGCTTAAACTACCTCGTGACCTGCTAATTCGTGGTACCACATAACGAGGTTTATGTGGTAACAAAATTGCGTCCCTGCAACACCAGGCTCTTGCCAAGGGGACTGCCTTAGCGCCAAAGAACATAATCCTTGAAGCAGTCACCCATGAGCGTCCTCGCTTCCGTGCATCCGCTGTTGCAGACTGATGGTATGAAGATGAGTCCAGTCTAACCACTACGTGTGCAGAGAGACGCGCGAGAAGCTGCCTGCGGACGCGGCGCAACTTGCGGTGGCGCGACGGGACGTGGCGGACGCAGACGTACGCTACCGCCGCTTGGACGACCAGTACGCCAGCGCGCTGGCGCAGCTCGCGGCGGTCCGCGCCGAGGCCGCCGCCGCCTCCGCAGCCGCCGCAGGTGAGCAAGGAACGTCTATTGCAACGGCGAGCCACTGGAGCGGGCTCCAGCGACAGCGGCCATGCCTGTCAAGCCAGGCTGCTGACTGACTACAGAACGAGTCACTGCTGTGCCCGCAGAGGCGAGGACACCGCGGGAGGAGCCGCACCCGGCACAGCTGCAGCGCTGGCTGCAGAATGCCAAGCTGGAGCTGGCCGGCGCGCGCATGCGCCACTCCGAGCAGGTGCCTGGTGCTTGAGCCTTTCGCCATCCCTGCCTTGGAATTGAAGTCGAATCCAAAATGCTGGCAGGGGGCATGACAACACATTGATTTGCGATGTGTATGGTACCATAATCTGGTCAGGTGACCATGACCGTGTTGGCGCAGCATTCGTCGACTGCTGCACGGTGAGTGAAGATTCAACCATGTGACCAAGGAGCGGGAGCGGTACGAGGAGGCAGCCGCGGCGAAGGAGCAGGCGGCGCGGCTGCAGGCGACGAGCGCGGAGCTGCGGCGGCGCGTGGACGAGCTCATGGACGAGGCGCAGCGCGCCGCGCGGCAGCCGCAGCCGCAGACGGCGGTGGCGGCCGCCGGGGCGCAGCAAGACGGCGCCGCATTCGACTGGCACCTTGCTGAGATCGCACGCCTCGAGCGGGAGGTCTGTCCCCTCCACACCTGTCCCAGGCTGCCTTCACTCAAGGCTGCCTCAGCTCAGCAATCACACCACAGCAGTCTTTGTCTTCAGTCCTGACAGCTCTGTTCTTTTTCAAAAGTGCCGATCCCGCGGTCCAGCGACGCGCTTGAGTTCACTGTTGCCTCATCTGGGTGTTGCCGCAGGTGAACCGGCTGGACAGGGACAACGGCGGCTTGCGGGAGGAGAACAACCGGCTGGCCACCATCGTGGCGGAGCGCCAGCCGCTGGTAGACCGGCTACGCGACACCATCGAGGACCCGCGCGAGGTGAGTTTCACTCTTAGAGTTGTGCTTCAGCTGGGGCCGAGGGTGTGGTTAACAGTTGCTCGGTCAGCAGCAGCATCGCCGCTTCATGGACAGGCTCGGCAACGTGCGTCTTCCATCCCCATTTCCATAAATCCTTGGGTGAAGTATCCAGGCTCAAAGCCAAGCAGCCATGCTCTCTTCTACTCTTACTAAAGCTTCACTACCAAATCGTAACAGCTGATGCAATTCCAAAGCTTCACTACCAAATTGTAACAGCTGAAGCAATTTTGTGGTGCAGCGGCTGGCGCGGGAGCACGACGGCCACGTGCGCCGCCTCACCCCGGCGTATGACCGCTGGCCGGAGGAGGCAGTGCGGCCAACGTCTGCCCAGCAGCAGCAGCAGCAGCAGCGGCAGGAAGACGCGGCGTCGCGGCACTGCGACAATTCGGCGCAGCGCCGCTCTCAATCCCCGTCGCGCCAACATTTCCACGACACCGCACAGCGCCGCCCCCGGTCCCCGGCGCGCCCCGGCAGCGCGCGCAGCCTGCCATCTCCACGGCGCCTGCATCAGCAGGTGATTCCTGATGCAGACCCTGCGTCTACATTGCAGGCCACTCACCACTACTCCATGTGAGGAGGACAAGAGCTCTTCCTGAAACAGCATTAGCCATCAGTTCTGACGGGATCACGGCCGAACCATGACAAGAAACCGATGACTGCAGGAGGACACGGGGTATTGGCAGCAGAACCAGGAGGACCATGACCAGCACGACGACCTGCGCCAGCGTTTTTTGTTTGAACGCTGAACAGAATCTGTGCGTGATGTGAATGTGTTTTTCCTGCAGCGCTGGTACGCCAACTGGGTGCCGAGATGGCGGCCGGATAGTGACACTTTCGTGTATATTGGATGGGCACTGGGAGCGATGATCATCGTGCTAGACCTGCAATACCCTGGCGGCTTGGGGATGCTGTTGCTCCGCATCCTGGGCAAGGAGCTGCCGGTCGCCGGCTATGGCTCTCTCAATAGTTTACATCCTGGCCTTTCGCAGCCTCACACGTGCAAGCCAGAGGCGCACGGCCGTGCCGGCCAGGCCGCAGACCCTGCAGCACCTCCAGTCAGGCCGGAAAACCAGCAGCGACACCATGCAGCTCCGCCGCCGTGCTCTCGCGCAGGTATGTCTGTCCCACCAGCCTTGCACACCACCAGAGATGCACACCACTAGACTCGACTGGTCATAACAAGAGATCTCTAGAGCGGCTGCAGATGCTGCATATATGTCATCGACTTCATCGTCATACTCATAGCTGGTCTCTCAGGTCTCACCACAAAGGCAAGAGCCCTGAAAAGAACACCGGTACGAGGCGGCAGTGTGCATGCATCAAAGGCATTTGGCAATGTGACTATGATCTACAGAAACGAAATGCCCATCACAGCCAGAACTGCCCATCACAGCCTCGTTTCTGTAGATCATAGTCACATTGCCAAATGCCTTTGATGCATGCACACTGCCGCCTCGTACCGGTGTTCTTTTCAGGGCTCTTGCGTTTGTGGTGAGACCTGAGAGACCAGCTATGAGTATGAAGATGAAGTCGATGACACATCTGCAGCCGCTCTCGTGTTATAACCAGTCGAGTCTGGTGGTGTGCATCTCTGGTGGTGTGCAAGGCTGGTGGGACAGACATACCTGCGCGAGAGCACGGCGGCGGAGCTGCAGGGTGTCGCTGCTGGTTTTCCGGCCTGACTGGAGGTGCTGCAGGGTCTGCGGCCTGGCCGGCACGGCCGTGCACCTCTGGCTTGCACGTGTGAGGCTGCGAAAGCCAGGATGTAAACTATTGACAGAGCCATAGCCGGCGACCGGCAGCTCCTTGCCCAGGATGCGGAGCAACAGCATCCCCAAGCCGCCAGGGTATGCCAGGTCTAGCACGATGATTATCGCTCCCACTGCCCATCCAATATACACGAAAGTGTCACTATCCGGCCGCCATCTCGGCACCCAGTTGGCGTACCAGCGCTGCAGGAAGAACACATCCACATGACCCACAAATTTTGTTCAGGCTTTTTGGATGAACCAGATTGGTGCTCATGACGTGCAATCACCTTGGGGGCGGGCTTGTCGTCCTCCGGAGCCTCGCGTGCGCGCGACGCCGCCGTGCCGATGCGGGGGCTGCAGCCATGCACAAAAGCCCTCTTTGCGGTCTGTCAACATGGCTGGCAAAGCATCGAGGGCGTAATGCCAGTCTGCTTTGCCACCTGAACACTTATAGGAAGCGCACCTGCGGCGAGTATGTGCCACACCACGTCCAATCCCTGAGACGCCTCGCTGCATCATCGTCTTCTGCGGCGTGGGAGTCTGCTTCGGACGTGCTGCTCCTGCTCGCATTGCTGCCATGCGGCCAGCAGACACGCACATGCCGAAGTCCATGCTGCAAACAACAGGCGGGGTGGATTTGAACCTCTCTTTGACGGCAAATCGAGTCTGCGCTGGGCGTGCACGAGAACGTGTGGGCTATTGACGTGTTGCTGGGCGCGAACAGCTGCGATACTCGGTGTTCGTGTCTGGTTGTCAGATGTGTCTACAGCTCTACTTGTAGAGCTGACTGCAATGGAGTCCCACCGATTCCCCGGCGGTAGGGTTTTTCAGCAGCTGCAGGTCGGCGTCAGAAGTCAGCTGACACATTGACATTCACACTTTGAGGCCGAGGCGGCTGCGCACTGGCGGCGCGTTCAGCCCTCGCGGCGGTGAGGGGCCAATCAGCCCCAGCGGCAGGGTGAGTTGATAACAAAGGCAGCCATTGATCTGCACATGCGCATCTGGCTGAGCTCCGTGTGGGCAGGCAAGCAGCATGCTGGTAATGTCGTAGGGCGCTCAAGTTGGAGACTGATTGGTGTCCGCCTGCTTGGTCGTTCCTCAATCCACCAGACCCACTCAGAACCAAATCACACCTGGCATGCATGTTCGGCAGGCGGTCGGGGAGCAGGACGCCTTTGGCACTGGCAGCGCCGGAGGCCAGCGCTCTGCCCTGCTCAGCCCCACCAAGCGCAACTGGCAATCGTCCTCTGGTGAGGTTTCCTCGTGTGAGGTTTCACCTGATAAAAATCGGACGGAGAGGCGAAAGGCTCCCAGCTGGCGTCAAACACGGATCATGACACCCAGAACCCCAGCTGGTACCATTGTGATTGCGCATTGCGGATGAGGCAAGCATTGAGCACGTATCGCGGTGGAAACACCTGCTTTGCACATTTCGGGTATGTTTGCGGCGCGGCTATCACAACTGTACATGAAATGCAAACTGTGATGAGTGCGTTGGCAGCTCTTGCATGTTCAAACCGGGTCTCTGCACGAGAAGCCGCTTCTCTGCGACTGTCGACGCTCATTTTGTTACAAAAGCGGCCCTGGAAAGCACAACAGCCGCACTGCCTGGTGCCACGCTGCCTGACTGTAATGTCCTCTTCTGCTTCCGAACCCGAGCTGGCAACCTTGCAGGGGCATCAGACTCCATGTGGACGTCAAGACTGACGGAGCCTGCAGCACCTGACGGCCGCGCTGGGCCGCAGCCCGGCTCGGCGCGCCACGCCGGCCGCGATCCTCGCCGCGGCGGGGGCACGGACCTGGGCCGTGCCCAAAGCATGCCCCTGGGCGGCAGCCCTGGCGGCGGCGGCGGCGGCGGCGCACTTGCGGAGCGGCGTGGCAGCGCCAACGATGCAGCCGGCAATGTTGCGGGCGACGCCACCAGCAGTGCAGGCATCCCGCAGCCGAAGACGGCGCCTCCTGTATGAAGTTGTGATCAGCATGTTCGTCAACATAAACTGACGTTGGGTCTCACGCCTCGCCGTGCATGCATTATACCTGGTGTCAGTCAGCACTGAGTGCAAGTCGGTCAGCGCGGATGTCATGCTGGCGCTGCAGGCGGCACCCGATCATCTTGCAACTGGTTAACGCCACAGGCAAGCTGGTGCGCTTACGGCCCCGGAGGAGGCTTAAACCCTACGCTCGCCCTTCAACCGCCACACCGGCACGATGCTAGTCGAGGTGTGCCATCGTCCGAATGCTTCTCCCCAGTCCAAGAAAACGTTGACAAAGTCAACTACATGGACACGCTGATGCACTTCCGGCGCGCGCAAGAGACGGATTCACCATTCAAAATGGCACACCAGCCCAGCTGTGCTTCAGGACCAGCTGCGGATCAATGCCGCCAGGCGCCTGCCTGTTTGTACATCATGTAACTGGGGTGCCGGTGGATGCGGCGGCGGGGCGCTCGCCTGCGCAATCCGGATGCGCTCCACCGCGCATGATAAGCTCGGGGCGCTGAGGCATGGGTTCCGAGCCAACCAGAGGGAGGAAACTGTCGAAGTTCTTGCCTGACAATCCTGAACCTGCATGTCGTGCAGCAAGCGGTGGAACTTAAGGCGCCGGCGGTGGCGGCGTCCGCGCTTGAGCAATATGAGGAGCTGGGACTCACGCTCACCGGCGTCCAGGTGCCTGTCTTTGCGACTCTGCTTTTCGCGTCTGTCACCGCTAGTGAAAACGGGTCGAGCTTCAAGTTTTTCAGGGCAGTCTCCTTCAACCTGCAGCGTGTCGGCATGCCGTCGTCACCACCAGCGCCCCCTCGAGCTGCCACGTAAAGCTGTGATGTCATTTTGATGTGATTTCCAACTCACGGCGCGCAGGTGCAGCTGCTGGCAAAGGCGCTGGGAATGCAAGGCGACCTGGACGGAGCACTCCGGCTGGTCGCCGCCGCGGTGGTGCGTCATTTGCCCTTTTCAGATTGGTCATCACCGTGTGAACAGCTGAACCCAGGCGTCATGCCATGCACATGGCGGGCAGCTGTGCGTAACCGCTTGCGCGCTTGGTACCGTATGACAACATGTTAATCTGTCAGCATTCCCCATAGATTCCATGTCTGTGAGCACTCTGTTCTTTCCTATTTGCCCAGAACGCGTGCGTGCGGACGATGCCGATGACGGCGTACACGGTGCCGCGCTGCTCGCTTACGGCGCTGGCGGACGCGCATTGCCCCTTCCCATCATGTCTTTACTCCATTATGGTCAATGTCGTCCTTTTCAGAAGACGGGCGTGCCGACGGCGCCGACGAGTGGCGTGCTCGGTGGGGCGCGCTGCGACCATCGTGGAGACCAACACAGCTGCGTCAGGCACGCGGTTCGAATCAAGTCTGGGCCACTTTTTTTCTGCAGAATGCGGGCGTGCAGACGTCTGCCGCACCGGGTGCGGCAACAGACAGCGCGACAGGCGACGCAGCAGTACACGACAGCGCGCCGGCTAGCGCGGAGGCGGCCGATGACGTGGCGGCCGATGCAGAGAAAGAGGAGCAGGGCGCCACGGCGGCGTCGGCGTCCGGCGTCCCGCCCGGTGTCTAAAGCTGTATCGCCCTTGGCGTTGGAGTCGACAAGTGTCCGACAGTGATATCTTACACTCGTTCACTCAAATCCAAGTGCTGGTAATCCAGCAACATCGTTTAGCACTACGAGTAGTGATTCGTTGGCGCGGTGGCGCAAACAGCATGCCCTGCAGGGCATGAAACACCGACGTGTAGACTGGTAGTAAAAGGCTCTTGAGTTTGAGCTGCTGCTGTGGTTGCGCCAGCGGCTTGCACTGGCCTGTAGGGGTCCTCGGAGTCGTTTGTCAAAGCCTCCTGACGTTACGTTGCGAGCAAGGCTGACGGAAAGCATCGAATCTCTAAAAACCTGCTCGCTGTGTACCTGGTGGGGTTCATTTTGAGCGTCACCGCTGCATCTCGTTCTCATTCTGCGAGCTATTCAACAATTCCTTGGCAGGGTCTTCTTCCTGCCAAGGAAGAAGACCCACTCTAAGGCTTTGAGCCAGTGTGGGGCCGTGTAATTAATTCGTTAGTAATGCTTTGAGCATCTGGCGCTTACACCCTAGAGCATGTGCTGCCAGGAGGGTGACCACACATCAAACGTGAGAGGTGCCAGACTACTCTCTCTGAGCATGCGACATTGGCATGAACGTCACAAGGTGACAGGCAACACTGTATCACCTGTAGAAATCACGTTCGCTTCTGAATATGAGTGCGGCACGTGCATCAGCCAGCAATCGCAGACTTGACGATGGCGACGACCCAGCTCCAGATCCCCTGTGCAGCATCGAGAAAGCATGGTGTTCTGCTCCGAATCGTTCAAGATCCAGTTTCCACTGCACTTGTCAAAAATAATCAACGTGTCGAGTGAGATCGCACATAAGGCGCAGAGGCACTCGCCTTCTTCTCGGCCTCGACCTCCTGCTTGTAGTTCACCATCCTCTGCAGCACACAAAGCTGGACCAGCTTGTCGGCGATGCACTGACTAAGCCAAAACGACTCTGATCTGCCAGTCATTAGTCACTAGTCTGAACGTCTTTCCGCATGCACCGCATGCACCAGGCACACAGCGAGCAGGGTTTTAGAGATTCGATGCTTTCCGTCAGCCTTGCTCGCAACGTAACGTCAGGAGGCTCTGACAAACGACTCCGAGGAACGCGTACAGGCCAGTGCAAGCCGCTGGCGCAACCACAGCAGCAGCTCAAACTCAAGAGCCTTTTACTACCAGTCTACACGTCGGTGTTTCGTGCCCTGCAGGGCATGTTGTTTAAAATGTTTGCGCCACCGCGCCAACGAATCACTACTCGTAGTGCTAAACGATGTTGCTGGATTTCCAGCACTTGGGTTTGAGTGAACGAGTGTAAGATATCACTGTCGGACACTTGTCGACTCCAACGCCAAGGGCGATACAGCTTTAGACACCGGGCGGGACGCCGGCCGCCGACGCCGCCGTGGCGCCCTGCTCCTCTTTCTCTGCATCGGCCGCCACGTCATCGGCCGCCTCTGCGCCGTCCGAGGAGCCGGTCCGCTCCGCGCTAGCCGGCGCGCTGTCGTGTGCTGCTGCGTCGCCTGTCGCGCTGTCTGTTGCCGCACAGGGCGCCTCGCCATTGAGGTGCTGCCGGATGATGGGCCGTATCCTGCGGAGCGCAGGAAAGGTTGTGTGTGAATGCCATGATGCTGTGACTGCGTTTTGCAGATTCTGCTAAGCGTCGCAGCGCTAGCGCTGGTATCCTGCTTCCGCTGAGGGCGCTGCCGCCGCCGCCACTACTGCTGCTGCTGCCGCCGCCGCCGCTGATTACGCCCTCAATGCAAGCGCTGCATCCCTGTTCTGTGCTGTTGTGCGAGGGGTCCGTGACTTACTCAGCCTACTCAAGACTGCAGTGTAGGAAACTCCCTGGCAATCCGGCAGCCCTCACCTGTCGCGATCTTCTCGATGTTCACACACGAGGGCTGCCCTGGAGATCAAACAGCCAAGAGCAATATCTATCCTTCCACTTTCATATACGAGCTTTGGCGAGGTGTTCACCTGACGCCGTTTAGCTCCATCTCCCATGACCTCAACGCCGCGGTCGCGCTGGCCCACATTGATGGCGGTGCGCGCCACCGAGTACGCCACGGTGGGCGTCGTCGGCGACGGCAGACGTCTGCACGCCCGCATTCTGCAGAAAAAGTGACCCAGACTTGGTTCGAATCGTGTGCCTGACGCAGCTGTGTTGGTCTCCACGATGGTCGCGGTGCGCGCGGCCGGGCATGCCACTCGTCGGCGCCGTCGGCACAACCGTCTTCTGAAAAGGACGACATCGACCATGAGTACAGTTAGTAAGTATAGATATGATGAGAAGGGGCAATGCGCGTCCGCCAGCGCCGTAAGCGAGCAGCGCGGCACCGTGTACGCCGTCATCGGCATCGTCCACACGCACGCGTTCTGGGCAGATAGGAAAGAACAGAGTGCTCACAAACGATGATATCTATGGGGAATGCTGGCAGAGCAACACGTTTCCGTACTGTACCGAGCGCACAAGAGGTTGCGCACATGCATGGGAGACGTTTGCACAGCAGTGCTCAAAACCCTAAGCTGCCCGCCATGTGCATGGCATGACGCCCTGGGTTCAGCTGTTCACAAGGTGATGACCAATCTGAAAAGGGCAAATGACGCACCACCGCGGCGGCGACCAGCCGGAGCGCTCCGTCCAGGTCGCCTTGCATTCCCAGCGCCTATGCCAGCAGCTGCACCTGCGCGCGGTGAGTTGGAAATCACGTCAAAATGACATCACAGCTTTACGTGGCAGCTCGAGGGGGCGCTGGTGGTGACGGCGGCATGCCGACACACTGCAGGTTGAAGGAGACTGCCCTGAAAAAACTTTGAAGCTCGACCCGCGTTCACCAGCGATTAGAGACGGGAAAAGCAGAGTCGCACAAACAGGCACCTGGACGCCGGTGGGTGCGAGTCCCAGCTCCGCATATCGCTCAAGCGCGGACGCCGCCACCGCCGGCGCCTTGAGTTCCACCGCTTGCTGCACGACATGCAGGTTCAGGATTGTCAGCCAAGAACTTCGACAGTTTCCTCCCTCTGGTTGGCTCGGAACCCATGCCTCAGCGCCCCGAGCTTATTATGCACGGTGCAGAGCATCCGGATTGCGCAGGGGAGCGCCCCGCCGCCGCATCCACCGGCACCCCAGTTACATGATGTATAAACAGGCAAACGCCTGGCGGCATTGATCCGCAGCTGGTCATGTAGTACAGCTGCTCCTGTAGTACAGCTGGTCATGTAGTACAGCTGGTCCTGTAGTACAGCTGGGCTGGTGTGGCATGTAAATGGTGAATGCGTCTCCCTTGCGCGCGCCGGAAGTGCATCAGCGTGTCCATGTTGTTGACTTTTGTCAACGTGTTTCTTGGACTGGGGAGAAGCATTCGGACGATGGCACACCTCGACAAGCGTCGTGCCGGTGTGGCGGTTGAAGGGCGAGTGTAGGGTTTAAGCCTCCTCCGGGGCCGTAAGCGCACCAGCTTGCCTGTGGCGTTAACCACCAGTTGCAAGATGTTCGGGTGCCGTCTGCAGCGCCAGCACGACATCCGCGCTGACCGACTTGCACCCAGTGCTGACTGACACCAGGTATAATGCATGCACGGCGAGGCGTGACACCCAACGTCAGTTTATGTTGACGAACATGCTGATCACACCTTCATACAGGAGGCGCCGTCTTCGGGATGCCTGCACTGCTGGTGGCGTCGCCCGCAACATTGCCGGCTGCATCGTTGGCGCTGCCACGCCGCTCCGCAAGTGCGCCGCCGCCGCCGCCGCCGCCAGGGCTGCCGCCCAGGGGCATGCCTTTGGGCACGGCCCAGGTCCGTGCCCCCGCCGCGGCGAGGATCGCGGCCGGCGTGGCGCGCCGAGCCGGGCTGCGGCCCAGCGCGGCCGTCAGGTGCTGCAGGCTCCGTCAGTCTTGACGTCCACATGGAGTCTGATTCCCCTGCAAGGTTGCCAGCTCGGGTTCGGAAGCAGAAGAGCACATTACAGTCAGGCAGCGTGGCACCAGGCAGTGCGGCTGTTGTGCTTTCCAGGGCCGCTTTTGTAACAAAATTAGCGTCGATAGACACAGAGAAGCGGCTTCTCGTGCAGAGACCCGGTTTGAACATGCAAGAGCTGCCAACGCACTCATCACAGTTTGCATTTCATGTGCAGTTGTGATAGCCGCGCCGCAAACATACCCCGAAATGTGCAAAGCAGGTGTTTCCACCGCGATACGTGCTCAATGCTTGCCTAATCCGCAATGCGCAATCACAATGGTACCAGCTGGGGTTCTGGGTGTTATGATCCGTGTTTGACGCCAGCTGGGAGCCCTTCGCTTCTCTCCGTCCGATTTTTATCAGGTGAAATCTCATAAGAGGAAACCTCACCAGAGGACGATCGCCAGTTGCGCTTGGTGGGGCTAAGCAGGGCAGAGCGCTGGCCTCCGGCGCTGCCAGTGCCAAAGGCGTCCTGCTCCCCGACCGCCTGCCGAACATACATGCCAGGTGTGATTTGGTTCTGAGTGGGTCTGGTGGATTGAGGAACGACCAAGCAGGCGGACACCAGTCAGTCTGCAGCTTAAGAGCTCTACGACATTACCAGCATGCTGCTTGCCTGCCCACACGGAGCTCAGCCACATGCGCACGTGGAGATCAATAGCTGCCCTTGTTATCAACTCACCCTGCCGCTGGGGCTGATCGGCCAACCGCCGCCGCGCGGGCTGAACGCGCCGCCAGTGCGCAGCCGCCTCGGCCTCGAAATGTGAATGTCAATGTGTCAGCTGACTTCTGACGCCGCACCTGCAGCTGCGTGAAAACCCTACCGCGGGAATCGGTGGGACTCCATCGCAGTCAGCTCTACACGTAAAGCTGTGACACATCTGACAACCAGACACGAACACCGAGTATCGCAGCTGTTTGCGCCCAGCAACACGTCAAGAGCCCACACGTTCTCGCGCACGCCCAGCGCAGACTCCATTTGCCGTCAAAGAGAGGTTCACATCCACCCCGCCTGTTGTTTGCAGCATGAACTTCGGCATGTGCGTGCCTGCTGGCCGCATGGCAGCAATGCGAGCGGGAGCAGCACGCCCGAAGCACACTCCCACGCCGCAGAAGACGACGATGCGGCGAGGCGTCTCAGGGATTGGACGTGGTGTGGCACATGCTCGCCGCAGGTGCGCTTCCTATAAGTGTTCAGGTGGCGAAGCAGACTGGCATTACGCCCTCGATGCTTTGCCAGCCATGTTGACAGACCGCAAAGAGGGCTTTTGCGCATGGCTGCAGCCCCCGCATCGGCACGGCGGCGTCGCGCGCGCGCGAGGCTCCGGAGGCACGTCATGAGCACCATCAGACCGTTAGACCGTTACAGAGTCCAAATTGTACATCTTGATTGAACATCTGCAGGAGGAGGAGGCGCGGCTGAGCGCGGATGCGGGATCCACGCCCGGTCACTTGGAGATGAGAGTCCACAGTTTCTTGCAAGGCTGTCTTCGCTAAACTCTCTGCTGAAACGATATTCGACTTGCGCAGGCGAGGGAGCTGCAGGATGAGAAGGCGCGGTTGGGCGCGGAGGCGGGGCAGGCGCGCGACCTGCGGGACGACTGCGCCCGCCTGGCTGCCGAGGCGTCGCAGCTGAAGGCCGGGCGCGCACGGCTGGCGGCGGAGGTGGCGCAGCTGAACGAGGCGCTGCTGGAACGCAAGCACGAGGCCGCTTCCCGCAGCGCCGACCTCACGGTGCAAAGGACTTTGCTTCTGGCTGAATTTTCGACAGCCGTGGCGTTGCAAGGCCTGTTGTTTAAGAATCACTACCGCTTGAGGGCGCAGTACCGTGCTTGAGATGCCCGGCGCACTGCTCACTTCTTGAAAGCATTGCTGCTGGCCGACAGCGTGCGGTGGAGGCGGCGCGCGAGGCGGAGCAATTGGTGCGGCAGGAGCGGCTGTCGGCCGCAATGCCTGCGGAGCGACGCCTCAGGTGTGGAGCCTGCTTGCGTCCCTGCAACACCAGGCGCTTGCCAACGGGACTGCCTTAGCGCCAAAGAAAATAACCCTTGAAGCAGTCAACCATGAGCGTCCTCGCTTCCGTGTATCCGCTGTTGCAGACTGATGGTCTGAAGATGAGTCCAGTCTGACCACTACGTGTGCAGAGAGACGCGCGAGAAGCTGCCTGCGGACGCGGCGCAGCTTGCGGTGGCGCGACAGGACGTGGCGGACGCAGACGTACGCTACCGCCGCTTGGACGACCAGCACGCCAGCGCGCTGGCGCAGCTCGCGGCGGTCCGCGCGGAGGCCGCCGCCGCCTCCGCAGCCGCCGCAGGTGAGCAAGGAACGTCTATTGCAACGGCGAGCCACTGGAGCGGGCTCCAGCGACAGCGGCCATGCCTGTCAAGCCAGGCTGCTGACTGCCTACAGAACGAGTCACTGCTGTGCCCGCAGAGGCGAGGACGCCGCGGGAGGAGCCGCACCCGGCACAGCTGCAGCGCTGGCTGCAGGATGCCAACCTGGAGCTGGCCGGCGCGCGCAAGCGCCACTCCGAGCAGGTGCCTGGTACTTGAGCCTTTCACGTACCATAATCTGGTGGTCAGGTGACCATGACCGTGTTGGCGCAGCATTCGTCGACTGCTTCCTAGGACGAATCATTTTCTTGGGGACAGCGGTGAGTGAAGATTTAACCATGTGACCAAGGAGCGGGAGCGGTACGAGGAGGCAGCCGCGGCGAAGGAGCAGGCGGCGCGGCTGCAGGCGACGAACGCGGAGCTGCGGCGGCGCGTGGACGAGCTCATGGACTAGGCGCAGCGCGCCGCGCGGCAGCCGCAGCCGCAGACGACGGTGGCGGCCGCCGGGGCGCAGCAAGACGGCGCCGCATTCGACTGGCACCTTGCTGAGATCGCACGCCTCGAGCAGGAGGTCTGTCCCCTCCACACCTGTCCCAGGCTGCCTTCACTCAAGGCTGCTTCATTTCAACAATCACACCACAGCGGTCTTTGTCTTCAGTCCTGACAGCTCGGTTCTTTTTTAAAAGTGCCAATCCCGCGGTCCAGCGACGCGCTTGAGTTCACTGTTGCCTCATCTGGGTGTTGCCGCAGGTGAACCGGCTGGACAGGGACAACGGCGGCTTGCGGGCGGAGAACAACCGGCTGGCCACCATCTTGGCGGAGCGCCAGCCGCTGGTAGTCCGGCTACGCGACACCATCGAGGACCTGCGCGAGGTGAGTTTCACTCTTGGAGTTGTGCTTCAGCTGGGGCCGAGGGTGTGGTTAACAGTTGCTCGGTCAGCAGCAGCATCGCCGCTTCATGGACAGGCTCGGCAACGTGCGTCTTCCATCCCCGTTTCCATCAATCCTTGGGTGAAGTATCCAGGCTCAAAGCCAAGCGGCCATGCTCTCTTCCACTCTTACTAAAGCTTCACCACCAAATTGTAACTGCTGATGCAATTCCAAAGCTTCACTACCAAATTGTAACAGCTGAAGCAATTTTGTGGTGCAGCGGCTGGCGCGGGAGCACGACGGCCACGTGCGCCGCCTCGCCCCAGCGTATGACCGCTGGCCGGAGGAGGCAGTGCGGCCAATGTCTGCCCAGCAGGCGCAGCAGCAGCAGCAGCAGCACCAGCACCAGCACCAGCAGCAGCAGCAGCGGCAGGAAGACGCGGCGCCACGGCACTGCGACAATACGGCGCAGCGCCGCTCTCAATCCCCGTCGCGCCAACATTTCGACGACACCGCACAGCGCCTCCCCCTTTCCCCGGCGCGCCCCGGCAGCGCGCGCAGCCTGCCATCTCCACGGCGCCTGCATCAGCAGGTGATTCCTGATGCAGATCCTGCGTCTACATTGCAGGCCACTCACCACTACTCCAAGTGAGGAGGACAAGAGCTCTTGCTGAAACAGCATTAGCCGTCAGTTCTGACGGGATCACGGCCGAACCATGACAAGAAACCGATGACTGCAGGAGGACACGGGGTATTGGCAGCAGCACCAGGAGGACCATGACCAGCACGACGACCCTGCGCCAGCGTTTTTGGATGAACGCTGAACGGAATCTGTGCGTGATGTGGATGTGTTTTCCTGCAGCGCTGGTACGCCAACTGGGTGCGGAGATGGTGGCCGGATAGTGACACTTTCGTGTATATTGGATGGGCACTGGGAGCGATGATCATCGTGCTAGACCTGGCGGCATACCCTGGCGGCTTGGGAATGCTGTTGCTCCGCATCCTGGGCAAGTAGCTGCCGGTCGCCAGTCGCAGACCCTGCAGCACCTCCAGTCAGGCCGGAAAATCAGCAGCGACACCCTGCACCGCCGCCGCCGTGCTCTCGCGCAGGTAAGTCTGTCCCACCAGCCATGCACACCAGCAGAGATGCACACCACCAGACTCGACTGGTCATGTCAAGGGATCTCTAGAGCGGCTGCAGATGCTGCATATGTGTCATCGACTTCATCTTCAATCTCATAGCTGGTCTCTCAGGTCTCACCACAAAGGCAAGAGCCCTGAAAAGAACACCGGTACGAGGAGGCAGTGTGCATGCATCAAGGCATTTGGCAATGTGACTATGATCTACAGAAACGAGGCTGTGATGGGCATTTATGGCTGTGATGGGCATTTATGTGCAGCTGGCTGCTTTCCGCCATGTTCTCTGATACTCCTAGGCGTGCTCCAATTGTGCACAAGAGACGTGTTTCCAAGCCGGTGTCAGGTCAATCCAATTCAAATCCAATTTTATACGCATTGCTTTCCCTCAGCTTGCATCTCGGTAGCAATGCTGCATGTTGCCGTGCTTGTGCTTGACGGTGCGCAAGCCGTGCCAAAACTTTCGACCTGGTGATACAGATCTGATACTCCTAGGCATGCTCCACTGGCAGTTGTGCGCACGAGAGGTGTTTCCAAGCCGCTGTCAGGTCAATCCAATTGTATACACGTTGCTTTCCCTCGGCTTGCATCTCGGTAGCAATGTTGCATGTTGCCGTGCTTGTGCTTGACGGTGCGCAACCCGTGCCAAAACTCTCGACCTGCAACAGAGAGGTCGAGCTTGGAAACATCTCTCGTGCGCACAACTGCCAGTGGAGCATGCCTAGGAGTATCAGATCTGTATCAGATCCATGTCCTATAGAGAACATGGCGGCACGCAGCCAGTTGCAATCAAGCAGCTGCACACAGCACACCGATTGGGGTGGGTCCACATGTGTGTGCCATGCATGCATTGCCAAGGACAGCCGTGTCAGCACTCTTGCTTTGTCCATGCAATGTGTCCGATCGACAGTACTTGTATTGCATTTCAAGATCAGGATTTGCGGTGCATGATCAGCACCAACACCTCATCAGCTCAGATCAAATGAGCTGCCGCCGCTAGGCTCTGACCCGTGCATAGCCGATGAAAGCAGCACTATCTGCACTCCACACATCTACCAGACGGATCAAAGGTGCAGGTCACATCTGCAAGCATTCAGAACAACCAATCGACATGGTCTGGCGATGCCGCCATGTCCGAGCGCCTCAAGGAGCCACGAGCAGCATGCGAATGTCCTCGCTATTGAAGGAGACACACCGCTGCGGCCTGAGCACATCTCTAGGGTCCCTCCATGATGTCGAAACAACCCTAGCTCGCGACACCGGGCGGGGCGCCGGCCGCTGATGCCGCCGTTGCACCCTCTTCCTCCTTCTCAGAGTCTGCTGCCGCGGCATCAGCCGCCTCAGCGCCGTCGGCCGAGCTGGTCCGCTCTGCACCTGGCGGCGTGCTGTCGGTCGCGTCCGCGTCGCCTGTTGTCGCGTAACTGGGGGCCTCGCCGTTGAGGTGCTGCCAGATGATGGGTCGTATCCTGTGCAGCGCAAGGAGGAAATGATGTGGATGCTGTGATGTCGACTGCGTCTTGCACACCCTGGTGCTGCACGAACCATCACTGCTGCTGCAACCCTGCTGCCGACGACGGCGCTGCCGCCACCGCCGCCACTGCTGCCGCCGCCGCCGCCGCCGATTACGCCCTCAATGCAAGCGCTGCATCCCTGTTCTGTGCTGTTGTGCGAGGGGTCCGTGACTTACTCAGCCTACTCAAGACTGCGGTGTAGGAAATTCCCTGGCAATCCGGCAGCCCTCACCTGTCGCGATCTTCTCGATGTTCACACAGGAGGGCTGCCCTGGAGGTCAAACAGCCAAGAGCAAAATCTATCCTTCCACTTTCATACATGAACTTTGGCGAGGTGTTCACCTGACGCCGTTCGAGGTCCACCACCTCAATGATGTCACTCCACGGCGGCTCTCAGTTTTCAGTCCAATGATGCGAGTAAGGATAAAACACTCGAATCCATGATCAAGCAGGATTCATCCACGCACCTCACGCCGTTCAGCTCCATCTCCTTGATGACCTCCACGCCGCGGTCGCGCTGGCCCACGTTGATGGAGGTGCGCGCCACCGAGTACGCCATGGTGGGCGTCGTTCGCACGCCCGCATTCTGCAACAAAAGGGGTCCAACCTTGATTCGAACCGTGTGCCCGACGCAGCTGTGTGGGCATTCGTGACGATCGTGGCGCGTTCGGCCGGGCACGCCACTCGCCGGCGTTGTCCGCACGCCCACGCTCTGGCGTGTGACCGTACACATTCAGATATGTGGCCAGACTCAGATGAGAAGGTGTGGGCTTGTGCGTCCGCATTCTCGGCGACCTCGGCAGGGTTGGCGCCTTCGAGTACGCCACTCGCCGGCATCGCCCGCACGCCCGCGTTACGGAAAGGACAAGTTCACGCCACATAGAGTTGTCATGAGGAGAGGCAACACTTGTCCGGCAGCGCCGCAAGCGAGCTTTTGAGAAATAAAAAATGTGCGGCACCAACTACGCCGTCGCCAGTGTCGTCCGCCCGCCCGCATTCTGGGCGAGTTGCAAAGAACAAGAGTGCTCAAAGACACAGAACCTGCGGGGTATTATGGAATCATGGCAGAGCAACGTGCGTTGTCGTACAGTAGCCAGCGCACTCGTGTGTGTGTGTGTGTGACATTTCGTAGCAGTGCAAAAAAGCCAAGCTGCCGGCCATGTGCGTAGCACAACGCCTGGCTTTGCTGGTTCACATGGCCACCAATGTGACGAAGGGAGGTGACGCACCCGCGCAGCGGCCAGCAGACGTAGCGCTCCGTCCAGGTCGCCTTGCATCCCCAGCGCTTTTGTCAGCAGCTGCACCTGCGCGCGACAGGCCGGCGGCAGCGTCGGAGGCTCGTCTGTTGTGCAGCTTTCGTCTGCTGTGCAACTCTCGTTTGATGTGCAACCTTTGTTTGCTGTGCAACTTGAGGAGTCGCTGGTGGTCACAGCGCCGTGCCGGCACACTGCCTGCTGCAGGAGATCGCCCTGAGCAACCCTGGACCATGCGTGCGCGGCAGTTTAGACGCAAACACACAAGAGACACTCATGAATCTGGAGACCCGAATCTGGAGACCCGAATCGCAAAGTCGCAGGGCCAGGCACCTGGACGCCGGTGGGGGTGAGGCCCAGTTCCGCATATCGCTCGAGCGCAGACGCGGCCACCGCTGGCGCCTTGATTTTCACCGCTTGCTGCGCGGCAGGCAGTTTCAAGAGCGTCAGCCGGCGAGGACTGACGACATCCTCCTTCTGGCCCGCGCACGCGCCACAGTTCAACAACTTTTAGGAGATCATTGTGTTCGAGCAGTCGAACATAACCTGTCTCTCTAGAGAACACAGAGGCCCGGGTTTAGGGTTTTCATGTCGCCGCCGCCGCATTTCACCTGCGGCCCAATCACACGGCGCACACAAACAGGCAGGAGGCTTCAGTGCTCACACGCAGCTGGTCCTGCAGCACAGTAATTCCTGCAGAGTTTGGTGTTGAACGGAAATTGGATGCAGGCCGCGTTTCGACCAGCAAACTGCCGATGTGGCGGCTGCACGGCGGAGTGCGGGTCTCCTCCTAAACCCTAAACCCTAGAGCTGGAAGTGCATCAGCATGTCAGTTTACTGCGAACTCAGAAATGCGAGAGGGTTTCAAAAGGAACTGCGCACACTGACCAGCATCTTGCTGGTGTGAGGGTTTAGGGTTTAGGGTTTGTGATGGTTGCACGGCTTGGGCGTCTCCTCCCCCCGCCGGAAGCGCATCAGCTTGTCTACGCTTGGAAGTGGAACTGGAGGGAAAGTCTGACGAATCGCGCACGTTGACCAGCATCTTGCCGGTGTGCCGGTTGAACATCTTGCATGCATCCTCCGCGGGGCCGAAAGGCGCATCAGCTTGACCGTTTGCTGAAATCAAAGAGTGTGACAGGGTTGCAAGGGAGCTGCGCACGTTGACCAGCATCTTGCCGGTGTGCCCATTGAACGGTTTGTGCGTCTCCTCCGCACGACGGAAGCGCATCAGCTTGTCCATGGCCTTGACCGCCAGCTGCAAGTCGTCCCCATCCTTGCACCGCCGGATGATCTCCTGGATGTGCCGCTGCCCTGCAGGGTTGGGTTAGGGTTTAGGTTTTAGGGTTTGCCCTGCAGCGCGATGGCATAACGGGCGTCAGAAGGAGCAGAAGAAGCGGGATTGTCGGCTGAAAAGCACATGGTGTATGCACGAGACCGGTTGCTGTCACATGTTGACAGTGTTGACAAGTGAGCGACTGCCTCCGAGCCTCCAGGTGTGATCACGAGCACGCTGTCGTGAAAGTGAGCGCACAGCCAAGCGCGACAAGAACAGCGCACTCAGGTGCCGGAACTTCTCCAGGCTGGCGTCAAAAACCTCGTACGCCTGCGCCGCCGTGGCGATGCTGGGGTCCGTCCACCAGCCTGCGCATAGTTGCATTTAGGCTATTAAGGGTTTAGGGTTTAGGGTTTAGGGTTGCTCCTGTCCAGGAAGCCAGCGAGCGGTCAGAGTGCACGCGATGACGCATCGCCATGCAGGTGCTGTGTGGCAACGCAGTGCTGCTCAAGCGCCTCCGAGGCTTTGAGGATGGTGCCTCCCACGTGTCACGCATGCAGCACGCACATCAATTCGTGAAGCAGGATGGATCATGCTGACCAGGGCTACCCGATACGATAGCTGGTTACGCTCACCTTCGGGGGCGCGGCGACCTTCCGGCCACGGCTCATCGGCTTCCGGGATGTGGCTGGGCACGGCAAAGCAGCGCGACTGAGGTGCGGGGGCGGTGCATCGCAGTGCGGCGGCTGCCACCGCTGGCGCGCTGCCGCCGTTGCCGAGTGCGCACCCTCGCAGGCTGGTGAGCAGCCTGCTAGATCGCAGCAGGGCAGGCAGCTGCATGTTTCTTCTCCCTCTTGTCTCCACGCAGACACAGCTGGCCGTGCGACCTGCAATTCACGAACGCATGTCAGACGGAGAGCAACTTCCAATCAACTTTCTTACGACGGTATCCACGATGGTCTCTGAAGTCTCAGAATTGCCGTTCTGTTATGTGGTCATACTGGATTGGCGTTGCACTCCTCAATGCTCACCAGTGCCTGATTTGCGTTTCGGAAGCAGACGATGGAATGCAACAGAGGGCGGCCGACAGAGATCGCGAGCGCAAGCGGGGGCGGCGATTGGCAGGAATCTGATGCAGTTCGAGTGTAAAACTGGTTGTCGCAACAAGTTGCTAGATTGCGCCACATTGCGCCACGGCCTCGAGGAAATTGTCGTAAAGTCAGCACGCATCTTGAATACATAGGGCTTTGAGCACGCCAAAGGGTGGATGAGGCTCATGCATGTTGTCGGCTGCTGAGCGAGCACTGCGATCCTTTCCAGGAGCTTGCAGGGCCTCCCAGCGACTAGGAAAGCGCAAACTCGCGGTACTCGGTGGTCCAGGCCCTTCACAGCTTGCCAAGGTGGCGCTCACGTTGTGCTTTGTGGTAGAGTGCTCAGCATCTCCTTTGCTCGATGCAGTGCAGGCCCCTGAAGCCACCTGGGTGTACGCCTGATCTGTGCTATGCTGTAGCGTGATACAGATACGGTGTGTAATGCCATTTGAGAGCGTGTGCTGACGCACTGGCGTTGCTCGCACTTTGCAGATGAACAGGGAAAAGCTTCAGAAGATGGCCGGGTCCGTCCGGACCGGCGGCAAGGGCTCAGTCAGGAGGTGGGTGAATCTTCAGGGCAGGCCCCAGTGGTCGGCCCTCGACATAATGGAAGTCGAACGACTACAGGCGGTCGCACCGCGAGCAGCGGATGTGCGAGTATGCGCAGAGTGTGCGCTGTGGAGAGGAGGGGAAGCCAGCAGTGCCGGAAAATATACAGCCGCACAGACGTCAACGTGAAAAGCAGACATCAGACGCTGAGCGGAGCAGCCTGGGCGCATGAGCAGCGCATCTGAGTTCGTGCTGCGAAATTGCCGCAATTCAGCTGCTCAAACATTCCCATTACTTGATTGGCGGCCCCTTGACACTTTCAGGCAGTCTCGCATGCTGAGCCACGGGCCAGCTGGCTGCGGACACATCGTTGTTCGCGCGCCTCCCTTCGTGATGGTGTTGCTCTGCCGGCACGTGCACGGGGCGAAGAAGGTGGTGCGTGGTGCACAAGGCGATCAGCTCGGATGGCAAGCGGCCGCAGAGCATTGTGCATTTCCAGCCCGTAATCTCTCCTGACGCCGCGCTGTACCTGCGTGCAGGAAGAAGAAGGCGGTGCACAAGACGACGAGCACGGACGACAAGCGGCTGCAGAACACGCTCAAGCGGCTGGGCGTGAACACTATCCCCGGCATCGAGGAGGTCAACATCTTCATGGGCGACGACGTCGTCAACTTCACCAACCCCAAGGGTGGGGATTCTAGATCAGACTCGCACCTGCGGCCGCTGCTCTGCACAGGCCGCTGGGGCGCCCGTGATTGACTGCCATTCTCGCGTCAGCAGACCATCCGCAGCCCAGGGAAGTTGCTCATCCCAAAGCGCAGAGCTTGTGAATTGGCTGACGCACCGTTCTGCATCTCGCAGTGCAAGCGTCGATTGCGGCCAACACCTACGTCATCAGCGGCCCCTCACAGACGAAGAGTGAGTCAACCCACACACGCACAAATCCCCTGCGTGAAACTGCTGCGCTCCTGCGGCACCTTGTGGCGGTCTGTCAAGACGGTGAAACATGCGCAACGACTGCTGGGCGCGTCCGCTAGACCCTACAAACAAGTCACAGACGCCCAATGCGCAGACATCCAATGCGCAGGCATCGAGGAGATGCTGCCAGGCATCCTGCCGCAGATCGGCCAGGAGGGCCTCCAGGAGCTCAGCAAGAAGGTGCGCGCATCTGTATCTTCTACAGGCCGCACGCCGCTGCAGTACTTGCAGCATACACATACTCCTGCACATGTGGCGCAACTCCTGCACATGTAGTGCAACTGTGCATGCGGCGTTCTGCAGCTTGAATACTTCTCCTGGGTGCTCCTGCGCATCCGAGATGTTTGATTTGCCGGCCGCATGACCCCGCAGGCCGGCGAGGGCGGCGCCCGGGGCGGACTCGCAGACATCCAGGAGGATGACGATGACGGTGCGTCTGCAGACTTTAGAAAAATATTAGAATATTCATAAAATAACTTTGCAAGCTCAAGGCGGCCAGCCCCGTGACCCCGCAGGCTGGCGAGGGGGACTTGGGGCGTAGGGTTTGCTCAAATTGCAGAGTTGCAAGCCTGTGGCGGACCCAAGCCTATCCCCATCATATGACATGATGGCATCATATGAAGCAGAACCTTGCTGGCGCTGCACCCCCAGGCCGTCCTGTGCAGTCTGTGGCCGGTTCTGCATGCTAGTCGATCCATGCAGCAGCAAAAGCTCCGGACAGCAACACACGTGCGATTCTGCGACATGTTCTGCACCGCATCCTGCACTTGACATGCGTGTATTCTTGATTGCAGAGGATGTGCCGGAGCTGGTCGAGAACTTCGAGGCCACCGCCGACTCGTGAACAGCTGCTTCCAGCTCCAGTCAGCCAGCGGCATGACGCCGCTGATGCGCCAGCAGCCCAGCTGCGCAGCGGCGGCGGAATCACCCGCGACACCTACCAGCATGCAGGCGACGCGAAGATTTGAACTCGTCGCTCGCATGACAACTTGGACGTCTGCAGTCGGCACGGTGCTGCGACCCAATGCGAACGATGCGTTGTCGCGTGGTGATGCCACTTCATTAATCGATCTTTGCGCTTGGCCGGCAGTGCACGCTGCACTGCTCTAGACAGGCTGCTTCCTCCAGTGGTGCGAAGAGACGAAGGTGTCCATTAAAACAGGCAGACACCTCGTGAAGTCCTGTGGCAGTTCGGGACATCCATCTGCACAAATGCAAAGATCTTGTGCTTCTCATTGAATTTCGATCAGACAATGTTGCCGCCTGTGGCGTCGGCACAACTACAGGGCCATGCAAGAGAAAGTCTCTTCATATTGCCATGACACTTTCACATGCGCTGTCATGACGTGCGTGGATGCAGACTTGCGTCTGTTGCAACAGACCTATTACTATCTGACAGCCTGTCCCAAAGCGCAACTTGGTCAATGCGGCGGGCAAATCATTGCTTACGCACTCAGTTTTGAGAGGCCTCCAATCAAGCAGCGGCCATGGCATAGTGCAGTATCCAGCAAAGCTGAACATGAGGTGTAGCCCGCCAAAGTGAGCCCGTGTCCAGCCGACAAGACTGGTCAACACCGCTGGTGAAATCCTCAACCGCTGACACTCCTGTGTCCAGCCTCATGGTAGGAAAGGTAGCAGCCTGCGAGTGGACACAGGCTGCCAGGACGCCGTGACAGCCCAATCCTTCAGTTGTTGCCACCAGTGCAGACCGATATGCGTCAGCCTGGATCAGCCACTGCCCAAGCCCGTGGCAGCAAGTTAGATGAGGTCCGCCACCTATGCAGTACATGGCCAGATCATGTCAGTATGGCTGGACCATGTCCGTCTTTGGTGATACACACGGCATGCACATCTGCTGCAGACATGACATGACAGGATGCAAATGGAGGCGGCCGCGCAGCTCACGTTCATTGGCATTTCGTCGATCTGCGTGCTGTAATACTGCTCGATATCCCTGCGACGGCACAGGAACGCGCGTAGAGACTAGCGGTTGCTAAAGTTGTGAGGTCAGATTTAGTCAATAGCCAGCGCGCTGCTGTGAAAACACAGCCATGGATGCATCGTGGGCCGGGCACAGGTTTTCACCTCAGGATGCGGATGTCATCGCTCTTGACGAAGTTGATGGCGACACCCTGATAATGGAGGAAAAAATTGCACGTGAGCTCAGCTCGGGGCAGGACGACGACGGCGCGGACTCGCCCAGGCAGTAAAGAAGTCGCTCTGGTCAGCGCAGACTCGGTTCAATCTGATTACGCGCGGGGGAGCGCACCTTGCGGCCGTAGCGCCCCGAGCGGCCGATGCGGTGGATGTACAGCTCACGGCTGTTGGGCAGGTCGTAGTTGATGACTAATGACACCTGCGCATTGGATGTGCATTGGATGCTGACCGCTGGGCATCGAAACACAAGGCGGACAGCCCTGATGGGAACACTAAACCCTAAATGCCAGATGTCCTGTCGGATGCATACGATGCAGGCATCGGTGCAGTGCGCAGCCGGGCGATAAGTGCGATCGATGAAAGTGCCAGGGTTTAGGGTTATGTCAGTGGCAGCGTTGAGACGCATCGATGCTCCAGAGTGCGGCGGGACACGCCTGCTGCACATCCAGGCCACGCGCCCAGACGTCGGTGGTGATCAGCACCCGCGTGGCGCCACTCCTGCGCGCCGCAAAGTAGGCGCACGGTTGCCGCAACACCATGTGGAGATGCTCTGCTTGGAAGCTCGAGCAGGGCGATGATGCGGCGGAAGCGGCGCTGCCGGCTGCAGATGGCTGTGTCTGGACGGGCATGCTCAGGAATGCAGACTTTGCAAAACCATGGCGTGCGCGCAGCATCACCAACACAGGAATGCCGGGGCCACTAGTGGAGGGTTTAGGGTTTAGGGTTTAGGTGCACGCACCGGAATTCGCCCATGATGGCGTCGCGCTCCTTCTGCGGCATGTCGCCGTGCATCGCGGACACCGTGAAGTTGTTCTGCCGCATCTTCTCCGTCAGCCAGTCCACCTTCCGCTTGGTGTTGCAGAATATGACCGCCTGCCGTTACACAACCAGGCAGCGCTCCTTGCTGACGTCCGGGGGTTTCGTTCGGCAACAAGTTTGCAGGCACCGTGTCGGAGGGCGGCCGCAGAGTATGTGTCAATGCAGGCACATAGGCATCAGCGGGGCTTAAACCCTAAACCCAGGTTAGGATGACGCCGGGAAAGCAGCGAGCGGGCACCGGTGCAGCAGGGGTTTAGGGTTCAGGGATGCCATGTCCTGGTTGGGACTCGGCAGGGGACTCCACGTCCGGTTTGTGAAACCGGCGGCGGCGTGCACCTGCGTGATGGTGAGCGTGTCGTACAGGTCGCACAGGGTGTCGAACTTCCACTCCTCCCGCTCCACCGCCACGAAGAACTGCTTGATGCCCTGCAGCACGAGCAGTCAGGCCGTCAGTTGTTAGGGTTTAGGGTTTTCGTCAGTTGCATGCGCTGTCGCCTGCAGCCGATGAACAGCGCCGACATGGACGCCCTGCCAGGCAACTGGCACACGACTGTCAAGCCTCTCACGACTGACAAAGCAGACCCGGCCCACCAACACGCGAGGGTCTGTGCCTGCCCAGCAGCGACTGCCGCTGCAGTGCAGACAGTCCCCATGGGGAAACAGTGATCTTGTTGCCCCAGGCAATCGCCACACCTCGAGCGTCAGCTCATCGCGCTTGACGAGCACGCGCACTGGGTCCGTCATGAACTTGCTGGTCATCTCCAGCACCTCATGCGGCAGCGTGGCCGACACCAGCACCACCTGCGTCTCCGGCGGCAGGTACCTGCCGTGGGACAACAGCAAATGCGCGTCTGCAAGCCGCGGACAGGTCGTGAGTTGGCATAAGCGCGCTTTCTTGGACCGCGCCTGTGCAGCATGTCAGTGGCCGATTTAAAAATTGTCAGCTTCAGTTCCTGCTTGCCGAGTGTGTCGCCTCACTTGGCTGCCAGAACAGTGCGTATCCAAAGTGTCAGCTGGGAGGCCCGGCCACAGGGCAGCATGCGGCCAGCGCTGGATTCAAACTATAAACCCTAAACCCTAAACCCTAAACGGCACGCACCTGTACACGTCGTAGATCTGCTCTCGAAAGCCCTTGGCGAGCATCTCGTCCGCCTCGTCCAGCACCAGCACCTTGATGTCGCGCGTCTGCAGGCACCGCCGCTTGATCATGTCGAACACGCGGCCGGGGGTGCCGGACACGATCTGCACGCCCGCCTCCAGCCGCCGGATGTCCTCGCCTGCGGGCGGCAGGTGGGTTTGAGGAAAAAGTGGCGGATTGAAAGGGTTTAGGGTTTAGTGCCAGAGACTCACTGCTCACTGCTGCCACTGCTCGCTGCTGGAGGCGCGCGAGACGCAGGAGCCGACGCTAGACACCTCGCTTCGAATAGGAAAGCCGGCAGCGGGTGCGGGACTCGCAGAGCGGCGTCGCGACTTGCCGGAGACGTGAGGACATGCAAGTGCGCAAGGGTAGAGCTTCAGGAAGAACGGACTGTCAGGGTGCGACTCACCGATGGACTTGCCGCCGATGCAGCAGTGGGCGCGGACCTTCATGAACTCGCCCAGCGCCATGATGTTCTTCTCCGTCTGGGTCGCCAGCTCCCGCGTCGGCGACATCACAAGCGCCTGCACCCTGCGGGGAGCAGAAAAGTTCGGAATGAGCATCAGCATCAACAGGCGCGTTGTCAATTCGCCCTGCCAATGCATGGACGCTGACAAAGCAAAGATCGAAGGGCCAGTGGGCACCTGCAGCAAGCCATGGAGCTGACCGGGCACACATGCACCAACGAGGCAGTGTAGCAGACAGGCTGCCTGCCGGCCAGTTACTCCGGCAGCCACCAGGCAAACCGCGGAACTCACTGGTTCTTGTTGGTCTCCAGGGTCTGGCAGAGCGCGAGCGCGATCATAGACGTCTTGCCCGTGCCAGACTGCGCCTGCGCGATCACGTCTCGCCCTGCGGCAGCCACGTGAGGGATTGAGTCACATGATGGTGAGGCTGAGGCCAATTGAAAGGAGACGGCAGCCACATCTCAGCGATTGCTGATGCCGCCGCGCCGCCAACCCCACTGCCGATCCCGCTGTCAATCCTTTAGAGTTTAGGGTTTGCCGGTCACCGCCGCTGCCGCTGCCACCACCGCCACCACTGCGGCTGCTGCGGTTCACGCCGCTGCTGCTGTCCACACCCACGGTACCTGAAGCATGAACGCAAACTCAAAACACAAGACGAAAATCCACATGGCCGACCTTGTGTGATGGGCAGAATGGCGCGCTGCTGGATGGCGGATGGCTTCTCAAAGCCAAAGGCGTACACGCCACGCAGCAGCGGGTCCCGGATCTTCATCGCCTCGAAGGTGTTGACTACCTTCACGCCCTTGCTGGTCTCGAAGGACAGGCCCTCTTCCGCATCGAAGTCCCCCGCCGGCTGGGCGGCCGGCCTGTGCGGCATGCAAATTTGGTTGGGCGGAGGTGGTTAGGTTGAAGCTATGCTGTCTGCGATGGCGCTGGAGGGGCGGTGTGCGCGATTGCCTAGACTCTGTGCTTTGCAGTCGCAGGATTGTGTACTGGGGTCCAATGGAAGAAGTTCCTGCAGTGACGCCGGCAGCTGGGTGTGCCGCCGCATCAGTCTGCGCCACAGCACGTTGTATACTGCACATACACAGGCTGCTGAAGACGCAGTCCACGGAGCGAGCCCTTACGACACAGCTTTGCTGTAGGGTCGTCGGCCATGTCCCCGCGTGAAGATGCTGCTGCTGGCTTCAAAACCACTTTGGGATTAACAAGCTCGACTGCTCTCTGCCGTGCGGCCGCCACAAGGGAGGCTTGGGTATCCATCAGTGCTGCCGGCAGACACTCTTTGCAGCAGCTTTCCCGGGCCTCCAGGGCTTTCTCTAAGTGAGCGAATCAAAGGACGATCGATGAGCCTGCGTAGCCGCGTCATGCGGACGCTTCCCCTCGCAAGCTTCTCTGCTTGTATATGACGGAATCGAGATACAGTGCTCCTCACCTGGCGGCCATGGTGCCCTCCCTTACACCTAGTTCACTGGCGCAGCTCCTCAGAGGCAGAGGCAGGCGTGTTGCAGAGCCCCCGGCAACGCCACGACAGCAGTGCGAAGGCTTAGCTCGGTTCCCAGACCCTCACAGTTTCCTTGGCATATGAGTGTGCAGCTGTTGCGCGGGGCAGTGACCGCTGCTGCAGCAAGCGAGACGGCAATGTGTTGTGCGAAGTTAGTGCGCGTTCTGCTGCAGAAATCCCTCCTTCCACACGCTCGCTCAAGCCTGCCGAATGCCATCTGTGCAGCGATTCTTTACACGTGCGGTCCGCAGCAGCGATAGACTCGTCAAACATATTGACCCAGGCAGTGCTGGTGGCAGCGCGCGTTGAGACGGGGCGTGCAGCTGTGTTGAGAGCTCACAGGCGCGAATACCGGATAGCCACAGGCTCACGGGCCGTGCGATCATTTTGCCAGGCTTTTGACGATCATCTATAGCACCAACGCAGCTACACGCGGCGAGCAGTGGGAGCCCCAATGGGAGGTCCTGCGGACGCGACAACATTTGGAGAGTTGGATGAGCAAATCACCTCCCTCATGCGCTGCCAGCCGCTGCCGGAGGCGGACGTCAAAGCACTGTGCGATAAAGCACGAGAAATCTTGGTGAGCACCCATCGGCTGCCTGCATTGAAGGGTTGACGCATAGGACATCTGGTGGATGTGGGGCACTGCTGATCGGTGTAGCAGTACAGCGGACCGCAGCGCCAGAGGCCGTGCCAAGCAGCTCAATGTGGATGCAGCTGCACATCTGATAGAATGTGGGCATGTGTGGGGGAAGTTTCACATTGTCATGTACATGGCACTGGGCAGGGAAGTGCGCCCAGCATCGTACCAGGTTCACAGGCCTTGCCGGGCTAGAGACCGAACAGAGCGTGATCTCTTGCTGCTCAAGCGTGTTACCACGAGTTCTCCGCCTTTGTGTGAGGGCGACATCAGTTATGGATGTTTGCCTGCGCAACAAATGCGGTGATCCAGAGCTTGTAGTATGACTGTCAAACAACCCAGCCATCCCCGTGAACCCCCTTTGCACACACTTTGGTGCAGTGGGTGTTCCGATGTATCGGTGCTGGAACTGCCGCTGCTGCGCGCATGTGGCACAATCTGCGACGCGCTTTCCAGGGCATGCGAAAACTCCACTCAGGGCCGTGTCCTGACGCTGTCCTGCGCCTGTGCGCTGCGCAGATAGAGGAGAGCAACGTGCAGCCGGTGCGGTGCCCGGTCACCATCTGCGGCGACATCCACGGCCAGTTCCAGGACCTGCTGGAGCTGTGCCGCATCGGCGGCCAGTCCCCCGACACCAACTACCTGTTCATGGGTGACTACGTCGACCGCGGGTGCGCGATTCTCCCTGGAATGTCGAAGAGATGCCGTTGCATGATGGTATTAGAACCCAGGGCATGGCGCGGCAGGGCTAGTGCCCCGACACCAACTACCTGTTCATCGGGAGACTGCGTCGACCGTGGGCGTGTGGTGGTTCACATTCTTTGTGACATGCTTAGATCCAATTTTGCGAGAAATCAGAGCCGCCCATGGCCAGTGCCCCGACACCAACTCCCTGTTCATGGGTGACTAGTTCGGCCGCGGGTGCGCTACGCAGTAATTCGCCGCAAAGTATAAGCATCACACCTGCTTGAGCCGCAGGCTGTGCGCACCTGCCACCCGTTTGTATAACGAAACTTACAATCCTTTGGTACCTTGCTACTGGTGAAATAAGGCTGCAGCTGATTTCATAAGCAAAGGCCAAAAGGTCTGTGGGCTTGCGCATGCGGCAGGGCGCACGCGGACAGCGAGCAGCTGGTTTAGGGTTTGGGGTTTAGGGTAAGCTACGGCTGGGCTGGACATGTCACAGCAGGTCTCGTACGGAACACCTCGTGACATCTAAACCCTGACCCTAAACCCTAAACGCTAAACTGCTTGCAGGTACCACTCGGTGGAGACAGCCAGCCTGCTGGTGGCGCTGAAAGTGCGGTACCGGGACCGCATCACCATCCTGCGTGGCAACCACGAGTCGCGGCAGATCACACAAGTGTGAGTGGCCTCCCCTCCTCTCTCTACAGGCAGCCAGCTCGTCAGCGTCAGCGTCCACATCGGACATGCAGTTCTCAATCTAGCATTCTGAAACATTGACCCACACCCAGTTTCGAATGGCTCCAGCGCTGCGGAGCTCCTGATCTGTGCCAACAGCACATGATGCAAGCTCCGCTCGCCCCGCAGGTACGGCTTCTACGACGAGTGCCTGCGGAAGTACGGCAACGCGAACGTGTGGAAGAGCTTCACGGACCTGTTCGACTACCTGCCGCTCACTGCGCTCGTGGAGAACCAGGTGCGCCACCTCTTCGCTTCGGCAGCAGTAAAATGGAAAGGCAGCAGTGAAAAGGAAAGGCAGCAGTAAAAAGGAAAGGCAGCAGTGAAAAGGAAAGGCAGCAGGAAAAAGGAAAGGCAGCAGTAGGCAAGGAAACGCTTCCGAAGAACAATCGAGGGTGCTCTTATGGGTGGCGTGTGGATGCCTCCTGGCGTCTTCTGGCCCAACGGACTTTGCCACACCCTCAAACACCAAGCGTCATCCCTTGCGAAATACGTCAGGACTGCCAGGAACTGAGCGTGTGAGTCGCGCCGCAGATCTTCTGCCTGCACGGCGGGCTGTCGCCGACCCTGGACACGCTGGACCACATCCGCGCGCTCGACCGCGTGCAGGAGGTGCGCCGCGCGAACTGCTCCTGGCAAGCTGTGCTTGGGTGCTCGGCTGTTTCGAGAGTTGCTGCAGGTGGTTGTCTCGTTGTTTCGAGTATCAGATATCAGATACTCGAAACTTCGTGTGCGCCGACGCCGCCGGGGCTGTGGGGGGGCAGGGCTGCAGCGCTGCAGGCGGCGCAGCAAACTCGTTTCGTCAGGAAGGCCGCTGCACGTTGCCTCGACATGAGCATTCGCAGCAGACAGAAGCGCTAGAACATCTCGAGGACGGCTGTGCGCGGCGGGCAGGTGCCGCATGAGGGGCCGATGTGCGACCTGCTGTGGAGCGACCCCGACGACCGCTGCGGCTGGGGCATCTCCCCCCGCGGCGCAGGCTACACATTCGGCCAGGACATCAGCGAGCAGGTGCCGCTGCTGCTGCCTGCTTTTCCCTAAACCCTAAACCCTGCTGTTCCCCGCTGCCTGCGCGGCCATATTGACAATACGAAAGCATCGCGCAGCCAATCTGCGCCCCATGTTTAGCCTTCGGGGAGCTGCCGCTCGCGGATGCATCTGCACGCGCGGCGCTGTTGTCAGTCTCATGTGACAGGTCACACGAAGAGGCAGAGAGAGAAGGGAGAAAGTCACCACCAGCGATGGTGCTGCATCCCGTGGGAATACAAGACGCGGAACAGGGATGGGCTTCCCAGCTCTGCGGGGTGGTGTCAATATCTGGCATGACACACTCGTACCTGTGCAGTTCAACCACACCAACGGGCTGAACCTGGTGGCGCGGGCGCACCAGCTGGTGATGGAGGGCTACAATTGGTGCCACGAGCAGAACGTGGTCACCATCTTCTCCGCGCCCAACTACTGCTACCGCTGCGGTGCGACGTCGTGCCGCTGCCCAACCCTGCGCGTGCACCCTGAACCCTTGCTATGGTTCTGTAGTTCGGGCACAGCTGTGCCGCTGCTGGGGATGGTCTGCATCTGGCAGCGGACTTCAGTGCTGGCATCTGCTGCGCAGGCAACATGGCGGCGATCATGGAGGTCAGCGAGACGATGCGCAAGGGCTTCCTGCAGTTTGAGCCGGCGCCGCGCCGCGGCGAGCCCGAGGTGCGTCTTACGCATCCGCATGTTGACTTTTGATCACTGAGCTGAGCCCTGTGCAGCAACGCCAGCCACTTCGAGGCAGCATATGTCCAGCGCTGGGCACGCTTTCATGCGGCCGGCAGGGTTTAGGGTTTAGGGCATGCGTCTGCTCTCAGCAGCCAGCGGCACAATCTATGCCACGCCAGGAACAGCAGAGACACGCAAGTGCATGTTCACCACCGAGACTGACGTGGACGCCATGCTGTCTGTGCTGCAGGTCACGAGGCGGACTCCAGGTGACCCTTTGTTCCTGTGCATTGTTCTCCCTTTAGGGTTTAGGGTTCAGGCTGTCCCTGCTGTCCCTTGGTCCGTGCAAGACGTACGTCATTTGCCCATCAGCACATCAGTCCCAACTTGGATCACGTCTGCTGGAGTTGGCATGTTTGTGATTTTGCTGACGCCACATCTTTTCGTGGGCTGCAGACTACTTTCTGTGAGCGTGGCAGCTTGCGCGCCAAACAGCAAGGGGCTGTGCTGGCAACAGTAATGGGCGTCTGGCGGTGGTCTCATGTGGGTGTTTATATGCGCATGTCGGCTGCACACGATCTAGAACCTTGGTGCCATCGAGTGCAGCTACAGCGAGGGCAGGGTTTCAGCATTGCCTCGTGCTGAGTGCACGAACAAGGCGCTGTGCAATCATCAGGGGCCTCATTCTTTACTCCGGCAGGAAGGCCCTGCCGTTGCCCAATGGACTGAAATTAACTGTGTCTGCTGATCCGCCGGTAATGCTGCAAATCTTCCTGAGGCTGCTATTTCAGCCGGCGCATGCAGTAAGGAATGTAGAGCTCGGCTACCGGTGGCATCCATTCAATATATTGGTCATCATGTACCACACATCCGCATCCGTGCACGATATCGTATGACTGATAAGATGCGACCACGTCACCTCCAGGGAGGAACTGCACAACGATTGTACTGCTAGTGTGTTGCCCGGCTTGCACGGTGATTCAAAGTCTTCGCTTGTGGAGACACACACAAGTTCTAGGGTTTATGACAGACCCTCGTTGAAGGTAGATTAAATCCCTGGACTGGACCTGAGAGCTTGGAGCTGCAACAGTTAAGTTTCACTCTCATTCTGTTCGGTCTCTGCGTCCTGGTCTTGATCACACGAACTCGACACGCATTGCCTGCTGCAGTGCCTGCGTGCTTTCGACTTCGACGAGGCGCTCTATACGACTCCTACCATGCGCCCGCGACTTGCCGCTGCACTGGGGCACGACGCTGCAAAGACGGCGGCTGTGCTGCTCGGCGCTGGCGCGAATACCTACCAGCTGCAGTCCTTGAAGGGGTCCTTGAAGGACCCAGCTGCCGCTCACCAAGAGGCGCTGCAACTGTTCAAGGACAAGGGCCTGGACTGGCAGAGCGGGTGAGAGCCTTTACGAGGTTTCACAGCCGATGTAGTACTGCCTTCTGCTCTGCATGTCAGAGCCGCAGTCGCACAGCAGCATGAATCGCTGGCCACCCAGCCTGGACTTCCAATGTGATTTCAAGTAAGTTCCGTCTGCGTGGTTGCTCGCAGACGGTTGTGGACACACCATCATATCTCCTACGGTCACAAAACGGACGTGACTGCGGTCGTTGATCCTACTTACTTGCAGAATGACACACCTTGAACTATCTGCAGTAGATAACTCAAATTTGCCCTCGTGCATGCAGCGTGCATGATCGCTGCACGCACGAGGGCAAATTTGAGTTATTGCAGATAGATCAAGGTGTGTCATTCTGCAAGTAAGTAGGATCATCGACAGCACTTGCGTCCGTTGTGTCACCGTAGGAGATATGATGGTGTGTCCACAACCGTCTGCGAGCAACAACGCAGACAGAAATGAAAATCACATTGGAAGTCCAGGCTGGGTGGCCAGCGATTCGGCTCTGACATGCAGAGCAGAATGCAGTACTACATCGGCTGTGAAACCTAGTCGTAAAGGCTCTCACCCGCTCTGCCAGTCCAGGCCCTTGTCCTTGAACAGTTGCAGCGCATGACATCCTATATGGTCATGGCATGTGGGCTTTTCCAGGACAGGAAATCTGGGATGGCAATTCTCAGACTTTGATAGAGGCGCATCTACCTTGCAACGCTTGTTTCCGCAGGTGTAGTCACAGTCCTCGGCCAAGGGACTGGAGACGTTAATTCGAAGATATATGCACTCATTGGCGCCTACTTATGACGAGAAGGTGCAGGCCTTCAGCCAGCACGAGGTGATGGCGGGGGCGGCAGCGCTTTGTCGCTGACATTGTTATGCCGGAACTTTCACATCAGGTGTTCATCGATGTGGGATGGGCGTTGCGCAGCAATGCGCAATAGCTGTTCAGTGTCGGATGATCCTATCCGTTCTTATGGAACGCAGCTCAACTAGGAGCTGCCCTAGCGCAGGAAGTGGTTCGATAGGGACAAGCTTGTCCAGTTAAGCTGCATTTGTCTGTCATATGGACATCAGCTTGCACCGAAACCTAATTGATGCTGCCGTGATTTGAACCAGTACCCAACTTGAGAGACGTTCAGCTGCGACAGGTGATGCCAGCAGACTGTAACAGGGTTGTCGGGATGAACTTGTCCAACCAGCCTTCACTTGTGCCTCCTCAAGGTTACTTGTCACATTCCCCCGATCTGCAACTTTGTTCTCACACCTGCAGTGAGCTGTGTGTCTTACAATTCAATGGCACCGAGCTCTACCACGATAATTATAGCAAAAACACATGCGCGCGCAGACATCGTCCCTGCTGAATTTCAAGTCTGTTTCTTTGCGGCTCCACAGCGGCTTTACCCGTAAGGCGGACCATTCGCCACCGCCGCTTCTCACTTCCCCGCCTTGTGCTCCGCAACCAGCTGCGCCTTGGTCTCACCAGTGACCGGCGCATGGTGCACGTACTCCATGGTGAATTCGCCCTTGCCCTGCGAGCACGAGGCAACCCAGGTCGATGCTGCAGTGCCAGATGCAGGCTGTGATGTCCACTAGGCTGAAAAATCACAAAATGGAAGTTCCGCTTCAACAAGGAGAAGGCCGCCCATTCGCGCTATGCGGTACCAACAGCCATGGAGCTGTCGCAGAACAGCCCAGCGCCGATGGCCCCAAAGCCAGCCTCAGAAGAGAACGGCCACAGTACACCTGCGTCATGGAGCGCAGCGCAGTCGAGTAGCCGAACATCTCCGCCAGGGGGACGTGCGCACCAAGCACCGCGTCGTCCAGCTCCGCCTCGTTCGACTGGATGATGCCGCGCCGTTTGTTCAGGTCGCCCATCGCCGCGCCCTGTGCAGCGCGAGAGCGCGGCGATGTCACATGGCCAGCATGGCCAGCATGGGCAGCTGCTGGCAGTGCAGGGCAGTGGCCGTGCACGTCTTTTGCGGTGATACCTTCAGTTTTGACCCTCTGCCAAACTTGAGGAATGCGAGCAGCCGTTGAGCCCTCGTTGGAACATCAGCAGCACATCATGGATATGTCTGCTGGAAAGGGTTCAAGAAGTTGCGCCCAAAAGGGCCGATCACAGGCTTTGTCGTGGCGGCGCATTCAAACGACGTTCTTCTCCTTTCAGAAGTTCAGGGTATAGGGTTTACTTGTAAAGGTACAGGTTGTCGTCATCACAGCGCACCTGGAACTCGGAGGGCACGGTGACCTCAACGCCCATCACAGGCTCCATGACGACGGCGTCGGCGGCAGACGCCGCCTCACGGAACGCGTACACGCTGGCCAGCTTGAAGGCCAGCTCGCTGGAGTCCACCGCGTGCGCCGCGCCATCCGTCAGCACCACCCGCACGCCCTACAAATCAACAGGTTTCCAGGGTTTAGGGTGGTGCATGGATATTGTATGTTCGTGACTGTAACAGTTGGGACATAAAAAGCTTTGGTTGATACATAAGGCCACTGGGTTCTGTATACGCCACAGTGACGCTGCCCAGCTCGAGCATCGGCTCAGAGACGTGCGCCGCATGCGCCGCTGGCTGTGAGAAAAGCGCCGCCGGCACGTCCTGCAGGACGGCTGGGTTTGACAAGGGAGCGGCGCAGGACGCGGGGATGTCATGCAGATGCAGGGGAGGTGGGTTTTCGCCTGTTCTGCCCTGAGCATGCATTTCTCATATGTTTATATTTTTATTTGATTAAAAATGTATTCATTTTTAATATTCATTTTGTTAGTTTAATTATATAACATTAAACTTATCACAGCGGATCACGCATGTGCAGACTGGACGGACGCTGCATGTACAGAAGACGAGTCAGCTGCCACGGCTTGCTTTTGACCGTGGTACCCACAACAAGCATTGGCTGCTCAGGCGCGACAGCGCGCCGCATGAGAGCGGCAGAAATTGAAGGGTGTAGACTTCGGAACGCGTCTCAAAACCCTTCGAACGGCAAACCTCCATGGGGTAGCCAATGACGGCGCCGGTGTTGACGGCCTCCCGAAATCCCTTTTCGATGGAGGGGATGAAGCCGGAGGGGATGGCAGAGCCCACGATGTGATTGGCAAACTCCATGCCCGTCGCCGGCGAGCCGTCCTCCTTCGCCGGCAGCGGCTCGATGTAACCCACCACCTGTGGGAGGGTTTAGGGTTTAGGGTTTAGGGTCAACATCGTCGACACGTCAACATCTGAGGTTGGGGTTGGGCTCAAGACCGGGATGGGGAGACTGTCCGCTGGATCTGCTGACGGGCGCCGTAGGGTTTAGGCCTGCTGCACTGTCAGGTCCTGGCGGGTGTTCGTGGGTGTCTGCGGCTGCTCCTGACGCAAACGTGTAGGGTTTTGTGAGCGCAGGCTGCAAACAGTCTTGCCGGCATGACAGGTTTTCGAAGAAAACATCAGTAGTAAAACTACCTATACATGAAGGTCCCGGCAGCGCTGATGCAACAAGCACGAAACCCGGCAGCGACACAAGCTGGAATCCGCAGGAGTGCACCCGGCAGAAGTGCTCCTGGCTGCCCTAAAACTCCAAACCCTAATTCTGACGACAGCGCCACACAAAGCTTTGAGGAGGCGCACCCGGCCGAACTGGCCCTGGCCGCCGGACTGCTTGCGGTGCATGTAGTCGAAGGCGGCGCGCTTGGTGATGGCCTCCCTGTAGTTCACGCGCGGCCGCCCCACCTCCGCGTCCACCTGTGCAGATACGACACTGTGAGCAGGGACGTGCAGCATCGACTTGAGGGCGCAGGCGACAGGCATGCCGATGTCAAAAGTGCTCTGCTAACAGCTGCACGGGGTCGCACACGCTCCATCAGCTGGGCGCCTGCACAAAACGGGTTTGCATTGCAGCACGTGATCAGCATCTAGGATTTTAGGGTTTAGGGTTTGGAGCAACCACGCGACTGTTGCCAGGTCTGGCGTCTCGACCGACTCGGTGCGGGGGCAGGACTCTGACGGTGCTTGCAGCCTGTGCTGCTCGCTGCTAGGGTTGAGGGTTGAGGGTAACTTCCTCAAGCCGCTCCACGCGTTCCCTCAGAACACGCAACAGGTCTCGATTGCGTCAGGAACCGCCACTCACGTTGTACTCGCGGCGCATGCGCTCCACGTAGATGTCCAGGTGCAGCTCGCCCATGCCGGCTATGAGCGTCTGCCCCGACTCCGGGTCTACGCTCACCCGGAAGGTGGGGTCCTCCCGCTGGAACCTGCGCCAGAGAGGATGCGTGTCGTTCTCTTGATGGTTCACTTCGGGGCGGAGTCTACTTCGAATGTGCTGCATCAGCAGACAGGCTTGGTGCAGGGTTTAGGGTTTAGTTCGCGCTGGAGGGGCGTCTGAGCGTCTGCCCTGCTCCGATGTCAAAGCCGCCTCCCGCCCGGCTGAAAGTCCTGGCGTCAATGCTGATGCCGCAGACGGCTGGCAGCTCACAGCGCTTCAGAGCGTGGTGTGACGAACCTGTTGAGCGCCTTGGAGAAGTTGCCGCTGCCGTCGCGCGACTTTGGCATCACCGCCAGGCTCATCACCGGCTCCGGCACGTTCATGCTCACCAGCGTGTACCTGCATCTCGGGTCAAGCATGCCTTGAAAGGGCACACCGACATGGACACTCAACAGCAGAATGTATAGAAAGTCCGATGTAGGCAGACTTTCAAAAGCCACCCTGTGTTGCACCGACATTTCTGAGCAGGACACCAACAGAAGACCTGACTTGCAGGGGCAAAAACATTTTGAAGAAATTGGAGGTGCACTTGACGGAGCCGTCGGTGAAGGTGTCGCCAGAGGCGCACTCCACGCCGAAGAAGGCGACGATGTCCCCCGCGCCGGCGCCCTGGATGTCCTCCAGCTCGTTGCTGTGCATGCGCACCAGCCGCGGCACCTGCGCCATGGGGACTATGGGTTGACACCAGGAAGCAGGGTGTCGGAAACTTTGATGGCGAGGAAGATGGGACTGGGTCACGTGAATGTGCTCGTGTCTCAGGGGCAAGCGGGTGCCGGCCTTGGAACCGGAAGTCAGGGTTTAGGGTTTAGGGTTTGCCGTATGGCAGGTCTGGGGAGGATCCAGAGGGGGAGCACAAAAGCACTCAGTGCTAAGTAATTCGACATAGGCAATCAGTAGTTTCACGTCTGCCCATCTGACTTTCGACAAGAAAACTTCGACACCTTGAGGCGCTTGCCGGTGGAGACGTTGACGATGGTGTCGCCGCGCGACAGGCTGCCGCTGTAGATGCGCATGTAGGTCAGCTGCCCGAACTTGCCCTCTTCCAGCTTGAACGCCAGCGCCACCATGGGCCCTGCGGCAGGGTTTAGGGTTTAGAGTCAAGGTGCCGCAGCAGATTTTAGTACGTACAGCGGCCTTTGCTGGGCAGGCTGGGGGTCACAGCGGCAGCGGCGGGCGCCGCTAGCCTACGCTGGGGACGGTGCCGCAGAATGTCCCGTACGCACACGGGATTTAGGGTTTAGAGTTTAGGGTTTAGGGCAGAATGTCCCGTACGCACGCGGGGCGCGACAGGCAGAAGCCGGGAGAAACGGGACTTGCAACTGTTTCGGGGTTTCAGGCCGCACCCGAACGGCTCTTGGACAGCCGGACCTGCTCCTCGTTGCGGGAAGCGTCCAGCGCGACGCTCTCCACGTCCAGCGGACACGGCAGGTACGCCGTCACGCCGTCCAGCAGCAGCTGCACGCCCTGCAGCAGATTGCGGCAGCGCTCCGGAAGGAGGTTTGGAGTTCAGTGTGTTGCTGCCATATGGCCAGGCTCGCCATGCCCCGCTGCAGCAATGACGAGCGCCCAGGAAAGAAGCGTGCTATGCTGACATCCATGTCTTGACACGCATGGACATGCTGACTATGCGCCGGCACTCGCGCTGAAATCCGCAGGTCAGACAACGAGCAGCGCTGCCGCTAAACCCTAAACCCTAAACGCGCGCCCACCTTGTTCTTGTAGGCGCTGCCCAGGAACACGGGCACGAAGGCCAGGCTGAGCGTTGCGCGCCGGATGGCCGCCCGCAGCGTCTCTGCATCCACCTCCTCCTCCATGAGAAAGAGTTCCCCGACCTCGTCGTCCACCTCCGCTAGCTGCAGCGGCAGGAGAGTCAATTCTGAACCTAGTTCTGATCCGACGCATTGGATTCCGATGCCAGCAAGGAATGGGTTGATCAGCGATGCCGCATCAACATCCTCCTGATTCGGAAAGGGATCCTATATGGGGCTAATCAGGAAGCTGGAGCGCAGCGCGGCTACATTCATCATCTCGCCACCAGGCCATTGCTTTCCCGTAAACTGGCCATTCGAGAAAAGCTTTGGCAGGTACTTCGCTAGAATCTCACCCGCTCGACGAGCTCGGCACGGCGCGCGTCCACCTCCGCCGCCATGTCCGGCGGCAGCGGCACCGGCGTGATGGTTTCGCCAGCGGCGCCGTGAAACTCGAATGCGGTGCTGCTGGTCAGATCCACCAGACCCCGCAGCTTGTCCTCCGACCCGATGGGCAGCTGGCGGGAGAGCAGGATAGCAATGAGAATAGCTAAACCCTAACTGTTCTGTTTTACATACTGAGGTATCGGCACTCTCGTTCAGTGCTTGACCTGGCGACACAGCAGCACAGACGGCAGCAACGAGCGCAGGGCATGCAATGGATCAGCAACCGAGCAGGGCGCAGATTGCATCAGCTGAAGATGCAGTGCACTGCGGAGTAACAGGTCAGAACCGCGGTGACTGGGCGCACCTGCACGAAGGCGCAGTTGAGCCGCAGCTTGTCGCGCATCTGGCCCAGTACCTTCACCGGGTCCGCGCCTGCGGGGCGGGACTCTAGATGTGGCTGTGGCACATGCATATTCGCTACTGTGCTCGGTTGACACGCAAAGGTTCCGCTGCCGCCAAGCAATGCGCCTCTTGAATGCCTTTTGAATGCCTTTTGAATGCCTTTTGAATGCCTGCGTCATGTTGGCGGGCAGCGTCCCGTCAGCCGGCGCCCCATACGCGCTGCTTCAAGCGCTGTCCCGCCCTAACCTAAACCCTGAACCCTAAACCCCACCCTGCGCTGCTGCTGGCTCCCATACTGCACCGCTCTGGAGCGTCCTCACCCGCGCGGTCCAGCTTGTTGATGAAGGCGAGGCGCGGGACGCTGTACCGCCGCATCTGCCGGTCCACTGTGATAGACTGGCTCTGCACGCCGCCAACCGCGCACAGCACCAGCACCGCACCATCGAGCACCCTCAGAGCACGCTCCACCTGCGCTGTTTGTGACTCGCCTCACGCACGGCAGAGGCATGGGCGCGGGCTGTCTGGCTCAGATTTGACAGCACCCCCGGCAGGCGTTCACCATAAAGACGCAAGTACACTGGCTTTCGACACAGGAGACGTGCGTCATGCCGGAGCAGGAGTCTCACCTCGATGGTGAAGTCCACGTGGCCGGGCGTGTCGATGATGTTGATGTCGGTGTCCTTCCACTTGCAGTAGGTTGCCGCCGACTGGATGGTGATGCCTTTCTCTCGCTCCAGATCCATGCTGTCCATCTTGGCGCCGACGCCATCTTTGCCGCGCACCTGCCGCATTCGCAGTCGAGATTCGACGCTCAGTTCGCCAGCGTGAAAACAGTGTCCTGAAGATGCTGCCGGCAGTTGCACGCCCGGTTGCCATCTCAAGTGGCTGCCGCACCTGCTAGATTACGAAGGTGCTGATTCAACTTTTGGACGCGTGGCCCAGTCATCATGCCACAATACCTATACATTACTGATGCCATGAAGGGGGCTGCTGCATCTCTAGGGCACCGAAAAATGAAATCAAGCATGCGCGAGCGTATCGCGCACATGCTACATGGTGAAGGCCTTCCAAGCGATGTGTCTTGCCTCGTGGATGGCGTTGATCCTGCCGGTGTAGAACAGGATGCGCTCCGTCAGCGTGGTCTTGCCGCTGTCTATGTGCGCCGAGATGCCAATGTTTCGGAGATTCTGGAGCGCTGCTATATCTGCAGGGCTGTACTCTGGCTTGTCGGCCGGCTGAGGTTGAGCTGCAAAGCCTCTGGACTGGCCAAAACCGGAGCCGCTGCTAAGGAGTGCTGCACCTGGGCTGGAGGTCAGGCAGCCGTCACAGCTCAAGGCGCACGCTGCCACGCGCAGAGCTGCTGCGACGCCACCCGAAGCATCTGCAACAATGCTGCCTGACAGCAGCTGCCGCGACACTGCGCCCAGCAGCTGCCACGACTGCTGCCCGCGAAGTGCTTGCATGATGGATTCCTATCGAAACATGCGGAGAGTGTGCTCAGGGGTGTGTCTGATCCTGCTGGACTGTCAGAAGCGGCACACGCCCTATGCGTGCAGCCTGAGGCCGAGCGAAAACGGCGAAACTGCTTTCTGTGACATGCATGTGGAAAGGTTCGAGCAATAGTGGTAGCAAATTTGTTAAACCCTTACGCAGTAGTTTAAAGAGGACCCTGGCCTGACCCTGCGGGCGTTGGAGTTTCGAAGAAAGGGCTGCACAATAGTCTGGTGTCGGAGGGCTCACCACAAGCCACGTCGATCGGCGGACGTTGCTATCTCCATATGCACAACAGCACACATTTGCAATATACGAGCTTTCATTATTCACAGTCACCATTGCATCCGCGAGCATACCGTCGATCAGTGACACCTGCTTTTGACGAAGTCCATCAGCACGAAGCAGACACCCATGCAGACCTCTGTCGGTGTACAGCTGCGGGCCCCAAAGGTGGCTCGCGCGTTCACATCGGGCGTGCAGCGCAGAGCCAAAGCTGCCCGATCAGCAGTTGTGATCCGGAGTCTGAAGGTGATTTTACAGTCGCGTCGCGGCCGCCTGCCGCTGTCTTGAAAGCGATTCAGGATCGCACTCTGGTGCTGAACTGGGTTATTCGTTCATTCAGGTGGGTGACAAGGCGCCAGACTTCACGCTGAAGAACCAGGTCAGTCTGATCAGAGTGTCGTGCTAGTGCAGTAGAGGAGCCGTGCCCGTCTCATCGGGCTGATCCTGACTCCTCTGTGCATCAGGCAGTTGCAGCTGACATTTTACATCTCCATCCGCAGGACGGCAAGGATGTGAAGCTGAGCAAGTACCAGGGGCTGTTCGGCAAGCCGGTGGTGCGCTGCCATACCGCGTCAACGCGCATGTCTGCCCTGACACGCACGATGTTTGTTGGAAACACAGTCTCTGATCCAAAACGCTTTATGATTCTCCGTGCAGGTGCTGTACTTCTACCCGTCCGACGACTCGCCAGGTGAGCTTCACACGACATCGGTTGGCATCAGATAGCACTCTTCTGACCTGCTGCAGAGCCGCGGAGCGCTGGTCGCAATCTGACGTCAACGTTGACAGCGACGCAAATTCCTGTCCTCAGGCTGCACCAAGCAGGCCAAGGCCTTCAAGCAGAACATCAGCGACTTCAAAAAGGCCGGCGCAGAGGGTGAGGAAGTTGTTTTCTTTGACGAGAAGCCGCATCCACGCGACCGGGCAGTGCTGCAGATGCCCAGTCTCGTCAATGGCTAACGGGTGGAGTGCGCAACGCCCTTGCTGCAGTCCTGGGCATCAGCGGGCAGGACGTGGAGAGCCATGTCGCCTTCAAGAGCAAGCTGGTAGGCAATGCCTGTTTCACTTGTCGTCGTTATTCACCACACTGCCCGCCTCCATGCCCCCTCATCACGTGATACTAACTCTTTATTGGCGTGCTAAGATTGAATTCATATTGGATTATTTAGGACCTGCCGTTCCCGCTCCTCGCCGACGAGGGCGACTCAGTGCGCAAGGCGTACGGCGTGAAGAAGGACCTGCTGGGCCTGCTGGAGGTGCGACTGCCCCAGCTTTTTTAATCAAGATAAGAAAAGCTTTAGCATTCTATATCTGCCTGTCATACTTATGTCGATACACAGCTTCCCACGCCAGTTGCGAGTATGTGTGAAGCCGCAACAGCTCGCCAGGTGGTTGAAAGGTTGGCCTGACGGTGTTCTGGCTGCTTATCCACCAGGGTCGTGAGACATATGTGATCGGCAAAGACGGCATCATCAAGCTGGTTTACAACAACCAGGTGAGCGGGAAATCCTGTTTTTGTTGAGGTTGAGCTGAGCTCAAATTGTTACCCTAGTGGTCACATTATGAACCTACAATGCGACAGCTTTGTTGACATGCAGCTGATGCATTCAACTCTAAGACTGCCCACCCACCTCTGAAGATGCCACTGGCAGTGCCACTGCCTAGTGCCTTGCCCTGACGTCATCCATCGTCTCATGCAGTTTGACTCCGAAAGCCACGTCGACAAAGCGTTGGAGGCGCTGTCAGCATGAAGCTTTTCAAGCGCTGGGGCATGCGGCGACGGCAGTTTCAGTCAGCTGAGATGAATGCACTGCAGCAGCCCGCCGCGAGTAGACATGCGATGTTTTTGTGGCATGCCTGGGTAGGATAGGGGTTGTTGCCTGTTTCCAGCAGTACGTGGGTGATTGTCTCGGTTCAGTCTGCCTGTATTCTTTGACCATCACATTGGATTGACCCGCTGCAGATACGAATGTGATTGCAATGAGACTGCTCAGTTCGGATTATAATCATAGCCAGACGCCTCTGCGCCGCCGCCTTCGTCGATCGTGTACAACGCGTACATGACACCTTAAAGATTGGCTCCGTGCATCATACCCTTAGCACATCTGTCATCACAACGCATTGTGAACAGGTAAACCTCCCTACAGGACCACTTCAACACCAGGGGACACTAAGTCCAACTTGGAACTTAGTATCGCCTGTGTGACGGTCTCACGTGATGCACGCCTCGTAAGATCAAGAGGATGCAGCAACGCGTCTCACCACATGACACATTGCACCGCATGACACGAGTCTCGACCCTCATGACTGCACACAATAGCTTGAATCCCACGTACCTGCGCCTGGCGCTGCAGCGTCACCGATGGCAACAATTCGCGGCCCACTCAGCGACCTGCCGGCGGCGTTCAAATGCTCTCTGTCTGGGGACATCATGACGAATCCGGTACGGTCGTTGCAGGCTCAGAGAGGGATCCTGCGTCGCAAAGACGTACCTTGTTACATTTTGGGGTTTGCCCTCGCATGCCATCTGCTGCGCATGATCCTCGCAACAAGACCTGGAACCTGGAACAGACATATGCAGGTGATCTTGGTCGAGACAGACGTCACATACCAGCGGCGGGCCATCGAGGATTGGTTTTCTCGGTGAGTGCAAGCGACAGGCTGTGCGGTGTCTGCATATTTCAGCCACGTACCATCTATTCATTGTAGGCCCGCGAGGTCTTCTTTGACGTGTCATATTGATACGCAAGGTGTGCTTCCGTGGCATCAGCGTGATTGGCGACCTCACTTTTGACATCTTATCAACGTGGGTCAGGTCAACGGTGAAAGGGTTGAAGGTGTTCATTCGCCTGCAGGGGACTGGACACCTGCCCCGAGACCAAGCGCCACCTCACCATCAGCTGCCTGGTGTCCAACCTACAGCTGAAGCGGCAGGTGCTGGCATGGCTGCGCGCCAAGAAGGAGGAGCTGACATTGCATGCGCGAACGGCGCCGCGAGAGCCCCATACGACAGCAGCGGCCCGGACAGAGGCGCCAGCTCGTCTCAACGAGCTCATCCGGCAGGCCAGCGTCGGACTGATGCCGCCCACGCGCCAGGCTGCTGCAGATGCCGCCGCTGCCGCCATTGGCGCCGAGACGTCTGAAGACGCAGCTGATGAGGCTGCGGACCAGGCGGACGAGGACATTGCTCAACTGAGCCTGATCGACTCGAAAGCAGGGCGCAGCCCTCGAGACGGCGGCGACAGCGGCGGCATCTGCAGGACGGTAGCCCTGCAGCCAAGGCGAGCCGCCAGCGCCACAGCAGCAGGGCGCTGCGGCCTCGCAGCCTGAGGTCCCGGCACGACGACCGGCCGCTGCTGTCGCGGCTGTGCTCGGGAGGGCTTGGCCCACTGACGGGCTTCAGGGTTTAGGGTTCAGGGTTTTGCAACCGGGCGCTGCCGGTGGCAGGCCCGGCACAGAGAGCTGGCACGACAGTGCTTCGGCAGCGCACCAGCAGCCGGCGCCTTGTCAGCACAACGCTGCCGGTTACCAGGCGCTGCATCACACGGCAGGACCGCCGCTGCAGCCGCAACCGCAGTCGCCGCCGCCGCCGCCGCAGCTGCCGTCCTGGCGGCAGTCGAGCTACGAGGCGTCGCTCGCCACCGTGGCGGCCGCGCAGCAGAAGTGGGGCAACACATCCAGGCGGGCACTGCGCGGCTCTTTCTGCGGAGTTGTGTAACTCCGCTTTGTGCTAGGGTGCCCCCTGTTCAACAGCTGTGCACGGCAGCGGCAGCCAGCATCCTGCCACGCTGTCTGCAGCATGTGAAGCAATCCATTTTGTGGGATCAAATACCATGCTGCCCCCCGCTCTGCCCTGCAGGTTCCCAGACTGGCAGCCGCCGGCAGCGACGCAGCCGTGGGACCAGATGCTAAACCCTAAACCCTAAATAGCGCTCTGCCCTGCAGGTTTCCAGACTGGCAGCCGCCGGCAGCGACGCAGCCGTGGGACCAGGTGTCGGCGCGGTTCCTAAACCCTAAGCAGCGCATCGCGCTGCAGAAGGAGCGCGAGGCGGCATATGCCGCCGTGGCGACGCAGCAGCAGCAGGGGTACTCGTACGATGCACCGCCCGCTGGGGCCTATGGCGCCACCCAGCAGTACTATGGAGGCCAGAGTGCCCAGCACCAGTAGGGCCAGCAGCCTACTGAACTGCACGAATTTCAGCTGGCAGCGTGACCAAGTGAACTATCTCTGCTCAGCAGTGTCTACTGCACTATGACGGCGGCATGCGGATCGCCCGCTAGTGGACGGCAGGCAAAGTGACCTGTGGATTTGAAGCTAGACTTCCCCCACCCCATCTGATGCAACCAGGAACTGCACACGCTACCCATATCAGCTGCTGATGGATCACACTGCCCTGATGATGGCATCACTTGAGGTTCTCGTGATGATGCTGGCTAAACTTCCTCGTTCGCGTGAAGGTACATGAGTCCTGTCGTGCAGGTCGCGCGGATTGCTGCAGATCTTGCATTGCAACCAAACGGCTTTTGGCGGTGAAGCTCTCCTGCAAGACTTGCAAATGCATGTATCCGGAGACCAGCGCCGAAGCACGCCTGCGGCGGCAGCGCTGCCGAGCTAGAAGATAGTCTGTACCTGACTTGTCGCCGGCGAGAGCAAACCCACTGTCCCTGCCGCCGCACAGGAAGACTGCCGTTGATCCTCCGAAACCGATCTGGCAGCTGGTGTTGCATTTCGAGGCCACTGCCGCGCTTGCGTCGCGAAGGGCCTCCGGTTCCGACATGGCCGGGCGGGTCGTGCCGGGCCACCCGCTGGGTGATCTGCCGGGGGCGTTCAGATGCCCGCTGTCCCACGACATCATGACCGATCCGGTGCGACTTGCATTGGCGTGTGCGCTCTGCTCACTGCACCTGGAACCTCCCACGGATCCTTCAGACCGCACGCTCCGGGCGGCCACGGACTCTATAACCCAGTGCTAATCTTCTGCAGGTCGTCCTGGTAGAAACCAACGTGAACTATCAGCGGCGAGCCATTGAGGACTGGTTCTCAAGGTGGGCACAGCCAGTGCCCCTTACCATTTCTGCAAGTGTCGACGCAGCTGGAGAAGCTCGCAGCTGCTTGCTGAGTGTGCTGTCGCTGCAAGCACTCTTGCCAGTCGATCTCCTCTGCCATGGCACCTGCTGCTTCGAAGTTCCGAAATCCTTGTGCCATCTCGGCGTTGCAGGTGCACTGTCGCTAGTTTCGCATTGGAATGACGCAAGACCACAAGAGATGCAGCAAACTACACTCAAAAGACATGCAGCAGAATTTTCCAGCCTTGCAGTGCAATGACAGCCAGTGCCGGCTCAGCTCTGCCCGCCGCGGAGGTTGCAGAGCGAGCAGTCGCGCCAAATCCTTTTCTGTAGACCAGCCGTGGTACCTGACGAGCCTGACATTGCAATCATGCAGGGGTCTGGACACGTGCCCCGAGACCAAGCGCCGCCTGACCAGCAGCCGCCTAGCGTCCAACGAGCAGCTCAAGCGGCAGGTGCTGACGTGGCTCAAGGGGAAGAAGGACGCCCTGCAGGCGCAGGCGGCGGCGCAGGCGATGCAGCAGACACCGCAGGCAGCCGCAGCTGGCTCGCGCGTGCCACAGGAGTGCGCAGACGCTCCGGGATGCCTCAACGACCTCATCCGGAGGGCCAGTACCGGCCTGGATGCAGCAGCAGCGGCCGCCGCGGCAGATGGCATTACAGACGGCGTGACATGCCTGAGCGTGCACCAGCCGACGGCAGCCGCCGGAAATGCCATCGTTGGTGACAGCCTGGAGCTGGCGGCCTCTGTCGCGGCGCAGGCGACCAGCATGGCGCCCAGCAGCAATGGCGGCGACCTGGGCGGTGCGGCATGCGGCGCTTTGGCAAAGCCCGCGCCGCGCCCCGTGGCATCCGTGTTCTCAAAGCAGTGGGCCACGCAGGACAGTGTCCCTGAGCCAGCGGCGGCGCCGGAGCCTGAGCTTGATGAACAGGCTAAGCCAGCAGAGGAGCACCCGCCGCAGCCAGCTCAGCAGCCGCAGCAGCAGCAACCGGCCGCGCGGCCCGTCAAGTCCATATTTGCCAGCCGCTGGACCGAAGGAGGCGGCAGCAGCGCGTCAGCAGAGCCCGCAGCATCCTCGCTGCCGGACTCTGCCGCCGCCCAGCAGGTCGTGCAACAGCCCGGCGCGGCTGCAGCGCTGGGCGGCGGCAGCCAGCAGGCAGCTGGGGAACCGCGCATGCCGGTGTCGATTGCATGGCTAGACATGCTGCATCAGGCCAACCGGCCGACGCCGCCGGCGACGCCGATGGCGTCACCTGACGCAGGCGACTCTGCGGCGCCCGGCGGCGGCAGCTTCCGCATCACGCGCTTGGAGACTCTGGAGGCGAAGGATTTGCATGTCGCACAGGATGGCGCCACCGTCAACAAAAGCCAGCCCACGGCTGAGCCTCCAGGCGGCGGAGATCCGCAGGCAACATCAGTGACCAGCGGCGTCGCCGGCGAGTCAGTTGCGCCTCAGGCCGCAGCAGAGCTGCCTGGACAGCCGGGGACACCACAGCAGCAGCGGCCTGCATCGCCGCCTGCAGCGTCGCCGCTGCCGCACGAGCAGCAGGTGCAGGCGCCGCAGCCGCAGCACTCGGGCTCGTGGGCGGAGCCGGTCAGCACCTACAGCTACTACAGCGAGCAGCGGCAGTCCAGCTACGAGATGTCGCTGGCGACCGTGGCCGCCGCGCAGCAGCGATGGGGCAATCAGTCCCGGTGAGTCTGTGTGTGGACTGCCAAGGCGTCAGCATCTGTCTGCATGTGCACAGCGTTCCTCCACTGCTCATGTAGACTCTGTTGTAAGACCTGTGCTCTGACTTTGAATCAAGCATCAAGGTCTGGCACGGACAAGAAGGTCTGCCGACGGCAGCGTTCCGCATTGCAGCTTCCCCGACTGGCAGCCACCGCCGCCCGAGGCACTTCCGCCGCAGCAGGATGCGCCGCAGCCGATGTCCCTCGTGCAGCGTATTGCGCTGCAGAAGCAGCAGGAGGCGGCGGCGCGCGGGCAGCAGCCGGGCGGGGACTCTCCGTCAGCGGGTTACTACCACGGTAGTTCCCAGGAGCTCCGCGGCCCGAACCACGACCAGTACGGCCGCCGGCTGCAGTACGGCCTCCGGGAGGCCGACTACAGCCCCTACGCAGGTGGACAAAGCAGCAGATGTGCACTGCCGAGGCAACTTTGTGGACGGAATTGGACTGCACCTTCGTGCCGCAGTCCGGGCTTTCGCAGCTTTGGTCTCCTGCGCTCGTATCACTCGGAGTGCCGTTCCTGCAGGCCACCGCATGCCGCCGGCGTCGCAGCCGCCGCCAGACGCCGACTTCTACGCCGCGCGCAATCAGCCGCCGGCGGGGCCCGTATTCCACCCCCACGTCGTGGCGCCCTACTATGACGCCTCCGGCTACAAGTCCGGCGGCGCCGCCGGCGACCAGCCCGCCGACACCGTCGGCAATCATCCTGGTGGGCATGCGGCAGCGGCCGCGCCCGCGGGCGTGACGGCAGCACACTACTCATCGTATGGCCCGCCGGTGCCGGCGCCGAGCGCCGCACAGTCCCCGCCCGGCAGCGCCAGCAGCCAGCCGGCGCAGGGGGCGGCTGACAGCGGGTTGCAGCAGCCGGCCGCGCAGCAGCCGGCAGAGCAGCAGTGGCAGCAGCAGAGCGGGGCTCAGTCCGGCCTGCAGCAGGCGCCGCAGACGCAGTCAGTGTTTGCCGCCCGCTGGGCTGCCAACGATGTGCCAGAAGCCGCGCCGGACAGCCCAGGGGAGTACGACAGCGCTGTGCAGCGTTCCAGCCCGGCTGCAACAGCGTCGGACGCCGCGCGAGACGCCAAGGAAGACACCGCGCCGGCGGCGACCGGGCCGCAGCAGGCCCAGCCCGAGCCAAGGGCGGTGCAATCAGTTTTTGCTGCACGCTGGGCCGGCCAGCCGCCGGACGCCGCTCCAGCTGCCGCAGCAGAGCAGGTGGCGGCTGGACCGGCAGCTGAGGCGCCGACTCAGAGCGAAGCCGGGCAGCTGCTGCAGCCAGAGGCAGCGCCACCCATCGAGCAGGCGCCACGGCCGCCGACACGTCCGCAGCAGTCCATTTTCGCCTCCCACTGGGCCAGCCGGGCCGGCGCCGAAGAGCCCCCGCCGTCGGCGTCGCCGCAGCCGACGCCGCAGCCGGAGCAGCACACTGACCCGGAGTCAGAGCCAGAGGGCGACATCCCGTCGAGCTTCGACTACTGGCGGCCGCCGGCCTCGAGCATCGCCGGCGCCGGCGACGCTGCTGCGCCCACCGCTGGTGCCATTCGCACTACTGCTACCGCCGCCGCCGACGCCGCGCCCTTTTGGCAGCCGCCGGCTGCGCCCGCGGCAGCGTCGTGGGCGCGCCGCAAGCCGCAGCAGGCGTCCCCGCAGCCATCGCCGCAGCCATCGCCACGGGACGACTCGGCGCCGTACGAAGACCAGAATGCAGCGCCCGCGGACGCGCCCGGCGAGTCCTCGCCTGCTGAAGACAGGCACACGTGGAAGCTGCCTGCGGCAGCGGCGGGCGCGGCGGCTGCTGCGGCGGCCACCGCAGGCGCAGCCGCACTCGGCGCGACTGCAGCTGGCGGGGGCGCTGGCCCTGCGCCTGCCTCCCTGGTGGGGTCATGCCTGAGATTTCCTTTGAAAGCAGCCTGGCTGCCCTGCCAGCATCCAAGTACAACCGATCGCCTGGCTGCCAATTGATGTGGCTGTCGAAGCCGGCGTGTTTGGCTCCTGCTTAGGGTTTAGGGTTCTTCTGCAGTCACACTTCAGCAACTGGCATCCTGGCATCAAGCGTGTGCTTGCTGCCCAGAAGACACAATTGGCACAATCGCCCATTCGCAGGCCAGCGCCGAGTCGGCCGAGGCGCAGGCCGCCCGGGAGCGAGCGCGTCGCCTCTTCTCGAGGCAGAGCTCCATCCCAGCGGCGCCCGGCAGCCCCCTGGCACGGCGGCTGAGCCAGGAGACTTCGCCACGGACGCCACGAACGCCGCGCTCCGCCTCCTCCGGCATCGATGATGAGCAGGAGGCCGCCTTCGACGCCCAGCTTGGTGAATCCCATTTCGCAATGCAGCTTTTGTCTAGGGCTTTGTGCTGACTTCTCAAGCTTGGTGCCTTGAGCTATGCCTCTCATGCTCCGCAGCGCAGAACCAGGCTGGTAACGGTTGGGTGAGGCTTGCAGATGGACAGGATGCATTGTATCGTGGATCCTTGAGGCCGAGCTTGCCTGGCGTTGCTGCAGCAGCGGCGGCGGCGGGCAGGCGGCGGCAAGCAGGAGCGAACTCTCCCTTGCCGCGCAGCGCAGAATCAAGCTGCTGATGCATGGGTCAGGCTTGCAGATGGAAAGGATATGTTTGTTCGTGAATTCCTGAGGATGAGCTTGCCTGTCTTTGCTGCAGCGGCTGCGGCGGCGGCGGCGGCGGGCGGGCAGTCCTCAACGGACAGCCTGCAGGTGGGTGTCTGGCTCGAAGTCTGCTGTTGCCGAAGCTCTTTACTTTTCTCTCCTGCATCCACGACGAGGTTCTGACAGCGGTCACGCAGAGTCTACCAGCGCCTCCAATTTTGTGCTTTAGACATTTTGAAATCTGATGAATTATAAATTTTCGAATTGTGCATTGAAAATTTGAATTTTGATAATTTTTCGGGTCATACTGCAACTCTGCGCAGTGCACAGCGGCTGTATGCCCTCTTTGCTTACTTGAGGCCCAACTTGGAGGCACAGAACGGGATTCCAGCTGCAGTCACTGCATCACGGTGTCACTGTGCACACCGAGCCGAGCACCGTATGTGTCATTCCCCTCCAGGTGCCGCTGGGGGCGCAGGACTCGGGCGCGGTGGGCACGGACCCCAGCCTGGCGGCAGGCGCGCTGTCGCCGGTGTCGCCGGCGGTGTCCCCCCGCTCCAACTCCAAGTCCAACCCGCGGCACTATCCAGTGCCCTGCGCCGCCACCGCCGGCCACGTAAGAGCGTCCCTAAACCCTAAACCCTAGACGACATCTCATCAAACGGCAGCTTCCGGGCTGTTGCCGCCTGTGCAGCCGCCGCAACTGCGAGGGATGCAGAGCGGTTTGCCTCCAGCTGTGTATGTCCTCAGATCGCCAGCCGACAAGGGCACTGCGGAGGCAGTGACCCGGCTGCAGACATGTGCTCACTCGCACATGCACGTGTTGGGTTCGGTTCTGACGAAAATTGCGGTCTCACGCTGCGTCCTGCACCAAGCATTCCATTCGGAGGACGATGCAGGTGGCGGCGGCCGTGGCGGAGTCGACGCAGGACGCGCCAACGCCGCCGGGCTCCTCCTTCGTCGGCATGCCGGACGGCAGTTGCCGAAACCCTGGCGACGCGGAGCTGGGCGCCTACCCGTCGGACCTGCCGGCGGACGAGCCCAGCATGGTGACGCGCGCGCAGGACATCCTCATCGTGCTGGGCGGCCCCCAGATGCAGCTGGACCAGACTCGGGTGTGGGTTGGAAGTGTCTTTGCGGTTCTTGCACAGTGTTGGGAAGGAGGTTTCTGCTTACTTTACTCGCTGCACTCGTCGAAGCTGGCGGCGTGGGCCGGCGCCAGGCTTCCGAAATTCCTTCCGAAGTTCCTTCCGAGGTTCCTTCCGAAATCCCTTCCGAAATTCCTTCCGAAAGCCTTCTGACTGGCAACATCATCCTGCCCTTCATGCATCTGTGTACACCTTGTGCACAGCACCCAGCCTGCTGTACACACACGGAGACAAGCGCACCTGGTGCTGCATGACCGTGCCGCAGCGCAGCAGCAGCTACCTGGCGTGGGCGCTGCGGGCGCTGGCATGCAAGATCATCTGCTGGTCTTGCATAGCATGCCGTACTCGTTTGATTCTGCACAACCACACATGGCGATGGCGACCCGCTGTCCGACTTGTCCGCAGGGCAGCAGCGGCTACCTGGCGTGGGTTCTGCGGGAGCTGGCGGCGGACTCATCCTGCCGCGCCGCCATGTTGGACGGCGACGCCATACCCGTGCTGTCCCGCCTCCTGGTCGACCGGTGCGCGTCTTCTTGAGCCAGCCACCGAAACAGACTTGGCGGCAGCGGCCGATCCCGAGGGTGAATGAGGCGGTGCACATGCTTCACGAGCGGCGGCTGCCTGCGGAGCGCCGACAGTTGTCTGAGCAGAAGCTCACCTCACACAGCACGTCCTTCTGTCCCGGTGACTGCTCAGCTCGTCGACCCCGACTCGCGACCCATGGATTCGCGCCCCGTTTTCTGCTACAAATAAAATAAATTTATCTTTTTGTCATGAACCCCCAGTGCTGCAGCAAAAGGAATAATAATAATAATAATAATAATAATAATAATAATAATAATAATAATAATAATAATAATAATAATAATAATAATAATAATAATAATAATAATAATAATAATAATAATAATAATAAAGCCGAGGGTGCGCCCTGCCGCTGCAGGGGCCTGCCGCCGGAGACGCACGCACACGCGGCGGCGACACTGATGCGGCTGGGCGTGCAGGACCCTGACGCGTGCGAGCAGATAGGAGCCGCCGGCGCCCTCGCCTCCCTGGCCGACATGCTGCACAGCGACGACGACGGCTGCCGGTGCGTCCTGCTGCAGAAGATGTTGCATTTGGGTGTGCAGTTCGGTTAGGTTGAGGTTAACCCAAACCCTAACCCTAAATGAGGGCATCTTCCGTCTGAGTAGGGTTTAGGGTTTGGGGTTTAGGGTTAGCTCCCATGGTCGCTTGCGCAGTGAGTCTGCGTCGCCTCAAGACGGCAACTTGACGGGCTTCATCGCATCGCATTTGGCGCCCAGTAGAGGGAGCATCCGTGCAGGGCGGTCTCGGCGATTGCGCTGGCGCTCATGCGCTGGTCCGACGCCGCCGCCTTTCCCAAACCCTAATCCGCAGTGCTGATCGCCATGGTCTTTATGCAATGCATGGGTGCAGGGATGCGGCGGCGCTGTCGCTGGCGTTCATCGGCTGGTCCGACGCCGCCGCCAAGGCCGCCATCTTCGAGGCGCTGGCCAATGCCGGGCAGCGGCAGGACCACCCGGACAGCATCAGCCGCGCGCTCAGCCGCCGCTCCCTCGGCCGCCAGCCGAGCATCGTGCGGCCACCCGGCAGCGGCTCGCCCACGCGCCTCGGAAACCCCACGCCCTTCGCCTCGCGCCCCGGCCCCCTACCGGTGCGCGCGCAGCAATCCAGAATCTCCAGGGCCAGTACCATCATTAGGCA